>OLNL01000182.1_pt1 | contig 73577 bp, 59 predicted proteins | sample 1672181 | NCBI WGS metagenome assembly OLNL01 (sample SAMEA3136656, study PRJEB25190) | human gut metagenome | biome: human gut; feature: human-associated habitat; material: faeces | place: Austria | collected 2013
ATCCTTGCACTACTTTGTTTATCATGTTCCCAATATCTTTTAATGAGAGATCCGCCTTTAACTGTATCTTCCATTCTCTGATCTTCTGTTTCATAGCAGTTTTGGCTTTTTCACTGACCGCAGGCGTAAAGCCTACAAAGAACTTTCCTTCTTTATTCTTATTTAGCCTTGGTCTGAACGTATATCCCAGAAAAGTGAATTGGGTACAACTATAGTTTTGTGGCCTTCGGTTATCCTTGCAGTAGACAATACGTGTCTTTTCTTTATTCAGTTCCAATCCAAACTGCTGAAAACGTTCTTCCAGTTTCTGCTTTATAAATGCAGCCTGCTTGTACGATTGGCAGTGCAGTACTCCATCATCAGCATATCTTTCCCACCAGATGTTCGGATATGCTTTTGTCATAAAGTCATCAAATACATAGTGAAGAAATAGATTTGCAAGCACAGGACTGATAACTCCACCCTGAGGTGTTCCTGACCTGCGTTCAGCAACCGAGCCATCACTCATGATGAACGGCACTGTAAGCCAACGTTTTATATAAAGTATCAGCCATTTTATTTGCGTATGTTTCTCAACCATGTACATCAGATATCCATGTTTGATGTTATCAAAGAGCCCTTTGATATCTAATTCCAATACCCAGTCTCTTTTAAAACATCTTTCCCTTGCTTGTCCTACTGCCTGAATTGCAGATTTGTTCGGACGGTATCCATATGAGTCATTGTAAAACATTGGTTCAACCAGCGGTTCAAAGTACATCTTCGCAACCATTTGTGCGATTCTGTCTTCTACTGTTGGAATTCCCAAAATTCTGATTCCACCATTTTTCTTGGGTATTGCTACTGCCCTTACAGGCTTCGGGAAATAACTTCCTGATGCCATCCGGTTCCATAGTTTATACAGGTTGTTATTAAGATGCTCCTCAAACTCTTTTATGGTTTGTTCATCTGCCCCGTAACTTCCTGCGTTTTCCTTTACCGCCTGAAAAGCTGCAATTACAGCCTTCTTTGAAATATCAAACTGTTTTGCTTCGCTCATAAGCTCCTCCTTATTCCTAAGTTGACTTATTTACTCTGCTTGGATACTGTGGCTTCTTCGCTCTGTTTTCTTTTCAGAAACCCTCTTCACTACTACAAGCCACTCTGCCCCTATGACTGTATCAGTACTCTGTACCTTGCGGTTCGTCCACTTGGCACTCTCCCTTAACACCAGCCCGTAGGTTCCCACGTTCCATATGAATGCCTGAACAGTGTTCATGCCACCTTTACGCCGTCCACCGCATAACCAGTAAATAGGCTCCCGTTATGCTTATCCCAGGTTAACGACTGACCCCCTGGTTTTGATGGAGTCTCTACGCTTTCGACGTTTTCGTAAGTGGTTCACAGCTTCGTTCATCTCCACTGTCCACACCTGACTGTTTTGTACAGCCTTTTCTCTGACGCTCAGTACCATAGCTTTTGACTACAGCACCTCAGAGTGATTTGAAACCTCCACCTATATAGCGGTTCCGATGGGCCTGCCATCATCATTCACACAGCATGGCTATACTTGTTTGACATCATGTCACAAGTTTCCGCCTTCGTGGCGCACAATCGTCGGCATATACGACCAGACCTGCATATCCTTTCAGCTTTGGTGTTATCACCTCTTTAAACCACTATACCAGTACGTAATGCCATATAGATGCAGGAGATTACAGGAGAACAGACAGAACCCTGTCCACTTCCTTCTTCGGTTTCTTCAAATTCATAGTTGTTCATAATCCCTGCCTTCAGCATCCGTCTGACAAGTCGGATAATATTGGGGTCTTTGATCCTTGATCCTATAAAACGTATGATCCATTCATGGTCAAGATGCTGGAAGAACCCTTTAATGTCGGCATCTAATACATAATTTGTTGGTTTTCTCTCCAACATCAGGTTTAATTTTCGGATTGCTTTATGACATCCCCTGTTGGGTCGGAATCCCATCATTTCATCATAGAATATGGGTTCAAACACCGCTTCCAGTATTCTGCGTAGTGCTTCCTACACCAGCTTATCTTCGTAACAATAGATACTGAGCGGTCGCATCTTTCCATTGTCCTTCGGTATTTCCACCAGCCTTGCTGGTTTTGGCTTATAGGACTTTTTCTTTAAACGTTCTATAAGAGCGTTTATGTTTTCTTCCAGACTTCTCCCGTATTCCTCTTTGGTAATCCCATCAATTCCTACGGCTTTCGTTCCATCCAGACCACGATGTCGACCCTCTGGTGACTTTGGGATTTCGGTGCTCAATAGCTCCCCCTGTTATCTTGCTGTCTACGCTTAGCCCGCAACGTTACCGCGACAGACTCAAGACTCGCTTCAAATGCTGTGGTTAGCAGCTTATTTGATGGGGCTTCCACCCACCGGACTATATACCCTTACCTGGACGCACGGTCTGACCCCAATGTGGCCAAAAAAATCTACTGGATGTACTTCTTTCTGTATATCTATCCTGTCCATGATCAGTCCAGAAATCTTTCCCCTGTATTTAACAATCTCATAATCTGTACATTTGCATTTCGCGCTTGGATAATACCCACACGGGCATGGATTCATTGCCGTTATAAACATAAAATTCGAAGGGAATGTATGAGTACCATTTACTCTCGAAATAGATACTTTCTTATCCTCTATCGGCTGCCGCAGGGCATCAAGAGTCCTTCTTGAAGATTCAGCAAGTTCATCCAGAAACAGCACTCCATTATGTGCCAGAGATACTTCACCCGGCATTGCATTTGCTCCACCACCAATCAGTGCATTTAACGATGCATTATGATGCGGTGCACGGAACGGCCTGTATTTCATCAGGGTATGCCCATTTGGCAGTAGTCCGGAAATACTGTATATCTTTGTTACCCCAAGACATTCCTCTTCTGTCATTTCCGGAAGGATCGTAGGGATTCTCTGTGCAATCATCGTTTTTCCGCAGCCTGGTTCCCCTACCATCAATATATTGTGACCACCTGCTGCAGCAAGCACAACTGCCTCTATTAACTCATCCTGTCCCTTAACATCTTTAAAATCCAAAATCCTTTCTGATTCTTCCAGAATTTTTTTCATTTTCCTCCATGTGCGTTTCTATCCCTGTCGTCTTTCCCTCAAGATAGCGAATCACCCCAGTCAAATCATAGAATCCCAGAATCTCCACCCCATGCACCAGAGATGCCTCTTTAAAATTCGCTTCCGGAACAATGATCTTCTTTATTCCCCTTTTCTGTCCTGCTATGATTTTTCTCCGTTATCCTGTCATCTGAAAGCCCAATCATTGTCTGATAACTGCTCCATGGATAATCTTCCGGATAGTTTGTCATCTGTGCTTTTACCGGATTTAAATGGATGTACCGGCTGGTCTGCAAAAAGTATGCATCTTCTTTCACAAGACATGATTTATACCGGCTTTCAAATACATGGCCCCTGTAGGAATGCTTATGATTCAGGTACATGGCATAGCATTCTGACATATATTTCATAAATTTCCATATCTCCATGTCTCCAGTCTCAAGCAACAAATGGATATGGTTTGTCATCAGGCAGTATGCATGCAGGATACATTTGTACTTCTCCAATGAGTTTTTTAATACTTGCAAAAGCACCTGATAATCCATCTCTTCCTGAAATATCGCTTTTCTTCTCACTCCCCTGTGCATGATATGATAGACTGCTCCCGGAAACCAGGTTCTCAATTTTCTTGCTATATTCATTCCTCCAATATCTTATTATCTTTTATTATATTATCATTTATGATTATACGAAATAAAAATCTGTTAGTTGTCACAGATCTTTATTTCAATATGTTTTCCCAAAGCATTCGCATATTTCTCCAATACAATCAGTGTCGGTACCCTGCCGCCGCTTTCAAAACGCGCCAGGTTTGACGGCTGTATCCCCGTAATATCTGAAAGCTCCTGCTGAGTCATTTTCTGGTTATGTCTTTCTTCTACCAACAAGCGGATTGTCTCTGCTGATTTGTTTAGTACTGTTTCCTGGATCTTTTCTGTGTAAACTGCCAGCCGTTTCTCACGGGCTTTTTTTTCTGTGAGATATTCCTGCATGTTTCCTTCCATATTCCATTTCCTTTTCCAGTAGTTATTTACCTTTATTTTTCAGGATTATATCATCAATGTTATATCTCGGCAAGAGAGTTTATGCTTCTTTTATAGATCTTTTAGCTCTGCTTTATCCTTTTTAGGTGTACTTCATAGGGTCAGACCCTGGTAGTTCTACTGTTTGCTGAACTGTATGAGCGTCTCGAAGATTTGGACTGTGTCAATGCCCTCTACGGGCTTACTCCCATTTCTACCACAAAAAACAAAGAAAGGGGATTCGAATTATGAGTGTGTCAATGCCCTCTACGGGCTTACTTCCATTTCTACTAAATTAAAAATTTTGTGTTGCCGCTTCAGCGGTAGTGTCAATGCCCTCTACGGGCTTACTCCCATTTCTACGGTAGCCTCTCGGAACCCTTGATTTTACTGGCTTCCGAGAGCTATTTTTACAAGTAATTAACTGAATTTTCTGTAAATTACTATTTTTACTGCTTTTTTAGTGCTCGTCTAAAAATCCTTCAGCTCATACACCATTATCATATGTCCTCTTATCTCTTTTGTCAATAAACTTACACTATTATTTCCTGCCAAATCTTCTCTGGCTTTTTTCTTCTCTTTCCACTCTATTTCCGATTTTATAATTCTTTTATAGTTCTTTTAGCTCTGCTTTATCCTTTTTAGTTGTACTTCACAGGGTCAGACCCCGACATTCGCTCAAATAAATCAGCCTTGTATACGCCATCCGCCAACATTTTCTTGAAGCTGTCCTTTACGGCTGCGACATCTTCGTGGTAGGTCATTCCGTACCAGGTGTCGTTGGTTTTCAAAACCTTCACAGACATCTTGCCCTGCTCCAGTAATTCTCCAATGAAGATAGGGATCAGATACTCGGCTTTCTGAGGATTACCCGGTACTTCTTTCTCGAAGAACTCCTCGAAGCCTTCTTCCAGTACATCTAAAAATTCCGGAGTCAATCCCCACATGTTCATGGAAACCAGAGAATTCACATCAACAGTCACGCCGTCTGCTTCTGCTCCATCTTTACTTTTCACGATGTTCTTGGTTTCCACAACCTCAGTCAGGTTTCCATTCTCATCCATCTTGCAGATACCACGAGTCACACCACCGTTATCAGACAGAGTGTTCTTCAGTACAAAACCCGCCATGCAGGACTTACCGCCATTCACCACGATTCTGTTAGGTCTGACGAACGTTTATTGATTGCTTACAGTATTTTAACTTCTTCAATATACTTGGAATTGCAATGCCTACAATTATTTGCATAAAAATTCGGAGTACATATAGAAACAAGCTAGTTATATTATTCATATGTGTAGCATCGTCTATATGTATTAGCATAGTCATTATTATATAGTTTACCGGAACTCCATATAAATAAATATCCATAGAATACATGTTTATCAATTTCAAAATTCTATTATTTAGTACCTTAGGGAACCGATTGATAATCCAATAACAAATAGAATACCAAAAGAATATTCCAAATATTTGTTCTTCAAAAAGAAAAAATCGTTTACCTTTGTCTACTAATAAAAACGAAAACATCCATGCGCCAAAGACTCCGCTAATTTTCAAAATGGTCTTGTCTTTTAACGCCCTCTTAATATTATCCTCAAATTCGACAAAAAACATACCTATTAAGAACCACATCCAATATTTCGCAACTCTATCTATATAAGCAATCTCTGTCACATAAATTTTTATATAGTCATTCAATAAATACATAAGCACTGCTGGAATCATCATTACAGCAATTGCTGTTCTTTTCTGAATTTTCATAAATCCTATCAAAATAGAGTTGCAAGCATAAGTCAAAACAAATATAATAAACAATGCCTCCAAATACCATAAATGATTCTTTCCAAATCCAATCAGATATAATATCACATTGTAAACGCTCCCTCCAAAATAATTTGAGCACCATAATATTGGAATATTATACAATATAGACACTAAAAAATATGGAATGATCAATCTCGGAATTTTATTTTTTAATAATCCTAAAACGGTTTTATACTTACCACCATTCAAGCAAATTTGAAACACCATTCCAGATATAAGTATAAAAAGTTGCATGTGGCACGAATATATAATTCTTGTGCCAAATCCTATTATTTTGTAAATAATTGTTTCATCTAGAATATATTTTGTCCAATCACATCCCATAGAACTAACAGATGTTGTAATAATATAAAACCCACTGTGACCAAGAACCACCAAAATCGTTGCAAAAAAGCGGAGCAATTCTATTTCTTTATTTTTTTTGTTATCTACCATAATTACTCCTTCCTATGCTTGTTCATGTCTTCTATTCCAATACTTTTCTAAAAATATGATTATAGCATTAAGCACAATTGCTCCTCCGCCTACCATTACACATTTCAATACAAATGTTAACCAATTATCACAGTTTGGGAATCGAAGAAATGCCCAATACATTAGAAAGACTTGAATAAAACAAGTCAAAAAATGTTCTATAATTGAGGAGTAAAACGTAGTCAACTTTACTTTTAAACAATATGCCGCATAAATTGGAGTGTCAAAAAAATGGACATAATTAAGTACCAATGTTGTAAGAACAACAGCATATGCACCAAGGCTTGTATATCTAATCAAAATATACATTGAAACGACATTGATTATTCCAGTTGCAATTGTTATAAAACATGGAACCTTTAATTTCTTCGTAAGCGTAAATACATAATATAGTGGTTTTACTACACCTATAATAATATCACTCATCAAAACTATTATTGCAATTATGTATAAAAACTCTGCATTTTGAGTAGGAAGCCATAAACGGAACAAATCTCTACCACAGACAACAAAACCCGTAAAAATTATATTTGAAATCATTCCTGTGGTTTTCATTGCCTTTTTAAACTCTGAAACTAAAGTTTCTGTATTTCCTGATGCATATATTTGCAGAAGCTTGGGCCTAAATGAATTTGTTGCAGACTCTAATAATGTATTACAAATCGTTCCCAAACTTTTCCCAATCGATATCTCTCCCATCACAAACGGAGAAAGCATGAGATTGGTTACAATCAAATCCAATCCGCTATTAAGAATATTACCAAAATTATTGATTGAATTCCATATCCCCAATGAAATAAGCTTTTTTATAGCGGCAGTATCAAATTTTGAAATGTTAAATCTTAATTCACTCGTAAGAACTTTGGTATAATGTATATTCGTTGCAAATACATACACGCTTGCAATCAGTAGTGCTATTCCAACATACCAAATTCTTGTCTCAAATACGCCGAATAAAAAAATCAGAAAAAAACCTTGTACTAAATAACTAATACTTTTCTGTCGTTCTGAAAGACTGATTCTATTTGTTATAAACGTTCCAACCGAAAAAGCTGTACCTATAATGGTAATAGTATATCGAAACAATGTTAATACAAATAATATTTTTACATCAACAACTAATTCCCTTGAAATATTTAGAATGTGTTCTAAGTTTAATATCGTAGGCGTTCCAATTGCAATAATAAAGATTGACAACACAGTATCTGCAATAATAACAGAGTTAAAATATTTATTTGCCTCCTCAATATTTCCCTTATGAAATGCTATTGATATATATCTGCACGCAAAGGCGTTTAATGCAATTGAAATTACATCTATATAAGATGTAAGCGTATTTGACAACGTCACAAAACCAAAAGCCTCTGCTCCAGCGGTATTTGTAACATATGATGTCATAAAAAAAGTTATGGCATAATTCACAGCAACTGCCACCATGGACCATATCATATTAAGTGCAATTAGTTTATTATCACTATATTTCTTAATCATTATTAGCTCCTACCTGTATTCTTTTCATTCTTGGATTTTTCAAATACATTCCAAAATACAAAACGAACACATTTGATGCTACCGGAAGATATTGATTTTCCATACACGAAACCATCAAAATTATAATTAAACTCAAGCATCCCCATTTATCATTTTTTGCAGCATAAATTATAGCTACTACTATTACATATAAATATATAAACAATGAGATAATTCCATAATTCAGATAGATATACAGATACAGAATATCTGATCCAACCAAGGCATGCGACATCCCCTGTGATAAAACATCTTCCCATGCATATGTTTGAATTCCCGCACCAAACAACGATGGTTTATAATACTTAAGCGTTAATCCCCCTAATTCCAAACGAGAATTAAATAACATATTGAGTATGCTCATTTTAGAGTTGTTTGAATCGTAGTTTGCAGCCAAATAAAACATTGCTGCTATCATAGATATAGCAACTATTACAATTATATATCTTTGCGTTTTGCTAAAATTCTTACTTTTTCTGCGCTTATGTAACAAACTTAATACCGTAAATATTATTACAATTGCAATTCCCAATTCACTGCTTCTCGAATCTGTTAGCTTATATGTTACTACAAATATAAAAAGTTGAAAAAATATGTCTTTCAAGTTAAGTTTTTCTCTTCTGACATAGGCAAGGTAAAGTACTATTAGAAAAAGCATTGCGCCAAAGCGATTAGGATGTGCAAATCCCATTGAATATCTAACCGCTCCACTTATGCGAGTAGTCATTACATTTTTAACAACATTGCAACAACACAGTATTACCAAAATCAAGGTAAAAGAAATTTTAGCAATTAAATCAATTCTAATTATTTTCTCAAGGCTAATGCTTTTTACACAGATAGTCACTAAGAGAAAATTAAGCATAGTTGATGCAATAATATAATCTATAGACTTATTAGAAATAAGTGTTGCTATTCCAGTCAAAACAAATATAAGAGTAAGCACAAAACACTTGGCAGTATATTTAAATGTTAATAATTTAAACGCACAAAATAGATATCCCACACAATAGCAAGAGATCATAATAACACGTATACTTCTAAATTGTGTCGGTAAATATGATGTTTGCAGTAAATATCCCAACAGGAATGCTACGTATATAATCCCTTCTATACTTTTACTATCTACTTTAACTGTTTTATTCACCTAAACACCTCCAAGATTATATGTATCACCGTCATATCACCTTTTTTTCTACTGCCGGATTACCTACTACCAAAGTGTTACTATGATATTTCCCTTTTACAACACTTCCTGCGCCGATCACGCAATTATCTCCTATTACACTATTTTTTAATATTGTAACATTTGCTCCTATCCAAACATTTTTCCCTATCAGTATAGAACCAATTTTGTAATTTTCCATTCTATTCTTTGACATATAGTCATGGTCATGATCAAAAATCGCACAATTGGGTCCAATATTGGTATCTGATCCAATTGTTATTTTCCCTCTACATGTTAATGTGCAATTGTTATTAAACGCAACATTATTGCCTATATTTAAGATTCCTCCGTTTCTGACTCTTACACTACATCTATCCCTCAAAATTACTCCTTCAATTTTATATTGAGCCCCATTTTCACAATCAATTTGTGATGAAAGCGGCAAGGTTTTATTCTTGAATTTCCAAATATTATCGTTTTTATTCAATTGATGTTGGAGCCCCCCCCTGTAAATAAACTCTAAAATTTGAATTATTTTCATTTAATAGCCTCCTGATACAGTTTTCGATATCTTTCTTCAGTTTTTTCTTTTGAGAAATTATTATTCAAATACTCTCTAATCTCGCTGCCCATTCTTTCAATAGATTTAGGGTTATCTGACCACTTCATAAACGCCTCGTTTATTTTATCTACTAATGCATTTAAATGTTCTGATTCATTTTCATATTCATACGAAAACATTAATTCTCTAGGAAAATCTCTCACTGTTCCAATCTTAGGTATAATAACCGTTTTTCCCATCGTAAATGCCAGCACAGAACTTCCAGAATTCAAGCTACTTTTAATATCGAGAGGAATTAGCACAATATCTGCCCAATCATAAAAGGAAAACATTTCAGAATCTTCAATAAACCTCGGAATAAAAGTCACTTTAGAAAGATGATTCACTTTGTCTTGAATCAGTTTTTCATAGTCTTTATTGTTTGCTTTTCCTGCAATTACAAATTCTATATTCTTTCCTTGTAATTTATTTGCTGCTTCAAGAATCAACTCTATATTTTTATATGGTCTTACACTTCCCATAAATAAAATGTGCATATTACGTTTCACACTATTCGGCAATTCTGGAATAGGCATTTTTTTTTCAGAATATGCGCCTTCATAACTTGGGTGATACATCACACGCACCTTTTTTTCAATATCTTCATTCGACAAAAAATCTCTCAATATTTTCTTAGAATAAGTACATAAAACCGCAATATAATCCGCCTTTTTACACAAAAATTTCATTAAAAAGTGGTTTATACGTTTGTACTTTGTGTCATGAGCTTGCCTATTATGCATCGTGTAAATTATTTTCATTCCACACCACTTATAATACGCCACCCTCAACAACTGCCTCATCAATAAAGTGATTGCCTTCCATAATTGGCAATCACCAATAGAGTCAAACCAATTCAAATTTATTATCTTGATTTCTTTTGCAAGCTTATGATTCTTTTTTATGTCTTCCAAATCATATACTTCATATCCCGCATTCTTTATTGCCTCTGTAACTATAGCCACATAAGGATTCTTATGATTTAGCGGATAATACACAACCTTATCCAATGTCTTTCTCCTTTAAAATTAAAGTATATATTTTCTCAAAAGTATTTGCTTGCTTTCTTATTTCAAATTCAGATAATTTCGCTAAGAGGTTGCTTTTACACTCCTCTAAAAAGCCATTATTGTCAAGAAAGCAATTCATTGCATTTTTCAGTTCATCACTTACACCTGGGTTAACTAGAATACCTGTTTTGCCTTCTTGTACAATTTCCGGTAACGCACCAATTCTACTAGCGATAACTGGCAATCCACTTTTATAAGCATCTAAAATCACTCTTCCAAATGGCTCGTTCCACAACGATGGGCAAACCAACACATCACATCTATTTAATAATTCTGCAATTTGCGATTCATCTAAAAAACCGGCATAATAAATTCTAGAATCTTTTATGGCTGCCTCTTCAATTTTCTGCGTTTTTTCACCCTTTCCCGCAAAGACTAGCCTTGCATTCGAACTTTCCAGATTTTGAAATGCTTCCAATAGAGTATCTATGCCTTTATGTTCATGAAATCCACCTAAATATACAAAAGTGATTGTGCTATCTACTTTCTTTTTTGCACAATTTACAGCAACATTTTCTTTATTAAACTCACACGCATTATATACTACGCTATGTTGTGACTTTTCAAAAAATCTTCTTTTTTCAACCTCTTTAATCATCATATTCGATGGTGCCGTCAAAACATCCACATAATTGGTAAGCTTTCGATTTATATATTGATATAGTCTACACCCAATATTAGGTGCGTTACAAATTTCATTATTCTTTTTCAATAAATTCGTTTTGTAGCACATTAAGTAGTAATCTCTAATTGTGTGTACCGTATGTATTCCATTTTCTTTCGCCGTTTTCCATATAATTGGTGTAATTTCATAAATATTGTTTGTATGAATTATATCTGGTTTTTCTTTCTTTAAAATGTCAATAATTATATTTCGATTCATAGGATTCCAAAAATCCAAAGCCCTATGAAAAATCATAGTAATAACATTCTTATTTACATTTCCATACGAATGATAAATAGAATGGAATTTTCTTCTATGAACTTTTATACCATCAATAATTTCATCATTATCGGTGTTGCCTGATGCTAATACTGTAATTTCGTTTCCATCAGCTTGTAAAGCTTCCGCTAATTTTTTTACACTATATTCTGCTCCACCCTTAACTTCAGGATAATAAAATGTATTTACCAATAATATTTTCATCTACTTGACTCACCTATATATGTTATTAATCATATTCTCTCAATAAAAGCTTTTTCAATTTTATAGCTTCTATTTTCCAACTATACTTACTCGCTTGAATAATTCCATTTTCCTTTACTAGATTAATTTGACCTTTAGGAAGATTCATGACAGCTACAATCTGTTTCTTCAAATCTTTCAGATTGCGATTTTTAAAATAATAAGCCGCATCACCCAAAACCTCTGGTAATGAAGCTGCATCTGAAGAAATTACAGGAATCCCCATAGACATTGCTTCAATTGGAGGCACTCCGAATCCCTCATATACTGACGGAAATACGAAGATCTGTGCATTCCTATACACATACGGCAATAAATCATCATCCACAAAACCGGTGAAATGAATTCGGTCAACAATTTCCTTATCCAGATTGGAAAGTAAATCATCCATTAACCAACCTTTTCTTCCAGCTAAAACCAGGTTGGTATCAATTTTCTTTTCTTTGATCAGTTCACTAAATGCATCTACCAAGAGCCTCATATTCTTTCTCGGCTCTAACGTTGAAAGGCAGAGAATATATTTTTCTGGAAGTCCATAGCCTTCCTTAGCCTTCATATCTTGTCCTCTATCATAGTAAAAGTTCGCAAAGCAATCCGATAAACCATCATAAATAACGGCAATCTCTTCAGGATTTTTTTTCAAAATCTTTGAAATTCTATCCTTAGAGAACTGCGACACCGTAACGACTTTCTTATGCCCAAGCGCAGCTTTTCTGTACATGAGCTTAAAATAGAGAGTCATGTACCTTTTATTTTTACTTGGACAATCCCAACACCCAACATCATGAATTGCACTTATTGCATTTCTGTTAAAAAAGAAAAATGGTGCTGGGAACGCCGGAAAAAAGTAGTAATCTGCTTTTATAGTTGTTAGTTTTAATGGTAACTGCAACTGATTAAAAATCAGTTTATTCTTTCCTCTTACAATAATTTTTCTAACATTGTTCTGCTCCGCAGAAAAATCTTTATGTATCTCATTTTTGAAAACGAGTATATATTCAATATCACTTCTGCTCTGATCCGAAATCAATTCTTTCGTAATACTAAGTGCAAATCGCTCAATTCCAGAAAAGTTATCTGCAAGAGAAGTCAAATCTATTAATACTTTCATCTCTGCCCTTTCTCAGCTGATTTTAAATCCCATTTTACAAAACAGGATGAGCATCAATTCTGTAATAGCTATCCAGTTTATTTTTAATAAGAAAACCGGAATTGCCTTAATGCTTTTTGTTTCAATAATATCTTTTGTTTTCAGACGGTTCCATTGGTTCCTAACTATAGAATTCAAATGGTAACTTTTCAAAGCCTTACATTTTTCAGCAATTGATAATTTTTTATCCTTCGCTAGAGCATAGCCAATTTGAACGGAAGAAAGTATGTACTCCCCCCCCCACAGCTCATATGTATCCATGCCCATCTGTTGCAGTTCATTACTTAATTCATCTTTCGCTCGGATAAGCTGCAACTTCCCTGAAATCATTCGATTGACATCAAGATTATATGCTTCTATCGCTGACCCGTCGTTGTTGTGGAGATAATACAGCGGCTCATCTATCGTATAAATCACATCCGCTACTGCCAGATATTTGTTAGTGAAAATCGTGTCTTCACCAACACGCAAATCTTTTCGGAAAAAGATATTTTCCTCTCGGATTATCTTAAGTGAATACATCATACGCCATGGCCCATTTAGTTCCTTTCCCTGGCGCATTCCTCGCTTGCCTGAAAGGTATCCCTTTAAATCTGCTATCGATGTTCCAAAGGAATTTGGCAGTACCTGTTCCAGAATTTCCTTTTTATTATATTGACGTTTCAAATAGGAAAACTTATGTTCAGCTACGCTTCCATTTCTGCGTACTGATGCATAATTATAGCAAACAGTGTCTGTATCAGATTTTACTTTCGCTACGCATTTTTCAACAATTTGTGCATCAAAAGTATCATCACAATCGAAAAAGAAACAAAACGTTCCTTTGGCCCTTTTTAATGCATCATTTCTTGCGTTGCTGACACCCTCATTCACTTTTTTATCGATGAATTCTATTCTGCTATCTTCCTCTGCATATTTTTGTACGATTTCTGATGTTTCATCTTTACTTCCATCGTTAACAACGATTATCTGTAAATTTTTATACCCAATCGCATTTATCTGCGCAAAATAGCGTTGCAAGTATTTTTCGCCATTATAAACGGGTGTGATTATTGTTACTAAGTCCATTTATCCACCTATTTTTCTATACTTAATTGCTAAGCCAAGAATCTTTCGATCATCTATCAGGTAGCGTTTTGCCATGCGCTTTGGATCTTGTGTTATTCTAAAAAGCCACTCTAAGCCATGATTGGACATCCAACGAGGTGCTCTTTTGATATTACCTGCTTCAAAGTCAAAGCTGGCACCCAATCCAAAGGAAATTGGTACTCCGAGTTCTTTACAGTGGTGGTACATGAACTTTTCCTGTTTCGGGCAGCCTAGACCAACAATCAAAATGTGCGGGGCAGCCTCTTTTATCATGGATTTAATTTTATCCATCTCATCCTGATTTTTTTCAAACCCGAATGGTGGAGAATATGTACCAACAACCTGTAATCCTTTAAATTTATTTGCTAGGTTTTCCGCCGCTTTTGCAGCTACACCTTCAGCCGCACCTAAAAAGAACATCTTATATCCTTTTTTCGCAGCCATATCACACAAGAGTGGGAACAAATCCGATCCTGAAATTTTCTCTTTAATCGGTGTTCCATACCATTTGGCGATCCACAACAGTGGTTTGCCATCCGTCAGAATCAATGACGCATTCTCATAAACCGCCTGTAATTCTTTACTTGTTTCAAGCTGTACAATGTGATCCACGTTCGGGGTTACCACATATGCACTTCTATCCTCTTGAATCAGCCGATCAATAGCCTGCAGCGTTTCCTGCATTGTCAAGTTATCAATCTCTGTATTCATAAACTTCATTCTTGACATTTATTCATCCTCACTACAAGCCTATTAGCACCGAACCTTAATCAGTTCTGCATCACCAACAGCCAAGCATCTGCCCAGACCAGCGGGCAAGAACAACGTTTCACCTTTGCAGAACCGCATAGGCTTCTGCTCCGCATCCATCGTCTGTACTTCTCCATATCCGTTCAGACACATCAACACCTGAAAAGACGCATCCATAACAGAAAATGCAAAGCCCTTTGTTACTTGTATTCTTTCTGTTTCAAAATATTTACACCGACAAAGCAACTCACGGGAGCAGCCAGAATAGTACTTCACCATTCTAGGTTTCTGACTCACATCCGGTGCCACCTTCATATTCATAACCTGCACAGCTTTATCGAAATGCAGGTCACGCTTTTTGCCGTTTTTATCCACACGGTCATAGTCATAAACGCGGTAGGTCACGTTCGAGCTTTCCTGAATTTCAGCAACCAGAATACCCTTCCCGATGCCATGTACCGTTCCTGCCGGAACAAAGTAGGTATCGCCTTTGTGAACTGGAACCTTTTGCAGATGCTTGTCCAGTGTTCCAGTCTCAACCGCTTTTCGGAGGATTTCCTCTGTTACCTCATGCTGAAAGCCGTATATAAGACTTGCACCCTCATCAGCATCAATGACATACCACATCTCTGTCTTGCCGTTGTCACCTTCGTGCTCTCTTGCATACTCATCACTTGGATGAACCTGTACTGACAAGTCTTTCTTGGCATCGATGAACTTAACCAAAACTGGAAGTTCACCATCTTCTACCTTTGTACCGAGATATTCCGGATGTGCTTTCAATACTTCAGCCAGTGTTTTTCCTTTATATGTACCATTTGCCACATAACTTGGGCCGTCCGGATGAACCGAACACTCCCATGTTTCAGCCAACGGTGTTAAATCAATCTTTTTACCATATTCATCCCGAAGTCGAGTACCACCCCACAAATAATCTTTACCCGTCGGAATCAATTTCATGATTTCCATTACTCTGTCTCCCACTGCTTTTTATTCCATCGGAAATTTAATCTTATCTGTGACGCTAATTTCCTCTCCAAGCTGAACTTCAATCATATCGAGTGCAGTGATAGCCTCAACAGTATGCTTACAGCCTGCCGCAATGGTAATTACATCACCAGTACGCAGTACCTGCTCCATACCGTCAACGATTGCCTTACCTTTACCAGAAACGACAGTCCATACTTCCTCACGCTCGTTGTGCATGTGATAGCTCATCTGTTCGCCAGCTTTCATGGAGATTTTGACCGTCATAGAGCCTGGCTGTACATCGATGACCGTATAAGTACCCCAGGACTTTTCGGCATACATCGCTTCTGTTTCAATTTTCTCCACGTAGGGCTTCATGTAACCGCTACGTTCTTTATCAGCGATTAAGATACCATCACCACTGGCGGCAACAATCATATCCTTACATCCCATGCAGAGAATCGGAATATTCAGCTCATTCACCACATTGGTGTTCGCGCAGGTTTCATCCAGAATGGCCTTGCCCTTGGTCTTATCTGCCATGACCTCGGCCATCATGTTCCAGGTGCCGACATCTTTCCAGTCACCACTGTAACGCAAAACCTGAATGCTGGACTCTTTCTCGACCACGGCATAGTCGAAGCTGATTTTAGTCAGAGTATCGTACTTGTTGAACAGGTCACGGTAATCTTCAAAGTCGATCATACTGTGTGCTTTGTCCAGCAGATAACCCAGCTTAAATGCAAAGATGCCTGCATTCCACAGTGCACTCTGAGCCAGATACTTCTTAGCTGTTTCCACATCCGGCTTTTCCTTGAATTCCTTAACCTTGCTGACGTTTTCGCCGCTTTCAGGAATAATGTAACCGTACTTCTCACTAGGATAGGTCGGCTCAATGCCCATCAGAGTCAGATTTGCGCCACCCTGCTCTGCCAGTTCCTGCAGAGTCTTAACAGCTTCGTAATAGGTATTATCTACATAAGGGTCAACCGGGCAGACAACAACAGCTTCATTCTCATCAACGCCCAGCTCATCGTGGAGATAGGCTGCAGCCAGTGCGATGGCCGGGAACGTATCGCGGCGGCAAGGCTCTACACAAATAGAAGCCTTTTCACCTAACTGATTCTTTATGGCACTTGCCTGCGATTTGCTCGTTGCAATAGTAATCTTTGTATCAGCATCTACCGTGGTAATCTGGCGATACACACGCTGCACCATAGACTCATACTCGTCATTATGCTTGAACAGTTTGATAAACTGCTTGCTGCGCACGTCATTAGAAAGAGGCCAAAGACGCTTACCAGAACCACCAGAAAGTAAAATAATATTCATAATTTTTTCTCCTCTATCTTTACTTCAAGAACTCTTCAGCACTCTTGCAAATCTCTGTTTCAACCTTTTCGGCAGCTTCCTTATTTTCTGCACTGACAGAGATATAGGTCTTGAGCTTCGGCTCGGTGCCGGAGGGGCGCACCACGATGGAGCAGTTATCTTCCAGCAGGAACTTGAGCACATCGGACTTGGGCAGGCCGTCCAGACCCGGTGCGTAGTCCAACAGCTTGACGACCTTCCTGCCGCCGAACTCTTTGATGTCGCCACGGAATGTCTGCATGATGCTCTGCATCTTGGCAAAACCGGCACTGCCATCAAACTCATAGCTGTGCAGCGTGTTCAGGCAATAGCCATAAGTCTCGTACAGCTCGTCCAGCTTATCCAGCAGGCTGATGCCCTTGGTCGCATAGTAGCTGAACATCTCGCAGATTATGTACGCACCATCCACGCCGTCCTTATCGCGGACATAGGAACCGGTCAGGTAGCCATAGCTTTCCTCAAAGCCGAACACATAGCTGTCGGCCTTGCCCTGCTGTTCCAGCTTGCCGATCTGTTCGCCGATGAACTTGAAGCCAGTCAGCACATTGATGGTACGCAAGCCATAGTGGGTAGCAATCTGCTCACCCATGTCCATGGTAACAATCGTCTTAACCATGACAGGGTCGGCGGGCATCTTGCCGTGCTTCATACGCTGGCTACAGATATAATCCAGTAGCAGCATTCCGGTCTGGTTGCCGGTCAGCAACTCGTACTCCCCTGCCTTGTTCTTGACGGCGATACCCACACGGTCACAGTCGGGGTCAGTTGCCAGCAGCAGGTCAGCGTTGCACTTCTTGGCATACTCCATGCCCAGCGCCATAGCCTCTTTGATCTCCGGGTTGGGGTACGGGCAGGTCGGGAAGTTTCCGTCCGGCTGCTCCTGCTCTTTGACCACCGTGATGTTGGTGTAGCCCATCTCCTTCAGGGTGCGGGTCACAGGCTTCAGACCGGTGCCATTCAGCGGGCTGTACACGATAGCCACGTTCTTGTTGACCCCTTCACCAAACAAAACCGACTGGCTCTTGACCTGTTCCACGAAGGCGGTGTAGACCTCATCCGGGATGTACTGGATGCTGCCGTTTGCCATGCCTGCTTCAAAGTCACTGGTCTTGACGTCTGCAAAGATATCCAGTTTCTCGATCTCCGCCAGAATTTCCGCAGCGGCCTCAGTGGTGATCTGGCAACCATCGTCACCGTAGACCTTATAGCCGTTGTACTTGCTGGGATTGTGGGATGCAGTTACCATGACACCGGCAGAGGTGTGCAGATACCGGGTCGCAAAAGACACAGTCGGCACCGGCATCAGGACAGTCCAGATATTGACCTTAACGCCATTGGCAGCAAACACGCCTGCGGCAACCTTGGCGAACACATCGCTCTTGATACGGCTGTCATAGCCGATTGCTACAGACGGCTCTGCAAAGTTCTTCTTCAAATAGTCAGCCAAACCCTGAGAAGCTTTTGCCACAGTATAGATGTTCATGCGGTTGGTGCCTGCACCGATGACACCACGCAGACCACCCGTGCCAAAGGCGAGGTCACGGTAAAAAGCATCTTCAATTTTTGTATCATCCAGCGTTTTCAGTTCGGCGGCAACATCCGCGTCTGCGGTTGCATTTGCCAGCCAACGCTCATATTCCTTTTTAATATCCATAATCTATTCCCTCATCTTCTGCGCATTTTCTTAGTCTCTCTGGAAAATATCTCTGGTGTAAACTTTCTCTTTCACATCATCAAGATCTTTACTATACCGGTTTGCAATGATTGCGTTGCTCATGTCCTTGAACTTAGCCAAATCATTAACCACTACTGATCCGAAGAATGTCTCGCCGTCTTTCAGCGTCGGCTCATAAATCACAACTGTTGCCCCCTTAGCCTTGATACGCTTCATAACACCCTGAATGGAGCTCTGGCGGAAATTGTCACTGTTGCTCTTCATGGTCAGACGGTAAACACCGATCGTTACCTTCTTCTCTTTATCCTCATCAAACTCGTTTTCTGCATCATAGCCGTAATAACCAGCCAGCTTCAAAACACGGTCAGCGATGAAGTCTTTACGGGTACGGTTGGATTCCACAATAGCTTCGATTAGATTCTCCGGCACATCAGCATAGTTAGCCAGCAGCTGTTTAGTGTCTTTGGGCAGGCAGTATCCGCCGTAACCGAAGGACGGGTTATTGTAGTGGCTGCCGATACGAGGATCAAGGCAGACACCATCGATGATTTGCTGGGTGTTCAAGCCCTTGCTCTCTGCATAGGTGTCCAGTTCGTTAAAGTAAGCCACGCGCAGGGCCAGATATGTATTGGCAAACAATTTGACTGCCTCTGCCTCGGTGAAGCCCATGAACAGGGTGTCGATGTTCTCCTTGATAGCGCCTTCCTGCAGCAGACCAGCAAACTCGTGGGCTGCTTCTACCAACCGCTCATCACTTAAATCAGTGCCGACAATAATACGAGAAGGATACAGGTTGTCATAAAGAGCTTTGCTCTCTCTTAAAAATTCCGGGCTGAAGATGATGTTCTTGCTGCCGAACTTCTCACGCACGGATGCGGTGTAGCCCACAGGGATGGTGGACTTGATAACCATAATGGCATCCGGGTTATATTCCATAACCAGTTTAATCACAGCTTCGACTGCAGATGTGTCAAAGTGCTGGGTGTAGCTATCGTAGTTCGTAGGGGCCGCTATTACAACAAAGTCCGCATCAGAGTATGCAGCCTTTGCATCCAGAGTTGCGGTCAGGTTCAATTCCTTTTCTGCGAGATACTTCTCGATATAGTCATCCTGAATCGGAGACTTTCGATTGTTGATCAGCTCAACTTTCTCCGGAACAATATCAACTGCGGTTACCTGGTGGTGCTGGGAAAGCAAGGTGGCAATGGATAATCCCACATAACCAGTACCCGCAACGGCGATTTTGTAATTCTTCATGTTATTTACTCCTCCGGCCCTCATCGGGCATATCCTCTAATTTTCTATGTACACATCCATATGGATGGCATTTCTCTCTAATTTCCACTGTGTGATAACCACACTCGGCTAAGTGTTTTCTTATACTGTCGTATCCGATTACCCCAGCAATCATGTTTCTACTCCATAAAACATCCGTTGAGTACACTCGTTTCTATTTCTCTATAGCCGAAGTGTTGATTTGTACGGTCGAACCCCGTATACCCTGCAATGATGTTTTTTCTAAGTGTTGGATTGTTGAATCGAACCCTGTCGGCACATGAGTTTTGTTAAAACTATATATATCATTCAGTCCAATTCTCACCATTCATTGTTCGTTGTGAACAAAACATTCACTTTAACCACTCAAAACATGTAATTATCATCACCATTCATGCTCTACTCAACAGCTGTTTTTTGAAGTAGAAATCATCTGTTTTTCTCTATTTTTCATGACTCAACAAACCGTTATGATGTAGGTGTCATTAGCGGGTCAGATAGTGTACTCAACAGCAGTTTCAGACGTTAATGATAAGCTCATGGATTTTTGTTGTTTTCTCCTGTTTTCCGCCATTTCTATGATTCTTCTGAAAAAGTTGTGCCAATTTTGTGCCACATGGGTCAAAAGTTCAGCATTCTGTATATATTTTTGGCATTTTTGGTTCATACAGCTGTGAAATTCAACCAATTTCAGCAACTCAATTAGTGTGCAAAACAGGTTCTTTTTGGCAATGCTACGTCAATACGATTTGTTGAGTAGACATTCGTTGGTGTCGTCACAAGAATTTCTCGTGCCTATTATCACTACACTACCAACAACAGCTAACTTAATCTTTTCTTCTCTATTACATCTCTCCAACCAATCTATATTTTTCTCCACATCAAACAGCGGATAGGTTCTCCCCGTCCGCTGTCATCATTTTCTCACACCGACCCATCTTTCCTAACCACCACCATCACCGTCTTCAGCAATATCTTCAAATCCAACCCAATATCCCAATTCTCAATATATTCTTTGTCTAACTTCACCACTTCCTCAAAATCCGTAATATCACTTCTCCCACTAACCTGCCACATTCCCGTAATCCCCGGCTTTATCGCCAGTCGCGCCCTGTGATGTAGTTCATAGAGATTCGTTTCTGATATTAGCGGTGGCCTGGTTCCCACAATGGACATATCTCCTTTCAGTACATTGAAGAACTGAGGAAATTCGTCAATACTTGTACGCCTTATAAAGTCGCCAATACCAGTTTTCCGAGTTCCATCCGGCAAAACCTTATTCCCAATAACCCGAGGATCGAAATCCAACTTAAACATTTTTCCATCCCCTAATTTGTTATCCTTCATCAACTCTGCTTTTCGTTCTTCCGCATCCATGTACATACTGCGGAATTTATACATCTTAAACTTCTTTCCATTCTTTCCCACACGCTCCTGAGAAAAGAAAATCGGCCCCGGAGACGCAATATAAATAGCCGGTGCTACAAAAACAAACAGGATGGCGGTAAAGATGCATCCTACCAGTCCTCCTGCTATATCCATCAATCTTTTTAAACAAAGCTGGCGGGCTGACGCATAGTTGATGCTTGTAGTCAGTACTGTATAATTGCCGATTTTTTCCACAAACTGTCTCTTTCCTGATTCACTATTAATCTTTGCCAGATTCAAGTGGACAGTCACACCAGTTTCCGAAAACTGTTCCAGCAGTTTGTCTGGGTAAGGGATTTCTTCTGGTGTAACCACCAATACCTCATCAATCCATTCCCGGCATACATATTCTGCAGCGTTTTCCGCATTAGCTACAACCTGAATTCCCGCAATCTTCTGACCAGTCAGATCACGGTCAAGCAGAACTACTCCGGAAATCACATATCTGGAGTAGTTCTGCTCCTGAACATTATGGATTACTTTTGAAGCCATCTTCTCAGTGGTTACAATAAGCAGAGAATGGTTTCCGACTTCCTTTCTCCTGCTCTGTAAAAATCTTTTCCACAGGATTCTGGTAATGTAAGCCAACAAAGTATACAGCACAAATGTCAAAATCATAGCCAGTCTGGAATACATCTGTCCCTGCTGTATGAGGAACAGATAAAGGACAGACACAGCTCCCATTACGATACTCTGATAGGCAGTGATCAGAAACTCCCTGTAATACCCTCTCTTCAGCACATTTCTCAGAGTACCAAGCAGAAAAAGAACTGCAAGGTCTGCCACTTCTATATAAATTGACATATTCCGATAAAGCATGGTCTGATAGGGATTAAACCCATACCCGCTTAATCCGTAAGCCAGCACAAAAGCCAACTGCAGGCAAATCATATCTAACAGGATAAAATCCCAATGCTTCAGCCATCCATCCGTATCTTTTCTATACACGTTTTCATATTCTCCTTCTTGTTACGTTTTCTCCCTCTTTATGATTGCGTCTGACACAGTCATTTAATTTTTGGAAATAATTTCCAGACCTACATATAGCGTCTGCGTACCCTCTCCCGCCGGCACTTCCAGCCTTGCCAGTCTTTTATGCCGGTCAATCTTCCGGATCAGATCTTCCTTCCCCTGCAACGGCCCCTGGGTAACATGGGTCTGCCCCTGTCGGATATGTCCTTTTGACAGTGACATATGCTTTTCCTCCCCAAAGAGCTGTATGAACAGTCCTTTCTGTTCCGAAGATAAGCGGATCATACGGCTGTCAGGACATTTATCATGAAGTTCCTGTTCCAAAGTGTCCGGATCCTGGCTTTCCAGAAAAATAATATCCGGAAATGCAATCCCCTGTTCCACATGCCACTGCCCCTGGTACCGTTTCATCCGGTCATAGGTAGGCACGAAAGCATCCTCCAATGCACGGGCAGAGAGGCTTTGTCTGCAGATTCTGGCAAATTCTGTCGGGTTTTGTTCTCCACAGTCGCATAAGTACCAGATGACGATCACTCCTTTTTCGCAGATTTCGACAGGATTCGTAGAGTATTTTACTCTACGAATCTGGTTTCAGACTTTTCCAGTCCCTTTCAACTCTCTTTATTTTATATACCGTAGCACAATTTGTCAATATTTCTGTGACGAATCTGTGAAATTCTTCTGTTTATGACAAAGTTTTTTAACAAACAGAGGGAGTTTTTATATGGTTTTTAATTTATCCCTGCAAAAGTCATGACCAAAGTGGGCTGACTTGGGTGCTATTTGCCGTTGCAATTATGGTCAGACAGTTGTCGCGCAACTATATTTAGACTTGTCGGACAGTTATGTTCCTATATTTTATCGAAAGGAGTTACATCATGTCAAGAAAAGGAGAAAATATCTACAAACGTAAAGATGGCCGCTGGGAGGGCCGTTATATCAAAGCCAGGACTCCCCAGGGAAAAGCCGTCTACGGTTCTGTGTATGCTTCCACCTATAATGAGGTACGCAAGAAAAGAAGCCAGGCAGTGGCAGACCTTGTTACAGATCCTTCGGTGCCGGATATAGTTCCTCTGCAGCCCCAGTCCTTTGCCAAGGTTTCCGGAGATTGGCTGGTATCCATACAGCCAAAAATCAAAGAATCTTCCTATATAAAGTATACCAATCTGCTCAATTCCTACCTGCTGCCTGAATTATCCCAGATCCTTATCTCAGAACTTACCTCCAATAAAATCCAGAAATGTTGTGACCATCTGCTCACCCACGGCGGAGCTGCCAGAGAAGGACTTTCTGCCAAAACCGTGTCTGATATTTTGTCCCTGTTGAGAAATATTCTGCGTTTTGCCCAGGTGCAGGGTATGAGGCCGGCTGCCACAGGAAGGGAAATCGCAATCCGCCAGATCTCTCCGGATACGGTTGTACTGTCGCGGTCTTCCCAGGATATTCTGTGCAGATATCTTTATTCTCATATAAATGAGCGCAATCTGGGAATCCTGATCTGTCTTTTTACCGGACTGCGTATTGGTGAGATCTGTGCGCTGCAGTGGGAGGACATTTCCCTGACAGAGGGCTTTATCTATGTCCATCAGACCATGCAGCGGCTTCAGACCAATGGTTCCGGCAATACCAAAACCACGGTAAAGATTTCTACTCCCAAAAGCAAATGTTCTATACGGACCATTCCTCTGCCGGAAAGCCTGGGACGGCTGATCGCCAGGGAATTTCCGGCCAGACAGGGGTTTGTGCTGGCCTGCGGAGAAGAGAAATATGTGGAACCCAGAGTCATGCAGAATTATTTCCGGTATGTGCAGGAGCAGTGTGGTCTGGAGCCCGTGAATTTCCACGCGTTGCGTCATACCTTTGCTACCTGTTGTGTGGAGGTTGGCTTTGATGTAAAAAGCTTAAGTGAGATTCTGGGACATGCCAATGTAAATATTACCATGAACCGTTATGTCCATCCTTCCATGGAGCTGAAGCACCAGAATATGCAGAAGCTCTCCGGCCTTTTTGCCGTCAACTAATTCTGGTCAAAAGCCGTCGAAAGCCCCCGGAATTCCCTGTTTATGGGAGTCCCGGGGGCCTTTTTTCGTAGAGTAAAATACTCCACGAATTTTCAGCACATTTTGGACTATATTCTAATAAAAGAAACAGCAGTTTACAGGCTATCTTGTCTGTTCACTACTGTTTCTTCTTTTGTGTATTCTTATTCAATTTTTTCTTTGGTTTATTCCACAGTCAGTCTTTCACCCGGAAATCTCCCTTACCGTTCTGTTTCACTTCATACAGTGCTGCGTCTGCACTTCGGCACAGGGATACAAAGTCTTCGCCCTGGTCTGGGTAGGCGGCGCCGCCGGCGCTGACGGAAAGCTCTGCCACTTCTCCTGTGGACAAGGTCAGCGGGGTAAGCCAGCTCTGGAATTTCTGCATATAGGCATAGGTTTCCTCTTGGGTGGCACCTTTCAGACAGACTACAAATTCATCGCCTCCGTAGCGGCCCAGGATGCTGTCTTCCGGGAAGCACTTTTTCATAGTGCGGGCACAGTGCTTCAGGCACAGATCTCCGTTGCTGTGGCCGTAGGTGTCATTGTAGGTTTTGAAGTTGTCGATATCTATAAATATGAAATAACCGGTTGCCTTTTTCTTCAGCTCCTCTTCCACTGCGTTCTGGAGAGCACGGCGGTTCAGAAGTTCTGTAAGAGGGTCTGTGGCAGACAGACCCATGTAAACCTTTTTGTCCTTTTTCTCCAGCAGCAGGATGGACAGCATATAGATCAGGGTAATGGCTACCAGAATGCATCCGAAGGTTCCTCCCAGCCAGGAGAACTGCTGGGTAATGTCGGAGATGTCTTTGTTTGCCAGCTCTACAATTACGTACCAGCCTGGCATGCTGGTAATGCTCCTGTAGGAGATGGTGGATTCCACACCCCGGATGGTGGCTGAGAACCTGCCGTCTTTTTTGCCGGAGCGCATGTCTCTGACCCACTGGCTGTAGGAATATCCGTCATTATACTGAAAATATCTCTGCTGGAGCAGCAGGTTGTTCCAGCTTCCCTCAAAGTTCTCAGTGCTGGAATTGCTGATACAGGTGACGAAATTCTCAGAGTCTGTCTTCAACAGATGGACACTGACCTTGCCGCGTAAAAGATCGTATACGCCAAACTGCCTCAGATTCTCGATTCTCACAGACACATAAATGGTGTGCAGCCAGGAGGAATCCGGCACAGGGACGAAGGTGGTGACGATCATGCTTCCTGTCTCACTGGACTGGTAGGGATCGGAGTAAAAAAACTCCTCCGCCTCCAGAGCCTGTTTGTCCAACCCTTCCTGGCGGATATCTGCAGCTGCATATTTACTTCCGTAGATCTCCCCATTCTCTCCGATCAGACCAATGCCGCAGAATACCCTGCTGTCCAGGTTCTCCTCCATACAGGCAAGGATCTGGGCGGAAGTTTTGTCCTCCATTGCCTGGGCTACCTTTACATTGTCCTGGGCATAGTTCTGAAGATATTCCATGGAATCATTCATTTTCTCTGCATAAAGCCCGGTGATCAGTTCCAGGTGCCGGGTGTTGTAGTCCCGGGCCATCCGGCTCAGCTGAAAATAAGCCAGAAGGATGATGAGCAGACAGAGACACAGATATATGGCAAGATATAGTTTTCTTTTTTTGGTTTTCTTTCTTCTATCACTCATTCTGCTCATTCTCCAAAAGATAATCTCTGTCCACCAGGAGCACTCCGGTATCTATATATTTCTGTTCCGGCTTTTCTCCCCGGATCTGCTGATCCAGAGAAAGCATTCCCTTATATGCCATCTGCTCCTGTTTCTGCAGAAGGGTGATGCCATGATAATCCGGATCCCGGATCAGGCTGGCAGTCTCCTCTGCCAGATCAAATCCTGCCATTACAATATCCTTTCTGGCTGCTCTCATCAGGACTGCTGCAATGCCCTTGGTGGAGGTGTTGTTACAGCCATACAACCCCTTGATATGTCTGTTGTTTTTGAGAAGCTCTGACACATCTGCCTGGGCATTCTCCATGTCTCCTCCATTCAGGCGGATGTCCTGGTTGATAGTCCATTTCTCAGGTGCATATTTTGCCCAGTATTCTAGGAAGCCTGAGACACGGTTGACCATGGCCTGGGAGGAGTCAGAGGACAGAAGGATTCCCACCTCCAGGGAATCCTGGTCTGTGTTTCCCTGCTCTGAAAGCATGGAAAGCATTTCTCTGGCTGCTATCTGGCCTGCTTCCATATTTCCGGTCATATAGCAGGTGTCGTAGGCGTCACTGTTAATAGAGGAATCGATGAGTACCAGGGAAATATTCTGGTTTTTGATCTCCTGGCAGCTTTCTACCAGGGCATTGGAATTAGCAGGTGCCAGAAGGATTCCGTCTGCACCCTGCTGTTGGGCCTTTTCTATAAGGGAAATCTGTCCGGACACATCTGTCTCATTGTCAATGCCGCCCAGATATACAGCCTCATCTATCTGTTCTGCTGCCTTTGTAACTCCTTGGATCACCTTTTTCCAGTAGTCACCGTGGTAATTTTTCAGAATCACGTATATTTTCTCCTGGCTACCCTCATTGGCAATGCAGGTGTAGTCAACCACTGCAGTTTCACCGGTATCTGAAGCTGCCTGGGTCCCAGTATCCTGTCCTGAATTGCCGGGCAGTGCGCAGCCGCTCACCATTACCATTAATGCAAGCAGTCCTGAGGTAACAGGCAGAAATGCCCTTTTGATTCTTTTATTATATATATTTCGATTCTGTATTCTTTGGTTTTGTTTCCATTGTTTCTGGTCCATATAGGGTCTCCAACATACGATTGTACTGTTTTTACATACTTTAGTATAAAGTATAAGCGCAAAATTGTAGCCTTGCAAGTGTATATCTTTTCTTTTGTGGGTATTATTTTTTTATGGATATTATTTAATCAAATCAATCAAGTCCCCTGCTTCAATTGCGAAAAGCAATAAGCCGGGGACTTGATTGATTCGGTTAAAAAACCTCCCGGAGGGAAAGCAGCGGTTTGGGGGCTGCTGTTTTCCCTTCGGAAGGTTTTTCTGTCTTCTATGCGATCCTAGTACATCGTTTCGTAAATAACTATACCAATCACGTAGGATGCGGATTCGAGTGTGCAGGTCTAAAAACGCAGGCGTAGCGGGCTACGCTGAGGCTTTTAGACCTGTGCACTCGGATTTGCAGACAAGTGAGTGGTATAGTTATTTCGAAAACGATGTACTAGATGACATCAGGAAAGGAAGTGAAAAACAATGGGAGGCGTACTCTCCTACAGCGGACTTTCCACGAAAATCCGCGCAATGCAGAGCAGGCTTACTACCATGGATCAGTTCGAGGAAATCCTCCAACTCTCCGATGTCACGCAGGTAGCCGCCTATCTGAAGCGAATGCCGGAATACTCTTCCAGGTGGGATGCACTGGATGAAAATACCCTGCACCGTGGCCAGATTGAGAAGCTTCTGAAGAAATCCATATTCCAGAATTTCTCCAGAATTTATCACTTTGCCAACCCGGAGCAGCGTAAATTTCTGGATCTGTATTCCAAGCGATATGAAATCCGTGTACTGAAGGAAGTCATGACAAATATCTTCGATCACCGCGACACGGATCCTGTAGATGTTTCTCCGTACCGTGAATTTTTCCGTCTGCATTCCAATATTGATGTAGACCGGATCACTACCTGTTCCACCATGGAGGAACTGATCTCCTGCCTCAAAGGAAACGAATTTTACATCCCGCTTTCGAAGATCCAGGAGCATGAAACAGCACTTCTCTTCGACTATGGTATGGCACTGGATCTGTACTATTTTACCCAGATCTGGAACATCCGTAAGAAGCTGTTTAAAGGTAAAGATCTGGAAGAGATTACCTGCACTTACGGCGAGAAATTTGATATGCTGAACCTGCAGTTTATCCAGCGTTCCAAAAGGTATTACAACATGGATCCGGCAAGTATTTATGCCCTGCTGATCCCTGTAAATTATAAGTTAAAGAAAGAAGAGATCACAGCTTTGGTGGAAGCACCTTCATACGAAGAAGGTCGAAGAATTTTCCAGAAAACATGGTACGGCAACAAATATGAACAGCTTACCGCAGCCAATCTGGAAGAATTCTACAACCACATCCACCGCTCGATCCTTGAGAAGGAATCCCACAGAAATCCATATTCTGTAGCAGTGATCTATTCTTATCTGTATAACAAGGAACACGAAGTAAACCGCCTGACTATCGCCATTGAATGCGTACGTTACGGTGTGCAGCATGATGAAGCCATGCGTTATATTTGCAACAGTTGATTTCTATATGACGCATAACTGAATAACTGCTTCGCAGTTTAAAGAACATTAACCAGGAGGTGAATTTATGATTGAGAAAATGAAGTTCCTGAGCATTACCGGTCCTAAGGCCGATATTGACAGAGTGGTAAACACCTATCTTTCCAAGTACGAAATTCATCTGGAAAATGCCCTTTCCGAGCTGACCGCAGTAGAGAGTCTTTCTCCGTTTATGGAAATCAATCCATATAAGGAAGCACTCTCTACTGCCAACAGTTTCTATGATGAACTGGCAGATCCGGAGAAGATTTCTGCCAAACCTATGGATACTGAACAGGCTTTAAATACAATCCGCCGGATTCAGTCTGATTATCAGGAACTAAGCAATAAACGTGCTGATCTGGAGAGTCAGCTTGCAGCTCTGGATGAATCTCTGCGAGTGATCCGCCCGTTCAGAAATATTAATTACAATATTTCCTCAATCCTGAAATTCCAGTTCATCCACTTCCGTTTCGGAAGGATTGAGAAGGAATATTACCAGAAATTTGAAAAGTATATTTACGAAAATCTGGACACAATTTTCATTAAATGTGATGAAGATGACCAGTATGTCTGGGGTCTGTATTTTGTCCCGGAGCACGAAGCCCAGAAAGTAAAAGCCGTCTATTCTTCCATGCACTTCGAGCGTATTTATATGCCAGATACGTATGAGGGAACAGCAAAAGAAGCTTTCGAACAACTGACTGAAACACGCAACAGAGCTGCTGCTGATCTGGCATCTGCCGATCAGAAAAAAGCAGATTTTCTTCTTAGAAATCAGAAAGATATCGTTGCATCACGCAATGCTATCGCACAGCTTTCCGGTAACTTTGATGTGCGCAGACTTGCAGCATGTACACATGGGGATAAGGACGTTTTCTATATCTTATGTGGATGGATGACAGAGAAAGATGCCCATTCTTTCCAGAATGATATCAAAGACGACAGCCGCATTTTCTGCATTATTGACGGTGAAGAGGACGAACATCTGAAGCCAGGCATCCACCAGCAGCCACCTACCAAACTGAAGAACCCGAAACTGTTTAAACCATTTGAAATGTACATCAAAATGTATGGTCTTCCGGCCTATAACGAGATGGATCCAACATGGTTTGTGGCACTGACTTATTCCTTTATTTTCGGTGCAATGTTCGGTGATGTGGGGCAGGGATTGCTGCTCTTTATCGGTGGTTTCCTGCTTTATAAATTCAAACATATCACACTGGCAGGCATTATCAGTTGTGCAGGTGTGTTCTCCACAATCTTCGGATTTATGTTCGGAAGTATCTTCGGATTCGAAGATGTGATACCTGCCCTGTGGCTTCGCCCGATGAACAATATGATGTCAGTTCCATTTATCGGAAAGCTGAATACAGTATTTATTGTTGCCATTGGTTTTGGTATGTGCCTGATCCTTTTATGTATGGTATTTAACATCCTGAATGCCTGGAAAGCCGGAGATGTAGAACACATCTGGTTTGATACAAACTCAGTAGCTGGTCTGGTATTCTACGGCTCTGCAGTTGTCTCCATTGCACTTATACTGAATGGCAAAACACTTCCCGGCGGAATCGTACTGTTTATCATGTTCGGCGTACCATTGATCCTGATCTTCCTGAAAGAGCCACTTACAGCCCTCATTGAGAAGAAATCAGAAGTTATGCCAAAAGAGAAGGGAATGTTCGTTGTACAGGGACTTTTTGAAATGTTTGAAGTCCTGTTAAGCTACTTCTCCAATACCCTTTCCTTCGTCCGTATCGGAGCTTTCGCAGTCAGCCATGCAGCGATGATGGAAGTCGTTCTCATGCTTGCAGGCGCAGAAAGCGGAAACCTGAACTGGATAGTAGTAGTTCTGGGAAACCTTTTTGTATGTGGTATGGAGGGCCTGATCGTCGGTATCCAGGTGCTTCGTCTGGAATATTATGAAATGTTCAGCCGCTTCTACAAAGGTACAGGACGTAAATTTGAGCCGTTCCGCTCTGTAAAATAGACAGAAAGATCATCAGAAATTATACTATTTTCATTTATATATCATCCTCGGGAAACCCATATCTGTCGGTCAGCCAGATATTCAAAGCCGAATAAATATGATATATATGAACAGCAAAATCAAGAACTAAGAGGAGATTTAATTATGACAACAATCGCACAGATCATTTTAGCAATCGCACTGGTACTCAGCATCATTCTTCCATTTGGCTACTATCTCATCGGTGAAAAAAACCGCGGACGTTACAAAACAGCTCTCGGTGTAAACGCATTCTTCTTCTTTGGAACCATGCTTATCGCCATTGCAGTTATGTTCACAGGTGCTTCTTCCGTACAGGCCGCTGCAGGCTCTGAAGGCACACTTGCAACAGGTATGGGTTATATCGCAGCAGCTCTTGTAACCGGACTTTCCTGTATCGGTGGTGGTATTGCCGTTGCCAGTGCGGCAAGCGCAGCCCTTGGAGCAATCAGTGAGGATCAGAGCATCCTTGGTAAATCTCTTATCTTCGTAGGTCTTGCCGAAGGTGTTGCTCTTTATGGACTGATCATCTCCTTCATGATCCTGGGTAAACTTTGATATGAAAATGTATCTGATCAGTGACAATATTGATACTCTGACAGGAATGAGACTGGCCGGTGTAGAAGGTGTGATCGTCCATGAACACGACGAGCTGAAAGAAGCCCTGGAACGCACCATCGCAGACAAAGAGATTGGAATCATACTCCTGACCGAAAAATTCGGCCGGGAGTTTCCTGAGATCATCGATGATGTCAAACTTCATCATAAAACACCTCTCATCATTGAAATTCCTGACAGACATGGTACCGGCCGCAGGCCCGATTTCATTACTTCTTATGTAAACGAGGCCATCGGATTAAAATTATAGGCAGGTGATATTATGACAATTGAAGAGAAGCTTACGCACTTCTATGACACCTCCGTGGAAGAAGCCCGCCGTCAGGCGGAAAAAGATGTACAGGAGCACAAAGACTCCCTGGATGCCGCACTGGAGGAACATAAAAAAATGTCTCTGGAAAACGCCGCCAGCTCCCGCAAAGCCGAGATTGCAAACGCAAAGCGCGAGATCAACAAGGCACTTTCCGCAGAGCAGCTTCACATCCGGCGTGACTGGACTGCCAGACAGAGCCGCTTAAAAGAAAAACTTTTTGCTGAAGTCCGGGAACAGATCCTGAAATTCATGGAATCTTCCCGTTATGAAGAATATCTTTGTACAAAAATTGAAGAAGCTGTCTGCTTCGCGGAACACGATGAGATCCAGATCTATCTTTCAAAAGAAGATGAACCCCGTCTGAAATCTCTCACTGTAAAGACCGGTTTCCCGCTGAAGGTTTCCGATGAATCCTTTATCGGCGGGATCAAGGCGATAATCCCTGAAAAAAATATCCTCATCGACAATTCCTTTGAGGAAGGCTATCAGGCAGCTTACAGAGAATTCAAATTTGACGGAGGTCCAGCACATGAGTAAAACAGGTATTATCTACGGTGTTAACGGTCCTGTTATCTACTTAAAGGGCGACACCGGATTCAAGATCTCCGAGATGGTCTATGTAGGCCCTGAAAAACTGGTAGGCGAAGTCATCGGTCTTAAGAAACATATGACCACCGTACAGGTTTTTGAGGAAACTACCGGACTGAAACCCGGAGAAACCGTGATCGGAACAGGAGACGCTATTTCCGTTCTCCTTGGACCGGGAATCATCCACAATATTTTTGATGGTATCCAGAGACCTCTGGCAGAGATTGCACAGGCCTCTGGAAAATATATTTCCCGTGGTGTCAGCGTTGACTCTCTTGACACCGAAAAAAAATGGGAAACACACATTACAGTAAAAGAAGGCGATGTCATCGGCGCAGGTACGGTTATCGCCGAGACACAGGAAACCGCTTCTATCCTTCACAAGTCCATGGTTCCGCCGACGATCACACACGGAACTGTTATCCATGCCGTTCCTGACGGAGCTTATACGGTTCTGGAACCCATCGTTACCGTTCGTCTTGATGACGGAACTGAAAAAGAACTGGCACTTGCACAGAAATGGCCGATCCGTGTGCCGAGACCGACCTACAAACGTTTCCCGGCAAGCGTTCCGCTTCTTACCGGCCAGCGTATCCTGGATACTCTTTTCCCGATTGCCAAGGGCGGCACTGCTGCTGTTCCGGGAGGATTCGGAACCGGAAAAACCATGACCCAGCACCAGATCGCCAAGTGGTCTGACGCAGATATCATCATCTACATCGGCTGTGGTGAGCGTGGAAACGAGATGACACAGGTTCTTGAGGATTTCAGCAAACTGATCGACCCGAAATCCGGAAACCTGATGATGGACAGAACCACCCTGATCGCCAACACTTCCAACATGCCGGTTGCAGCCCGTGAGGCTTCCATCTACACCGGCGTTACCCTTGCAGAATATTACCGTGATATGGGTTACGACGTAGCGATCATGGCAGACTCCACATCCCGATGGGCTGAGGCTCTCCGTGAGCTTTCTGGACGTCTGGAGGAAATGCCTGCAGAGGAAGGTTTCCCTGCATATCTGGCAAGCAAACTTTCCGCCTTCTATGAGCGTGCGGGAATGATGCAGAACCTGAACGGAACAGAAGGTTCCGTCTCCATTATCGGTGCGGTTTCCCCTCAGGGCGGTGACTTCTCCGAACCTGTCACTCAGAATACCAAGCGTTTTGTCCGCTGCTTCTGGGGACTGGACAAGGCCCTCGCCTATGCCCGTCACTTCCCTGCGATCCAGTGGCTGACCAGTTACAGCGAATATCTGGAGGATCTGACTCCCTGGTACAGAGAGCATGTTTCCCCGAAATTTGTCTACGACAGAAACCAGATCATGGCGATCCTCAATCAGGAAAGTTCTCTTATGGAAATCGTAAAACTGATCGGAAGCGACGTTCTTCCGGATGACCAGAAACTGACACTGGAGATTGCCAGAGTCATCCGTCTGGGCTTCCTGCAGCAGAACGCTTTTCACCAGGAGGACACCAGTGTCCCAATGGAAAAACAGTTCCTGATGATGGAAACCATCCTTTATCTCTACGAGAAATGCCGTGCCCTTGTAAACCGTGGCATGCCGGTTTCCGTACTGAAAGAGGATAATATCTTCGAACGTATCATCGCCATCAAATACGAAGTTCCAAACAAAGAACTGGAACGTTTTGATGAGTATCATAAAGATATCGACCGCTTCTACGACAACGTACTGGAAAGAAACGGTTAAAGGAGGGATCAGTTTATGGCAATCGAATATCTTGGCCTGAGTGAAATAAACGGCCCTCTTGTTGTCCTTGAGGGTGTCAAAAACGCATCTTACGAGGAGATCGTGGAATTCCACATGGAAGACGGCACACAGAAGATCGGCCGTATCGTGGAAATCTATGAAGACAAGGCTGTTATCCAGGTTTTTGAGGGAACTGATAATATGTCCCTCGGCAATACACACACACGTCTTACCGGACATCCTATGGAGATCGGGCTTTCCCCGGAGATCCTGGGACGTACCTTTAACGGTATCGGCCAGCCCATTGACGGACTTGGCGAGATCACACCGGAAGTCAGCCTGAATATCAACGGACTTCCGCTGAACCCGGTAACCCGTGAATATCCGCGAAACTATATCAACACCGGCATCTCCGCCATCGACGGACTGACCACCCTGATCCGCGGCCAGAAGCTGCCGATCTTTTCCGGAAACGGTCTTCCTCATGACAAGCTGGCTGCACAGATCGTTCAGCAGGCTTCCCTTGGCGCAGACTCCGATGAGAAATTCGCTATTGTTTTTGCAGCAATGGGCGTTAAATACGACGTAGCCGAATTCTTCCGCAGGACCTTCGAGGAAAGCGGTGCTTCCGACCACGTTGTAATGTTTCTGAACCTTGCCAACGACCCGGTTGTAGAGCGTCTTCTGACACCGAAGATTGCCCTCACTGCTGCTGAATATCTTGCTTTTGAAAAAGGCATGCACATCCTGGTTATCCTGACTGACATCACCTCCTTCTGCGAGGCTATGCGAGAGGTTTCCTCCTCCAAAGGTGAGATTCCTTCCCGAAAAGGTTATCCGGGATATCTGTACAGTGAACTGGCAACTCTTTACGAGCGTGCGGGAATCGTCCGTGGAGGCACCGGTTCTGTAACCCAGATCCCGATCCTGACCATGCCAAACGACGACATCACCCACCCGATTCCTGACCTTACCGGATATATCACCGAGGGCCAGATCGTACTGGACCGTCAGCTTCATGGACAGGCGATCTACCCGCCGATCAACGTTCTGCCGTCCCTGTCCCGTCTGATGAAGGACGGTATCGGTGAAGGCTTCACACGTGCCGACCATCAGGATGTTGCCAACCAGCTCTTCTCCTGCTACGCAAAAGTAGGCGATGCAAGAGCCCTGGCATCGGTTATCGGCGAAGACGAGCTTTCTCCGCTGGATAAGCAGTACCTTGTATTTGGAAAAGCTTTTGAGGCAGAGTTTGTGGGACAGTCTGAGACAGAAAACCGAAGCATCATTGAAACTCTGGATAAAGGCTGGGAACTTCTGGGACTTCTCCCAAGAGAAGAACTCGACCGTATCGATACCAAAGTTCTGGATCAGTATTACAGAGAAACCGTCCGTTAGTGAGGTGATTTTATGGATCCGAATACCTTTCCCACCAAGGGAAATCTCATACTTGCAAAAAATTCTCTGGCCCTTTCCAGACAGGGCTATGAGCTTATGGACAAAAAGCGTAATATCCTGATCCGTGAAATGATGGAGCTGATCGACCAGGCAAAGGATATCCAGACCCAGATCGATGAGACTTTCCGCACTGCCTACGCTGCTTTGCAGAAAGCAAACATGGAGATCGGAATCGCTTTTGTAGATCAGATCTCCCATACCGTTCCTGTAGAAAATTCCATCCGGATCAAGACCAGGAGTGTCATGGGAACTGAGATCCCGCTTGTGGAATACGATAAAAAAGCCGGCAATACTCCTACCTACGCCTACTACAGCACCAAGCTGTCCCTGGACGAGGCCAAAGCCGCCTTCGAGCGTGTAAAAGAGCTGTCCATCCAGCTCTCCATGATCGAAAATGCAGCAATCCGTCTTGCCACCAACATCAAGAAAACACAGAAGCGTGCCAACGCCCTGAAAAACATCACCATCCCCAGATATGAAACTCTCACCAGGGACATTACCAACGCCCTGGAAGAAAAAGAGCGTGAAGAGTTTACCCGTCTGAAGGTGATCAAACGTATGAAACAGGGAGGATAAGCAGATTTATCCACACTTATCCACACCTGAAAATGACTTTTCAACATCTTACAGTGCCCGTTTTATCCGGGCACTGTTCTTATTTCACCCTCATTTCCATACATCTGATAGTGCCTCCTTTAAATAGATTAGTTCCGTGAGAATTTATCTGTTATTTTCTGATTATTTATTTTTATCCTTTTAAATTATGTCTTTTTCGCAAAACATTCTATGATATTTAGAATTTAAAAATGTCAATAGTTTTAAAAATATTTTTAACGTTTTTTACAGATTTATCATTTTACACAAAACATACGTTTCATTTTATTTATGTAAATCAGGTCATCCACATTGTTATCCTTGTGGATAATGTGGATAATTTTGTGTATAACTTGATTATTAGCGGATTTGCGGATTTTTGTCATGTGGAAAACTTTTTGGAAAGTTTTTCACTTATCCACCATGATTCGACAGGTTTTGTGCACTTTGCCAGAATTGTATTTTTCAACCCCATTATGCCCGCAATTGCCCGCAGTCAGGCAGATATTCGTCAAGCGGATATTCGCAATCCGCTTCGCTACGTAGCTCTACACCAAATAACTGCTCCGCAGTTTATCAGGAGGAGCTTGCACTCCTCCTGATACAAGCAAGTCCCCACACACTGCTTATTGCTTTTCGCAATTGAAGCAGGGGACTTACTTGATTTGGTTAAGCCATGCCTATTGACATACAGCCCATTTTTTGTTAAGGTGAAAGCACTAAAACAACGTGTGGATTTTTCAGTTCCGACTTTTTTCGCCACACAACCCGCCCCATTCAGAAGGGACAGGTTGTGTGGCTTTTATTGTGTAAAAAAAGCACGCTCTGTTTCCCACACCTGATATCCATACGATTCTGATATAAAGGAGGATTATTCATGAATGATACTTTTATGAAGGAAAAGCCTGTAGGCCCGCTACTGGCATCCATGGCACTGCCTATGGTCTTTTCCATGCTTGTAAACTCGCTGTACAACATTGTGGACAGTTTCTTTGTAGCGCAGATCAGCGAACAGGCCATGACCGCTCTTTCTCTTGTCTATCCGGTTCAGAACATGATCAATGCCGTTGCCATCGGTTTTGGAATCGGTATCAACGCCAGAGTTTCCTATCATCTTGGCGCCGGCGACAAGAAAATGGCAGACACCGCAGCAACCCACGGCTTTCTCCTGTCTGTGATCCACGGTATCCTGATGACCGTGATCAGTATTGCTGTTATGCCTGCATTCCTTCGAATGTACACGCAAGATGAAACCGTGATCCGGATGGGCCTGGAGTATTCCACCATCGTTTTTCTGTTTTCCACAGTGATCGCCATCAGCCTGTTCTTCGAAAAACTTTTCCAGGCTGTAGGACGGATGAAAGTATCCATGCTCGCCCTGCTTGTGGGATGTATCAGCAACATCATCCTGGACCCGTTCCTGATCTGGGGAATCGGCTTTTTCCCGAAGCTGGGTATCCGGGGCGCAGCTCTGGCTACTGGCATCGGCCAGGTGCTCACCATTGCGGTCTATATGGTCTTTTATATCCTGAAGCCTATTCCTGTACGTGTAACGCCCAAAGCCCTGAAAACAAGCAAAGTAACGGATCTGAGCCTGTATGCCATCGGTGTTCCCGCGATCCTGAACCTTGCACTGCCATCGTTTCTGATCTCTTTTCTGAACTCCGTGCTGGCCGCTTACTCGGACAGCTACGTGGTGATCCTTGGCATTTATTACAAACTGCAGACCTTCCTGTATCTCCCGGCCAACGGAATCATCCAGGGAATGCGCCCGCTGATCGGTTATAACTTCGGTGCCCGTGAGATGAAGCGTGTGAAAAAAATCTTCCGGCTCACCCTGGAATCCAGCTGTGTGATCATGCTCTTTGGAACCGTTATCTGCCTCCTGGCATCCGGACAGCTTATGGGACTTTTCACAACTACCCCGGAAACCATTGCCGCTGGCTCCAGAGCACTGAAGATCATCAGCGCCGGCTTTCTTGTTTCTGCTGTATCCGTTACCACTTCCGGTGCCATGGAAGGCCTTGGAAAAGGCACGCAGTCCCTTGTAATTTCCCTTTTCCGCTATGTGGTCGTTATCATGCCCACCGCATATCTTCTGTCCCATTTTATGGGTCCTGATGGCGTGTGGAACGCATTCTGGATCACAGAGGTGTTTACAGCCATCGTTTCTGTCATGATTTATCACAAAACGTTGAAAAAAGCCTGAGAATGCAAATGTCCGGCCCACCGGCCTGTTTGCAGCCACCTGCAGGTTTACGTCCCGAAAGCACAAAAAGCTTCGATCCACTCTCTGAGCACATCGCTCATCGATGAGAGTTAGATCGAAGCTTTCTTTATTAACCAAATCAGGAAAATCCCATGAGTGATCGCTGATATCCTCTTGACTCAAACGGATATCCGTGATCTGCGTTCATTTAATTCGCAGAAATTTCCTCTGTATCTCTTACAGCAGTCCCTTCTCACGGATCAGCTTTAAAGCGCCTTCATCGGCCACTACCGTCACATCCGGGTGAAGCTGCAGGATAGATGCCGGCACGTTGGGCGTGATCGGTCCGTAGAGAGATTTGTAAAGAGCCTCTGCCTTTGCCTCTCCGGTAGCGACCAGAAGGATTTTCTTTGCAGTCATGATGTTTTTGATACCCATGGTATATGCCTGCTTCGGCACATCATCCATAGTCTCAAAGAATCTTGCATTTGCCTTGATGGTGCTCTCCGTAAGGTCTACGCAGTGAGTCTCCTTCTCAAATGCTGCACCCGGCTCGTTGAAGCCGATGTGGCCATTTCCGCCGATTCCAAGCAGCTGCATATCGATACCACCCACGCTGCGGATGATCTCATTGTAATCCGCACAGGCTTTCTCACTGTCCTCTTCCAGTCCGTTTGGCACATAGGTTCTTGCCTTATCGATATTTACATGGTCAAACAGATTTGTGTTCATAAAATAACGATAGCTCTGATCGTTATCTCCGGAAAGTCCTTTGTATTCATCAAGATTTACGGATGTGATCTGTGAAAAGTCCAGATCTCCTTTTTTGTACCACTCGATCAGCTGCTTGTACATTCCCACCGGTGTGGAGCCTGTAGCAAGTCCGAGAACAGCATTTGGCTTCATGATGATCTGTGCAGACATGATGTTTGCCGCTTTTCTGCTTACGTCATAGTAATCTTTTCCTGTATAAATGATCATAATCTTTTTCCTTCTCCTTATGGTAAAAAAGAACAACCGGATAACTGGGATTCACATATCTCCTGCTTTTCCTGTTGTTCTTTTTTTATTGTTGATTCGTTTTTTACTCAGCCATCTCTACTTCGAGAACATAGTCTACCGGGTCCGGAAGTACAGGGTCCGGTCCCAGGTCAACGAATGCGATATCCGGATAATCGCTGTGCATCCATGCGTTGGAAAGCGGAATTTCATGTCCGTCATCCAGTGCACGTACTTTCACGATCTTATCTTTGTCAAATCCGATCAGTGGAAGTGGTCCTAATGTATTCTCATAGATATGTACATAGTATTTGTTTCCGTTTCTGGTGATGCGTCCGTAGTCCGGTTTCGGGATATCCAGAGCCGGTGAGCATCCGTAGATACTGTCGTGGTTCTTGTCCATCCAGCGTCCGATCTCAGCCAGGATCGCAGAAGATTCTTTCGGGAATTTACCCTTGGCATCCGGTCCTACGTTCAGGATCATATTTCCACCTTTGGAAACGCACTCTACCAACTTCTTGATCAGCATGGAAGCCGGTTTGTAATAATGGTCGTTTGCACAGTATCCCCAGTTGTTGTTCATGGTGAAGCATGCTTCCCAGACCATCGGGTTGCCTTCCTTATCGCAGATTCCTTCCGGCGGGATGATCTGCTCAGGGCTTACGAAATCGCCATGGTACGGTGTCGGATCACACTCATACAGGGATCCTCTTCCCTCTCCGCTGGCTTCCAGACGGTTATCGATGATAACCTGCGGCTGTAAGCTGCGCACCATGTTGATCAGCTTGGTTGCGCCCCATTTTTCCCCTCTCATATCGTCGTAGGAGAAATCAAACCAGATGATATCGATCTGTCCGTAGTTTGTACAGATCTCTTCTACCTGATTATACAGATATTCTGTATAACGTGAGAAATCACGATTCTCATTTCCGCACTCTTTGTGGTTTCTCATCGGATGGATACGATCTCCGTAATGCGGATAATCCGGATGATGCCAGTCAAGCAGTGTGAAATAGATTCCAACCTTAAGGCCTTCCTCACGAAGTGCCTCTACATACTCCTTGATCAGGTCTCTTCCTGCCGGTGTATTTGTTACCTTGTAATCTGTGTATTTACTGTCAAATAAGCAGAAGCCGTCGTGATGCTTCGCTGTCAGGACTACATATTTCATACCTGCAGCCTTGGCCTCTTTTGCCCACTGCTTCGGATTGTAGTCTCTTGCATCAAATTCTTTCATAAACGGAAGATATTCTTCCTCAGGTATTTCCTCTACGCTTCGTACCCACTCGCCTCTTGCAGGGATAGAATATAATCCCCAGTGGATAAACATTCCAAAACGAGCATCCTGGTACCACTCCATACGTTTTTCATATTCTTTTCTGTCAAACTGATACATGATTTTTTCCTCCTGTTTAGATTAAAAGCATCAGCCTTTGATAGCTCCGGAAAGCATACCTTTTTCAATCTGTTTATGGAACACGATGTAAATGATAAGCATCGGAATTACGGACATTACTACATATGCAAACTGACTTCCGATCTCCTGTGTATGTGCGGAAGAGAAGTTCAGCATCGCACGTGAAACTGTGAAATATTTGGTATCTGTCATCAGGATCATGGAGAATACAAGTTCACTGTATCCATAGATGAATACGAAGATCGCCTCTGTTGCGATGATCGGCTTGCAGACAGGGAAAAGGATCTTCCACAGCAGCTGCCAGTTGTTACATCCATCAATGATCGCCGCCTCATCCAGGTTCCTGGAGATTCCATCCATGAATCCTGTATAAAGGAATATCGCCTGGGACATACCAAACGCAACATAGATCAGGATCAGGAAGAACAGGTTGTTCTTTGCATTTAATGCTGTTGCAATGTTGTTGATCGGGATCAGTGTACAGTGAACCGGAACCATTACTCCGATCATGAAGAATACATATACCCATTTCAGGAATTTGTAATCTTTTCTTGATAAGATGTATGCTGCCATCATTCCGACTACAGTATTAAATACAGTTGTCAGAGTCGCTACAACCAGGGAGTTCTTGATGGTATTCAATGCATCCGCTGTTTTGTTTGCGCTGATATAGTTCTGGAACATAATCTTCTTAGGGAAGCTTAACAGGTTCAGGTAAATCTCTGAGTTTGTTTTGAAGGAAGCCATTACGGTCACTACTACCGGAAACAGTGTAACAACTGTCCACAGGATCGCGATAACGTACAGCGCTATCTTTCCTCCGTGCATTTTCTGTTTATTAGCTGTTTTTTCCATATCGTCTCTTCTCCTTCCGCCTACATTGCAAGATCTTTATCTTCACGGAACAAATGATTGGTTATAAGACTCAGTGCAACACCCAGCACTAACAGAATAACACCGTATGCACTGCTTCGTCCGAACAGCTTATAGGAGAATCCCTGTGTATAAAGCATGATTGAAGGTGTGGAGCTGATATCGTTCGGGCCTCCTCTTGTCATCGCCCAGATAATATCGAATACTTTCAGACATCCTGTGATACACAAAATAGAGAATACCTTGAAGGAGTTTTTCATCAGAGGCAGGGTAATGTAACGAACTCTCTGCCATCCGGTAGCTCCATCCAGTGCTGCTGCCTCATTTAACTCATCAGGGATCGCCACCAGACCAGCTGCAAAGATCAGCATGTTATATCCGGCATACATCCATTCATTTACCAGAACAACGATCCAGACGTTTACAGTCTTTATCGTCAGCACATCAGGGATCGCACCATGAAGGCCGAAAATATTTTCAATGGTATTAAAGATACCAAAGTTCGGATTTAACATAAATGTCCACATCAGGGCTACTGCTGTTGTTCCTAACATATTCGGAAGGAAGTAGCAGGTTCTGAAGAATCCGGTTCCCTTGATCTTTGCAGTTACCAGCATTGCGAGACCAAATGAAAGCGGCATCAGGATAACGAAACCACCGATCATAAAGTACACACTGTTGAGCATTGCATTCCAGAACAGATTATCTGAAAAAATCTTCTGATAGTTCTCAAGTCCTACCCATTGCTTTGCCGCACCAAACATACCGTTCCATTTACGGAATGATAAGCCTACGGTATCAAAAACAGGGTAGATGACAAAAATAACAGTTATTAAAATTGCCGGAAGAAGGAACGCTAAAGAAAGCGCAAGATCTTTTTTGTCCAGCTTCTGTTTTACCTTTGGTACAGATTTACCTGCCATATGTATACCTCCGTAATAAACAAGGGGAAGCAGATGATGCTCCCCCCTGTTTCTCTTATCCACACATCATGCGTTCAGTCAAAATTCTCTTTATTCGTAAGCAGACATTTTGTCAACGATATCGTCTCCAACTTCCTGTGCACTTGCGCCTGTCGCTAATGCCTGAAGAGAATTACGGATTGTATCCATAGCTGCTGTGTTGCTGTCATATGTAGGAATCTCAAGTTTAGACTCTGTATTCTCAGCCATGATCGCATTTACATCGTCAAGCAGATAGTTACCTGTATCGATCGTAACCTTCTCAGCATATGTTGTCGGGCTGGATTTGCACATTTCGTTGATGGAATCTACACTTGTAAGATACTTGATGAATTTAACAGTTGCTGCGATTTCCTCATCGCTCTTGTTTAATGTGGTGATGTAGTATGTATCAGAACCGCCGCCCATCTCTACAGTCTTGTTTGCTTCGTCGATATAAGGAATTCTTGTAACACCGATCTTCTGAGCATCGAAGAGAGTTGTATCGGAGTCATTCTGGAAGTTACCGCAGTTCCATGTTCCGTCAACTGTGAATGCAGCTTTTCCTGCCTCAAACATATTTCTCTCTGTGTTGAAGTCTGTGCTGAGGATTCCGTCTCCCCAGTATCCTGCATCGATCATATCTTTCATCTTCTGATAGATTGCAACCATCTTCTCGCCGTTGTAAGCTTCTTTGTCGCTTGCAAGATCATCTGCGATGCTTGTTCCGTAAGCTTTCAGAGCAAGAGCACTCATCAGATGCTCGAAGTGATAGTTATCTTTGTCAGAGTAGTTGAATGGCTGGATTCCTGCATCTTTTAATTTCGCGCAGGCATCAACAAGATCATCCCAGGACTCCGGAACATCTACGCCAACCTGATCAAGGTAATCTTTGTTGTAGTAGAGGCAGAGCTGATAAGCGGACCACGGAATACCATAGGTTCCTTCAATGCCGTCAAACTGTGTTGTCTCCCATGCAAAATCCTGAACTCCCTCTTTCCATTCCGGATACTGCTCGAAGTATGGTGTCAGATCCAGTATATATCCTGCATCTACATACTCTCTTGTACGGCTTCCGCCATACTGAAGGAATGCGTTCGGTACATTACCGGAAGCGAAATCTGTTGTAAGCTTCTCTTCATAATCAGACTCCGTAGAAATACTCTCATCTGTTACATGGATCTTTCCTTCGTTCTCTTTGTTGAACTCATCAAGTGCTTTGTAATACCATTTAGCCTGTCCGTCTGTATCAGATCCGTTGTTAAATCTGAATGCTACACGAAGCTCAACGTTTTCAAAATCCATATTATCTACATCGTAGTTTGTGTCACCTTTTGCAAATACGGCGCTTCCTGTTACGCCTACTGTTGACATTGCTGTTACACCGGCGAGACACAGTGTTGCAACTTTTTTCATTCGTTTCTTCATGAATAAATCCTCCCTTAATATGATTTTTTATTATATAGTTTTCCCATTGATGTTCATAAATTGATCAATCGATGATCGCCTCAAAGATCGGCTCTTCTTCCTCAAGCTCCAGGCATACACAGTAGTTCTTTGCCCCCTGAAGCTTCTCCGGAAGCTCTACCTCTATCATCGAGTTTCCTTCGCAGCACTTTAATGCGCGGCACGGAAGCTTTTCTCCTGTGCTTACCACATATGCACCCTTTAACTGATTACCGATGTTCAGCAGTTCAACTCGATATCTCGGTGCAAGGACGTGTACGTAAAGCTTATGTGGTCTCTTTGTAAATTCAATGCTCGGGATCTCATACGGATAGATACCAACATTCTTGGTTCCGTAAATTGCTTCCGCATTCTCAGTCACGTATTTACCAACCTCATTCATAACCTCGACACAAGCTTCCGGAACAGTTCCGTCTGCCATTGGTCCTACGTTCAGCAGGTAATTTCCGCCTCTGCCGACGATCTTGAGAAGAAGGTTCAGGATATCATCCGGATTCTTCCAGTTTGTATCGTATTTATTGTAACCCCATGTATCATTTACAGTTGCCGGCACTTCCCAGTCACCGTCGTATGGAAGACGTGGGATAAAGTTATCACCGGTGGTCATGTAATCACCCTTCTGATGTCCGATACGTCCGCTGATGATGCAGTCAGGCTTAATGCCCTTAACCCAGTCTCTTAATTCCTGAGCTTCGTCTGCGGTCATTCCCATCGGAGTATCAAACCAGATCAGGGAAATGTTATCGTAGTTCTCAAGAAGCTCTTTTAACTGAGGTTTACATTTTTCATCGAAGTATGTACGGAACTCAGGTTTCCACTCATTCTTGTCTTCGAAATCTTTCTTGTAGGCATTGTCATCATCCCAGTCCTGAGCCTGTGAATAATAGATACCCATTGTCATGTCATATTTCTTACAAGCATCAGAAAGCTCTCTTAAGATATCTCTTCCTGCAGCCTTCACTACATTAAAATCACTGACTTTGGAATCGTACATTGCGAATCCCTCGTGATGCTTGGAAGTAAGAACGATATATTTAACACCCCACTGTTCTTTCGCTCTTTTCACAAACATGTCCGCGTCAAATTTGTCCGGATGGAACTCATCTTTCAGCTTTCTGTAATCTTCCTTGTCAATGTTGAGATTGTTCTCGATCCACTCTGCGATACGGTCTGTCTTGGTGACCTCGCCGGTCTTCGGATCTTTCCATTCTCCTGCAAGGATGGAATAAAGTCCCCAATGGATGAATAATCCGTATTTGGCATCTTTATACCACTGCTGCTTTGTGTCTGCCATAACCTTCTCCTTGTTTCGTATAGCTGATTTTTTTGTTACGTAAAACGTTTCGTTTTTTGTTAAGACTATCTTACCGCATCCGAAGCAGCTTTTCAAGTAAAATCATAGGGTAAAAATCATTTTTCCTATTTTTTACAATTATTCCGTCTTGTTTTTGTGTACTTTTTCGTATCAGGTTTTGTTAAACGTTTCATTTTTATCAATTTTATGTACAATACGCTCGTTTTTTCTGATACTTTATGTGTAAAAAATGCCTTGTGTGTTGAGGCATTTTCTTTTTCATGATATAATATGAAAATACTCTATTATCTGTAAATGCATCAGAACCGGAGGTTTTACATGAACGTTACGATCAATGATATCGCCCGTGCGACAGGCCTGTCCACCGCAACGATCTCCAAATATATAAACCACAAAAAAATACGGGAAGAAAATCGTATCCTTATAGAAAAGGCAATTCAGGAGCTTGGATATACCCCAAACCGAAATGCCCAGCTTCTTCGTGCCAAAAACACACATACCATCGGTATCCTGATCTCAGATCTTGGTAATTATTTCTGGGGCGAGCTTGTCAATTCCATTATCAAGCATTTCACAGATCATGGCTATACAGTTATTGTCTGTTCTTTCTTTTTTGAACATCAGAAGGAGATCGATACGATACAGGATATTATCTCCCAGCACTTTGACGGAGTTATCATGCTCCCATCCTGCTGGCATGATGACCTGTACCAGCTTTTACAGAATGCCGGCATACCGGTTGTAATGCTCGATCAGATTCCTGCTTCCATGAGACATTTTCCTGTAGACTGTGTTATTTCTGATAATTACAGAGGCGGTGCACTGCTGGCAGAGCACCTTTTGGAAAAAGGCCACACAAAGGTCTGGATCATGGAACAGTATCTGGACTCCTACACCATCGAGCAGCGGATCCAGGGCTTTGTGGATGTATATCAGAAAAATGGCATTGACCTTCTGAAACAGCAGGATTCTTTTCCCCCTGTTTCTTTTGGTTCCACTGCAGAAACGATCATCCAGAGCAACCTGCATTTCCAGAAGCTTATTGATTCTTCCGATCCCCCTACTGCTGTTTTTTTTGACTGCTATCTCTCCGCAATGGGTGGTTTAAGCGCTGCCAGCCAGGCACGGATTTCCGTTCCTCAGGATATTTCCTTTGTGTGCTTTGATGATGATCCGCTTTTCAAGACCATGAGCGCGGCTATGACCTGCGTCTCACAGGATCTGACAAGCATGGGGAAACATGCTGTGGAATTACTTTTAAAAAGGATCCATGGAGACTATACGGATTTTCCAAAAATAGACATGCTGGATGTTGTATTCCACCCGCGGCGCTCCGTAAAAGACCTGTCCGAACACAACAGTACAGCATCCGGAAAGGATTGATTTATGAGTGCAACCATCAAGGACATTGCCAGAGAAACCGGTCTGGCATTGGCCACCATTTCAAAATATATCAACGGCGGAACTGTACGGCCGCAAAACAAAAAGCAGATCGACGAAGCGATCCGGAAACTGAATTACGTTCCACGAAACACGGCCCGGGGACTTCGTTCCTCCAAGACTTACCGTATCGGTCTGGTATCCGGTCCTCCCAATACTCCGCATAATGCTTTTCTTCTGAGCAAAATAGAAAACACCATGCGCGCTCACGGTTATTCTCTCACATTTATGAGCGGCGACAAATATAAGGATCATGTCAATAAATTCGTCCCTCACATGCTCCGCTCCGGGATCGACGGCCTTATCATTACCTCTTTCAGTCTGAACCAGGACATCTGTTCTGCTGTGGAACACGCCAAAATCCCTGTTGTGGAGCTGGAAGAACACAGCCATTTCCACCGTACAGACTGTGTACAGACCAGCTGTACCTCCGGAGCCTACGAGATCGTGGAGCATCTGATAAAAATGGGGCATCAGAAGATCGCCCTTGTCACCGGTTCTCCTGCATCCTATACCGCATGCGAACGAAAAAAAGGCTATCTCCGGGCACTGGAAGACTACGATATTCCTGTTAATCCCGATTATATCATCGCTGAAAATTACGCAAACGACTTTGGATATCAGGCAATGCAGAAATTATGGAATCTTCCGGAACGTCCGACTGCCGTATTTTCTGCGAACTATACACTATGCCTCGGTATTTATGAAGCGATCTACAGCCTTGGCATCCGGATCCCGGAAGACCTGTCTGTTGTCTCCTTTGATGATTTTGAACTGTCCATGCTGCTTTCTCCTCAGCTGACCGCTGTCCGTCAGCCGCTGACCGGTCTGGCAGAGCAGGCCTGTGATCTGCTGCTTCGCAGAATGAACGGAGACTACTGCGATTTTCCAAGGACGATCCGCCTGAAGCCGGAATGCATTTACCGGGATTCCGTGCGTAACCTCTTTTCTGATGGTAAGTAATGCAAAACAACTTTTATTACGGCAGTTTCGGGAAGTACAACAGGTATTCTCATTCCAATCTGCCTTCATATTCTGAACATCTGAACCACTGCAATAATTTCACAGCTTTTACAGAGGCACAGACCGTCACCGACACAGTCGATGATACGGCCTGTGTTCCTTCTGTATATATCCGATATATCTGTTACATCAGTCTCAACAGCATATCTCCGGTTCCCACATTGTATCCGCTGGTTGCATAAATCCCATTCAGGCTTTTGTTTGTCACAATGATCAGCGGGAGCTTATCCGGATCTACGTACATTCTTCTTCCCAGTATATTGATGATCTCTGAAAAATCATCATATAAGATCTGAACATTTCCAAGCTTGCCCAGTGCTCTTGAAAGGGTAGGTGTCTCCAGCGCTTTTTTGCTTTTTACTACAAAAATGATTCTCTTCGCATATCGGGAAAAAGCTTCTTCCTGCTCCATCATCTCATTTAAGATATGCTCCGTCGGTTCTTTCTCCTCTTCCAGAAACGCCAGGATATGCTTCCCATCTGCCGTCAGTTCTGACGCCTTCACGGTGCTCCCATCCTCTTTTCTGAGAGTAAATTCCGGTATGGAAATATTCTCCAGCATGTCTTCCAGGTTTGCATTCCGAAATGCCAGCTCCACCCTCTTCATTTCTCCGATCTGAACCTCAAAATAATACTCCGCGGCAAATATATTTCCATTTGGCAGTCTGTTTGAGGTAAGGATCCTGTAATTTCCCGCTTCCAGTGGCAGCTTCATCATCTGATCTCTGAAATTTTCGGTTTCCAGCTTCAGTGTGCTGTATTTTCCGGCTTCCAGTTTTGCGATGCTCCAGTTCTGGAAATATTTCCACTGTGTATCCTCACTTGCCTTCAGAAAGATCGATGCGTTTTTCTCTGTTTCCGCAGATACCGGGATGAATTTTCCGTTTTTCATATACTCCATGGAACGGTCATGAGGGTTCAGGCGTGCTGGAATTCCCAGTGTTCTCGCCATTGCCACAAAAAGGATCTTTTTTGACAGAAGGCTTCCTGTTCCCGTTTTCAGACATCCGGACGGCGTGGTGATCACACTGCTGCGTTCTTTCTCCGGGCTGGAAATGATCTTATCCTCAATCCATTTCCAGATCTTTGCCGGCTCCTTTTGCAGCATATTTTTCTCTTCTTCCGACAGCTGCTCAAGGATCGCTTTTCTGTATTTCTGCAAAACTTCATCGTCAACTCTCGGGTTCAGTACATATGGTACAAAAATATCTGCATCCATGCTTTTTTCATACGGTAATGCAAATTTCAGATGCTCCTCCAGAACCTGGCTGATGCAGTCTGTTCTGTCTTTCTCTGTGAGGACTTCAAGGAGTTTTTTTCTCATTGAAGAATCTCCGGTTTCTTTTTCCAGGAATTTCCGGCACTCCGGATTGCTCAGGTTTCTTACCTTCTGTTCCCTGTAAGCGTTTGCCTCTGCCAGACGTCTGCTGCCTCTTTCTTTCTGCTCCGGTGTTGGCATATCTTTATTTACAGGCGCATCATGAGGTGCGATCATATCGATCTCCGTCCACTCCTCATAAAAAATACCCTTTTCCTTTCCTACGGGCATCAGACAGATCTCACAACAATCCTCTGTTTTTGTATCCATGCTGTTTTCTGCATGCAGCCATTCTCCATCTGCATACATCCTTGCAGAAATATGGATACTTCCAAGCCCTGTTGTCAGGCGGACTTTTCCCAGACTGTCGGTTTTCAGTTCTGCAATCGAGGAATATTCTGAATAATTCAGCACCTCAAAAGAAACTTCTGCACCTTCTGCCGGTTTTCCATGTGAATCCTTTACGGACACAGTGATCTCTTTTGTCAGCGCATATCGTTTCAGCTCGTTGAGCATAGTCACCATACCATCTTTGCCGATCACTTCTCCCTCCGGGATCATGGTATCAAAAACTCTTGAATGGACCATCATGGCCCTTGAGGAAGCGTTGGTAAACCATCCCTTATTCAGGATCTCCTCCGGCTCACAGGCTCCCAGAAAATACCAGCTTCCATCGCACCAGATTTCCACCCAGGCATGATTGTCATCACAATGAGACCACTTTGGTGCATATACCTGACGGGCAGGTACACCAACACTTCTCAGTGCATTGACGGTAAATACGGATTCCTCTCCGCATCTTCCGTTTCCTCTGCGGTATACGGCAAGTGCAGACAGGGTACGATCATCTGTACAATGATAGGTAGCCTCCTGTGCACACCAGTAGTTCACCTCCAGGGCAGCTTCCCGGAAGCTCATTCCTGCGGTTCTCTCTCCGATCTCCCTGCGGAAAAATGTACGGCAGGGTGCGATCTCCTCCTCATTTACTCTGTGAAACAACACATAATTCAAAAAGATCTCTTCCGGCAGCTCTGCCACCCCGGAGTTTTCCTTCCATAAATGTACGCCATTTTCCGCATAATCCAGAAATACTTCAAACGCATAATTTCCGATATCACTGTACGGCATGAACGCATATAAATATTTGCACGCCAGAGCCACTTCGTCTGTGCATTCTGCAAGCTTTTTATCAATATCCGCAAAAGCCTGCGGTAACCCCATCACCTGCTCCCGATATTTTTTTTCGATCCGATCACGGTTTTCTTTCAGAAAAATCTTCCCCTCAGCCATTATAATTCCTCCAGAACTTTCTTTGCAGCACGAACATTTTCAATATCTGTACGCCATATCTCATATTCACTGAATGTCGGAAGTCCCATATTGACACCTTCCTTGCGAAACTGCATCGCACTATCCGTTACAACCTTGCCGCTCATATGATAAGCCTTGATCCCAGTAAGGGGATAAAGCTGGCGGATCACTTCCGCACCGACACCACTTCCCGCCTGGATGGTGATACGCCCCCGGCTCCTGGTTTCCAGCTCCTTCAGAAGCTCCGCACCCTGAAGGCAGGTATTCTTTTGTCCGGAGGTAAGGATGGTATCGATTCCCAGCGAAATTGCCTGTTCCATAGCCTCGATCGGGTCTGCGCACACATCAAAAGCCCTGTGCAGCGTAACAGACATATCTCCCGCCGCATCCATCAGTTCTTGCATCTGTTCCATATTCAAGGTACCATCCGGTTTCAGGATACCTATTACGACACCCTCCGCTCCCATTTTGCGGAAATCCTTTACTGCATTCCTTATCATGGAAAATTCTGCCTCTGTATAACAGAAATCTCCAAAACGCGGACGGATCAGCGCATGGATCCGGATATCCGAACGCTTCCTTATTTCCTCAAAAAGCCACGGGCTGGGAGTTGTTCCCCCGATGATCAGATTGCTGCAAAGCTCCAGTCTGTCCGCGCCACCCTCGGATGCTGCCATGGCAGATTCCACAGAATCCACGCAGGTTTCCAGAATATAGTCTTTCATGTAAAAATCCCCCTTTGTTACCGTCTGCTCAGAGTAATTTCACTCCGGCATTCCTCAGTATGTTCACAATGGTATCATCCGGAAATTCATCGGTAATGATCCCACTGATATCATCAAAATGTGTATATTTATAAGATTCGTTAAAATAAAACTTCTCTCTCTCCATAACCACATATTTATGTCTGCTGCTCTGCACTGCCGCCTTCTTGGTCAATCCATCCTCCACTCCGGATGTGGTAACTGCAAGATCTGTCATATCCACGCCACAGCTTCCCAAAAATGCCCGGTCAAAGCTGTACTGCTTGATCACCTCAATAGCCGCCGCTCCCATAAATCCATTCACCGAACGGTACATAGTTCCCCCTGTACCTATGGCCGTGATAGACGGATTCGCAGCAAGGATCTGCAGGATATCGATCATATTGCTGACAACCACAACATGCATGCCCGACGAAGCGATAAGCCTTGCCAGCTCTATATTTGTAGTGGAAACATCCAGAAAGATCGTTTCGTTATTTTTGATCAGCTTGAAGGCTTTCGCAGCGATCACTTTCTTCTTATCAAGATTGTACATACGCCTGTCTACTACGTTTCTCTCCAGAGGATACTCCTGTGACAGGATCGCTCCGCCGTAAGTCCTCTTTAATCTGCCTGCATTTTCAAGGATCTTGAGATCCTTGCGGATACAGTCCTCCGTAACCTGAAACATCTCGCTTAATTCTTTGACCCTGACTTTTCCTTTTTCGCGGAGACATTTCTCTATTGCATTCTGTCGTTCTTCTGTAAACATGTTCCTATCTCCTCTTCCCTGATTTTTCTATAAATAATCATCTATAAAAGTTCCAGAAATCAATGCTCCGCAAAACAATATCCGGCGCATTGATCTCTGGAAAGTCTGTAATTTCAGTATAACAGTTCGGTATCTTACTGTCAATTATTTAGTATTATTTTTTATTGTTTTATCGTATTTTGACCAAATCAAGTAAGTTCCATGATTCAATTGCGAACATCCACTTGCCCCTGTTCCGGAAATCCCTTACAAAGCTGCAAATATCCCCCTGACCCAAAGCCACATGTTCCCTTGCGGAATTATAAAGATCAATAACCATTGAAAATATTGAATAACTTATGAGGACTTGTCTGTACTCTTCCCGAAACAGACAAGTCCCCATAGTTCCATAACAAATATCCAGTTATGAGCAGATAAAATCAGATTTTTACTATCTGCACATATATTCATCCAGCTCTCCGATAAATTTCTCCGGCATCTTTCTCTCAAACGGGAAAACCTCCGCATTCCCAAGCGCATCCGCAATACATCCCAGAAGGATCGCACTTCTCTCCAGCGACCAGGCAGACAGCAGATCAATAGTATCATAACGGGTATGCATGCCAAAACCATCCCGGTTCAGAGTCATGGCCGGAATTCCCTTCCATGCAAAAGAATTGGAATCACTTCCCCAGATCTGATTCTTCACGGACGCTCCGATCCCTGCTCCGTCAACGATCTCAAGAAGCTTATCACAAACAGAAGCCTCTCCCGTCACTCCCAGAACATTTCCTCCGATCAGCTGCCCGGCCAGATCTACATTCATATTAAAACGATGCGCTCCAAGCTCACTCTCATGAACTCTGATATAATCCCGGCTGCCCAGCAAGCCCTTCTCCTCAGCACCAAACCACACAAATTCCATAGTCCTGCGCGGTCTATACTGCTGAAAATATCTGCAAAGCTCCATGATGATCGCTGCCCCAGCCATATTATCATAGGCCCCCGGTCCCTCCGGTACCGAATCATAATGCGCCGTAAGCGTTAAAATCTCATCTTTCTTATCCGTACCTTCAATCCTCGCCACTACATTTCGGGATGTACAGGCCGTCACTTCCTGTTCTACAGCCAGACAAACCACAGCTGCACCCTCCGTCACCAGCTCCACCGCATCTTTATAATGAAGATTCGCACCCGGGATCCTACCACTATATTTTTCCTGCATCTCGTGAATATCCTCTGAAGACTCCGACAATCCTTCTATCTCTCCTTCTGCATTTCCCGGAAAGATCATCGGCAGGCTACGCTGACAGGGAACCCTGTCCACTCCTTCATCCAGCGGAGAACCCTCCACACTGACAAAACCAACAGCCCCGGCGCTCACCAGTCTCTGATACACATCACCACTCACCCGGCCATTCACCATAACGATCTTACCCTTCGCCCGGGAAAGACTGACAGCATCTCCATTCTCCACATACAAAAAATCCGCTTTCATACCTTCTGCCCCAGTATTTCCACATCTTCCATACCCGGTCACCACATACTCCTTCTGATAAGGCTCCACAACCTTAAGCACCGCCCTGTTGATCCGAAAACCCCAAAAAGAAAACTCCTCCATCCAATTCTTCACTCCGAAGCTGTCCAAAGTATCCCTGATCATCTTCGCCGCCTTCACTTCCCCAGCAGTACCCGCTTCTCTGACAAAATCAAACCCGGCCAGAAACTCCATCTGCCGCTTACCACTGATTTCCTTTGTATTCATAACCCCACAACCTTTCTGAATTTTATCTAAGTCCCCACCCACTGCTTATTGCTTTTCGCAACCCCGCAGGAGACTTACTTGATTCGGTTAAATTATACACTATTTTTCTTCAAAAAAACTGCCCGCAGCTATTTTTCAGCCAACCCGGCCAAAAAATCTCCGCAGACAGTTTATATTTCACATCTATAGATCAACCGTATCTATATCCTAAGCCACAAACGAACCAACCGCAGCCGGAGCACGGTAATCATAGTCGGAAACCTTGATCCCTGTAGCCGCTGTACTGGCGTGAACGATCTTGCCATCACCAATATAAAGAGCCACATGATCAATACCACCATCACCATAAAAAACCAGATCACCAGCCTCAATATCCGCAACACTCTTCTTCTCAGAAGCCGCACACTGAGCTGCAGCAACACGAGGAAGCTCATACCCAAACTCCGCAAACACAGACATCACAAACCCCGAACAATCCGCCCCGTTAGTCAGACTCGTACCACCATAAACATAAGGATTCCCCACAAACTGCAGCGCAAAATCCACAATCCCCTGTCGCATCTCCAGACGCGCCTCCTCAGCAGCCTTCCGCTCCTCTTCCGCCTTACGCGCAGCCTCAGCAGCCGCTTCAGCCTCAAGTCTCTCCTGCGCGATCACCTCAGCCTCAGCCTTCGCCTCCTGATACCCCTGAACCTCAGAAACCGTCTTATCCGCCAGAGCACTGGCAAAAGCAGAAATAGAATCCGCTCCATCCGAAAAACCATCCTCAATGGAAAGCACCTCCACATCTCCATCAGACACAGCACTGACACCATCCACGTCCGCAAAAACAACAGAAGGAACCACACCCACAAGAACAGCACTCAGAACAACAGCAGCAAATTTCTTATAAAACATAAACAATAAAACTCCTCTCAGAAAACCACGCAGCAGCACAATCCATCCATTCAGACAGAGATTCACAATCCACTTCGCCACGCTCCTCGCTCACTAATTTGTTACAATTTTATTAATTTTGTTACGCAAGTGTGTATCCTACCATAAAAATCCCCACCTGTCAAACCCTTTCACAAAACCTTCACACACCAATCAGCCATCCAGCGCAGCGATGATGGCATATCCCTCACCTTCAGACCACAGGAAACTCAGCCTTTCCTCCCAGCCATCCAGCGCAGCGACGATGGCACATCCCTCACCTTCAGGCCACAAGAAACTCAGCCTTTCCTCCCAACCATCCAGCGCAGCGCTGATGGCTCATCCAACTCCCGGGAATCCACTCAATCCTCCATCCCTCATCAACCCCACACTTCCGCCAGAAGCCCCACACAGCCACCACTACCTCCCGCCCGGAACCGAACAGCCGGGGAGACGGGTGCCGGTTTGCTACGACTCTGCAGGAGGGGAGCTGATTCTTGGCTGGCGGAAATCTGCGTTGTTTTTAAAAAGTCCGCTGTCTGAGCGGCAGCAAGCCGCGAGTTCGGACTTTTTAAAAACGGTTTTAGCAGAATTCCGGCAGCCTAGAAGCCAGCCCCCGACGAAGCCCGGAGCCAACCGGCACCCGTCTCCCCGGCGTCCGTCATCCGCCATCCGCCCTCCACCCTCCACCACAAAAAAAGAGCGCCCCGCAGCCCATCCAGACCACAAAGAACGCTCTCCTAATTCCATCAGCTTACAATCATACACAATCACCTACGATCAGCATACAATAATCCCATACGATTGCATCAAATATAACTCATAAACCCTTTCCCAACAACCTCACTACTCTTAGTAACCATCAAAAACGCCTGCGGATCCACCTCATCAATAAACCTCTGCAGAAGCACCGCCTGTCTCACATCAACAACCGTCAGAATAATCTTCTTATCCTTATGCGAATAAACACCCTCCCCATGATAAACCGTAGCACTCCGATCCAGCCCATTCATAATAAACTCACAGATCTCATCCGGCTTACTGGAAATGATCGTAAAATACTTATTCAGCTTCATCCTCTCAATAGACTTATCGATCAGCAACGTCTTAGCCATAAGCCCCAGTACAGAACAAAGCCCCGTAGTAAGATCAAACACCATAAACGAAACAACAACGATCACACAATCCACCGCAAACAATGCACCCGAAATATTCATCGTAGAATACTTCTTAATGATCATCGCCACAATATCTGTGCCACCACCCGAAGCATTCTCAAAAAACAGCAGCGCCGCAGCCACCGCCGGCAAAATGATCGCAAAACAAAGCTCCAGCATAATATTCCCCGTCAGCGCCCTGTCCATAGGAAAAGCCTTCTCAAACACATTCAGAAGCAAAGAAGAAACAACCGTAACATAAGCCGTCTTCACTCCAAAATCTCTGCCAAGAATAACAAACCCGATCACCAGCAAAATAAGATTGATCACCAGGTTGATCTGCGCAGACGTCATCGGAATAAAATGCGAAAACACAACCGCCATACCCGAAACACCACCAAAGGAAAAATTATTCGGAAACTTAAACACATAAATCCCCACATCCATCAGAACAACAGCAAATGTGATAATGATATACTCCATCACACGCTTCGGTATCAGATTTTTCATTAAAAAATATCATCCTGATCTCCTCAAAAAATTTTCACCGGGAACTACCGGTCAAAGCCGGCAATCCCCTCATCCTCTTCGTTTATCATACCTTATATCACAGAAAATGAAAATAAAAAAAGACAGAGAAAAATACATTTCCCTGTCTCTTATGTCAGCGATCACGATCGCCCACAGCTTACAGCCCGAAAAACCTCTCCAGAAATTCCGCCACACCATCATGATCATTATCTCCGGTCACCTCATTGGCGGCATCCTTTACATACTGTTTGGAGTTGCCCATGGCAACACCAATGCCCGCACCCTCCAGCATTTCCAGATCATTCTCATTATCTCCGAAAGCGATCACATGCATCCGGTCAATACCAAGCTTTGTGCGGAGCATGGCAAGACCCACACCCTTGTCCACACCTGCAGCATTAAACTCCGCATTGCCGCTGATGGAAGTGGTCACTGCCACATCATCCAGATCCTTCCATTTCTCGCGAAGTTCCCTGCTGTTCTCCATATCATCAAAATAAATATTGATCTTCTCTGCCTGATCCAGAATATCTTCCTGATGATAAAAATCCTTAACATATTTATGTCTGCTGAGAAAATAATCCACAAAGGTTTTCTCCAGCAGATCTTTGTCCGCTACAGATGCCACATAATCTCTGGCATCCGCATCGGAATAGGCGATCCCATTTGCATAAGCCTCTGCGATCCAGCCTTTTGCACCGCTGTCTTCCACATCCTTCAGGATCTTACTTACCATTCCTTTTGGCATGGTTTTTCGCCAGATCATCTCATTTTTATCGTAGTCCCAGACAACACAGCCGTTTTCCACGATTCCCCATTTCACACCCCGGAGCACAGAAAACTCCTGGGGGATCAGCTCTCTGGTCCTTCCGGTTGCCGGTACCACATAATGTCCGTCATCGATCAGCCGCTGCAGAACATTTCTGTTCCTCTCGGAAATCTTATTCTCACTGTTCAGAAGAGTTCCATCCATATCCACTGCAATGATATATTTTTCCATAATTTCCTCCTGTTTGTCTTTTCCTCACAGGCAAAAAGCGCATCTGCACTGCACCCGGATATCCTTTGGCAGTACAGATACGCACAAATACTCATACCTGCTGTCTGTAAAGCAGACACTTTTCTTCCGCTTTACTACATATACAACAGCTCAGGAATTACCGGATCCTCATCATAAACGCCTCATATGGCCTTAAATCCGCTTTGATCCCTGTTCTGTCCTTATAGTTTGTGATCTTAATGTCCTCTTTATCGGACACATATTTCACAAGACCTTCTGTACTTACCGTATCCTCAGAAAGGTTTGCCACCACGATCCACTGCTCTTTGTCAGAAGTTCTTAAATATGCAAAAATCTTCTCATCTTCCGGAAGAAGAAGCTGATAGTCACCTTCTGTAAGAAGTTCTTCCCCATGACGCAGGCGGATCAGATCTTTATAATAATAAAACACAGAATCATTTTTTTCCAGAGCTTTTTTTACATTGATCTCCTGGTAACGGTCAGAAAGGCGGAACCATGGCTTGCCGGTTGTAAATCCTGCATTTTCGCTGTCATCCCACTGCATCGGAACCCTGGCATTGTCACGACTCTTGTTCCATACTGCCTTGCGGAAATCATCCTCAGAGATAGTTTTGTTCTTAACGACAAGGTCCTGATATGCATTACGAACCTCGATGTCCTCGTACTCATCCAGCGGGAACTGCACGTTTGTCATACCGAGCTCCTCTCCCTGATATACATAAGGAGTTCCCTGCATACCATGGAGAACGGTAGCATAAGCCTTTGCACATTCCTCGCGGTAAGTAGTGTCATTTCCCCATCTGGAGATCACACGTGGCTGGTCATGATTTTCGAAGTACAGAGCATTCCAGCCTTTATTGTAAAGCTTGTTCTGCCACTCAGACATAACACGTTTCAGATCACGGAGATCAAAAGGCTTCAGTGCCCACTTGCGGTTTACAGAGCCTGGAATACGGTCGATGTTCATATGCTCAAATGTGAAGATCATATTCAACTCCTCACGCTCCGGATCTGTAAACAGTCTTGCAACCTCCGGTGTGGAGCCCGGCGCCTCACCTACCGTCATACAGTCATATTTTGAAAGCACCTCCCGGTTCATCTCATGGATAAACTCATGAAGTCTTGGTCCGTTGCTGTGATATTTTCCTGTATAATACTTGCGGTCATCAGTCTTCGGGTAATCCGGGAAGGACTGATCCTTGGAGATAGACGCGATCACATCCATGCGCCATCCATCAGCTCCTTTATCCATCCAGAATTTCATCAGATCATAGATTTCCTTACGGACAGTTTCATTTTCCCAGTTGATGTCCGGCTGTTTTTTGCTGTAGAAATGAAGGTAATACTGGCCACGCTCTTCGTCGTATTCCCAGGCACTTCCGCAGAAGCTGGAACCCCAGTTGTTTGGCTCACTGCCATCTGCTTTCGGGTCTTTCCAGATGTAATAATCACTGTATTTGTTGTCTTTTGACTTCCGGCTTTCCACGAACCATGCATGCTCATCGGAAGTGTGGTTGACAACCAGGTCCAGAACGATCTTGATGCCATGTTCGTGAGCTTTTTTGATCAGCTCATCCATGTCCTCGTTGCTTCCGAAACCTGCATAGATCTTTCGGTAATCACTGATATCGTAACCGTTGTCGTCCTGTGGGGAATCAAAAACAGGGCTGAGCCAGATCACATCGATCCCAAGGTTCTGAAGGTAGGGGAGTTTTTCAATAATGCCCTGGAGATCGCCGAAGCCGTCTCCGTTGGAGTCCTTAAAGCTTCTTGGATAAATCTGATATACAACGGAATTCTTCCACCAATCTTTCATTTCTTATGTCTCCTTTATTTTGCATTGAGCAGATATTTATAATCCGTATTTGCTGCTTATTTATATCCGGTCAGGTGTTCTTCAACTGCCCTTTTTGCGGTCAGTTATTTCGATATAACTTTTTTTAGGCTTTTTTATAGGCGGACCCTATACGGCCCGCCTTTTCATAATTCTGATCTTTATTCCTTATCCTTAAGGCTTATGCAATTCCAAGAAGAGAGAGAAGGATGCTCAGGATGATAACACCAATGATCAGAACTGTGATGCTGATATTTTTCTTTTTCAGCAGATAGTAGCACAGAAGAGTCAGTCCAAGAGGAACGATGCCGATAAAGATCTGGTCCAGCATGTTCTGGAGATTCAGAACAGATTCACCCTTCATGGTGAGTTCATAAGTGGAATTAAAGGTTACCATGCTGGCAGTCATACCGCCGACCATGATCAGCCCTACAATGCTGGCAGCCTTTGTCAGGATGTTCATAAGACCGCTTGCATAAACCTTCTGGATGTATTCGGAACCAAGCTTGTAGCCCAGGAAGGTTCCGTAATATTTCACAAGAATAGACGGAATGTTGAAAAGAAGCAGGAACACGATCGGTGCCAGAACGTTTCCGGATGCACCAAGTCCTACTGCGATTCCGGCTGCGATTACACGGAGAACGCCCCAGAAAATGGAATCACCGATACCGGCCAGAGGTCCCATCAGGGAAGATTTCACCGCATTGATGGAGCTTGCATCAAAATCCTTCTGCTCGCTGTTTTTCTTCTCCATGGATGCCACAAGACCCATGATGAATGTAGATAAGGTGATGGTTGTATTGAAGTAAGACATACTTCTTGTGAGGGCAGCTTTTTTGCCTTCCTCATCGTTTTTGTAAAATTTATTGATAAAAGGCATCAGGGAATAGCAGAAGCCGGAAGCTCCCTGTTTTGCCGGGCTTACTGCCGCATACAGAGTAAAGGAACGCCAGAACGCTTTTCTCAGCATTTTTCTTTCATCTGCAGGAATGGATTTCGTTAAATTACTCATGAGAAAAATTCCTCCTCTTCTTCGTCAAGATATTCGTCAGCGCTACCGGCCGGTGAAACTGCTACTCTCTGTGCTGCAAGCTGATTCAGCTTGTAATCGTTCATACCAATGGAAATGGCAATGATCACACCGATCACGGCAAGGGCGATCAGCGGAAGGTTTAAGTATGCTGCAAGGACAAATCCCAGGAAGTAGAACATGCAGATCTTGTTGTCCCAGAGCATTTTCATCAGCATCGCCATACCTACTGCCGGAAGAAGTCCACCGCAGACGGTCAGGCCGTTCATAACAACATCCGGGATCGCATCCAGAAGTGCGCTGACTGCGTCAGATCCGAACAGGATTCCGAAGAATGCGAACAGGGAATACAAAAACCAGTTTACAGCCCAGAGTCCGTAATGAAGGGCGATAATCTGTTTCTCCTTGCCCTCTGCTGCCAGACGGTCGAAAGTTTTTGCAAACATACCTACAATAAAGATGTAGAGAACGGTCTTGATCTGAAGACCAAGGATACCAATTGGAAGTGCCAGTGTCAGGGCTACCTCAGAGCCTTTGCCAAGCATGATGGCAAAAGCAGTTCCTACAGCTGTGGCGATTCCGGGTTCTGCCGCAGAAGCACCTCCGATGTTTACAACTCCCATAAATACGGCTTCCAGTGAAGCTCCGATGATCACTCCTGTATGAAGATCTCCAAGAAACAGACCTACCAGCGGTCCGATGACGATCGGACGGTTCAGCATGGTAAATCCGATCAGCTCTGCACCGCCGACACAAATAAATACGGCAAGTGCTACAAGAAATGCGTTTAACATTTTTTCTTTCCTCCCTTTTTTGTTACGTTTTACTTATTCAGTGGATACTCACATTCCACGATCTGCATTCAGATAATTATTACGTTCATTCTTTTTGATATGCGTCAGTTTAATTTATCCAGCACATCCTTCACAAACTTCTGCTCATCATTCGGTACCTGCTGCATACAGGTCTTCGGTTCAAGGGCAACCAGGTCTTTCAGTGCCTGCTGCTCTGCTTTTGTCAGCATGATGGTCGGTGTCAGGACAAGTTTCTCGGAAACATCGATTCCGTCGAAACGTCCGGTATTTCCTACATTGAGAAATCCGATTTCGCCAACGCTCTGTCTTATTTTCAGGGCATCTTTTACGGTTCTTGTAAGAACCAGAATACGCATCCTGGATGCTTTCGGATTATTTAAGATACGGATGGCTTCATCCACCGGTTTGATCAGGGATTTGATTCCGCCCGGTACTGCCATTTTCAGTGCCATCTTCTGGGTATTGTCGTTGGCTGCCTCATCATTGGCTACTACGATTCCCTGTACTGCCAGCTGTTTGGTCCAGGTCATAGCAACCTGTCCGTGAATCAGACGGTCATCTACACGAAGTGCGGTGATCTTTGCTGTGGAATTGTCGTAGGACTGCGGGGCCGGTGCTTTTTTCGGTGCGGATTTCTCTACATCCGGCGCGGCGGTCTGCGCTGTGATTTTTTCTCCCTGTGCAATGCTTTCTGCATCATGTTTTCCCGCTGTGGATTTCTTTCCACCGCCCAGGTCTACCACCTGAAGTTCCTCTCTGGCATCATCGATGAACTCCTGGATCTCCTCCTCTGTTACATCGTCATCTGCCATCATTACCTGCATCAGCACCGGAAGGTTGGTTCCTGTGATCAGCGTAACATTTTCTTTCTGGCTGTATCCCAGAAGCTTCTGATTTACGCTTCCTCCCATCAGATCTGTGAAAACGAAAATCCTGTCGTTTTCATGCTGTGCGAAATATTCTTCAAACTTTTTCTCCACATTGTCTTCCGGTGTCACATAAGCATCAATGGTTGTGATCTCAGCCATTTTTCCAACGATCAGCTCTGCTGTATAACGAATGCCGGAGGCCATTTTTCCATGTGTGGCGATCAGAATCTGTTTCATCTGGTATTCACTCCTTCTGTACTCTTTCCCTTTGGTTATGTACATAACCTTTATGTCCACACTATAACATCAAAGGCAGATTATGTAAATAGGTTATGTACATAACCTATTATTGTGACAAGTTCGAATTTACGGTTTTGTGCAGGTTTCACATAGAAAATTTTACCAAAAAAGCCGAAAATACTCTGGCTGCCAGATACTGGCAATTCCCGTATATTTCGGCTTTTGACATTTTTATTCTGTTTAATTCTCATCCTGCGGCTGTACCGACTTCCTGGGGATCAGCGTAACCGGAAGCTCGATCTCATTCTCCCGCTCTTTTTCCACGCCGTTGATCCGCTCCATCAGGATCTCTACGGCAAGGGAAGCTTTCTGCTCCACATTCTGGCTGATCGTAGTAAGCCTTGGCACGGAAAATTCCGCATAGCTGATATTATCGTATCCCGCGATTCCGATTTCCTCCGGGATCTTTACTCCACGGCTGCTGAAAAAGCTGATCGCCTCCAGTGCATAAAGGTCTGACAGGAAAAACAGCGCAGTCTTCGGTTTTTTCCGCTGGATCAGCCACGCATAGCTTTCTTTTCGTTTGGCGTAGTTCATTCCAAGAGCGGTAAACTGCACCTTCTGTTTTTTTCCCGCAAATTCTTTTGCTGCACGCTGGGCACCCATGTAACGGAAATGATCCACACCATTGTCACGGCCTGCACAGACCTGGATATGCTCATAGCCACATTCCAGGAGATATTTTGTCATAAGGTAGCCGCCGCTCTCGTCATCCAGTCCAATATTCAGGACATGGTTTTCCTGGCCTGCGTCAAGCTCACCGTAAGCATCAATGGAAACGATGGGCTTGTTGATCAGCTGGTAGATTTTTTCGCAGTTACTTTTACTGAAAGAAATGGCAATGACGCCGTCCACATCCCAGCCCATGACCATCTGAAAGATCTTGTCCGTATCCTTTGCAGAATAGAGCATCAGATAGTAGCCAAGTTCCTGCACGTACTTCTCAATAAAACCGATGATCTTCCCATAAAAAGGATCTCCGATAACAGAATCCTTGAAGTCTTTATGATGATTGATCACAACTGCGATCAGCTGGGATTTCTCCTTATTCAGAACTCTCAGTCCCATTTTCTGGACATATCCCATCTCCCGGATAAGATTCTCGATCTTCTGAATGTTGGCAGGAGATACTTTTTTTGTTTTTCCATGTATGACGTTGGAAACAGTTGTTGTACTTACACCTGCTCTCTGCGCGATTTCCTTAATGGTTGCCATTGTCTGTCCTCCAGAGATATTTCTGTGCGGAAGCCACTGCATTGGCTCCGTCTGAAACAGCAGTTACTACCTGGCGAAGTGCCTTGGTTCGGATATCTCCCGCTGCAAAAACCCCAGGTGCGCTAGTAACACCTTCTTCTCCTGCACAGATATATCCGTTCTCATCCAGCTTAAGCTGGTCTTTTACAAGTGCCGTACTGGGAACAATGCCCACTGCGATAAAGACACCGTCTGCTTCCAGTTCCCGTTCTTCCCCGGTTTTTACATTGCGGATCTTAAGACCTGTCACTTCCTCCTGTCCCAGGATCTCCTGGGGAATGCTGTCCCACACCATTTCTATATTTTCGCAGGCAAAAACCTTCTCCTGAAGAGCCTTATCCGCCCGAAGCGTATCACGGCGATGGACAAGATATACTTTTTCACAGAGGCCGGAAAGAAAAACCGCATCTTCTGCAGCCACGTTTCCGCCACCAACTACCACTGCAATCCTGTCCTTGTAAAAAGCTCCGTCACAGGTAGCACAGTAGGAAACTCCAAGACCGCCAAGGTCATCTTCTCCCGGAATATCCAGCTTCCGATGCTCCGCCCCAAATGCAAGGATCAGTGTTTTTGCCTGGTATTCATGCTTTTTTGTGCGGATCGTCTTAATATCTCCGGAAATATTTTCCAAAGAAAGGATCTTCTCGCGCTGCGGTTCCAATCCCAGTTTCCGGGCATGCTCCCCGAAGGCTTCTCCCAGATCCATACCTGAGATTCCCGGCATTCCCGGATAATTATCCACCTCATAGGTAGCTGTGATCTGACCGCCCGGTGCGAAATTTTTATCGATCCATATGGTATTTAATCGGGCCCTTGACGCATAGATCGCCGCCGTGATCCCTGCCGGACCTCCGCCTAAAATTGCAAGATCATAGATATCGCTCATGTTATTTCTCCATTTTCAGGTCGAACGGATAATACAACACCATCCTCCGCAACATTTCGGAAAGTAACATCATTCTTCATGCACTTATAACTGAGGAATCTTGTCTGTGCTCATGATCCGCTGACACTTTATGATTTTATACGGAATAGCCATTCCATAGTTTCCATTTTTGTATATTTCCGCTCACATAATATCATAGATTCCGTAATTTTCCAATATGATAGAACAAAGCGCCGCTCTGAAAGGACGTTACTGTTTATTTCGAGGCCAGCAACATACTCTGCGGAATATTGCCTGTAAACAGTAATGAAAGATGTCTTATGCCTCTTAAAATAAGGAAAAATAAATCCCCTCTTTTCATCATCCTGCTTCTTATTCTGACATTACTCACCGGCCTTACTGCCGGCTATTTTTCCGCTCATGGGATCACGGAAAACGGAAAATTCGAAGCTTTTTCCAGGAAAGTTTTTCAAAATGAAGTCTCCGGCAGCACCCTCACCCTCCACTATACCCTTGCACATCCGGAAAAACAGGGCATCCCGCGGAAAAAAGCAACTCTTGGAACCATCCCGACAGACATGAAAAATACATATCAGATCTGCAGCCAGTACGAAAAAAAGCTGAAATCTTTCCGCTACAGCTGTCTTTCCACGAAAAATCAGCTGACCCTGGATTCCATGCTCCTCTATTATCATACGGAAAAATCTCTGGGCGACAATTATCTTCTCCAGGAACCACTTGGCCCAAGTCTCGGCATTCAGGCCCAGCTTCCCGTACTTCTGGCGGAATACGCTTTTTATGAAGATCAAGATATCACCGATTATCTCAACCTTCTCACCACCATCCGGCCTTACTTTCAAAGTATCCTGAAATTTGAGAAAAAGAAATCCGAAGCTGGTTTCTTTATGAGCGACACTACTCTGGACCGGGTTCTGGCACAATGCAGCGCTTTTATCCAGAATCCGGACAACAATTATATGCTGGATATTTTTCAGAAAAAGCTCTCGGATTATGGAAAACTTTCCGTTTCAGAACAGAGCGCTCTGATCCTGACCCACAAAAGTCTCATGAAAACAGAAGTCATTCCCGCCTATCAGGAACTTATGACCGGACTGGAAGCTTTGCGTGGCACAGGGAAAAACAATCGTGGCCTGACTTATTTTAAGGGAGGAAAAGCCTACTATCTCTATCTTCTCCAGAGCCAGACCGGATCTTACGTTCCTGTGAAACAAATGGAAAAACGCCTCTCCAGACAGCTTTCCAGTGAGATCGGTATTGCAGGAACCATGCTCCGCAAAAACCCGGAACTTCTGGCTACACTCAACCAGGGAATCACTTTCAAAGAAATGAAACCCGCCCAGATGCTGAACGCCCTTCAGCAGAAGATCCAGGCAGATTTTCCAGCCCTTGCAGATGTCACTTTTGAACTCCGCACAGTCCACGATTCCATGAAAGATTACTTAAGTCCCGCCTTTTATCTCACCCCGCCCATGGATACCGGAACGCCTAATGTGATCTATATAAATCCGGCTGCCAGTTATCAGGGTCTGGAACTTTTTACCACACTGGCACATGAAGGATTCCCGGGACATCTTTACCAGACTGTCACTTTTGAGCGCCAGAATCCCTCCGGCATCCGGAATCTGCTCTGCACCTCCGGTTTTGCGGAAGGATGGGCCACTTATATTGAGCCCTTTGCCTACCAGTACGCAGCCGGTTATATAAAGGATCCTTCTGCCACAGAACTTGCCAGGATCTCCTGGCTGAACCGCAGCATCAACTTATGTATGTACTCACTTCTGGATATTGAGATCCACTACAACGGCTGGACCCAGGCCGAAGCAGCCAGCTTCCTGAAAGCCTTTGGCATCGAAGAAAGCACCGTTGTCTCCGAAATCTATCAGTACATCCTGGAAACCCCCGGGAATTATCTGAAATACTACTGGGGCTACTTAAGCCTTCTGGACCTGCGCACCTCCGAGCAGAACCGTCTGGGCCAGGATTTTGACCTGAAAAAATTTCACAGCCAGGTGCTGAAAATCGGCGGTGTGCAATTCCCGGTGCTGGAGAAGTATATTGATGCGGAATTTTAACCGAATCCCTGGACCAAAATTATAACTCTTTACTCCAGCCCCGCAAAAAACAGCTCATAAAAATCATCTTCACCCTCAAGCATCGGAGAATTCTCTCCACCACCATTGGTGCTCCGCTTCATAGCTGCATAAAACTCTTCCCCTGCCGCGATCAGATCCATCTCATAAACCGGAACCCCAAGTTCCCGGCACTTCTTACAGAAAGCAGCCAGCGGCTCTTTCTCCTTACGGGTAGCAAGCAAAACCTCCCGAAGCGCCGGGTCCCTGCGGGCCTTTTCCTTCAGATTATCAAGCATCTCCACAACTTCCATCCTGCTCACTCTCCCTTCACGCAATTTCTGAACAATACATCCAGTTCCGGAATCTCCCTCTTCAGAGAAATCAGCTTCCCATCCCTGGTAAAACAATGCTTCGAAGAAGCCACCGTACAAACCTCATCCCTGGTCACATTAAAAAACTCATAATCCAGTTCCAGAACCGCACCACTGTACTTCCTCACAGAAACCGAAATCTCCACCACATCATCAAAAAGCACCGGCTTCTTATAAGAAACCGAAACCCCGGCAACCGGAGAAACGATCCCCCGCTTCTCCACCTCACCATAACCGAACCCCATCTCCTTCATAAAATCAATACGGGCCTCCTCCATCCATTTCACATAATTGGAATGATGGATGATCCCCATCTGATCCGTCTCATGATACTGCGCCTTACGTCTGTAAACACCCATGACTGCATCCTCTCTTTTGTCAAAGTCTGATATTGTAGTCAAGCGGATATTCGCAATCCGCTTCGCTACTTTCTCATAACCAAATAACTGCTCCGCAGTTTATCATGAGGAGCTTGCACTCCTCCTGATACAAGCAAGTCCCCACCCACTGCTTATTGCTTTTCGCAACCCCGCAGGGGACTTACTTGATTTGGTTAAAATGTCTGCTTTATTTCTTGCAAACTATATTCCTCATACATCTTAAATATATCATACAAAGCCGCGAAAATTCCACCATAATTCAACAAGCTGATAGCAAGATATCGTAATCTTCAGTCAGATAGATGGAAATTTTTTCGCTTTTCAAAGAAATGCGAGGAGGGGAAGCATTCATAGTTGCGAAGGCCATTTCCCCTCCTCGCGCTCCTCCCCTCCGGCCACGCAGTTTTGTTGTACGTTGTGGGGATGTGTGTATGTACTGGTGGGGCGATGGATGCTGCGGTATCGGATATAAAACGCTGTGCCGATTTATTCCTATTCTCCACAACTTTTTACAGTCAATCACTTACTCCCCTCAAACCACAAGGAAACTCAGCCTTTCCTCCACGCCGTCCAGCGCAGCGCTGACGGCTCATCCAACTCCCGGGAAACCACTCAGCCTCACACTCTAAACCGAACTCCCACCCCGCCACTCTATCCTCACGCCCTGAACCTCACTGCCCGGACAGCCACCAGCACTTCCCGGCTTGAAAAACCAGCTGGCAAGGCGTGTGCTGTCTGGCGACGACTCTGCAGGAGGGATGCTGATTTTCAGCGGCTTAGAAGCCAGCCCCCGACGAAGCCCCGGCGCCAGACAGCACACGCCTTGCCAGCGTCCGTCCAACAACTCCGCATACCAGACAGCATCCCCGGCACGGGCGTACGTTCACCCCCACCACCCTCTTCCCACGAAAAAAAAAATCTGCTATAATACAACCACGCAAACCAATTACATTCAAAATCCAAAGAAAGACAAGGTAAACCATAAATGAAATTCTCACCCAACATCAAAATCCCCGACTCCCTCAAACGAGTCCTCAAAAGAGAATCCACCCCGGATCCTCTCCGCGAACCCAAACGCCCCATCAGGCGCAACCCCAAGGACAACATCCCATTAAACTTCCGCGAGCGCAGCAACGCCCGCCTGAGCCTCATAGCCTCCATCGTTGTCCTGGCTATTCTGGTCCTCTTCTTCAACCAGCTGGACTACCGCCTCATCCGTAAACCAGCCATAGATGCCCGCAAAAAAGCCACCATTTCAAAAGAAAAACAGGAAACCACCACTACCACCGGTGAAACCACCACAGCCTCTGTCATCGCAGTAGGCGACAACCTCTACCACCAGAGCCTCATAGACGCAGGCGCATCCTCTGACGGTAACTGGAACTACGACAAAATCTACACCCACATCCAGGACGCCATCAAAGACGCAGACATCAAAATGATCGACCAGGAAACCGTCTTCACAACCGACCATGACAGCGTAAGCTCCTACCCCTCCTTCGCAACCCCGACCGAAGTAGGAGACGCCATCATAAAAGCCGGATTCAACGTAGTGGAATCCGCCAACAATCACATTGATGATTTCGGCGAAGGTTTTCTCACCGACACATTGAATTTCTGGAAAACCACCTATCCGGATGTCACACTTCTTGGAATCCACGACTCACAGGAAGATGCAGACACCGTCAAGATCCGCGAAGTAAACGGTATCAAAATTGCATTTCTGGATTATACCTACGGAACAAACGTAGGAGGCATTGAAGGAAAAGACTACATGATCGACATGATCCGTAAGGACAAGATCACAACCATGATCCAGAAAGCCAAACAGCAGGCCGACTGCATCATCTTCGTGGCTCACTGGGGCACTGAAGACGAAACCATGCCAAATGAATACGAAAAGCAATGGGCAGCCTACCTCATGGAACAGGGTGTAAATGTCATTATCGGAGGACATCCTCACGTACTTCAGCCATACGGCCGTCTCACCGATGATAAAGGCAATGAAACCGTAGTCTTCTACTCTCTGGGAAATTTTGTATCCACCCAGCAGAAACTGGAAGAGCTCCTTGGCGGAATGGCAAAATTCACCATCCAGAAAACAGTAAAAGATGGAAAAACTTCAATTGAAATCCTGACTCCAACCGTAGAACCTCTGGTCATGCACTATAACAGTGATGCCGGAGAATTTGGGCCATATATGCTTTCCGACTATACGGAAGAACTGGCATCTCAGAACGGTGTCCAGAAATACATTGGTTCCGGTGTATTCACTCTCGACAACCTGAAAAAGAAATTCAATGAGATCATGTCCATGAATGTTACCCCATCCACAGGAACCAATCTTCTGGACGTAACCATTAATACAGACCTGAACATGATCGATGCTTCCGGAAATATCGTAGAAGATACGGATTCCATCACAGCAGAGCAATATTATGCAGACAAAGGAATCGACATCAATTCCGAAAACTTCAATTCTGCTGATAACGGTTCCGGCAGCACAGACGACTCCTCAGATGATGGTTCTGATGATGATTCCGGTTCCTATGACGACAGTTCCTACGACGACGGCTCTTACGATGACAGTTACGACGAAAGTGAAGAATAAAGCTTTAACGAATGCGGATTGCGAAGATTCGCTCGACTCAGCAAACCAGCCAATCCAGCAACGTGCATAAAAAATACCGGAGATCCGGCATCCCTGAAGTACACACTTCAAAGGATCCGGATCCCCGGTATTTTTTTACATCATCAGAACTTTACCATCCGTTTCAGTCCCTGAATCACCAGCATACTTACCCCTGACAGTCCGTAAACCGCCAGAAGTTCTCCAATTTTAAGCGTCTGCACCGCAAAAAATCCATGAAGCACCGGAACTGCAAGCACAGCTGTAAGAAGCACAAATCCAGACAGAAATGCTCCCTGCATAAAGCGATTATCAAAAAATTCCCCTGTAAAGATTACCGGTTTTCCAGCCTTACAGTTATATCCGTGAAGTAATCTGGACAGACACAGCACTGCAAACGCCATGGTACCTGCCAGTACCTCATTGCCGTCCCGGTAGCCAATCAGAAATGCCGTCAGTACCACAGCACCGATCACACCACCTTCCACACCAACACGGATCAGGAACTCTTTTGTAAGAATAGATTCTTTTACAGGTCTGGGCTTTTTTCCCATCACATCATGATGGTAAGGTTCCAGCCCCAGAGCAATGGCCGGCAGACTGTCCGTAAGCAGGTTGATAAACAGAAGATGAACTGGTGCAAAAGGCACTGGAAGGTTCATCAGAGAAGCTGCAATCACTACCAGGATCGCCGCAAAATTTCCGGAAAGAAGGAACTGTATAGCCTTTTTGATATTTTCATAAATATTTCGTCCACTCTCCACAGCCTTGATGATCGTGGCAAAATTATCATCGGTCAGAATCATTGAAGCCGCATCTTTTGCTACCTCTGTTCCTGTGATCCCCATAGCAACTCCCACATCTGCCTGTTTCAGTGCAGGTGCATCATTGACTCCATCTCCGGTCATGGCCACAATGTTTCCCCTCTCCTGCCACGCACGCACAATACGTATCTTATGCTCTGGCGTCACACGTGCATACACCCGGATATTTTCCACAAACTCGTTAAGCTCCTCATCACTCATACCATCAATCTGAACACCCTCACAGGCCTGGGAAATATCATCCAGAATTCCGATTCTCTTTGCAATAGCGGCTGCTGTCACCTTATGATCTCCTGTAATCATCACCGGGCAGATACCTGCACGCTTACAGTCCGAAACCGCCGCTGCACTTTCCGTACGGGGCGGGTCCATCATTGCCAGTAACCCCAGAAAAACCAGCCCCTGTTCATCCTCTGTGGAGATATTTTTTTCCACCGGAAAATGGCGGTATCCGATTCCAAGAACACGTAAACCTGACTCTGAATACTGTTCATTAACTCTGCAGATGTTTTCCACATCCACCTCTGTAACAGGAAAGATTTTTCCACCTTTCTGGATATAATCCACACGTTTCAGCATCACATCTACCGCGCCTTTGGTGATCATGGTATATCCATCCTTCATCTTATGGAAGGTAGACATCAGTTTCCGATCACTGTCAAAAGGAACCTCGCTGCTTCTCGGACAGGCATCCCTGACTTCCTGTGCCGAAATTCCTTTTTTATCTCCCAGGTTTACCATTGCTGTTTCTGTAGGATCTCCGATCTCCTGGCCTTCCACATTGGTAGAATCATTGCAGAGAATGCTGAACTTCAGCATCTGTTCCTGCAATGGGTTCGCCGGATCAATCTGATCTGCCGGAATATCCCGTCCATCCACATAATAATGTTCAATGGTCATCCGGTTCTGTGTCAGTGTTCCCGTTTTGTCAGAACAAATTACCGATACACTTCCCAGCCCTTCCACAGACTGCAGTTTCCGTATGATTGCTCCTTCTTTCGCCATCTTTCTGGTTCCAAACGCCAGCACAATTGTCACAATGGAACTGAGTGCTTCCGGAATCGCCGCCACAGCCAGTGCCACTGCAAAGAGAAATGCATCTGCAACAGCTCCGCCTTTCAGCACCTGCAGGGCAAAAAGTACAGCACATAACAGAAGAATGATCATAGAAAGCTTTTTCCCAAAGCGATCCAGATTAATCTGAAGCGATGTTTTCTTCTCCGAAGTATTCTTTAAAAGACCGGCGATTTTTCCTACTTCTGTGTTCATTCCAATCCCGGTTACAAGAAAAACACCTCTTCCATAAGTCACATAGCTTCCGGAAAATACCATGTTCCTGCGATCTCCCAACGGAAGTTCCCCGGTAAGCGGAGCGCTGATCTTATCTACACCAATGCTTTCTCCGGTAAGTGCACTTTCATCAACCTTAAGGCTGGCACTTTCCAGCACACGTCCGTCCGCCGGAATATAGTCTCCAGCCTCCAGATGGACCACATCTCCTACTGTAATTTCCCTTCCCGGAATTCTCACCACTGCACCGTTTCGAACCACCTTCGCCTCCGGTGCAGCCAGCTGTTTCAGGCTTTCCAGGGAATTCTCTGCCTTAATGGTCTGCACAGTTCCCAGAATGGCATTCATGGTAATCACAACCAGAATTACCGCCGCACTCTCTGTTTCCCCCAGGAACAGGGAAACCACCGCCGAAACAATCAGGATCAGCACCAGAAAATCTTTATACTGCTCCAGAAAAATCTGCAGGCCGCTTTTTTTCTTACCTTCCGCAAGTTCATTGAATCCGAATTTTTCCTGCCTTCTTTTTACTTCCTCATTCGTCAGAAAATCCTGTTCCCCATTCAGATCTCTGCGTACAGTTTCTACCGTTTCATTGTAATAAGCTTTCACAGATACCATTCCTCCTTTACAGATCCTCAGCAAAATCCCTGTTAACAGTATGGGCAGAATCGTAAAAAAAAGAGACTTTTATTGCACAAAAAACATGCAATAAAAGTCTCGCTGTTTCATCACGATACGGACAGGTAGATACCCATCGAGATTGACGATATCATGAACACTGACGTGCCAGCTACTCCCCTTTATATGGCTTACTATACTGTCCAAAAAGACATTTGTCAACCCGGAATATCAGTATGTAAATACGCCGACTCCATAAGCTTCCAGCGGATATGCAAAAGAAAATTCCCGGTTGTCGCAGTTCTTCTTCTCTGCCTTGAATGCCTTGCCTTTCGGAAGAAGTCCCTGCTCATTCATAATCAGTTTGTACTGTTTCTTCTTCGGTACACCTACACGGTAATCCGGACGTGCTACCGGCGTGAAGTTGCATACAACCAGAATGTTGTTACGTCTTGTGGGGGATTTTCTCACAAAACTAAAGATGCTTCTGTCGCCATCGTTGGCATTGATCCACTCAAATGCAGACGGATCATTGTCCGCACCATAAAGTGCCGGATATTTCCTGTAAATATGAAGAAGATCACTGACATACTGCTGCAGTTTCTGATGATTCTCCTCTCCAAGAAGATACCAGTCAAGCTCTCTGGCCTCACTCCACTCCCGGAGCTGTCCAAAATCCTGTCCCATAAACAGAAGTTTCTTACCAGGATGTCCGAACATGAAGGTATAGCCAGCCTTCAGGTTCTTGAATTTATCATCCAGTTCGCCTGGCATTTTTTCCAGCATGGAGCACTTCAGATGTACTACCTCATCGTGGGAAAGAACCAGAACATACTTCTCACTGTATGCATAAGTCATGGAAAATGTCATCTTATTATGATTAAATTTACGGAAATACGGATCCAGCTTCATATATTCCA
>OLNL01000185.1_pt1 | contig 72597 bp, 91 predicted proteins | sample 1672181 | NCBI WGS metagenome assembly OLNL01 (sample SAMEA3136656, study PRJEB25190) | human gut metagenome | biome: human gut; feature: human-associated habitat; material: faeces | place: Austria | collected 2013
AAAAAAATCACGCGCGTGATTGGCTCTTATAAGCCAGTCTAAGCGTGTGATTTTGGTTGGGGTAATTGTTTTTTAACAAGCGCCTTACTTGGGTTGTCGTCCATAGACCCAAGCATTGTCAGAAAACTTAGCGTTGCTAGAGACCACAGCATAGCCATAGACCCTAGCGTCGCCAGTGACCCAAGCATTGCCAGAAACCTCGGCGTTGTCATAGACCCAAGCGTCGCCTGAGACCCAAGCGTCGCCTGAGACCTTAGCGTTGTCATAGACCCAAGCGTTGCCTGAGACCCAAGCATTGCCATAGACCCTAGCATTGCCAGTGACCTCAGCGTCCGAGACCTCAGCATTGTCATAGACCCTAGCGTTGCCAGTGATCTTAGCGTTGCCAGTGACCCAAGCATTGTCATAGACCCTAGCGTCGCCTTTGACCTCAGCGTCGCCATTGACCTTAGCGTTGCCTGAGACCCAAGCATTGCCAGAGTGGCATAGATTGCTCTCTTTTTCTACATACCCCCCTAACTCTCCTTTTTTAACAGCGCCAAAACTAATCAACGCCTTAATTCTATATAGCGTGACATCACCGAGAACGATTGTGTCGGTGTTTAGCAACTCATATTTTTTACTTTGTTCCATTTTGTTTCTCCTTTTGTGTCTATCCACCCTTGAACTTTTTCAACTGTCTCAAGAGTTAAATTTTTCCTAAGTCAATGTACCCGCATACATCAAGTGTGTCAATACGTTTCTTAACTTCTTCGGATTGGCAAGCATAGTTGCCACGGAATACCTCGTAAGTAATGTCACCAACGCTTGATTCAAATTTTAGAAATCCATCAAAGACAGAACTGCAAATAACTGGGTCACTAGCACCGTCATTAAAGATAATTTCATCAAGTGCTGTTTCTGCTGAAATGATTTCATATGTTTCATGAATATGGTTTACTCGAATAATAATGTTTTTCATTGTTCTTACCTCGTTTAGTGTTGGTTAAGAGTTTGCCTCTCTCAACTACATTTATATTATAACTCTTTGATTAGTTATCGTCAAGTGGTTTTTACTTTATTTTATTTTTTTATTCCTTCCCCCCCTTTCCCCTCCAGCAGATCCTGAGAACAATAAAAAAACACCGTCTCCTGACGGTGCCTTTAGGTTATTATTGATGAACTTCCAACCTGTCTTTCCTTGCTCTAGAATGTTCTGGGGTTAGATTTCCTTTGGCAGAAGAATATCCAAGCCCTAAAAATGATCTAAAAAGCATATAAAAATTTCCACCTATTAGGGTGCTACCCAATAATTTTGCTAACATATTCTCGCTTAAAGCCATATAGCCAAACAGGCACATCAATATTGTACTTACCATAATTGCTGTATAGGTAACAAACAACCCTAGTCGATCTAATGACAAATTATATTTTTTAAATAGAATATGACTTGAAGCCATTCCTGCAAAAATTAGGAATAATGGTATTACACCTAATAAAATATTAGTGATGAATTGAGATGGTGTGCTTTTTTCAATCAAAGCGTGATCTCTTAGAGTATTATCACTCAACATTTGAGTAAAATTCATGTGATAATCGTGAGCTGTAATTCCTTTCATCGCTGAAACAAATACAGCGACAAAAACAAATAATGATATGGTTACAAGTACCCCTCTTATACTAAATTTAACAACCTTTTTCATTAGTTTCTACCTCTTTTCTGCTTGTTCATTTATTTTCTAAAATAAAGACTTCAAAACTATTACTAGCCATTTATAAATCTCTCTTGTCCTGGTGCTGCTCCTCAACCTCTTCTTGATCGTAGAGGTTCTTAACCTCTTGCATCTTTAGGGTAGCTAAGCCAATAAGTGCTTCGCTTATTGATAGAGTCATAACGATAGCAAGACCAGAAATCGGTTTTAGCAAGCCTACGAAACCTAAAGTTCCTAGAGTAAGAATAATTACTCTGAGAGTGTTTTCGAAAGCTTTTACTTTTTCCTGGCGTTCTTCAAATGTCAGTTCCAAGCCCCCAATTTTACGGATATTTAAGTAGACAACTATTAAGGTCGCTACTACGCATATTGCTGCGCCATACCATGTTTCTCCTAAAACATGGCCTAATTTCCCTATCGTTTCCATTTATTACCTCTATCTCATTGTACGTATTAAGTTATATTACTTTCGCTTATATGATAACACATAAGTCCTCTTGTTTCCCCTTTGGATAGAACATCAATCTTCTTCAAAGCAATTATCAGCTTCAGGTAGTCCTTCTGAGAATATAATTGAAATACCATTGCTAAACTCAATATCTGTCTTACTAAGGATTCCGTTCCAAAAGTCCTTAATGATCTCGTTTTGAACATACTCACGATCTGGATTCTCTACCAGGTAGTTATCGTAGTAAGCTTCGACATAATCAAGATAAATGTTGTAAACCTGATTGATACTATAACACTCGTAGAGAGCTATAAGTTTGTCACTACGCTTTTTACTGAGACGACGCGAAAACTCTTCTAGCGTCATAGCTTCATAACTAACCCACCAATAGTAGCAAGAGCGTGAATCTCGTTCACCGTTATCTAAAACAGCCTCACGCCACTGTTCTTCTGTAGCTAATTTGCTTTGGTTGTTGTGAAATCTCTCTAACATGTTCTCGAATCGCTCATAATCATCCTCATATTGCTCTTCCCAGAAAGCCATATTCAAACTTTCATAAAGCTCATCCTCAACTGTGTTCGAAATAGGATAGTCAGAAATTCCATAGACGTTATCATTAATCTCATTCTCTATCAGACTCGTTATATCTTCATAAGTGTTCGCATACAAATAGACGTCTGTTCTGTGTCTGCGGTCAAAATTCCTTGTAAATCTTACAATTTTTTGGGTTTTCATAGGCCCCTCCTTGTTTAGTGCTGATTTAAGAGTTTGCCTGCTCTCAACTTCCTCTATATTATAACCTTTTATTTATTTCTCGTCAAGTGGTTTTTGTTTTTCAATAAAAAACCCAGCTTCAAAGCTGGGCTGTCTTATCATATTTTTAAACTAGGGGGGAAATGGGGAAAATGGGAAAATGGTTGTTTAGTTATTCTTTACGCTTTACGTTTAACACCTGCCAATGCTACAGCTGAGAATAGAGTAGCAATACCAGCAGTTACCGCAAGTCCTGTCTCAACTTCACCTGTTTGTGGCAACGCTGGAGCTTGATAAGTAACTGGTGCTTTTGGTGTTTCAGACGGTGTGTAAGTGACTGGTGTTTTTGGTGTTTCAGTTGGTGTAGCTGGTTTAGCTGGTGCTTCAGGTTTTGGAGTTTCTTTAACTTCATAATAGTGAACAGTCACAGCTACTTTTGGTTTCCCTACAGTCACTTTTTCAAGAGTCAATACTGGTTTTGTTGGCTCTACAGGGATATTTGAATCTTCCCCAAAGATACCACCAACGATAGATGTGTTGTTTCCTGATGTTGCGTGCGTGAATGATGCTTTACGTGCTTTGCTATCACCGTATACCCAACGAATACTGTTAGAATCTAGCTTGCTTCCAGCAGCTTGTGTTACGTCACCAGCGCCAGCACCATAGGTTCCTGAACCTGTGGTTACATTTGCACCAGTTTCTACTGCTGTTCCATCAAATCCTGAAAGATCTGAGAGTGTTTGATCGTTGTCTAGGTCATTAAATGTCACAACTTTAACGCCTTCTGATGTTTCTAGAGCCAATTTATAGCTGTAGATATTAGTGAGTACGATATTTCCAGCACTACCAGCGCCAGATGCACCTTCACCAACGCCACCACCAGTATTGGCACCATTAACAAGGCCAAAGACTGACCAAGCAATACCGCCGTTTGGTGCGCCGTAGATAGCTACATAATTTGAAGTAGCTCCAGATGATTTGATGTCAGAGAATGTCAAATCAACGTCACCTTTAGTAGTGTTTTTGACTTTTACTGTACCAGTTCCATTAATTTTGAAGATGCTGTCAAAGTTTGCATCTGTATTCTGGTTTAGATATGTTCCTTGAGTGGCATATTTAGCAGCAGTTTTCAATTTTCCATCGGCCCAATCGATGACTTGTTCATCACCAGACTTGAACTCTGCGCCTTGGCCAGCTTCAAGCTGAACTCCGTTAGACCAAGTAAGGCCCGTTGAGCTCACAACGCCATTCTTGAAATCTGTATAAGATTTAATGTAGTTGTCCAACTCTGTTTTAGAAGTTGTAGCTGTTGACGATTGCTTAGCTACTGCTGAGTCAACGGCAGTACCATATTTCTTAGCATTGTCATTGAGTTGTTTTTGAAGTTCTTCTGCTGTTTTAGCATTAGTTTGATACTTAGGTGTGCCATCTGATGTCTTAACATTGACTGTCACCCCTGCTTTTTTAGCATCTGCTTCTACTTGATCAACAGCTTTAGTTGATGTTGCCAATTCTTTAGCTTTGGTATCAACTGATTCAACAGCTTTTTCTGCTGTTTTGATTGTTTTGTCCTGCTCAGTCAAATCCGTTAAAATCTTGTTAGTTTCGTCTGTAGCAGTTTCATCTGTGATTGTTACTTCTGTTTTATCCTTCGCTTCCTCAACTGTGACACCCTTTTTCTCAGCTTCAGTAGCATCTGCTTTCAAAGTTGCTTGTGCATTATCTACAGTTTTAACTGCTTCAGCCTGAGTTACTGACTCAACTTTAGCAGGAATTTCTTTTGGAGTTTCCTGAGTTGTAGTAGGTGTTGCTGGAGTATTAGCATTTGTTGTAGCTGGAGCCGTAGTTGCATTTGATGTTGTATCAGTTGTAGTTGTTACAGCGGTTGTTGGGGCATTAGAAGAGGCAGTATTTGTAGCTGTTACTTCATCTGCCGATGCACTTCCACCGATAATCACAATGACACCAGCGGCCAATACAACGCCACCCAAGCTTTTAATAGCTTTGTTTTTACGAACTGAGAAAGTTTGACTTTGTTTACACATTTTAATATAATCTCCTTAGGCAGGGAAGTCCCCTGTTATTTTCATTCATTGCTAGACACCCAGGCCAGTGGGTGTCTTTTTTAGTTAACATTAGTTAGTTGTTTTTTTCTTACCAAACAAGGCTAAGCCCATTGCTGTCATAATAGCACCTACCAGTGCAAATACACCAACTTGGCTATCTCCTGTCTCTGGAAGTGTCTCTTTTTTGCCTTCGCTATTTGTAACAGTATATGTTTTATCACTGTTCTTAGTTGCGCCAAGATCTTCCAATTTAGCTTGTTGGCCATTATCAAGTGTCGCCACACCGTTTTGGACTCCTGTAATGACTTGTCCTTGACTTGTTACTACAGGGTTAGCTGCGCTAACATTGCGAACTTCTTGATTTGTAATAGGCGATACTTCACCAATCTGGGTAGCTACTGTTGGAGCTTCTTCTGTGCTTTCTGATGGCTTAGCAGACTCATCTGATTTTACAATCTTATCTGTAGAAGCACCTGGCTTAAGCACAGGAGTAGCTGCTGTGTGATCATTAGGTTTAACCTCATCTTTATCAGAAATCACAACATCACTTGGTTTCGTGTGGCTTTCTGAAGGCTTGCGGTTATTCCCTGTTCCCTTATCCGTAATAACAACATCACTTGGTTTTGTGTGATCACCAGTTGTTGGAGCTGGTGTTGTTGTCTCTGGAGTCGAGATAACAACATCGCTTGGTTTCGTGTGATCACCAGTCGTTGGAGCTGGTGTTGTTGTCTCTGGACTTGGAGCAACTGCATCACTTGGTTTAGTGGTGTCACCAGTCGTTGGAGCTGGTGTTGTTGTCTCTGTGCTTGGGGCAGTAGTGTTTGGTGCAGGGGCTGGAGCAGTGTTGTCATTAGCGATAACAACATTTGCGTAAGACTGATTTGATGTCGCCTCATCCGCATTTGCTACCGCTGCGCTTGCAGCAATGACTGTCACAGCTGCAAGAGCTGTCCCACATTTCAACCAAAATTTATTCATTCTGATTTTCCTTTCTTTTTCTCTAGTTTATTGACTTGGCGGTCTTTTGTTTACTTGTATAGTATGCCACATATAGAATAAAAAAACAAGCCCTAAAACGGAATTAATTCACGTTTAGGGCTATTTTTTTAATTTAATTTTTATACAATTTCCATTATTAACTCTTTAGCGTAGCTGTAGAGTTTTGACTGGTTTCTTTCCACGAATTTAACCGTTGTCGTTCTTAGCGTTGGGCCTAAAAATCGCTGGCTATCCTCGTTGCTTGTAAAGAGATTTTGGCATTGTTCTTTTGCGTTCTCATAGAGGACTTCTTTCAAATCTTCTACAATCTCACTGAATACTCTATCAAATCCGACCTCTTCGATTACTTCAGCTTTTCTAATAGCAGCTTGCTTAACATACTCCTGAGATACATTGACCATCTCTGTATTGCTTAAATTGGTGCTTCTTAGAACAGATTGAATCTGAGCAAATGTTGGTTGCGATTCGCCCAGCTCTGCTACTGTTTTCGCTTTTGCCGACATAGATCCTTCTACAAATCCTAGAGAGCTGATTTTCATGGCAGACATTAGGGTGAGAATAAGATTATCAAATTTATGTTTAAGGAGCTTCAATTTAGCAGATTTATCTGAAAAGTCACTAATAACAGCTTGCAGTTCTGATTTATACTCTAACTCAATATTAGTCACCTCAGATTTAACACGAAACACTCCGAGCTCATCAACCATTTTATCAAGTGTTTTATATTGCTCTTTCGCATGTTCCAAACGTGCTAACAATTTAGAGATTTTTTGATCAACATACTTAAGCCCAATCGCATCTCTTGCGGCCTTGATATCACCTGCTGGTTTCCCCAAGGCGTTCGCATAATGCCTCAATGCAATCTTTAGCTGTTCTGTTTCTTTTAACATCAAGACCATTGTTAGTTAGTTCCTTTCATCTTCACCAGTTAGTTTCTGGCCACTATGTAGTAATTTGCAAATGTGGTGTAATTTGCACGTCCAAGGCCTTCTGACAAAGTTTCTGTAATCAACCTTCCGCTATCTTCCAGGGCTAATTTTGTAAACAAGTCAGGGTAGACCTTAACTGCTTCGTAAATATCATTCTCATCTTGTAAAAAAGCAGCTTTTCTGAAGTTATTTCTCAAGTTTTGGTAATTCGAGCCAGCAAATACTTTTTCGGCCACATTCCATAGGTTTAATTCTGTAAAGAGCCTAGAAATATCTTTTGGTGTACGTCTCTCATACTTGCCGACTGAGATATTGCTGAAATTCGTTTTGGACAATATGCTGGACAACGTGTAGCTGTGTTTTAAATCTTTTAGCGTTAACTCATCAAGATTCAAGCAGACATGTAAAATACGTTCCATCTCTTGTCTTACTTCCTTTGTTAGGCTAGTTAACGTGTATTGAATAACCAGATGCTCTTCTGCTGTTCGAATAATACGATCAATGATGGCTGGTTCAAGCTCAGCTTCCTCTAGGGAGTCTCTTAACCGAGCAGTGTTGATTAAGCTGTTTAAAGATGGATTTCTCTCCTCTTTGTATTTCGGGGTTAGCTTTTTCTTAATCAACTCATTATCAAATGCCATTGCATTTAAGCAATCGTAAGCATCTTCTGTGTAGTCATCTTTATTCCAATCAACTGGTTTTTCTGTGATAACTGTTAAATCAGTAACAACGCCATCGATGCTTAACGTTAAGTAAACTTCGCTGTCTGAATCAAATTGACGTTGAATCAACTGTCTAACAAAATCATACTTTTCATCTGGTATCATTTTTATAACCCCTACTTTTTATTTGACAACTCTATTTTACTATAAAAATTCAATTTTGAAAAAAATTGCCCTAAACTTGCTTATATATAAGTTTGGATAATCTATTTTATTATGATACAATAATAAAAAAATAATAAGAGGTCTACAATGAATTTTTTAAACAAACTATTGAAAAGAAATAATGTTGAGGATGATACTGCCAAACTTGCAGAGGTCGAAGAGTTAGCAACTATTGCAGACTCAAACAGAAAGCAGGTTTTCCTAGAGTTTGATCGTTACGTTGAACGCATGAATGAACTTGAAGGGTTGGTTGATCCCGAAACTGGATATCCTGTCATGCTTGTTATGGCAGAAGCGAACAAGTACGCTCAAGATCTGGACAAACAAAACGAAGATGAGGGCATGTATTACTTTAACTTGTTTGATACTTTCCTTGATCAAAAGGTCGAAATTGTGCATGGTAAATTCACCGATAATTCCGATGGATTGATTCGTGTCGTTCTTAAAGAGGATGATGAAGGCGAAATTTTATGGTACAAATACCGCCCTAATATCGATACTGAGCCCGTTCAGAAAAGCTTAGACTCTTTAACACACACACTTAATGAAATGATGATGTTAGAACGTTATCGTGACGATGATTCAGATGGCAGTGAATTCCAAACAAACGGTTATTTCGAGTTTGCCCTTTCTCCTTCCCGTGACTATCACAATCTCGAAAGTAAGGACGGTAGCGAACCTACTGCCGATGAAAAGATTAATGGTCTTAAATTTATCATCAGTTTGCAACAAATGGCCATCACCATGATACAAGATGCTCATGCCTGCATTGATGATTGTTACGAGTTGTATGATCTTATCAATTCTCTTGAAGAAGACAACAAAAACAAATTTATCGCATGGTTGGAAGAAAACAACTACTAAGTCAATAGCATAATAAAAAAGAAGCTCTTAGGCTTCTTTTTTGTTATGTTTTTAAGCTAGATTTCTCTCCATCTCATCAAATTCTGGACTAAACAACTTGCTTGAAGGAGAAATAATCAAAACCTGGCGCTTCTCAGTGATATCAATTTCTGAAACCCTAAGGTCCTTGAATTTTTTCCATTTATTTAGGATGGTATATTTGTTATCTTGCCATTGTTTAATAGTCAAGTAAACCATATCATCTTTGGTCCTATAGTCAACGCCTGAGAGCAAGTTGAGTAATTGTTCTTGCTTTTTTTCAGGCATGTCAGTTGAATCAATTTCGATAAACCGCATAACATCACCTTAATAGTTTACAGTGCTTTGGAGTCCTTGGGCATAATGTAACATCATGTTTGTGAAATTCAAAGCAAACAAAACTGCAATGACAGCCATAACTATGAACTTCCACCCTTCGCGTTTACCTTTTACCCAAACAAGCCAACAGCCACGGATTGCACTAACAAAGGCTCCAATCCAACCAACAACCGCAATAAGTGCTGAACCAATAAGTTGCATCGTAGCACTTGCATCACCACCGAAAAGTTTATTCATAATAAACTCGAAAATTTGTTGTACCATATTTTATTCTTTCTCCTTTTAAATAAATATCCGTGTCAGAATAACACAATTACTTGAATTTATCAACGACATTCTTAGCTTTGGTATAAGTATCAATACCCTTTCTTGCTGCTTTTCCGACACGTGTGTCAGGAAGCATCTTGATAGCATTAGAAGCTTTATCTGCTGCTGAGACTGTCTTCCAGGCTGTTCTGTAAGCCATGTTCTTAGCTCCCTTATGGATTTGACTAGCTCTTTCTGAGATAGCATCCACTGAGCTTGTTTGACCTGCAATAAACGCTTCAGGATCTGCTCCTGCTTTCGCATTTTGGTAAGTGTCATTAATCTTAAGCCACTCTTTACCTTCATCCGAAAGAACACGTTCACCACGATCATTAGTCATTCCAAAGGCTTCTAGAGCTTCAGCTTCTTCAGACTTCATAGTGTTGTAGTTATCTACAAACTGTTGACGTTGTTCTGCTTGCTCTTTCGTCTTAGGACGGCCTAGACCTCCAGGTTTACCATCTGGTGTCATGTATGAAGTACCATTTGTCAAAGCATTGACAAATTGTTCACTACCATATTTTTGTAGGAATCCAGCATCTTTACCCTTCATTCCAAGGGCGACACCTGCTTTACTTGCTGCGAATTTACTTGCTGATCCAAGTGCTCGTTTACCAAGGACTTTAGCACCCATAGTAACTGCTGCTGAAGCACCACCTGTCATTGCTGCTGCTCCAATAGTTGTTGCTAATTTAGCACCTTTGACAAGTCGCTTAGTCTTAGCTGCTCGATCCAATAGAGTTGATTGCGGATTATTTCGTGGGCTTTGTTCTTGATCATCGTGATCGTTACCAAACTTGTTACCAATGTAACTTCCAGCCGCACTTGTAAGTAGGTTACGCATGCCTCCGCCATTCTTGACGTTACCATTAAGATTTTCTGCTTTAACATCGAAGTTACCTCCTGCGTTACCGCCATAAAGCAGATTTTCAAAACGTTGAACAGGGGCTTTAACCCAATCACTGAAAGCTAACGCAATCAAGATGATAAGGTCAATAACTGATACTTTACCATTACTACCAAAGGCTGGGTATTTAATCATCCGCCAGCTTAAACCAACTGCGATGACGATTGCAAAGAACCCTACCACAAACGGAACAAAGCTAAGAGCATCTGGTAAAGAGGTCATTGCTTTTGTAATGATAAACCCTGTCGCTGCCCTAGAAACTTTCCCTAAAAGGAATGTCCACTTAAGTGTTAAATCAATAATGAAATACATGATGAAGGCTGCTACTGAACCATTAGTGAAGATAGAAGCAAAGTTCTTCCATTGTGGTCCTACCAAACGTCCAAATCCGATACGAAGCAATGAGAATAGAACTCCTAATGACAAAATTGCTTGAGCAATTTGGTAGTAGGAAAGAATACTAATCTTACGCAAATAGTCACCTGCCCCATTGTTTGGGATGGTGTAACGCTGGAAGGCAACCCCGTTCGCAGCTGTAATACGTCCTTTATCCGCATCAGAGAAGTTTGCGTAGTAACCACTGTAGGTTAGCTTGTTAGAGCCAAATGTTGTTTGTAGAAGCATTGCTGTTGATTGATTTGAGAACCCACCAGATTTGGCTCTAGTGTTGGTCGTATTTGTCCCAGCATACTTGTTAAACATCGCAATAGCGTAGTTGTTGGCCCATTGATAATATTTTGACTCCTGGCCATAATATTTTGATTTTTCTTCGCCTTTTAAATCTTTACCTTTGGCCTCTTCCATTTTTTTCTTATGGTTATCTCTAGGATCGCCGTCTTTAGCATCTGAACCTGTTGCATCTTCCTTATTGCCAATTTTCTTTGTAAGATTATCGTTCATGGCATTACCCTTACCTGACGTGTAATTAGCTAGGTTAGCCGTCATGTAGGAATTGCTGGCCTTGATACCGTAAAGGTAGGTCCAAGCATCTCCACGTCTCAAAGGGGTTGCTTGATAATTCTTACCACTATACGCGATTGATTTCGAATCAATAAATGAACGATAATTATAATCTGATTCCTTGGCATCTTTACTATCATCTTTTGGTGTGATGTTATCAAAGAAGATGGGTTTCCCTTTTACAGTTAAGGTCTTACCTAAAACATTTTGCATATCACCAATATCCGCAACATCGAAAGTGGTTTCTGCTTTATCACTCCAGGACATTCCAGTTTCTGATGGTAAATTATTAGCACGCGCTGTCGTGTTGCTTCTATAACGCCCCATAGAAGCCATCTCGATGCCAGCAATATATTCTGATACGTCGATGGTCTTTCCTGAAGTGATAGCCGCTAAGGTTCCTGTAATGTGTTCGTCTGTCAACTCACTTGCTAGATCTGCTCCAAGAATGGTATTTACTTGTGTATTAGCCGCAAGAACGATATCATCTGTCACCTTGAACTTCGAGAAATCAGTCATGATACCCGTGTTACTTAATGAACCATAAGCATTAGGATAAATCACCTGTAAATCGTAGTTAGAAGCAACTGCTAATTTTAGGTTGTCAACTACAATGGTATCATTAAGTTTACCATCGATTTTCAACTTGTCAGTGTCTATCTTGCCTTGCAAGGTTGTCATATTGTTCCAAGAAGGGTATGTCGATACAAATAGAATGGGAACTGAAATTTTAATAATCAATCTCCTAAAGGGCAATAGAGTTCCTTTAAGGTTACCTCTGATGAAGGCTGAGCCAACTGCTATACCTGCGGCAATAACCCATACAACCAGAGCAACGTCACGAACAATGGTGAGTATTTGATTCAAGTCACCAACCAAATTCGTGATGATAGCTCCAAATAGGTCTGTAATCCAGTTCTTGTCTCCATAAGTACCACTAGCGGTTTTTCCAACCCAATCGATTAAATTGGCTGGTGTAGACTTGTCTACAACCCAAGCGTAGGCATCTGAAAATACATTACCAATATCTGTTAACCCTTCACCGATTGTTCCGAGAATAACAGATATTCCTGTTGCGTAGGCTGTAACTACTTCCCCTACCGCTTTGGTTATAATTTCCCACCAAGAAGGATGTGTCTTGTAAGTGACGAGCCAACCTTTTTTAGATAACACTTTGATGGTATTAACTAGGGTTGCCCCTTCTGTTGTATACTTACTGCTCTTACCAAGGTTGGTGTAATCAAAGACTTGATCATCAGCATCAGAATCAATCTCAGGATATTTCGCCAAACTTTCGTAGTTGATCGAGATTTCCTTAATCCCTCCCTCAGAGCTTTCGGTATATAGAGCACTCTGATAGAGATTTTGATACGTAGGTTCATCACCTAAGGACGCGTTCGCATCTGCCGTTCGACCTGTCATCAGTATTCCAAAGACAGCAAGAACAGCCATTAACGTTGCTATTGTTGTTTTCTTTCTTAGTCTAAACACTCTAACTTAACCTCCATTTCTTCATGAGATACATTCTGCAATAGAATACCCCGATTAGGAACAGTTAGTTTGAAGTGCTTCTTGCTTTCATCTTCGTAGATTGCTCTAGCAATCAATTCTTCAATCTCATCTTCAACTGCCGTTTTCAACTTACGTGCCCCTCCTGAACGACTGTCTGTCATATCTACCCTGACTGTCGCTAGGAAAACAGCTATTTCTTGAGCTTCAAAATCACTTGGAGCTCCAATGATCTCATCTTTCTTAATGGTGCTAGGTTTATTGAGTTCGACAACAATGCCTCTCTCTAGTTCTAAATCTGATAAATACTGATTTAACAGCCGTTCTGCGATTTTAACACCGTGATATTGAGACAAGCGCTTGTAGAGAACAAATTTATCTATCCGCCCTAGAAACTCTGGAGTGAAGCCGTAGGTTTTCAATAACCGTTCTTTAACACTGGCTTCAAGTTCTTTTCGTTTAGCGCGTGACTGTGGTGTGTCTTTTGTCTCATCGTACTCATCACCACGTTTCTCATCGCCTTCAAAAACTTCATGCCCTGCATTTGAAGTAAAGATGAAGCAGGTGTTTTGAAGGGTTGAAGAATACGTTTCACGATCTCCTTCTTTATTTCTTGCGTCGTAGATAACCTTACCGTTATCCGTTAGACTCAGAAAGGTAGGAAGTAGGTTGTTTTTAACCTTGTTACTCTCTCGATAAACACCTTTTTCAACCTCATCAATTAGGAAAATCGTTTGAGGATGGTGTCTAGCCTCCTCACCAATATCCCTACGGAGAACCAAGTCTCCTTCATCAATCATCGAATAGTCAGGCGTATTAATGAACTTCATGTTCGCTTCTCCGTCATATAAGACACGATTAATGATTCTGGCTGTTTCTGTTTTACCAACCCCTGTAGGTCCTACGAAAAAGAATACGCCTAATGGACGGTTACGCTGCCTTCCGACCCTAATGTTAAATCGTTTAAAGAAGTCCATAATCTGGAACTTGCCCATGTCTTGACCAATAATGTCGTGCTCCAAGTGGTAAAGAACATCCGCAGTGTTGAAACGAACATTGGTGTTAACATTATGCAAGCTACTAAAGATATCCGCAACCACCCTCAACGATGGTTTGGTTTGATCAATCCGACACCAAGCCTCAAGCCCTTGGATAATCTTAATGGATCTCCTTGGCTCTGAATATTCCTCTTTGTACCTTTGCCCAAATTCTAGGATTTTATCAATGAACTCTCTTTGCAGCGGTGCTATCTCATTTCCGCCGAGGTCATCCCACCAAGATAACAAGATATTCTGTAACTCCGTATGCGTAAATTTATGGAACTCAATTGGAGTAAAACGCTCTTTCAGAGGATCATCTAGAACAATAGAACGGTCATACTCTTTACGCGTTGTTGCACCCACCACACAGACCTTTGCTGGTGTTAGCGAGCTTTTAAGTAAGTCTCCTCCAATTTTTGAACCTGGTCCAAAAATAGAAATGACGGTATGTATTTCGTCGATAAACAGGATGAAGTGAATACTGTTATCATTCATTACTTCACGCGCCTTCTGTTGCAAATGCTCAATCTCAGAAAGCAATTGTTGTAGTCCTGCTTGAAACTTATCTAGTCCCATTGCAGACATCAAACCGGTTTGAAGTTCTAGTACAACATATTTACGCGAAATCCCCTTCAGCTTTCCCTCATTCGCCATTTTTGCAAAATAACGAACCAGGGTAGTTTTACCCATACCAGCTTCAGCTAGTAGAATAGCAATTGGGTCCTTTTTGAATTCCATAACCTTCTTTAGGGTATCAAGTTCTTTTTCCCGTCCAATAAACGGGTTTTTAGGTTCTTCCAATAACAATATAGCATTAGCTATACTTGCATTATAGTTATCAAATGATTCCCTAAATTCCTCGTTTTCCCAAAGAAGCTTGGAGATCGACACATAGTCATTAGCATCTTTTTCCGACACTTCTTCAGGTGGCGAACCAGGTGATTGATTCAGTAATTCAATATCACCCACAATTTTGCTTAAATCAGCCATCTAAACCTCTCTTTCTTTATTTGTTGTAGACGAAAATTTTAGTTGAATAATCATCAAATAGTGACGGATCATATTTCAACTTACGATACTTCGATAAAGCTTCAGCCTGTGTGGTTTGGCTATCAGCTTGATCTTTGATTTGACTTTGCAGATCATCGATGTTTGATTTTGCAATTTCATCATCTGGATTCTCGTTATAGCGTTTTTGGAAGTCAGATAAGCGAGATTCTAACTTAGCAATCGTTGTCGCTGTTTTAGAAACCTTTCTAGAAGCAATGTCAATCATGTTCTGCTTATAAGTCATCGTCCAGAACGTCTTAAAGTCAAAGGTTGTCGTTCCGTCAGAGTCCGTTTTAAGGAGACTCTTTGTCTTCAATTTCGTCACTTTATAGTCTTTACTATCAAGAGCTGGATTTAAGGTAAGTTGGAATTTGATGCTATCTCGTTTTGTCTTAGAGGCAGCTTTACTTTCCTCAATCTCTCCTGTCCCTGCTCCAACAGTATTTGCTTCTGAAACAACTCGGGCAATAGAACCTTTTTCAGTATCAATCACCTTATTGTCGTTCTTAACCTCAATGTCATTACCCAAGTAATTACGGTTAGCAATAACAATGTGATAAACCTCTTTGGTTGGTTTAGGAATGATAAGGAACAAATCTCCATCTGTTCCCATACGACCAAAGATAGCTGGTATGCTTGATTGGTTTCCTTCGTAGTCTGTCAAAAGGACTAGATAATCTGTCGCCTTATATGGCAATGGAGAACTACTGTTCTCGTCCACAGAAATCGTAACACCAACAAAGCTTTCTGACTCATCAGTATAATAGTCTTTGATAGTCGCCTTGGCACTTGACCGCTCGAAGGTTGCTGAAGTTCCTAGCGCCGTAGCCGAATGGTTTTGTAAATAGATATTTCGGCTATAACCCTGGATATATAGACCAGTGCTAAGAACTACCAAGCTGGCAATCGCAGCGATGTGCCTTGCAGCTCTACTCCCTTCTTTATCAAGAAATGTTTTTTTCATACAAATTTTCCCTTTCTGGTGTCATCTCCCTTTTAAAAAACTAATATTATTATAACATAAAAAAATAGCTCTAAACACTCTTTTTTTAATGTTTAGGGCTATTTTTTTAAAAACTTCGAATTTCTTTTAAGTACACCCGTAATCTTCTTAGTCCTTTGAAGGTTAGAAGACCTATAATAAGTGTGAATAGTGTGACACTTTCCCTTGTTTGAGCTTTGGAACGCTCATACATTTCTTGGTTGTGTCGTCTATTGAGGTAGTCTCTCAAAGACTTGGCTTTTCTAGGATCGGTAGATTCCCAATTAGGGTTTTGTAAAACATAAAGAAAAACGAAAAATCCAAAGATACCGATAAAGAGATTCTTACTGAAGATGAACTTCATAATGTGGTAGAAGAACGCTGTTGATAGCGTATTATCTATGATACCGTACTGCTCCCCCAGGTGATAGAAGAAATAAATCACTGGTATCAAGAGTAGCCTTCCTAATCTCCAACATCTTGAAACGTTAAGGGGAGTTTCGTCAATGTAATAACTAAAAAGGTAACTCCAGAAGAGAAAAATGAGGCCTAGTTTCTTCACGATTTGAAAGCAGAAATACATGGCCAATCCAGCAGAGGTTGACGGTGTATCGATGTAATAGCCGATCTCGAAATAATTATCTAGCAGCATTGCAAATGGCCTTCTCCAATCAAGATAGCCTATCTCAATTCCTGGTGCTTTAGGAAGAAAGAGTAATTTTATAGACAATTCAATCACTTGCGCTACTAGAAGGATAACTACTCCCAATAGCAGTTTGTCTAGGTTACTTTTTCGCCTCATATTGCTTCTCTCCTTACTAACGTGTTAATCTACATTTTCTACATGAAGTCCCTTTATAGTCTTCAACGGTACATAAAAAGGGAAAACGTTTCGTTCTGTTTTGCTTTCTAAACCGAAAGGATAAACTAAAAATTCAAGTTGGTAACTATTCCCGTAAGAAACAAATCGTTTAGAGTCGTCTTGTTTGGTAGTTGATAAGCCATGAAAAGGACCAGACTCTGATGTTGTTTTAAGTAAACTCAACGCAACACAATCACGGTAGTTATCTTGAATTGCTTGCTTCTCAATGGCACTCAGCTTAGCATTGAGATCATCAACTTTCAAGGTTTCGTACAAGGTGCCCTCTTCTAAGTCAGAAGGCTCTACACCTAGGTAGGTGCCGTTTAACACTTTGCTAAAAAGGTAGTTATCAAACAGTGCTGAAGCTGCATAGGTGCCACATAGATACAAGAAGAGGCTACCAGCACCCAATTGTACCGCTGAAGCGGTAGACAGACCTACAGCAATCCCTGACGATACGAATTTCAAAAAGAATAATGCAACGGCCAAGGTCATCACCCACAGCCCTAAGTCAAAGCGACGTGCTTTGTTGTAATAACGTTTAATAAAGGGCCATAGCATAACCACTACCAATAGCGTTAGCTGCATCCCAAAAGCAAAAGCATAGGCTTGTGTTTTTGGGAGGGAGTGATTCAGAATGGTACCAACTTCAAATAGGGCGATGGCGACCAGCTGCAATTTGAATAGTGTCTTTAGGAACCAGGCCAAAGTCAATGCTGCAAATAGTCGCACCCCTTTTGAAGTATTCGTCTTTACGGTGTTATTATCCATGAATTAGATTCTCCTTTTAGATAAACGGTAACAAGTCACAGAAGTGAAGCGTTGCTGTCTCACGTCTACGAATCAAAACACGACTCTGAACATTCTGAGATGCCAAGTGTGCACTCATTCGAGAAGTCAGACTTTGGTTAAACAAATGCTCAACTTGATCAATGTGCATCAAAGGAACACGTCCTAAGATGGCCCAATCAAAATCAAGGTCAAAATCAGAGTAGGCACGCCCTCCTCCTAGTGAGAAAATGTTGCTGTTATCCATCTCGGTTGTGTTGTCAAACGAATAGAGAACACGCACATTTTTCTTAGAGATCGCGTCAAATTCTTCTTTAAGGTATGAATCAAAAAGACGGCCATCTAACTTGTTTGCTCCATGAATAACGATTAGGTCCCCTTCTTTTAGGGAATCTGAAACGTAGTTGATGATATTTACAAACTGCAACATTTTAGTCTTATCGTCACCAACTTTAGCAAATTCATAATAAGTTTGTTCTGCTGTTGGCAAGCGTAGACTGGTTGCACGTCCTAGAAGTGTCTTGTTATTTTCAATAACCTGGTCTAGATTTGTTACCAGCGTTTCGGTAGCTGTGGCCAACTCACTCAAGTTACGTTCCAAGTGAACTTCCGTTTGAGTTTCTAGTGTCGCTGCAAGCGTAGATAGCGTTGGGAACAGCTCAGGGTTTTGATTAACCAACTTACCTAGGTTGGGTTTTTTATCAGCTTCTGTACTCCACTTACGTGTCTTATTGTAAGTCTCACGTAGGGCTTTCTCGATTTGGGCCTTGGCGTTATTATCAAGCGTGAAGTTCTGTAGAATATCGAAAATCAAAGAAATCTTGCTTTGCATACGTTGGTAAATCATCTTCTGGTCTTCAACGCTACCATAAGCTTGAATGACATTTACAGACTCTGTTGAAACATCAATCTTTTGAATATCTGTTTCCTTGTGACTGTATAGATCCACGTTTTCAGTTTGGCCGTAATCAAAATCATTTAAAACGAAATGAACAACCTTGTGGTTTTCCATAACGAATTGATTGGCGCAAGCTTGGGCCAGAACACTACTGATCGGGCTAATTTCTGAAGGTTTATCTTTGCGTTTAAAGAAGATATGAGAAGCGTTCTTAGGAATAGCAATGGCTGCTCTACGGTGGGTGCTTCGCACAAAGTCATACATGATGGTATTTTGTGCTGTTGAGAAAGTATCATAACCAATCTTAACACCGTTATCATCTTGCAACGTTGAAACCAAGTAAAAATCTAGACCACTATAGTTATCTGGTGTAGAAGTTGATATTGATGGATCATCTACATCCAAGTCATCAAAAAGTTTGCTATATTCTGAGCCTTGAGCTCCTGTTACAGGGTTTAGTTCAAAATATTTCAAACGCTCACGGCCTCTACTTGCTTCAGAAAGACCATCCCAGTTATCACGAATAATCTCTAACTGTTCTTCAATCAGCTTAATGCTGGTAGCTCTAATGACAACCCTCCACTTAAAAGCAGTTCCTACACTATCATCAGAAGATTTCAATTGCTCATAGGCGTTGTAGTGTCTCGCACGACCAGCAAGGAGGGTATTACGAAAATCATCTTCATCCCCCTCGTTAGCTGTGGCCGACGTCACCCTTTTGTTGAGCTTAAAATTCTTCATGAACTTCAGCATTTTTGAGTGGTTAATATTTTTATGTGCTTTAAAATAGCGAATATCACAGCCCGTCAAAACGTTGGAAGCTGTAATTTGCAAAATATCTTCTGTATCTAAGCCATAGCCTCGGCCTTCAGGAACGTCTAAAGAAAAGACGGTATAGTAATAACCGTCTTTCCAAGAGACATTTTTTCCTTCGACAAGGTTGAGCTCTTTTAATTCAACTGTCATCGTTAAACTCCCTCTAAGAACTTACGCGTCTCCTCTTCGGATAAAGTAACAACTCGTTTGAAGTTATTATTCAATAGCAAGCCTAGTGATTTCTTAACTTCTTCAAGTTCCTTTTTGTTATGAACGCGGTACATTACGGTTGTTTTCAAAATTTGTTCGCTGCCCAACTCTCTATCGTAGTGTAGGCGCGTGCGTTTGGCCAATGTTCTTTGATAGTTTGTTTTGGCGTTTTCTTGTACCTTGTTTAAATAGCGACGTTGTGGTTGAAACTCTGTTTTAGAGATTTCAAGCATAGAAATTATAGTTGTTTCCATCAATCGACTTCGGATAGTAGTCAACTTACGTCTAGCTTCTAAAACATCCTTTTCAAACATCGTTTGATTGAAAACTCCCTCTACTTCATAGCACATACCAATCGTGCGATCAGTGAAATAGACCAAGTTTCCCTCAATGCGATCCACGCTAAAGCGGTTTTTACTGAAAGGATAGTAGAAAAAGTTAGATAAGAAATATTGGACTCCCACTTCTAGAGTGCTTTTCTGCTTCATTGGCTTAAGAATGAGGTAAGCTATATAAACAAACACAATGACAATCAGAATGTTAGGTAAAAGAAGATAGCTCTTTTTCTCGATAACACTACGAGTTGATAAATACCAAGGCACAGCAAAAGCTAAAACCAAAGATAAGCCTGATAAGGCAATTCTAGAGAAAGACAATGCCTTACCACCTGTTAAAGAGTCCAGGAATGAAAAGTAAACTGGTGTAGAAAAGAAGTTCGAACGCACATCTGTCATGAAATCCGACTTTGGAATGGCACTCAAAGATTCCGTTCTAGCTTCGTTTTCCAAGTCTTCTGTCAAATCTGCCACTACCAGTCACCCCCTTCTGTTTGTTTCTTCTCTTCTTTTTGTTCGGAAGGAGTTTGTGGGGTGTCATCATCTTCGTTGTTCAAGATAGATAGAACCCCTATCCCAAAGGCACCCACTGATTTGAAAAAGCGGAAAATCCCTTTGATAATTTCAGCTACTACCCAAAAGAAACTCCCCTCCTGAGAGGCAAAGAAATTTTTTAAAAAAGTTGTAATTCTCTTCATTCGTTACCACCATTGTCCACTTTCAAGTTTCAGCACCGCACTTCCTCCATCCTCGCTAACAGTCAGACTATAAACCACAGTCTGATTGAATTTTTCATACTCATCACCAGCCAACTTTTTACGGAGCTCTTCAGCAACTTTTGAGGCTGCGCTGTCTCCGTTACTATTTCCTGATTTAGCCGTCCTAGCAGTAAAAGTGATTTTATAGTTGTTGCCATCTGGTTCAATCTTGCTATCTAGGACAATGCCTGAGATAACCACACCAGAATTATCAAACATACCGAACATAGCTTTTGTATTGTCATCAAGGCTCACATGCAACTCTGATAATGACTTTTTAACATCTTCGTAGTGCTGAGTGCTGCCTTGGGAGAAATCGTTTAATTCTTCTACGTCTCCTAGAATCTCTTTCGTATGATTCGCAATCAGAAATTTCTCCTCAGATGAGCTACTACTTTTTTCAGTTGTTGAGCTACTTTTAGTGCTACTTGAAGGAGACTTTTTAGCACTAGAAAGTGTTACTTGATCTGTTCGCTCTGGCTTGTTATTCAATACGACATAACCGATAGAAAGAGCGATAACTGCTGATGCAGCTGTTACACCATAAATTACTTTTTTATTCTTCACGTGTTATTTCTCCATGTATTTTGACAAGGTAGACTTGAAGTCTTTGTCTGTTACTTTGACATTTGCTTTCTTGAAATCTTTCCTGATGATAGCTTCAACTGCGTCTGTGTCGCTGTCCAGTTTATTTTGTTTAATACTATCTGTAAGCTCACTCTTGTATTTAGACATATCATTTCCTTTATCGGATGTTTCTACCATTTTCACGATAAAGTAGTAAGTCGTATTGTCATCAGGACTATAGCTTTGCAAGGTATACTCCCCATTATGAAGCTTATAAACTTCCTTCATCACACTTGATGGCAAGTATTTATCTGAATTACTGTAAGTTCTTGTCTCACCTTTATAGCTATCTTCTGAGTAAGATTTAGCTAACGTACTAAAGTCAGCACCATTATCTAACTGTTCTTTGACATTATTTGCTGTTTCTTCTGAAGTAAAGGTCATCATCTGGATTTTGACATCAGAATGGAAGTTAGCCCATGCGGTCTTCAATTCACCTTCAGATACTGCGAGTTGCTTCTTAACTCCATAATTAAAGGCTAGCTGTTTTTTTAGAGTGTCTTTGTACTCTTGTTCAGAAATACCAGCATTTTTCAGCTGCTGAGCCAAAGATGATACTCCAGAAGCATCTGACTTGTAAGCTTTCTCAACATCGGCTTTTGTAATTTTATCGCCATAGAGATGATCATAAACTTCTAGGATAAGGGAATTAGATACAATCGTTTGGGCATTAGTAGACGTTTTGATCTGTTTATACAAGTCTTGAGCTGTAAGATTTCCACCGTCGTAAGTGGCGATATTTTGGAATGTTTCTCGAGTTCCTGCCAGTGTTATTGTTGTCCCAACGGCCATACCTGCTAGGACACTGACTGTCACCAGGGCGATTTTACCTTTGCGCGTGCTGTAAGAGAACTTTTCTTTGAAAAGGTTCTTGATTTTATTTTTTTGTGTCTTGTTTAGTGTTTGTTTAGATTTAGTCATTTTATCCTCCTGGATTAGTTGTAGTAAAAAAGCAGGCTAAGATAGCACTGCTTTTTCAGCTGATTATTAAGAAATCAAGCTCTTAGTTTACAGCGTCTTTTAATGCTTTTCCTGCTTTGAAGGCTGGCACCTTAGAAGCCTTAATTTGAATGGTTTCCCCTGTTTGAGGGTTGCGACCTTGACGAGCTGCGCGCTCTCTTACCTCAAAGTTACCGAACCCAATAAGTTGGACCTTTTCACCTTGCACTAGGAACTCTTCAATCGCTTTAAACGTTGCATCAACAACGCTTGCAGAGTCTTTCTTTGTAAGGTCAGTTGCTTCAGCAACTTTGTTAACCAAGTCTTGTTTACTTGCCATAATAATTCTCCTTATCCAGGCAATCACGCCTGTGTATTTCTTTATTGATACGTTTATTATATCAAAAATTAATCTTGTGTAAAGATAAAATTGCTCTAAATGCGCATATATTAGCTTTTAGGGCATTTTTTGTAAATTTCATAAAAGAAGTAAGGAGATTACTTTTCTTTTTTACTACTACCAGCTCTTCTCCTCCTCGTCGTTGTTTAATAAGTTCTTAATAGGTTATATATGTTTATTATGTTATATATGTTTATTATGTTGTATGGAACAAAAACCCTATCAAATAGGCGTTTCGAAGACCTTATTGAAGTTTAAATATCCCCTATTGAAGTTTATATATCCCCTATTGAAGTTTATATATCCCCTATTGAAGTTTAAATATCCCTTATTGAAGTTTATATATCCCTTATTGAAGTTTATATATCCCCTATTGAAGTTTATTTTTAAAAAAACTTTACATAATACATCAAACATGCTAAAATCAAATATATACAACTTTAGGAATATTTTTTAAAATATTCTGATATTTGAAAGAGGTATAAAGCAATGAATGAAACAGAAAATAATGGAAAGATTATCTTAGATAATAATGCCATTATCACAAAAGCAAATCGACTTTCACTGGCCAATTTAGAAAGTCCGATTTCGCTGAAACAAGCACAACTACTGTCACTAGCCATTCTTAAGTTTAGACCTGAAGAATTAGAATCAACGATTACCTTGAAAGAGTTCTCTGAATACTCAGGTGTTGTTAAATATCTTAAGAGACAAGCTGTTGCTGATAGCGATGCTATACAAGACTTAAAATTTGTCACTGTTGATGACGATTTCCTGAATAATGACACTACCAAAGGTAAACGTTCAAGAAGATCTATCGTTATTGATACGTATTATCAAGATGGGGTGCTGACGTTCGAATGGAATCCGAAGGTACTACCACTACTAACCAACCTCGAAGGTTATTACATGATGATTGATATGTCAATCACAAAAAACTTTTCTTCAGTTTATTCCTGGATTCTATACGAGTTCTTGAAAATAAACTACAACAAACGCAATATAAAACATTGCGAAATCGATGTCGATAAGCTTAAAGGTTTGTTTAACGTAAGAAATAAAAGCAGCTATAATAATTTTTCTGTTTTCGCTAAAGCAACTCTTGATGTTGCTGTAGACGAAATCAACCGCTTTTCTGAGATGGATCTGAAGTATAATAAAATTCGAAAAGGAAAAAAAATTACTGCTATCGAGCTGGTTTGGTCAATTAAGCAAACAGAATTTTCTCTAACGACCAAACAAATGTCAGCTCTAGAAAACTTAAGCGAGGAGCTAAACCACTATGAATCCTTCAGACATAAGGATAAGTACATGAAGCTCAGAGAAATCATGAAATCTGATTATCGTAGCCTTACAAAGAAAAATGCTAATGCTATTATTTTTGCAGGGAATAAAGCTCTAACAGAACTAGATAAAGCTTATAAAGATATGGATATTCTGGATCCTGATTTTATTTTCCAAACCAGTGAGGATGTTGAAGATAAACAACAAGGAGTCAAAGTAATATTCTCGGAAGACGAGATAAAGCCCTTAGTCATTGAATTATTGATTAAAGATGTGGGCCAGTCAATAGGGGAGTATTTTGGAGATATTTATTTTTCGAGATTTTACAGTAAAGCTTTAAAAACAAAACGCTATATTAAAGATAATTCCGATTTAGCTAAATACATTAGCAACGGGATTGCTAATGAAATTCGTCGAGAAGTAAACAACGGAATAAAAGAGTAGGAAAGACAAGGATTTAACATGTTAAAATCAAGAGATATTGAAGGAGAAATTGAAGAACAAGTAAAGAACTCGACTAACTATAGCGAATTAGAAGACGAGCTAGAGGCGTGTTATCAATTTCTAACCAACATCCATTACCACGAAACGTCACTTGCAGAATATAACAAGACATTCGAAAGATATTCTGAATTGATGGCTGAATTGAATAAATAGGAGCAGTCATGGGAAAGAAAGTTAATCGCAAAAAGCTGCTAAAACATAGGCTAAAAAAGGAAAAGAATCTTAAGCAAATAAAAGAAGTAGCTAAAGAAATAGAGGTTCCGAAGAAAGTCGAAAAGCAGCAAGTTTCTGGGAATCTTGGTGCAGGCAATAAGAAAGCTAGAAAACGAGCAAAACAGCTACGTCATAAGTTAAAACAAGAAGCTAAAATACAGAAAAAAATTAGCGATACCCCTTCTTTAGATTTAGAAAATAAGTCTACTGAAAAAGAAAAAGCAGTTCAAAATAGAGCTGCTTCAGGCAATGCTAAAAATAGGAAACGAGCAAAACAACTACGTCATAAGTTAAAACAAGAGGCAAGAAAGCAAAAACTTGCCACACCATCAGCAAAAACTTCTTCTTCTAGCTCAAACCTCGTACAGAATTTTGCTTCAGGGCTTAAAACAACTAAAGCCCCACTTCCAAAAGTAAAAGCTACTTCTACTGTAAAAACCTCAACAAGTAGGGAAACAACTAGAGAATCTGATTTTGAGGATTATGTTTCTAAGCTACCTCTTGACTTTTATCGGGAGCAACTAAGAGCAGCTGAAGAAGAATACTCAACTGAAGTCGACAAATACATCAAGAGGGAAGTAAGCCGACGCATAGTAGAGAAGAAAGCGGAGGTCATAGATAACTACCAGACAAAACCTTTGGTTTGGGTTGATTATGTGAAAGAACTTCAAAGGTTAGGCTTGGATGTTGAACCTGGAGACGTTAGAGTTGTACCTGACCTTGGCCGAATGAGGTTGTTCGTTGAAGATTGGAAAGACGAATACCGTCTTATAAGAGAAGCGAATAACAAGGGATATGGTGAAATCATGGACCAGAAATTTAGTGAAGAGGATGCTATGGAAGAAGCTACTAGATGGTTTATTAAGTACCAGGATGATTTAGTGAATTTTAGACGATTTGCAGAACATCTAAATGGTGTCATGTATAATGCAATTATTGAGTATCGACGAGAAGTCGAAGCTATCGTCTTTTAAGCCAGTCAGCATCGCTGGCTTTTTTATTTAAACTAATTGAACGCCTATAAAAAGCTTGCCTAGTTTTCCTCGATAATTCAATAGAATAACAAGTAATACAATATATTATATGATAATATTTATTAATATATATAAATATTATATGATATAAAGTAATTAAAAATATTATTTTATATTGACAAGTAATATTTCTTGTGTTATATTGTAAATGATCAGAATTTCTGAACAACACTAAACAAGAGGTAAAATAAATGATCAAGAAAGATAGAATAAAAGACAAAATACTAGCTATCCTTAATCAAAAGGGAGGGGTCATGAAGACCACCCTTACCCTATTATGCGCCCAAGCTTTGGCATCCCTGGGGTACAGTGTTCTGGTAGTCGATATGGATGCTCAAGCTGACCTTACGACTGGCGTGGGATTAAAAGAAGAGGATAAGAACATTTTCTCTGTTTTGAAAGGTGATATTTCTATTATCGATGCCATCAAGAGAGTTCAAAATTTCGACATAATCCCTGGGACTTCTCAAATGAAGCTATGGAACTCTATCGCTAAGACTCTAAAATCTAAAGAGTCGCGCTTGAAACGAGCGTTGAAGGAGATAGAAGGTGTCTATGACTTCATCCTGATCGACAATCCACCAGCTCTAGATGATGCCACAATAAATTCTTTAGCAGCTGCAACACACATTATTATCCCTACAGAAGCAAAAGAATTTTCAGTTAAACGTATTCTCGCTCTAAAAGAGGATATCGACGATACTAAAGAATACCTTGACAATCCTAACCTTCGAGTTGCAGGGATTATTCCTACAAAAGTAGAGAAAGGTAACTTTGGAAAGCCTAAGAAGACTACGGCGCAAAAACATATTAAAGAACTAGAAGAAGTTGCTAAAAAGCTTGATACTAAAGTATTTGACATGTTTATTTCGTACAATATCGAATACGAGGAGATTGCTGAAACAAAGGAAAATGTATTTGAGTCTTCTAAAGATTCTGTTCCTAAAAAAGAAATCGCTAAATTTGTAAAAATGTTAATTGAGGAGGTTGCCTAATGACTTTAAATGCTGTTGTTGTATCTGTTTTAAATGATATTCAATCTTATATTAATGATGGAGAATACGAAGAAGCCTTAGAACTTTTTAATAATAGAATCAAAGGTAAGGATAGTGAAAAAGAGTTTTTAGAAGAGTTGTCTAAAAACCACGACATTTCATTCCTAAAAGATGAAAAGAAAATAAGTCGAACTAAAAAACAAACTCCAAAAGAAGTTAAGTTCAAAACCACTACAATCAGACTCTCTACAGAGGAGCTAGAATTTCTACGTTCAGTAGGAGAAGAAGAAGGGATTTTAGGAACAGGTCCGACCATTAGATATCTAATTGCAAAGTCTCGCAAACAGCGAGACTTGTAATAAAAACGAAGAAAGACTTTAAATTTTTTTAAAGTCTTTTTGAATTTTTAAGAAAAATATTTTATAATATTTCTAAAGGACTACAAAAGGTTTGGAAGTAGAGATGACACGGAAAGAAAAGGACATAGCGTATAAAGACGAGATCGTCACAAAGTATGCCCAGAAAAGAGGCATTTTTAAAAAACACGCTTCAAAAGATATTGAAATATTCTTAGAAACCTTAGAGGAACTGATGGTTGAGCATGACGCTGTAATGCTTAAGAATTTTGGTTCTTATAATGTGAGAAAAAGGAAATCCACTAAAGCTGATAAACCAGAAACAATAAACGTTGTTTTTAAGGCTGGAGCTAAATTGAAGAAGAGGTTAGTCGAAGCTAAATTGACAAAACCCTAAAAAAATATTAATATAGATGTACTTGTTTAGTGTTGTTGTTAGATTTTGCCAAATAATTATATTTAACAATAACAGAGCAACCAGAAATTCTGGTTGCTATTTTTTTAATAAAAAAACAAAAAGATATTGACGAATTGTATCGAAAAAGCTATAATATATGTAAGAGAAAGGTGATAAGAACATGATTGATTTGAAGAAACTAGATACATTTTTAAAGCTCCAGCCGTATTCACCTTATCGTTCGGCTGTTAAATCAGCAGGCATAACACCTCAAGTTCTTTTACGATACTATGAACTGGAGAGTTGTGAGCAAATGTCTGTTAAGACTGCTCTGCAAGTAAACAAACTTGTTGAGTTATATGAATCTGAAAATGAACCCCTGGATTCCTCAGATCAAATCCTAGATGTTGAGGAGTTTGATAAACTGCTGCACAGTGGAATCATCACAGGATATGAAATTAGAAAAACAGGTATTATGAACGCAACAAATGGTAATTTGTATGTAAAAGGACAGAGATCTACCGAATCCATGCGATTAGATAGAGCTTATAAACTCTACAAATATCTGAAGAAAAAAACTAGCGAGCAATAAACGCTCGCTTAAAATTTAATATATAATAATATATTTTAATATTATATAATCTAAAATATTTATATATATTATATATGAATATAAAATAAGCTTTTTTATCACAGCTAGTAGGACAAGGAGGGACTTGCGTGAAAACTTTGATTTGCGACTTTGAAGGAACAACCTTCAACGGAAGAGACAAAGAAACCAAAGTATGGTTATCTTGTATTTCTGATTTTGACATGAGCGATCATTATATCATTGGCAATTCTATCGAAGATTTTATGAATAGCATTTTAGAGAACGAATGTGCAAATGTCCTCTTCCACAATCTGGGCGGATATGATGCTCATTTCATCTTTAGTTGGTTGAATGGGAATGGATATCATAGGGTGACAAAAACAGATGTACCTCGTCCAACTGAAGATGATAATGCTAAGTTACTTAAAAAAGGGTTGCCCAAAAAAGACTGGTTAGAGAAATTTTTTATCGGAGATTCTAAAAGCTTTACAGTCTTTGATGGTGATAAAATGTTCAACTTTTTTGATACGCTAAAAGTTCTAGATGGTAGCCTTTCTGAGATTGCTAAGACTGTCGGATTGAAAAAAGGAAAGACACCTCTAGTTAAACACCCTAAAAAAGAGAAAGTGACACAATTTTCTAAACTAACAACAAAAGGACATCTCATTAAAGGGGTGTACCCTAAACAAAAAATCGCTCTTCCTGGTGGAGGAGAAAAGCGATATCTTTACTCCATCAAAGAGCATATTATCACTGACGACGACATTGAATACATTAAGATGGACACACGTATTTTAAAGGTCGCTTTGAAGAAGTTTAGACTGGTTGAGTGTATCGAAAATAGAATGTATTCTATTTCCAATATTGCCTATCAAACAGCTTTATCGGAAAAACCACATCTAGAAGTAGAACGGATTGAAGAATTTGAACCTTTCAACAAGTACAAAGGATATAAGCAATTATATCGTGAAAAAAGGTACTCTAAAATTCAAATCGGGAATGTCGTAACAGCTAGACAACCTGAGGGGCTGGAATTTAAAACAAAAAGAAGGACTCGTAAGCATATTGAAGAAATCGAAGCTTACATCGATCATTTTGAAACACTGATAACTGAGGGCAGGTATCAAAATGAGGATGAAAAAAGTTATTTCGAACAAATTCTAGATAAGTTGCACACTTACAAATCAGTGCAAATTCAAATGATGAGAAGAAACCTCACAAATAACTACTGTAGAGAGAGTTATAGAGGTGGGCTTGTCTATCCTAATCCAAGATATCAAAATAAATGGATAGAGGGTATTGGAATTACTATCGATGTAAATAGCCGTCATACTTCAAACTACACTACACAAAAACTACCTATGGAATGTGTAGGAGTTGTTGATTCTGTTGAAGAGTTTACTAACAAATTTAACCCTAATCAATTTGTATACTTTATTCGATTTGATCGATTAAAAGCCTCTGTAAAAAAAGGAAAGGTCCCAATCATCAAGATAAGAGAAGATGATTTAGGGAACAAATCCACACTTGAAGATGCAGTTAAGGCAAAAAAATATCAAGATTCAATCGATTATAAAAATCTAATACTTACACAAATTGACTTTGAATATATGCTCCAAAACTATGAAATAAAAGAAGCTCTAAATACGCGTTTATTTGTGTTTAACCTACATGAAAAATTGATGAAAAAACTTTCAAAGCATGGGGAGTTTTGGTATAATGAGAAGTGTATCAGTAAAGAAAACGGTGACACCTTTTCTTATTTCCAAAGTAAGGCTATGTTAAATAAAGTCGTAGGGTACCTAGGAGTTAATCCAGATAGCCAAAAAAATATGGGGCATGGAGGACGTTCTACTCAAAGTAATGTCGCTGCTGCAAGCTTTATAAATGCTTATGCTAGGGTACAAATGGCAGAAGTGATCAATAATATTGGTCTAGAATACTATTTGTACGGTGATACAGATAGTATTCACTTATTACTTCCACCTAAATGTCTAACTAACGGGGATTACGACGAAGCAAAAACCATCGAATACCTAAAGACGGTTGGCGTAGAAGTGGATGAGTATAAGCTAGGTGCTTGGAAAATCGAACGAGTGTTTAGGAAATCTAAATTTATTGGCACTCGAACTTACGGCGAATTAAGCATTGATGGTGACTGGCACTCAGTTGTTGCTGGCTATAAAGAGCAAATCCCGATGGAGCGATTTAAGGTTGGCGAGAAACTGAGCCATCTGATGAGACATACAGTCGAAGGCGGAACGTTGCTATTGCCTACTGAATTTACGATAGAAAGCCTATAGGAGAGAAAAGATGAATACGTTGGATAAACTGATTCAAGAGTATCGACAATCTATTGCTGTTATGAAAACACAAAATGTTCCAGGGGCAGACCTTATTGTAGAAAACCTTGTTTATCACCTAAATAAGTTATTAGACATGAGGAATGATTGGAATGGTTTCACCGAAGAAACCGCCACCCTTACTAAACAGGTTGATAGAAATACTCAAGAAGTAATGAGCTATGAAAGAGAGTTAGGACAATGAATGAAATAAATGAAGCTATTGAATTATATAAAGAACAAATGTTGGGATTGATTAGCGAAGTAGAGGCAAAACGCAATAGCTACTTTGATCAGCTAGAACAATTCTCTAGCAGCCTTGAAACGACAATTAAAGGACGTGTCTTTAAGGCGACTCAACGTTTTAAAAACCTAGAAGTCAAAACAGAGATTTATGACGAAACTATAAGTAACTTTAAAAACAGAGTTGCTAACTTCTCCTTTGAAGATGATGGTAACTTTGAAGAATACGTTCAAATTGCAGAAGCTCTCGAAAGATTTGGGCAACAAATTGATGAGGATGTAACTACGTTGGAAGGAAAATTATGGGACAAATAACCTTACAATCAACTCGTATATTGACCTTCACAAGCTCCGTAAGGAGTTTTTTTCAGCCATACTACCATCCCAAACCTAAAGAGCTTGTAGAGCTAGAAAATTGGAATAAAGAACATCCAATTATTCCAGATCGCATCTATCAAATCCCAGAACATTATGTTCAACCTAAAATTTATATAGACTCAAAGGGGAAAGGGGCTAAAAATTTTGTTAGAGGTGATAAGCCTGAGTTAAAAATTTTGGAAGGAAATCCAAAACACGACGAAAGTGTTGATTTAGAGAAGCTATTTGAGAGTGGTGAATATCCTAGAGACTATGGAACCGTTTGGTTTAACCAAACCTCAAAAAGATTAGAGGTCCTGGCATACCTTGAAAAAGGAACGAGTCAACATTATCAATCTAGAAATCAAAACAACAGACGTAAATTAAAATCCAGAATCCAACCTAAGGTGGACCCTAAAGAAATTCCAATGGATCGTACTCACTTAATCCCTGTAGGCTATCATGGAAGTGAGAGTGATAACCGCTTGATGGTTTTATGGGATCGTAAAGACAATCAGGTGACATTCAATAACTTTGAAGATGGCATGAAAAACACCCAAAGCGATATTTATTGGTATACGGGAATAACTAGAAAACCGTATGGTTTAGAGTGGCATTATAAAGTTGTTGATGCAGAAAGTGGCGAAATTTTAGGGGAACTTTTCACAGAGATGGGTTCTCGTTCAAATCCAATAGATACCAACTGGAACTATGGAGATGGCGTCTATATTCCTATGGATTATGAATCTGAAACAAACAGTGAAGATGAAGAAAACACTAACACGGAATATCAGTTTGATCCCGAACTTGAAAAAGAATACTTGTTAAAGACGAAGGCGAAAGCAAATCTTGAGTTTGTCGTTGGGATAGATAAAGCTGGAGAACCTGTTAAGTTAGATTTGTCTAAATGTCCTCACCTCCTAGTTGCAGGTAGTACGGGTTCAGGGAAGTCAGTTGGTGTCAATTCCTGGGTACAACAAATAATGGCTCACAACACGCCATTTAACGTGCAATTTCTCGCTATCGATCCGAAGTTTGTTGAGTTCTCGGCCTATACAGATAACCCTTACTTCCCTATCGATCCTGTAACTGATATGGAAGATGCTCTTGCGTTGCTTGCATGGGTATGTGAGGTAATGGACAAGCGATATAGAATGTTACAAACAGCAGGAGTTAAAAACATTGGTAGTTATAACAAAAAAATTGCCAAGAATGTTGAGTGGGCAAGGGAAAATAGTCTTTTTCATCTTAATGATATTGTCTTTATTGTAGATGAGTTTTCAGACCTCCGAGACGTTGCTGGAGACAAGGTAGACGATTATATCAAACGAATTGGACAGAAGGCCCGTGCTTGTGGTATTTACTTGATTTTGACTACACAACGCCCTTCAGCAGACGTAGTTAACGGAGTTATTAAAATTAACATCCCAGCCCGAGTTTGCTTTTCTGTACCTACACCAGGAAATAGCCGTATTGTCTTAAATGAACGCGAAGGTGGCGAAAAATTACTTGGCCGAGGAGATCTACTTCTATTAGACACAGCTAATAAAGGTCCTGAACCAATACGTTGTCAGTCGCTTTATTTTGACGACGACGAACTTAAAAGCCAGCTAGAATGGTATAAAAATCATTACCCTAAAGTTAATAAGATTCCATACAAAAGAGAGATGATTAATTGGAAATTGGCTGAATGGGGACCTGATGTTAATGAAGATACACCTGAAGAGGAACGCCATATTGTCGTTAAAAAAAGGAAGGCAGGATAATATATGACTTTCGAAGAAGTTAAAGAAAAATACCATCTAAGAAATAATGTCTTCCCCCACGCAGCATTTGGAGTAAAACTGTTAGGTTTTGTTAAAAAGTTATTTGTCACACTTGTAATTTTGACGTTACTCTATGTTAGCGCATTGTTATTTTTGGGGACTCGAAATAATGGACCTCAAAATAAAGAGCAAAATATAACTACTTCAAAACAAGTATCTAATGAGCGAAAAGGAATTCTAGATAACATTATTGCCTCTTTAGGTGGAGATACTGACAAGGTTAACACCCAATCTAGTGTTTCGAAGGATACACAAACCTCATCTTCTGATACTAAAGTACACCTAATTAGTTTTGATATGAGAAAAGTAGTAACCATTATATTGAAAATAGCATGGTTATTCGAGGGATTTCTAGTACTAGCGTACCTCTCAAATCTACTAAAAAGACAACGCTTATATGAACGTAACGTTCTGAAAAACGATTTGCAAGCAATAAGACTGAAGAAACGTATTCTTAAGAATCTCAAGATTCGAGAGCAGAAAAACAGCATTGAGAGTCGGATAAATAAACGAGACAAGCGCCTAAAAAATAGTAAAGACGCTGATCGTAGCGATTTAGGAGCTACCGTTGAAGAAACTTACACATTGGAAGCTCTAGAACAAATGTTGAATATCACTGTTCTTGTAAACACCAGACAAAATAGCGAGCACATGATAGAAACTATCTATAATATCTTGGTGTCTCCTCCCGAATCTACTGGTGGACAGAGTGAACTTGAACAAAAATGGTTAGGGAAGTTGCCAGATACAGCGTCTAAAGCCACTGGCTACAAAGTTTATTTTGGGGAACAGCGTTCGACCAGCGAAGGTAATTACTATTTCCAAGCTATTGGTGATAGGATAAACGATCCATATTATTTTGGTGACAAAATAAAAGAACTTCAGGAGCGCAAGGAAGCTTTCAATTATGAGCATACGATGCCTTATAGAAGTATCGAAAAAGATGGCAAGACCTATGTTGGATTGAAGGATCATAGTGCCGAAAACGAGAAGAGAAAACGTGAAGCGAAACGCTGGGCAGATAATCAAATAGATGTTCTAAATGAGATGCTTAGAGGTAATGGCATAAAAGCTATCTTTGATAGAAACGAACCACAAGCAACGACAGCGGAATTTTACTTTAATATTCCTGAAGAAGTTAATGTTAAAGGTATCGACAGGGCTGAAAAAATGATTGCTGAAAAGATTGACGAAAAGTTACAATGCAATGGGACCACATTGAATTTAGGGCTTAACAGTGCTTTTATTTCCATCCCTCTACCTAATGGGCAAGGAAATTCAGCAGATTACCGTCAAATGATTAATAATGAAGATGTCTTACGACGTGCATTTGGATAATAAAAAACGTTCTAAAACCATATATAAGGGGTTTTAGGGCGTTTTATTTTGTGGTATAATAGAGTAAATTGTTACTAGAGGTGAATGTATATGGATAAGAAAAAAGTTATTTATGGAGTTGCTATTGGGGCAGTTCTTTGTGGGGGTATCTACATTACTACTCATAAAAACAACACCAATAAAGGGACTCAAATCGAGCTAAAGGCAGCTAATCCGTCAGAAAAGAAGTCGGATAAATCATCTAAAGAAAGCAAAAGTAAAGGTAACGAAGATAACCTTTCCGAAAATGAAAAAAATTTCGAAGCAGCTAAAAGATTGCTAGAATCCACAAAATCAGCCAATGAAGACGAGAAAAACGATGTAAGTGGTCTATTTAAAAATGCTGTGGAGGCCATCCGAAGTGGAGGGCCAACCTTCAGCGTTCAAGAAGTGTCTACAAAATATTTCTTGAGTGACACAAACCTGGTTTCTACACTAGGGATATTGGTTAACGTTAACCAATATGAGTATGATGAATCATCTATCATCGTAAATACTTCAAATAGCAGCGATGTTCGACAGTTTGTAGTTCGAATGAAAAAGGATGGAGAAGACGACGTTTATTTTGTTGGCAACTACAACGTCACGCTTAAACAAATGCAGCTGTTAGCATATAAAGGGCAAGTTAAAGGGGCTACGTTCGGATAAAAAAGCATAATACAAAGAAATATAATATATTATAAAACCATAAATAATATTATTATGTAATCTTTCTTAATAAAAAACGGGGAATAAACATGACTATTAATAAAGCCACCGCTCTTAGTTTGAGAAGTATTTCTGAAAGCGTGAGAACGTCTCTTGGGAAAATAGAGGCTGAGAGTGATTTATACAGAACATATTTACAAACAATCAAAAAGCAACTAAGTGAAGATTTTACGAACCACTTAGATCTTGAAAGTTTTGTACCAGAACTTTCCGCAGAATTGAAAATCATTGATATTCTAGGAGAGGTAATTGCTAAACTGAAGAACGCCTACTCAATTGAAAATGTAACCGAAGATGATTTGTTTGTAGAGGGTTCAAATGAAGCTGCTGAGCTACTTCCTATCACCTTAAAAGACTTAAGAGGGAATACGTTTGATGACTACAAAGTATATTTAAAAGAGTCAGTAGAATCTGATGAAATTAGATTTAAAGCAAAGACCATAAACACAAATATCGAGCATATTATTGATAGTTATGAAAGTCTCCAATCGTTAGCGAAGATTTTAGTAGAACTAGATAAATTGATGCGAAGTGTAATCGAGGTGGCATAAAATATGGCATTAGATTTAAAAGACTTATACACCACATTGGAACTACCAAGTGTGATAAAAGATTTGGAGAGAATCCGAAACATAGAGCCTGGCTATATCGCAGATATGTTGAATTATGTTATTTATGATTTTAAACAAATATGGAATGGAACTGAAACTAAGGAGGATATCCTAGAAATCATAAGATACCACAGTGCACTTTCCGTCGACATAAAAAAATCAGGGGAAACTGAGCAAAAAAGGCGTGCCTATGACTGTATGTTACCAATTTACACAATCTATCTGGCAATCAATACTATAGACGGGAAGGAAGCTACCAATGAGTGATATGAAAGAACTGCTAGCTTCATTGCAAGCAACTATAAAAGAAGGGGAAGAAAGCAACTTAAGTAAAAGGATCTCCTCTATTCCAAATATATCTTCTATCTTGTCTAAAGATGAAGACGCTAACGAAAACAATCAGGTGCCACATGATACAAAACCTGTTTTAGTAAGGAAGGATATAGATTATATCGACAGAATCAAAGTTCTCAAGAAATTAGAGCAACAGATTCCCCAGGAATTGTCTCATTCAAGCTACCTTAACGATGCTGCTATTAGTGACATTATAGGTTTGGGGTTGAAAGGGGCCATTGAGGCAGGAGTAGATTATGAACAGATTGAGTTGGTTAACACCTCGGATGTTCGAGAATTTTTATTTGATGTTAGCGAACAGATCAGCCAGAGAGTTGTTAGAAATATCAATTTATATCGTTCAGAATTTGAATTAGATGAATTAATGAAGCCTGTTTTATATGATGATGAGTTTAGAAACGGAGCCTCTAGGATATTCAACAAGAATAGCTGGCAAAAGTTAGCTGTCTTGGGAAGTAATTTACGTCTAAATGCAATGGCAGATATGATTTTCTTTAATGAAATCATGAGTGACTTAGAATTTGTTGAGTACGGCACTCATCTATCTATTTACTTTGTCGTAAAACGTTATAAACGTTCAAAAATAAATAGTGACAATTTATCAGATTTGACTAACTACTACTATGAGTATAATTGCCAAGTCAATAAGAAGGGGTATAAATGGACACAAGACAAAAAATCATTATAGTTCTAACTTCTGGAACTATTCCTGACGAAGTATTGGCCGAGTATAGTGACCTATTTGGACTTTCTGAAGGTGAAAAAGAAGTTGTAGGAACATTTAGTTATGGCCATAATCAGATTGGATTATATTTTCCTAGTGAGTATCAACAGAAAGTTGTTGAGCTCATAAAAAGTGGGAAAGTAGAAAAGGATGCTGCTTACACTTCGTACTACGAGACAGATTCAGATACAGGCCAAGGTGTCCTTGCGCCAGTTGAATATTGGAAGGAAGTCTCTATTGACGGTAATGGAAGCAGCGAATATGAGGATATTATCAACGAAGCTCTTGAAGTAGACCTGGAACCTAGTTTGGGATTTAATTTGGACAATATTTCTAAAGGTTATGCTCAAATGATTTCTGGTTTTGAATCAGAATTAAACGATATGAAACAGTCTATGCCAAAAGAAATTCAGGCCTACCACAACGATGAAAACTTTGAAGAAATTAAAAAGAACGCTATTGAAAAGGTAATTAACAGCGAAGATTACAAAAAACTTGTCGATTTACAAAATCATCCTAAGGTAGATCCTGAAGAGGTTGAAAAAAAGGCCCAAGAATTACAGGAACAATATGAGCTTGAAAAAACAAACTACTTTTTTGAGAACAAAATTCCTATAAATGCAGATACCATACGCAAATATGACGCAGAGGAAGGCCGCCTAGACGAGCTACAAAAGAAAATAGATGAATTAAGCGAAGCTTCGATTCCGACGGAAAAACAAGCAGAAATCAAGCAATTAAAAAAATCGATACGTAATCAAATCATCTCGATTGTTGATCAAGAAGTAGATTATGATTTTGCTAGTCTGGCCGCTATTTCGCAAAAGAAAAAAGAATTTCTTAGTTCGCTAAAAGAGGTTCTAGACGAGGGTGACTTACAGGAAGAAGGACCTACGCAACCTAATAGTCTATTACTAGATGTTATGAGTTCTCCAAGCGAGAGCGAAACAAATAATGAATCAAGTTCCGAAACCGAGAACTTACAAGAGTTTGATGAAACGCCTGAGGTTTTATCAGAAGTTCAAACAAACGATACGCAACCTGAGAACCCAACCCCTGAAAAGGATGAAGTTGATTCTTCGACAAATGCAGCAGATTTCATCGAAGAAGATAGACTTCCAGAAATTCCAAAAGAAGAAGCCCTTGAAGAAGCCGAGGAAGAAGTTGATTTAGGAGACTTGGATGCGTCATTGAATAATGAAGACGCTGAGCAGTTTGGAGTCTCAGGTTTTAGGGCTCTCGAAGGGGAACCTGTAATTAAAGAGGAAAAGGCAGATATAGAAAACGGAGAAGAAGAAATGAAACAAGAAGAACATACAGAAGAGCAGGAACAAGGACTAGATGGTTGGTTTGATACTAAAAACACTCCTACCGAAAAAGAGGAAGTAGTTGCTTCCAAAACAGAAGAACCAAGTGAGGAAGAAAAAACTCCTAAGAAGCCTAACAAACAAGCATCTAAGAAAGGTCTTGTTGGTAAGTTTAATAAATTGGAAAAGAAAGAAAAGATTTTCTTTGGTGTGACAGGAGCTGTAGGCGTTATCATACTAATTTTGGGGATCAGTACAGTGTTAAGCATCTCTAAAGCGTTGAATGCTCCTAAAGACAATTCTATAAAATCAGAGAAAGTTGAAAGTAAATCTTCTAAGACAAAGAGCGATTCTTCTTCATCTAAATCAAAAAGCAAAACCTCTAAGTCTTCAGACGATACGGATAGCAACAAAAAATACAAACTCAGCAAATCTCAATATGAAGATTATGTAAGCCGTCTATCAGCTCTTTCTGGAATTTACATTAATTCAGACGGTGGATTGGGTGGAGAATTGAAATTCTCAGATGGTTCAACACGACGCATTAAGAAGTTCACTCGTGATGGGGAATTGATCGTAGTTGACGAAGATAAGAAAGAAACCACATTTGATAAGAAATGGGTAGATGGCTTGTTGGCACGTCTAGAAGCTGAAGGAACTTCAAGCAAGGAGAGTGGTCAAAGCGAAGGAAGTACAGACAAACCAAAAGAAGGTGGGGAATAATATGGACGTTATAACTGAGTATTTTTCTAAGATATTTTACATTCTTCAGCTTCTGGGACAAAAAATCTTAGATTTCTTCGTAAATCACCCTACAATAAGCTTCACAATCTGTGCTATCTTTATTGGCTTTACGTGGTTGATTGAAAATATTGACTCAACTCGATAGAAGGGAAAGTTATGACAAAACTAGAATTTGATTCTCCAAATAAAGCAAGGAAAAAGAAATATACTTGGCGAAATCGTGAATATTGGCAAGGGCTAGATTGGAAAAGTATAGGACTTAAACATGGCCTACCTATTGGTATAACCTTAATAATCGGACTTACATGGGGTTATAAGATGGGAAATCTAACTAAAGCCTTAACTACAAAATCAGGAAACGTATCAATTGTGAACACTGTTGACTTACCAGAACAAGTTTCTGAGCTTCAAAACACTCAATTAGATGTGTTAAAGAATACACTCGGACAGTTAGGTACAGATGATTCTACATCTTCTTCCTCTTCCTCTACGTCAACTCCATCGTCATCGACTGTAGCAAGTGATGAAGAAGCAGAGAATAATTTAGGGAATACTATTGCTTCTGTCAATTACCAAACAGAGCTAGACGCATTCTTCAAAACATACCTAGGATTAGACTACACGACAAATGCTGAAAGTCGATACCTTCTGCTGAAAGATTACCTAGCTGACGATGTGAAAGTTGACAACAGTTCTAAAAAAGCTACTAAACTAACGGATAACATGATGGAATTTCTAGAAAGTAATTCCTGGGCCAAATCTAGCAAAAGTCAAACAGCTTTAGCTGGTAGTGTTATTCCTAGCATCATGGCTGGTTCCAACGATAAAAATATTATTTACAATGTTATTGTTCCAGCGACTAATGAAAAACGTGAGTTTGCTAACCTATCCTTCATTGTGAAAGTTGATAGAAATAAAAAAATCACAGCGATAACTTACCAAGGAAAAATCAGTGATAATGGCAACATCAAGCTTTGGTATGATAACTTGAATAGTATTTTGACAGGATTGCCAGTAAACGATACTAGCACTGATAATTTCGCTCCTAATTCACCTAAAGAGAAGAAGGAGACGACGGATGGTGATAAAGCTGAGAATAAGGAAAATAGTGATACTCAAAAAGAACCATCTAAGGAAGAGTAGTGAGGTGAGCTGTTATCAATAAGAAAGTTAACAAGTTAGTAGCTCTCGTACTGCTGGCTATTCAGTTATCTGCCATCACACTTCAAGCTTCCGTATCAACTGTGGCTTACGCCCAAGATGATCGCAGTATCTATGTTAAGAAAAAGAAAACCAATGATTGTGATATTGAAGAAATCCAAGATTCAAGCGATTTACCAAATGTATCACCATCTGATTGGAGCTTAGTTCTTGTCAATCGAGATAACGTCAAAGAAGAAATGAATCCTAACTTAGCTACAGTTGATTCTATTCAAGTAGATTCTCGAATAAAAGACGCAACCGAGAAATTGATTGCAAAAGCTAAAGAGATTAATCCTGCGTTTCATTTGATTTCAGGTTATCGTAGTGTAGAGACACAGAAAACCCTTTATGAGAACTACACTAAGAAAGAAATGTCAGAAAAGCACCTTTCTAAAGAGGAAGCTGAAAAAGTTGTTCAAACTTACTCTCAGCCTCCAGGTTCATCAGAACACATGACAGGCCTGGCAATAGATATCTCAACAGTTGATTCTCTTAATCAAATGAGTGAATCTGACGCTAATGCTTTGGAAAAAATTGCCGTAGAATTAGGGTTTGTAAAACGTTTTAAATCAAACTATAAAGACCAAACAGGGGTTGATAACGAGGATTGGCATTACCGCTATGTAGGGACCGAAAGTTCTAAATACATGACAGATAAAGGTTTATCTTTAGAAAAATATCTCGAACAACTAAAGAATAAACCAAAAGCCAAATCTAAAAAATCTAAAAAGGATGGGAAATCTTCTGGTCCTTCGTCAGAATCAGCTTCTATGGGCGACGCTGGAGGTGATTGGACTACTCCAGGAACACCCAGCTACAAAGTTGCAGAGACACTTTTCAAGGTCTTAACAGAGGATTTTGGACTAAGTGGAACAAGTGCTGCTGGTTGGATTGGTAACGTACAAGCCGAATCTGGTTTTGATATGGCAGCCGTCGAAGCAGAGAACAACCAAAGTTATGCTGGTAGAGGATATGGTCTTTTCCAATTCACCCCTGGTTCAAAGTATTTGGATAGTGAATTTTATAAAAAAGGCGCTAGTCAAGAAGAAGAAATTAAACACCAGGTGGAGTTTGTATGGAATAGTGAGTTTGCTAACGGAGCCTACCAAAGCTATCTCCCTAATGCATCCTCTTGGTTTGGGTTAAGCGGAGTTGATAGTATCGATGATGTCTTGGACAACGATAACGTCGAAAATGCAATGCTTATCTTCTTCTCAGTATATGAGCGTGGGGATGTTGCTCAAATGCACAGAGAACGACGTCTTACAGCTGCAAAAGCAGCCAACTCATTATTTAACACAAAGAACGTAAAAGCTGATAAATCTAAATGGAAACTCTCAGGCGGAACATCTTCGAACACAGCAACCATTACTACTAAAGCTGGTCTTAACGAAGATAACGTTGATTGTGATGAGGACTCAAGCAAGGACTCAGATAGTGGTGGAGCAACTGATGGGACTGGAACGGTTCCTGCTGATGCCACAGCGTGGGGGTATAAACCAGATGAAGTTCCTGATAGCTTGAAAGGTTTTATCCATGATCCAGCAAAACTAGGCATGGAGTATGGAGGTTCAAAAGGATGGTATGATCCAGGTTCTCTCTACCTAGCTGGGCAGTGTGTAAACCTCACTATCAGTATGGCCAATATTATTTGGGGCCATGAAGGTAGTGTAACAGGAGATGGTATTTCACAGGCTCAAGGTTGGGCTGGTGTATTTGGAAATTCTACCAAAACCAAACCTAAAGCAGGAGCTGTTTTCTCTAGTGGTTCTTCAAATCCTGGACACACGGGTATTGTTAGTCACGTCTTTGAAAACGGTGACATTTTGATTATAGAGCAGAACACCCCTCTATCTGGAGCGGATTACTACGGTAAATCATGGACATGGAATTACCGCATTCACACAGTAGCACAACAAAAAGCAGATAACTTTGTTTTTGCTTATCCAGACAGTGGAGAGCCTAAGTGGTAAAAAGATAGCATTAGCTATCTTTTTTTATAATAAAACAAAGAACTATTGACGTATAGTATCGAAAGAGTTATAATATAACTATAAAATGATTCAGGAGATAAAATATGATTAATAATGTTGTGCTGGTAGGTCGTATGACTCGTGATGCGGAACTTCGTTACACACCAAGCAATGTCGCTGTTGCTACATTCAGTCTTGCTGTTAACCGTAACTTTAAAGGCGCTAATGGAGAGCGTGAAACTGACTTCATTAATTGTGTTATCTGGAGACAGCAAGCCGAAAATTTAGCGAATTGGGCTAAAAAAGGGGCATTGATTGGAATTACAGGCCGTATTCAAACCCGTAACTACGAAAATCAGCAAGGCCAACGTGTCTATGTAACTGAAGTTGTTGCTGATAATTTCCAAATGTTGGAAAGCCGAGCTAGTCGTGAGGCTGCCAGCCCTGGAGGATATAGCAATAATAACTTTGGGAACACATCAGGAGCTTTTGGTGACAGCCCTGTTACGGACGGATTTAATTCCACACCAGCAAACAACTTCCAATCAGGATCTAATCCATTTGGTGCTGCTGGATCTATCGATATTTCAGATGATGATTTACCATTTTAACTAGATAGGAGTATATATGACTGAAGAATTGAAAAAAGAGTCTCTTAGAGAGACTTTTTGGAACAATGCCAAGAACACCCTTAATGGCAAATTTTGGAAGGATAGAAGGACATACAATGATTTGTCGGAAGCTACTGGAATACCTGAAGGTAGTCTTCGCATGTTGTTCATGAACCGTCCTAAAAGCAGCATAGAGAAAATTGTGACTGTTACAAATGGACTAGATAAAATAACAAAGGATAAAGTCAGTTTAGCAACGCTTTTGTCTAGCAAAAGCATAGACGAGAAAGAACACCCTGAGTTCTCTAAGGAACCCGAGGAAGTAACGAAGGATTTTTGGAGAAATATCCGAAATGCTATCCAGATATCGGATAGCACAAGTCCTTCAGAAGCAAAAAGACGAATGACGAAGTTTATAGTTTCGACAGGAATGTCTTCAACGAACTACAAACTTAACAACCAAACGGGCACAGTATCTCTCGATACACTTGAAAACTTTGCAAGACGTTTAGAGGTAGAACCTTACGAATTACTCGCTAAAAGTAAAGGAAAATGATAGGAGAAAAGATATGGACAAAACAACATACAATCTACTAAAGGTTAGCGAAAAAGAAACTAAAGAAGGCTGGGGAGCACGCGCATATCTCTATGAAGACAAATATTATATCGATCCTGACGATTCACAGGCGTTTAATTCTGAAGAAGAGGTAGAAGCGTATAAAAAATCCCTGGTTAATGATTTCTTTGCTAGTAAATAAGGAGGGGATTATAGCTTGAAGAACAAGTTAACAATCATTATCGCAATCTGCGTTTCTATTGCCCTTGTTGGAGGATTGTTTTTCTGGGTATCGTCTACTAATACCCAGAACAAGTATACCTATGATTACCAGGTATCAAAGCAAGCTTTATCCGCAGAGAAACGCTTGAAATCCCCTGATAAGGGACAAATCGATATTTATATCGCTTTTAAAAAGACCTGCCCTGTTTGTCAAAAACAAGAGAAGGCAATTACTGAAGCAACTGAAAAACTACCCCAAAATGTGAACGTGACCTATATTGACATTACAGATGGTCTTCCTAAGTATCTGTCCGCAGCTTTTCCTGAAGGGACTTATGAAGGAGCTAAAACACCCTATGTAGTCGTTACCGACAATACTATTGATGATAACGGGAAATTGCATTTAATCTACACAGGGCGCTTATCGAATGATACAAACATTGAAAAATTCAACACAGCCATCAAAAACACTCAATAAAAAACACACTGCTTATGATGAGCAGTGTGTTTTTTATATTTTTGGAGAACTTGAAAATAAGTAAGCTATATCACTCTTTAACAGGGGTAAGTGTTATATCCCCCTCATCATCATCATGATAATATACCCTTGCAGTGATTTTATCACCATTGATAGAGACTTCTTTTAACATTACCGCAGCGACATTTGAACCAATACCACTATTGTTTCCATCCCCATCATCACTCAGAGAAATTGTTTTACCATCTTTGGAAATGGAATATGTGTGTTTTTCATCTTTAACATCACTATCAAAGTTGGCGTCTGTGTGATCTAAAGTATAAGAATATTTTCGGTAATAACCTTGGTTTTTATCAGATACTCCAAAATATAACGCACCTTTAATAGTTTTACCATTACTTTTATTCCAAACGTAATTATAGGCCTGTTGGCTAACAGTGCTTGCAAGATCTTTTTGTCCCACACAGCCTGCAAGACTAATTAGTAGAAGTGCTGAAAAAACAGCTAGAAATAATTTTTTAAATGTCATTTTATATACCATCCTTTAATTAAAATTATAACATAAAAAATAGCTTAGACAAGGCTTTTATTCACATTTAGAGCAAATAAAAAAATTAAAAAAAGACAAAATCCACTTGACTATACCTAACTGAAGAGTTATAATATAAAGGAAGTTGAGAGACGGCAAACTCTTAACGCAACACTAAACAAGGAGGCCTATGATATGGCAACAACGTATACTCTAAAAGCAGTAGAAGATTTTCTTTCAAATTGCGCACAAAAAGATGGGGTTGAAATCCACTGCTTCCCTGGAGCACTTCTGGACTACTACCTAGTTACATACCCAGATGGGTATAAGTGGAAATATGTCATGATTGACGTTATGTATATTGACTGCTGGAATAGTGTTTACACTATCAAACGTAGCAACAAAGCCCAAGTTGCTGAAGCGTTTTGTAAACAACACCAGGAATCAGAAGACGTAGCCTAGGAAGGAGCAGCGACATGAAAAAAATGATTGCGTTTGTAGTTTTTATTTTCTTTGCAGCTGAAGCGGTGGACTTGCTGGTACAACTGCTTGTCACCGTGTTAGGACTTTCAATAGGCTCAATAGTGTTCTTATTTGCACTAGCTTATCATGATCTCAAGAAGGAGGCTAAAGCCCATTTACAGACTCATTGATAGAGTTACCACCACGCGCAGCAATAGCCCATAACCCCTTATTCCTATCCAAAAGTCGTTGGGTAGGTTTTTATTATGTTCAATCAGCATAGCCTTGGCTATTAGAATACACCTAGTCCCCCACTAAACGACTCTAGGAAGCAACAATCACCCCAAAGGTATACATTTGGACTACGGGCCTTAAACAGGCCCAAAACAGACGATTTAGAGGCCTTCTAGATAGTTGCTGTCACCCTAATGCACGCGCAAAAATCCCTATCGCTTTTAACCCCTTGGGGCTTTATAACACAGGTAAGGAGTATGGCTACTAAGAGTTTTTTGGGTGCACAAATAAGCTATAACTTTTTGAAAAACGGTGCACTAAAAACACTTCACGCTATCGGTTTTTTGGCCAAGAAGGGTTAATTCAAAGTCAAGTTCTTTTTCCGTCATAGGTGTAGGCAGATTGTATTTAATTAGGCTGTCAGGGCTTGTAGGGCTTGTTTTAAGTTGGTCGTTTTGATCTTGTAGCGCAAGGAAACCAACGCTATTTTCTAGGAACAGGGCTGTCTTCCAGAAATGAACCATCGAAGTGTAGAAGTAGGCGAAGAGGTCTTTAATCACATGGCCACTTTGCTGGCCAATTTTCACTTTGGAAATAAAACGCTCGATGGTCCCCTCTATGTCAGAGGTCCATAGTTCCCCATAAATTTTGGTATCACCAAATAAGGCAGCTGAAAAGTCTTTTTCGACTTTCCGTTTTGCCTGGTAAATTTTATCTTCCAGAGATTTTGCATCTGTTCCAAATAGGCTTAATAGTTTTACTGCACGTGGTGACAAGAAACCATGATTGCCCATCTGGAAAGCTTCAGAGTGTGAAAGGGTATCTAGAGGCTCATCCTCTTTTGTGTATCGATTAGTATCGATTTGGGTATTATATTCAGTATCACTATATTCAGTATCATTAGTGCTTAACTTTTGTGCTACCCTAGTGTATTTTGCGTACCAGCCCCCCTTGCGTTTTTTTGTGTTAGGGGAAATAGTCTCGTTTGTAGGTTGTGGGATGGGTGCTGCGAGTTCTACGGCTTGGCTTTGGTTTTCAGGTGCTTCCTGGATAAAGTCATCTTCTAGTTTTCCAAGATAAATGCGGTTAGGAAGGTTCCCTTTTGCACTGTTAGATTGTCTAATCTCGTAAATTAGGCCATGCTTAAGAAGCTCTTTTTTGACTTTTAAAAGAGTACTCTTAGAACAGTTGAGCATCTTAGCAAGTTTAGAGTTAGAGTACATCAAAAAGACAAAGCCGTTTTCGTCAATCCATCCATTTTTTAGAGAGAGGTTTAAACGATCTCTAAAAAATGTGTAAACTACCTTGGATTCAAGGCGAAGTTCCATGTAGAGGTCGTTTTCAAAAAGCGTTTTGAACAAAGGGTAGAAACGCCCCATATCTTGAAAGTCATTTTTGCTGATAAGGTTTAAGTTATTTGTTGTAGTAGATGCCATGATAATTCTCCTAGAAAAGTTATTTTACAACATAAAAAGAGAACACAGTCTAGGTCCTCTTAGATAACTTTTTAATGCTTCTGACAAATATACTAAAATAGTCGAATAGGAATTAAAAAAATTTTCGTAAGAGGACATGAACAAATGCTAAAAAATCCAACCCTAACGAAAAACACCTACTATTTACAGTTGACAAAAAATGTCATGAGTGATACAATTTTTCTAAATAAATAAATAAGTAAATTTATGTTGTTATTGAATTGATTGAACCCTCAAACAAACAAGTAAGTAAGTAAGTAAGTGAGTGAGAGGGTTGGATTTGTAACATTATTCTCAGTATAAAGTGTTGGCGCACTTTATACTTTTTTTATGTCATATTTAGAACAATTATATCTTAATTGAGAAATTTTGCAACCGCATTACAGAAATTTCTGGATTATAATAAGGCGGTATTTCCAAAATTTTTTAACATTTCATGCAAAAAATTAAAAAACAATCAAAAGACCTATTGACACATGGTAATTAAAAGGTTATTATAGAGGTGTAAAAAAACAGACCTCTAGGAAATCAGTTAAAAAAGCAGAACTGCCAATTCTGTAGCTGCTAATGTAGGGATCTGATTAAAACACTGTCTCTATGAAAAGAGATAGTAAGGCTATGATTTTAGCCTAAGTGTTGTTGTTAAGGAACAAAGGTACCCAATCAGGTACCTTATTTTTTTACATAAAAAGCAAAAACCAGTTGACGAGAACTAAATAAAGAGTTATAATATAAATGTAGTTGAGAGACGGCAAACTCTTAACGACAACACTAAACATAAGGAGGGCTAAACATGGCTCAACAAACCCCAAAAATGAAACGGTTAATCAAGAATTACCGTGGCTACACCTTTGAAAGTTCTTGCTTCACAACTAAGGAATACAAGAGCTTTCAAACTAAGTATATTAATGTCCTTAAGGATATGGCAACTAATCTAAATGCTGTCCTTACGGTCAACAAGAATCATTTCTGTTTCTCAGCGTTCTTTGAACAAAAAGAGACAGGAGAGGTAGTCTATATGTCTGTATCAGATGTTCGCAGTTTCCAGGACGAATGGTTAACGAATGTCATGTATCGGACAGCTAAAGATACTAAGGATTACCGAGGAGGTCAAAACAACTGGACCGACCTGGAACATCTTGAAGGCGCAATCTCACAGATGATGCAACGTGAGTACGCCCGTAAAAACCAAAGTCGAAACGATGATCACATTACGTCAACTGACTATGCTGCTTAATCAGTAAAACAGTCATTATCTCTTTTAAAAAACGAAAGCTCTAAACATTAGTTAAAACATGTTTAGAGCTATTTTTTATTGACACGCTTAAATTAAGCGTGTATACTTATAATAAAGTTAAGACTGACAGGACTTGACTTAAAAGAGTGAAATGAAAGAGAGGTTTCAATGAAAACTTCAGCATTTTGTAGCGTTTTACTAACAGTCATAACTTCTTTCTTGCTGTTTTATTTGAAATCAGTTGAGACAAAAGGCATTATTTTGGTGCTTTATTTAGGTTTTATGCTGGTATCGTCTAGCATTTCAGAGAAGAAATAAGGAGATGATATGGCAAGCGTTGAGAAGGTATATTACCCAGCTTACGTCATCCAGGATAGCGAAGGAGGATATAAAGCTTATCTTCCTGATTTTGGAAACGACTGTATCGCAAGTAGCAACAATCTACAAGAGACTGTAAAAGGGGCGCGTGAAGCGTTACATACATGTATTTTTAAGCACGCGCAGCAAGGGAACAAACTTCCTAAACCTTATACAGGCACCCCTTTAACGACGGGCCTTCTTGTAGAGATTGATGTATGGCTGGAGCCTATTATAGATCGTGCCAACATGCAAGCTGTAAACAAGAACACAACTGCCCCTAGATGGCTAATTAGGTTGGCTGAAGAGAAGGGCATAAACTTTTCGGAGGTTTTACAAGCAGCATTGAAGCAAGAGCTAGGGATTACAAATTGTGTTCCCAGGGCTATATTTGATGATGAAGATAGCAAAGGAGAATAGTTAGGGATATGGCATCAGACAGTGTTTGGACTTATATCACGCTTGGTCTTGGCGTGATATGTTGCCTGGTAGGATTAATCTTAATCGTGGTTGATCAACGTAGAAAAACACCCTTATCTAAAGACAAGGCAGAGTCACGCTTCTTGTTAAAAATGATTTTGTTTTCAAGTGCCATTTTATTTGTGGCGCTGTCTCGTCTTTTCTAAAGAGTGCCTATTTAAGTTAAACTGATAATAAGTCAGATAAAGGAAAAAATACGATGGATAAAAAAGATTTTGATACTTTTTTAGATTTTTACTCTAAAACGTCTAGCCTATATACGGCCCTAGATATGCTGCTTAAGGTAGACGAGAATGGCAGTGATTTTGTCGCTTCAGCTAAACGTTATCTGTTAGCTGAAGAAAAAGAGACGGGAGTAAATTGGCAAGACCTATTTGCTGGCCGTTGGTTAGAACATAGAAGCAGTAGTGATAAATAATAGGAAAATGAAGATGAAGCGCAAAAAAATTCTTTGTATCATTTCAGGAGGGTTGTTGTTAATTGCTTTACCCACATTATCCTTTTGGAGTCACAAAAAACAGAGTGATTACGCAGGGATGAAGGTGGTTAAGACGTTTAACAACGGGAGAAAGCTTTACTATGATCCACAGGGAGGAAGTACCCCCTATGTTTTAGAAGGAAACCCTGATACAAAATATCGTACAGAAGTAACATTTATTGACAATGATGCTGATTTAGAAAAGCAACAGACAATGAACGATCTCTACGGAGGTCTTACAGTAGATGTTAGGGATGGATGGAAGGTTAAATAATAAGGAGATGTAAATGAGCAATAAACTTAGAGCGCTGGGAAGTGCCTCTTCAGGACGTAAGGAAGAAAACATGTTTAAAGCCTTTGCTTACCTAAACACCAAAGGCGATTTCAACCCTATTCTGCTTAAACAGCGCGTGGGGATGTCTGATAAAACAATTGAGAGCTATTTGAAGCAGCTTCAGGATGCTCAGATGCTTACAGTAGAGTATCAAGAACGACTTGCTAAACCATTTGCAGAACAGTGGTATGCAAAGATGGCAGGTGTTCAGTTGAAGCACGCGCAAAAACAATATGAACTGTGGGAAGAGCGCTTAAATAAGCTGAAGGTGAAGAATGAAAGTGACAAACAAGCCTTATATCAATTTGTCTTTTCTGGAAATGCTTATATTTCACAAGAAGAACTCTATCACCGATTAGAGTTGGCCTTATTGACATTCTCGTTCATGAACGCACCAAAGAAGGAAAAAGTTAACTAAACAAGGGGATCATTATGGCGAATGACATTGTTAAGAGTAAAAGAAATAAGTTGTTGAGTTGGGCCAACAGAAAGCGCGTGCTTTTTATCGTACATTTTCTGTTTAATCTTTTGGCCTATTGGATGACTTATGTAGAATTTACAAAGGTCTTTATCAAAATAGGCACATTGGCTAAGCATGCAAAGGCATTTAGCGATATTCCGATTGAAAAAGGTTTGTTCACACCATTTCTAGCTTGGCTTCTGATCAGCATTGCTTCAGGAGTTTGGATGTACTGCTATTTAGCAGTATCTTATTGGAAAAACGCTAAGAGCAAGGAAAAATAACAGATAAGTAGCTAATAAGAGTTAGGGGATAAAGGAAAATGACATTAAACACAAAACCAGAAACAATCTCACAGTATTGCATGGTAAGCTCGGTTACGTTCAAAAAAACCAAGGCTGGAAAAGAATATGCAGAATTGACCTTATCAGATAAGACGGCGACTATTCCAGCTTGCAAAGTGTGGGACGTTACAGAAGAAATTAAAGAGACATTGAAAAATAACGATGTACTCTATATTGATGGAGAGGCTGATAATTATGGCGGTTCCTATAAGGTTACAATCAAAAATGTTTCTCTTCCAAGTGGAGAAGTACCTCTTTCAGAATTAGTACCTAGCGAGCCTATTGATGTAGAGGGTATCTATTCCAGTATTAAATCAGAAGTAGGGTCCTTCAAAAATGAGTTGTTGAAAAAGGCAACTCTGGGGCTACTAGAAGAGTATGGAGAAGCCCTAAAAAGCATTTCAGCAGCTAAACATGTCCACCACTATAAGCGTGGAGGCTTGTTGCGACACGTTCAAGAAATGCTTAATCTAGCACTCTATATGCAGAAAATGTATCCAGTAGCTAACCGAGAATTGTTGATATCAGGTATCATTTTTCATGATATAATGAAAGTCAAAGAATACACTTATAATCATGGCATTGCAGGAGACTTCACTGCGGATGGTGTTCTTTTTGGCCATATCTTCCTTGGCGCTGAACTGCCTAAACGCTATGTCAGACAAGAAGAAGCAGAGTCAGAAGAAATTAAAATGCTACAGCATATTATTCTATCTCACCACGGCATTAAAGAGTGGGGAAGTCCAGTCGAACCAGCGATTATTGAAGCAGTTATTATCCATCATGTAGATAATCTTGACGCTAAGACCTATAGCTTTGCAGATGAACTCAGCAGCATGGACATGGGTGAAGTCCGCAAGTCAAGAAATATCTTTGCGACAGTTTATAAGCATGAACTAGGAAACTATGAAGAATAAGGAGTGACAATGGCTTATTTAACAAAAATATCTGATTTAGATCCAGCATTGGTGAATGCAGACCCTGAACAAATTTATCTTCCTAAAGCCCTAATAGAGCATAATGATTTTAAGGGACTCAAGCTTGAAGCAAAAGTGCTCTACTCATTTTTGTTAGATAGGTTGAGAGAGCCACTTGATTTTATCCATAAAGGCTATGATGACAATGGAGATACCTATGTTCAATTTAAAATTGTGGAATTATGTGAATTTCTTAACCAAAGTAAGAGCACTGTTGTTTCTGCGAAAAAACAGTTAGCTCAATATGGTTTGATTGAAGAAGTTAAGGTGGGCAGTGACCAGCCAAATCGTATCTATTTAACTGATAAATTGGTTCCGTATCTCAAGGAGTGAAACTATTTTGTTTTTCTCTTAGGCGCGTGGTGTTTAAGTCGGGGGTTTTAAAATGGTAGTATCACACAACAGAAACCGCCAAATCCAGAAGGCGATGGATCGAGATTACAGGTTAAGAGATAGGGAAAGAAACCGCATGAAGAACAAGAGGCCACCTAAATACAAAAGAAGGGACATAAACCCTAGAATTATCTTCTCAGATAGGATTTTAGAAGAGGAGGTTTTCTATCTTACTCTTGTGATCAATTATGCTAATAGAGCGGTTGAATTTTTAGCCTATAAGACTAATCTGAAAAGCATTCCTTGGCCAGATATTGCCTTGGTGACAAAAACGCCTTTTAACAGACGCATACCTTTAAGCGAGATAAAGAGGACAAGGAGAAAATTCTTTACTTTAGCTGTCCCTAAAAGTGAATGGCTGACCACGAATGAAGAGGGGAAAGTAGAGCTTTTAAAAAGGTTATATCCGAGATTAATGGCCCCTGATTTTGACAGAAAACCAGAATAACCAAGCACCATTTTGCGGTGCTTTTTTGTTACCCAAAATAAAATAAAAAACAAAAACCACTTGACGAGAACTAAACAAAGAGTTATAATATAAATGTAGTTGAGAGACGGCAAACTCTTAACGACAACACTAAACAAATGGAGGTCAACGATGTTTGACAAAGATTTTTACCCTACACCAAAATCACTGATCTACAAAATGGCTGATAAAGTTAATTGGCGAAACGTCACTTACGCCCTGGAACCATCAGCAGGGAAAGGTGATATTGTAGATCACTTTACAAAACCACCTTTAAGTCATAGAGGGGGCAGACAATATTGGGATCTCGTTGAAAAGAATAACGAGTTAAGAAGCATTTTATTTGGAAAAGGCTACACAGTGACAGGAGAAGATTTCCTGGATTACCAAACCAACACTGAGTACGATCTTATTCTGGCCAACCCTCCTTTTTCAGAAGGTGTTAAACACTTGCTGAAGATGATTGAACTGGCTGAACAGCAGGTTTATAGTGATTGCCAAATCATCTGCCTACTTAATGCAGAGACGTTGAAAAATGATTTCAGCAATTCTCGGAAACATTTGGGGACTCTCCTCCAGAAATATGATACTGAAGTTGAGTATCTGGAAGGAACCTTTGCGAACGCTGAAAGAACAACGCAGGTTGAAGTTGCCCTGGTGACTCTAACAGTAAACAAGTCAAAACGCTCAAAGGATTACTTTGAAGATGTTTTAAATAAGTGTAACCAGGAGCGAACAGAAGAGTTCTCTTTGGCCCTTCCAACGACGGACCTTGGCTATAAGGAGGAAGAGATTAAACGCCTTATTTCTCTTTATAACGAGCACGTTAAACGTTTTAAAGCGTTCTTCAACGCCTTGGGTGATCTATCATCTTACTCAAAATATGTTGAAGATGATACAGATTTGACGACTAGAAATAAGCTGGTAGATTTTAACTTAAGCTATAATGCTGAGCTTCAAAAACTACGTATTGCTTATTGGGAAAAGATGCTTAAAACAGATCAATTTAGGGAGCTATTGACCTCATCTGCTTACGCTGACTTGATGAAAAAAATTACAGCTTTGGCTGATATGGAACCGACACTGGAAAATGTTTATACGATGCTAGTGTCTCTATCTCAAAATAATAAAGCTATTTTAACAAGTGCCTTGGAAGAGTTGTTTGATAAGTTTACTTCATATCACCAAAAAGAGTTCTCAAAGAATATCCATTATTACAACGGTTGGAAGACAAATGATGCTTTTAAGATGAATAAGAAAGTAATCACCCCTATTGGAGGTTCTCTTGGTTGGCTACGTTGGGAACGAAATGGGTACCAGAACGTTGATTATCAAGTTCGAGAACGCATTGAAGATGTTTTAAAAGTGGTTCAATTAGTTAGCAAAGTCCCACCAGGGAAATGGCAACAGCTAGGGGACTACGAGTTTGAAAACGACCTTATTCGCTTCAAGGTATTTAAGAAAGGAACCTTACATATTTGGTTTAAGGACCTTAAGGCACTCGATAAATTGAACTTTATTGTTGGACAAGAAAAGAATTGGCTTCCAACGGACGACGAGATTAAGACAGATGACGATGCTGCTAAATATATCAAGAAGCATTTTCCAAATATGGATATGGAGCAACTGAGCTATCAATAAGAAACGAAACGCCTAGAAAAATCTAGGTGTTTTATGCAAAAATGACTTGACGAGAACTATACAAAGAGTTATAATAAGAGAAGTTAAGCCTAGGAAGCATTTAATATAAATGCTAAACTAGATTAGTTGAAGTAATTCTAGTAAAAAATATCAGAGTAGGAGTTAAAAGATGACGGAATTGGGTAATTTTATGAATGAAACGCTACTGGGAAGGTTGATTTGTGTTTTAATTTTCTGTTTAGCTGTATACATTGCTGCAACACGAAAGGGGGATTTAGAAGATAAAATTAAACGACTGCGATCAGTCTCATTTTATCTCTCAAATGTCGTAGTCCTATCATCGTTATTGACAATTTTGGGATTGTTGAAGTTTGGCTTTGCTTCAGTCATGATTATTTCAGGTTTTATACTCCAAGTTGGAATGCAAGTGATTATTTTCCATCTCGAGAAAGAAGCAGAAGAACGTGAAACGACACAGAAATTTTTGGAGGATAACGAATGAGATTACTTAGAAAGTTAGGGGCGCTCTCTATTGCCTTTGGCAATATATGGTCTTGGGCGGTAATCTTAACAGGAGTATCGAACAACAACATCGAAACAAGTGATTTTGCGTTATCTGCAAGCGTGATATTTGCTACTTACTTCTTCGGATTGTTCAAGTTAATTGGCGCATTAAAGCCATATCATGGAGAGCTGGTACTAACTCACGCGCTCTCTCCCTCTCTGGGTCGAGCAGTTCTTAAATCAAACAGCGAGCGAAATGTCTACATGACATACGAGGTTAAAGAGGATAGAATTTCAGAAGATGATTGGAAAGCCTTTAAAGTAAAGATGGAAGATTATGCTAAGAATTTTCTGGAGAAATATTATCCTACTGTAGTTGTTGACTTTGATTTTAGATTGCTAGACCAAAAGCTAGACAAAAACCTAAATGGACAACACACAGCTTTATACTCGTATTTTGGTGACCATGATAACTATATTTACTTATCCGATTGGATGGTTCATGCTAGTATTTATTGTGATGATTTTTCAATCGTAGTACCTACGTTAAGTCACGAATTGGTTCATTATGCCTTGTTTAAATTGGGTAAAGGACACCGTGACGGACAAAATGACTTTGAGAAAGAGCTGGAACGAATTGGCTTGCCATCAAACTATAATCGAAAGTTTATGGCGATACACGTTTTTAGGAAAGAAGAAAGCGGAAAGACGATAGCTGAGATCTATGTCGATAAGAACGAGCAGTCAAAACCCAGTCTGGGAATGGAAAAGATTATAAAAAGAGCCTAATGAAATAAGAAAGGTGGGATTAGGAAATGGCCATAAAAAGTGAACATGAGTTGCTAAGCAAGTTCATTCAGTTATTTAACGCTTACCAAGACGGCGAGTTTGGAGATAGCGGATTAGCTGAGCGCATGGATGTACTGATAAATGCTTACACCCCAGAAGAAAAATCACTTCCAGGGACGTTGGTAAAAGCCTTTACGGCAGAAAGCTTGGAAGGATTAGAGAATATCGTAAATAACTTTATCAGTTTCTTGACAGAAACCAATTACCGCTTAATGGGACCAGTTCAATACAGCACCTATAAAGAGGGGGCGTTGTCAGGAATTACTTACAGTGCACTGCTCACCTACGAGAAGCGTCAATAATAACCTAAAGGCACCGTCAGGAGATGGTGTTTTTTATTGTTCTCAGGATCTGCTGGAGGGGAAAAGGGGGAAGGAAAAAAAGCAAAATAAAAAACCAAAAATCACTTGACGAAAAATAAATAAAGGGTTATAATATAAAAGAAGTTAAGGGACGGCAAACTCTTAACGACAATACTAAACAAGGAGGCCAAAGACATGGCACAACAATTAGAACAGCTAAGCATCCTGGCGCATCAATCTAACGGGTGCTGGTACCCGAACATGAGCGAGGAAATGATCAATAGTATAGACAGTTTCCTTTTGGTTCATGATCCCTCTATCTTTGAAGAGTGGCTAGGCTACAAAGAAGGTGGCATGAGTGATGAGTTGTTCGCCTTTCAAGCTCGTCTTACAGTTGGGGTGGATGATTCAGGGGATTCAGGGGATTCAGGACAAATGGAAATTGTTATCCCTCTATCAGATGGCAGCAAGCTTCTTTTCACGGAAGACGCATCGCGTACAGGCCTAACGCAGATTGGTACTGTAGAGGATGAGAAGGAAGTCTTTGATCAAGGAAAAGACAATGATGTTCGAGGAGGTGCCAGCATGAAGGCAAGCCATTACTATGTAGAAAATTACTATGGCGGCAAGTTTGCTCTAGTAGAAGCTGAGCTTCTTCCTAAACTGGAGGGGCGAAAGGATTCTCTAGGAACGCCCCTCTTTATCCGTCCGATGCACGGAGACGAGAATTGGGATAAAACGATTAATCACGAAGGGCAATTTGATAAGATCTATTGTGCGCTAGATGAAAGCAACATTGAAGACTTTCTAGCAGATTAAAAAGGAGGATAAACAATGACACCAGAACAAATTGATAAAATAGATGGTCTTTTCTCATACGGTTTGCTTTCAGGAAAGATTCTTTTCGGGTTATTAACGGTAACTTTATTCTACCCTTATACCAAATTTGTGCTTCTAAATCTCATGAAAAATTCCCGATACGCTTTCTCCCACCCTATCGACTTTGGTAAGCGACAAACATTATTGGACAAGTTTTTATGGTTTGTAGTAACACCATTCCTACTAATCAGACTAGCCATATTTATCGTTTTATTTATAATAGTCTATTTCTAGGCCACCCAACCCCCATAGCCACGTACAGGTCTTAAAAGGTAATACAACGCCTCTGCGCGTGGTTAGATAGTCTAAAAAGCCAGGTTGGAAGTTCATCAAAAATAACCGACCAGCACCGTCAATAGATGGTGTTTTTTTATTGTTCTCAGGATCTGCTGGAGGGGAAAAGAGGGAAGGAATAAAAAAGTGAAATAAAAAGCAAAAACCACTTGACGATAACTAATCAAAGAGTTATAATATAAATGTAGTTGAGAGAGGCAAGCTCTTAACCAACACTAAGCAAGCAGCTGTGAACAAGAAAAACCTTGACGCAACTAGCTATAGATGATAAGATAAACTCCTTTGTCTGAATGGCCAAGGAGAAGAAGGAGAACATAAAATGGCAAACAATCAAGGAAAAATCGAATTAGGTCTAGTTTCAGATCGTCATCCTCTTCCAGTTGAAGATTATATTTTCCAGGAAGGAGACATTACCTTCCCTATTAACCCAAGCCAACTAGGTCAGTTGGTCGCTAAAAAGTTCAATGACTTGGGAGTTGAACCACAAACTGGAGACTTTGTTGTTTACGTCACTGGCTTGACTCCAGCAACCACAGCAGTGATTAGAACATGTCTTACAAATGGGCATTTGCTGACTCTTAAACACTATGATCGTGATAGTGATAGTTGGATTGATGATCCTATTCTTACCGCCTCTATGGTTAATATGGACACTGAAATCCCAACATGGTTAGCATGTCCATAAGACGCTGGGAAACAATGTCTGTCCAAGACATAAAACTAGGAAGGTGAAAACTTATTAGAGTAAGGACAAATACACAAAATCTTACCTGGTAAGCGAGTAGGACTGCTCAATGGCAGGCAGTATAAAAAAGACTTGTATAGAGTCTAGTAGTGCGCAATACTAGAGCCATCGCTGGCGTAGCCAAGTTGGATAGGCTTCGTTTGTTAGTAACATACGAGATAGGCAGGTTCGAATCCTGTGGCCAGAATAAGATATAATAAGCAAGAGACAAAAGGAGAAAAATAATGGCAATTACTAATTACGTTCACGAAAATATCGCTGGGACTGGATTAAAATGGCATCCAGTGACAGACGAGGGGGATGTTTTATACTACCCTTGCGCTGAGAACCTTGAAGATGTCAAGGCGTTTGTGGAAGCGTGTGGCGATTTAATCGCTGACAAGCTGGCAGACGAAAAAAACAATTACGGTTTGGCTTTCTATGCTTGCGGTTATGACGGCAAGGCCCAACAAGACTTCATTGATAGTTGGGCAGAAGAAGGCGTGTCAGTATTTTAGACACGCAAGGGAGAAAAAGATGGTAGTTAGAGTGATAATCTACGCTGTTGTTATTGTATCTGCAACGCTCTTTATGTTGGTGACTCTAAATGAGATGATAAAGCGTAAAAGTAAAGCTCCCACGTCATATAGGAAAGCGCCACTTATTTCTATTTTAGGAGGCCCTAGCCATTACTATGTAGAAAATTACTATGGCGGCAAGTTTGCTCTAGTAGAAGCTGCTTTACTTCCTAAACTAGAAGGGCGTAAGGATTCTTTAGGAACTCCCCTCTTTATCCGTCCGATGCACGGAGAAGAGAATTGGGATAAAACGATTAATCACGAAGAGCAATTTGATAAGATCTATTGTGTGCTAGATGAAAGCAACATTGAAGACTTCCTAGCGGATTGACCAAGGAGGATAAATAATGACATCAGAACAGCCTGACACATTAGATGCCCTTTATTCAGGTGGTATGCTTACAGGAAAGGTTATTTTGGGGGTAATAACGGTACTTTTATTCTGTCGTTACTATGAATTTGTAATGTCAAATATCGCAAAGAACCCACGGTATGCCTTTGCCCACCCTATATCATTTGGTAAGAAACAGACACTACTGAACAAGTTCTTTTGGTTTGTAATGACACCGTTTCTGCTAGTCAGACTAACCATGTATATCATTTCGGTTATAATGGTTTATTTCTAGCCCCCAGCCCCAAGAAGGGGCTTTTTTGTTACCAGCAAGGAGTAACTACTAAGAAAACCCCTATAAAATGTTCTCAGCGTCTCAGATAGCCCAAAAAACGCCTATGTCTTATCACCCAAGACCGATAAGACCACAGACAAAATCACACGCTTAGACTGGCTTATAAGAGCCAATCACGCGCGTGATTTTTTTATTTTGACAAAAAAGCATAATCAAAAAGGCCAGTGCAAATGCACTAGCCTTTTTTTGTTGTTATGAAACCCCCAGGACCAAAGAGGTCGAAGGGGCGCATCAATCTAAAAAGAAAAAGATTGCTGTTGTTTTGTGTCATAGAGGACACGTTATGAAAAAAGTATATGAAGTAGGTTGCTTAAGCCTACAAAAGATATTATACCAGTCAAACCGTAAATAAACAAAGTGAGATGACCTAAAGCAAGTGAAACCAAACTAAAACAAAGGAAACTGATCTTAAACACCGAGCATATTAAGTCTATACCAGGACATATAAACACTGCCAAGGGAAACCGAATTAAAACACCGAGCATATTAAGTCTATACCAGGACATATAAATACTGCCAAGGGAAAGCAAATTAAAACACCGAGCAAGCAGTGGAAAACAAAATTCGAAATGATATTTCGAAATTCGCCATATTGATCTATATATAGTGTGCTAAAAATCATCCGATTAGTCACACAAAATAACGAAAGGGGACTTATGCAAATGTAATAGGTATATCAATCAAACTTGAAATGTCATCTTACTGCTTGAAGTTTGACTGTCTCTTAGAATGAGGACAAGCAGTACAACTACAGGAAGGAAAATATAGCATGTTAAAGAATACTATCGATATAATCAAACATTTAAGTCATGAGGACTGTAAAACAATCTTGTTAATCTTATCTAAGTTGGCAAGAATAACTTATGACTTGATAGTTTTGTATCAATCAAAACAATATCAGGGAAAACATATCATCAAGAAGCAGACTAAGATTGCTTACAAACTTATCTTTGACTTTATTGATTTAATCATAGGACTTGTTGGATAGCTGTACTAACCCATTTTAAACATTCTCAGACGCACAGACAGACCTATAGAACCCTCTAAAACGAAAGGGGAGGGGAATAGGACTGCGCGTGCTAGAAACGATTGTGAGACGAAATTAGAGCCTTGTTGTATCAAAATCACCAAGGCTTTTCGTGCTGCTCTGGGGCTATCTCAGTTTAAACGTCATCTGCAAAGAAGCACCAGCACTTCATAAGGTATCAAGCAGCAAGCCCCTAAGTTCAGACACAAAAAACTAAAGGATAAACGCAATGGAAGAAGAAAGAATTTTATGGTTTAAACAATTTTCTTTTTCCTGGAAAAAATCAAGCATAATAATGTTGGCAAAAAAAGTGTGATTTTTATGGCAGAATTTATAAGACGTACTAAAGTTAGTTTTAAAATGGTTTGCTAAAAAACGGTTAGAATCAAAAGTACAAACGCAATGAAGAAGAAATAAATTTTTATGGTTCCAAAAATTTTCTTTTTTCAAAATAAAATCGAGCATAATAGATTTGTCAATGTAAGGAGGCCAAAATGGCAGATTTTATCAAAGATTTGTTGAATGTAGTTATTCAACACAACAAGAATTTACTTCAGTTTTTAGAGTTAGCAACAACACTTCTATGTTTACTAGCGGCCATCATTGTTTTATTAAGATTAGCTCTTGTTACTCGTAGGTCGTCGAAATACGACGCTAAACATTCTATTCAGAACAAGGAAGTAAGTGAAGCATTGTTGATCAATGCTCTAGATTTAGTTATAAACGCTTTGCGCTTGTTTCTTGGGCGCTGATACAAGCAGACAGCCTATTTTGGCCAGCTAGAGGGTAAACGTGCCAGCGCGTGAAGAAGGGACCACCAGGAGGGGATAAGAGCTATATTAGATGCAACTGGCAGGTATTCTATTTTTCAAAGATGATATTAACAAGCAAAAAGCACCTGGGGGAGATTGCCCTGGGTGTTTTTATTTTAAAATTTCTTTCTAGCAAAAGAAAAAGCCCTCAGTAATGCCGAGGGTTGGTTTATAGTTTCATTTCTTCGATTAGTTTTATCCTTTGAAGAAAATCTAGCTTTTTAACTTTTTTAGCTAAATCAGAAGCCCCATCTAGTTCGGTATCGTCAATCTCTTCATGCAAATACTTGATAAAAAGTTTATCGATGTAAGAACCTTGAATAGTTACTCCCAAAATGTGCTTTTCATTGACACTTAATTCTGGAGTATTTACCGAATCCAAAATAAGATGGTAACGATCCACTATTTGTCCCATTCGTTTGCTGAAACTTTGCGGACGTTCTTTATTCTGTGTTTCGGTATAAACGTCAATAACTCCCCCTTGCAAGTAGATTGATTTTTTTAATTCTTGTGCCATTGTTTTTTACCTCGTTTTTATTATTTTTTTAAGCATATTTTAAAAGGTTTACCACATTCGCTTAGTGCCTTTTTTGAGTCCTGCCCTATAAGTAGATAGAGTTACTTCCCCAGTAATATTAACCCAACCACCTAGTTTTTTATCATACTCATAAGGCCAGCAAGGGACTTCGGAATTATTCATGTCTTTTTTAATTCCCCTTTCAACTTTGCCATTTTCAACATAAACATCTTCGCCATAAACTTTATGCCATCCGTCTTTAATTTGTGCCATTTTTGTTTTACCTTTGAGACCTTTTGTGCTCTCCCTTTCTTTACCTTGATTATATTATATAAAAAGGTGCTACCTTTGTCAATACCTTTGAAAAGGGACCACCAGGAGGGAATAAGAGCTATATCAGATGCAACTGGCAGGTATTCTATTCGGAAAAAGGGGTTTTTAATCGATGCGACTGCGTACCCCCTTTAGGCCTTTTTACGCTTTTAAGGTATTCAATTGCAACTGGTGGGGGTTCTATTCTCGCACTTTGCAAAATTTGTGCTTTTTCTTTGCCAAATTTGCGTTAGTTTCGACAAATTTGTGTCAGACTTTGCAAAATTTGTGCTTTTTTCTCGGAAAAAGGGGTTTTTAATCGATGCGATTGCATCCCACATTTAAGCCTTTTTACGCTTTTGTGGTATTCAATTGCAACTGGTAGGTATTCTATTTTTTTCAAAGATGATTTTACCAAGCAAAAAAGCACCTGGGGGAGATTACCCTGGGTGCTTCTAAGACGATCACAGACTGGAATTAGTGAAGGTAAGTAGGAGGTGTCTCTGGGATTTTAAGGAGATAATCCGAGAGACTAGAAATTTATTGATTTACAGGGTAGGCGGATAAGGCCTACAACGCTATTATATCAACCCTTTGCCAGATGAACAAAGAGAGAATAATTAGAAGTCAGCCAATCCAAGTAATCCAAGAAATTGGCCTAATCCTGGTTAACTACCTAGACTAAACACCTAATCAACTACCAGGCTGCGCGTGGAAGTCTTTCTAATCTCAAATTTTATTATCAATTTTACAATATTAGCCGTGATTAGAATAAAAAAAGGAATAATAAAAGTATAAAACAAGAAAGGAGGTAGTCGCATGAAACAAGAATTTGTTATTGTATTAATCACAATTTCTATACAAGTCATCAATTGTGTTGTTGATGTTTTGAGATATAATAGAGATTCAAAACGCATCGCAAAACACGATAGAAAGAGATAGGAAGATGATTAGTAGAAAAAACAAAATCCAGGGAAGGTCGTCCCTGGATTTTGTCGTACCTGAAAAAGCACGGAGTCAACCAGGTACAAAGAAAAGTTTGATTTATGAAGTAGGCTAATAACCTACGAGGATATTATAGCATAAAAACGTAATTGATATCTCCTCTTTAAACCAGGTTAAAAAAGTCAGTAAATGCTGAAAGAAACACCAGCAAGCGTAAGCACTTCATAAGGCATCGATCAACAAGCCCCTAAGTTCAGATACAAAAAAGCTAGGGAGAAAAAGGAACCTAGCTTTTAAAGCGATACACTCTATAAATTTTCCTTTAGGAGATAGGATCAAGTGAGTGTTGTGGAGTCTCTAAGTATTGGGAGATAACAAAGAGACTAGACAAGTTATATATCGTAGGTGGATAAAGCCTACAAGGCTATTATAGCAGTTTTAAGGGCAAAGAGGGTGGAATATTTAAACGTCAATAGATTGTTGACGGTGGAAAAGACAAGGGGATATAATGGAGAGGTAACTTTATAAAATTGTTTTCTACATGATACCTTTCTTTCGTCTCAAGACAAATTGTCACGAAAGGAAATAACTGAACTCAATATTCTGATTTTCACTGCAATTTGTGGCTGAAAATTTCAACGAGTTGGTGCAACCCAGTAGCTATCCATTGAGTTGGTGGAACTCGGTTGCTATCCGTTTTCTAAGAGCCTTAAATGGGTGATTACTCACCAAAAGGGGTCGCTAGGTTTCTTACGTATCTACGGCCTAGAAAGGTAAATCATGATAAACAAATTTATCAAAGTTGCACTTAAAGTCTTACGCTTATTTGATAAAAAAAGCGAAGCACAGACCAAAAAGCACCTATTGACCGAAACAAGCTATGTGCTGGTGAAGCTTTTAATTGCTTGCTTTGTCACACAAAACAAAGTGGACATTTTTTACTACGGAGCAAGGCTCCTAGTCAGCATTCCGATGGCTTTTGTAACACCAAAGCCAAGGTTAAAAAGGCTTTTTCTAAAAAGGCTGTCAAAGGTCTTTGGGTTAGGCGACTAGCCCAGCGCACCCCTTGGGGTGTTTTTTGTTTTACCAGGTTAAAAACAATAACATTTAAGAATGGCCTTGTTGAGTTTTCCTTGTCGTGCTATACTGAAGGTGGTTTTGATGAACAAATAATAGCGCTGGAGTGGTTACTAGCGTTATTTTTTCTAAAAAGGTCAAAAAAAGTCAGAAAAGAAGGTTTACTTTTATTTTAAACGTGATATACTAAGCACCGAAGACGACAAATATCAAGAAAAGTCCGAAACCCACTTGCCAAAGTTAAGTATAGAGTGCTATACTAATTGCAGTGCTAGTTGAAAGACTGTTTGAAGAATGTCGTCTGTGTGAGATCAGGCGTTTTTTTTTGCGATAAAGGTCAGTAAAGGTCAATGAATTACTTGACAAAAGTTATACTTTTAGTTATACTTAAAGAGTAGTAAGTTTTAACCCAGCAGACTACACAAAAAAAAGAAGGAGAGAAATCATGAAAGGAGCACAACAAGCATATATCGTAACCAAAGATACTACTGTAAGGAAGTGGGGTAATGGATTGGGATTACATATCCCAAAAACTATCGCTAAACGACTAGATCTGACAGTTGGCGATAATATCGAGTTTAACGTTGATGAACAAGACAATATCAAGTTGTCTATCCAAAGCAAGGAGGATAAGTTAGTTATTGAAGATTTAACAATGGACGACTTGTTTACACCACATGACCAACCAATTGCCCCCGAAGACCCGTGGGGCGTATCAACTGGGCTAGAAATACTATGAGGTAATTAAATGACAAACAGTCAAACAAGCAGCACTCCAAGAATCAGTTATCCATTTGCCAAATTAGACCGTGGCGACGTGGTTTGGGCTACAGTGGGTTATCAAAACGACATCGAAAATGATGAACGCACAATTGTTGGACGTAGACCTTGTGTTATCGTTAGCACTAAACGATACCACAAGAATTTTGGAACAGTGATTGCCGTTCCTATCTCACACAGCAATCACTTTCCAAAAGTTGATGTTGAACTCACAAGTGTTCCAGAACTTGATGGTTACGCTAAACCGTACCAACAAAAAAACCTCGACATTTGTCGTAGAGGTTACACTTATATTGGTAAAATTAGCAATGCAGAACTCAGTAAGATTTTGAGTATCATGCAAGCATTTCTCAAATAATCATAGCTAGCACCCAACGGGTGTTTTTCTTTTTATCAAAAAGCCTCCAGCTTTTTCTAAAGTGCTACGAATAGATAAGCAGGAGGACAGAAAATGATCACTATAAAACGAGTAAAAATAGACCACTATGGCCGCAGCACTTATGGCCCTGAAGTCTGGTGCCGTGTTTATATCGAGTACCAAGGTAAGCTATGCAAGCTCTATCAGCTTATACAGACAGATAAGATACTGACTGAAGAAGAAGCAAGCCTTATTATATCTAAGCGCTATAAAGAGCTAGAAGCCCACTTTGCGCGTGTTATCTTTGACTAGCTATAAAACACCTCTAAACAGTATTAAAAGCACATTCACGCGCGTGATAAACTCAAACCCAAGCCAGACTATAAAGAGCATAAAAAAAGAGCGGTTAACTACTCCGCTCAGCCGTTTAGGAAAACTTCAACCAATCCCGTTGTCATGAGGAGACAAGGATAAATCCTAATCGACAATAGATATTATACCATACTGGCCAAAACTATCCCAGCACACGTTCCAGCAAGTCAACCTATGTCACTACCTTACAACGGGCCATGAAATAAGTTAAGCTACCCTTATCATCAAAGAAAAAAGGAGTAACACCATGACAACGTTATATCACAGTTATAGCTATACACCCTACGAGAACGCCCCTATAGAGCCTTATAGCTACCCTATAGGGCAAGCAATCACTAGAGAGCTGATAGAAGATACAGTAGCATATCAAATCGAGATTAGGGAGCTTATACGCTACGAGGAAACAGACCGCTTTGGAATCGCAGAAATATATCCTTATGGTGCTGATGATCAACCCGAATATTTTGATCGATTGCTGACTTACCTGATTGAAGAAAAGCTATTAAGCGACTCCAGCCAGTTTCTAGCCATTCTAGAGGATAGTTATAAAGCTGGTAAACTATCGATAGACCAAGCACCAGCCCAGGGCTATCTTTGCCTAGTCAACGACAAGCAAGTTAAAAATGGCATAGGTTATCTAACAACCATGACGCAACAAGACCTAGAAAGCTATCTGGCACCCTATAAAGCCATTATTCTCAAAGAGGGGATAGATAGAGAGGTGAAGGAACGTATAAGGTCTTAAATGCTCACTAGAGGTCCAGAAAGGGCCTTTTTTGCGTGCGAACGACTTCCCTGGTCCGATAACACTGCCCAAAAAGAAGATGCTAGCTATAAGCCCCTATTAGGGATAATAAAGCAATCAAAGAGACGGATTAGTTCACGCGCGTGACAATATCCTATAAAAGTGTATGTAATACCTAGAGAAAAGGTTATAAAGACAAGAAGGGGTTGACTTTATATCATACATATACTGTAATATAAGTGTAAGGCTAATTAGCTGACAACCTCAACAAAATAGAGGAGGAGACAGAATGGCTAAAGACAATGGCAAGATCATTTATAAGAATGGCCACATGAAAGTTACAGTCAGAAAAACAACACGAAGGGAAAAAGTTTCGTGCCTTATCGGTATAGCAGTTGTTTTACTTGTCTGGTGGTTATTAGCAAAATAAGGGACGAAAACATGGCAGTATCAGAATCACAGAAACAATGCGACAGAAGAGGATCTAAAGGAACTTCAGGCCCTAATTCTGAACGCTTAAAGGAGGAATCAGAATGAAAGTATCTTATGAGTCAGAAGAGTTAATTGAAGAGGTCCTGGAAGATATCGCTTTATTTGGTGAGGAAGATGAAGTATTTGCCATATACTCTTATTTTGAGGTAGTAGATGGCCGAAAAATTGACGCTGAGTTTATCACAGACTATTTTTCAGCAACTGAACCCGTTAGAGAGAGCGCTGGCCTTCCCTGGGATGCAGAAGATGAGCAAGAGTATCAAGACCAATTAAAGCAGTGGAAGAAACTGTATAAGCAGTTAGAACAGCTTAAGTATGAACGACTAACGTTAGGAGAGTTACTTAAGCGACTAGAAGAACAAAACAGAATATTTTAACCAGGAGAGAGCGGCCACGTTGCCACTCTTTTTTGTTGTCATGATGATATTGTCTTTAAACGGCAAGGCTGCGCGTGCTATATCTGATTAAAAAACAAATACGCAAAAAAAGTACGCAAAAATATTGACAAGAAGGGAGAGAAGGTGTAATATATAAGTATAAGACGTGCATAAATTGTACGCAACAAATTATTTTTGTGAGGTGATTTCTATGGGTTTTATGCCCAAGCGACGTGATGTCGCAAAAGTGTTGAAAAAACACAATTTCAATTCGGTTAGGTTCAATGGGGACCATGAGATTTTCAGAAACGATGAAGGTGTCACGTTCCCTTTGCCTAAAGACAAGACAATCCCAAAAGGGACTCTAAAACGTATTTCCCAGATTACTGGAATTGATATGTTTAAGGAGCTCGGAGCAGGCAACAAGGGAAAGAAGAAAGGTTAGGCTAACCACAATAGCGATAAAAGAAAGGAGGATTGATAATATGACTACTCAAGCGACAACTGTTAACACTAGCTAGTTGTCTGCTATTATGGCAGACACTGGAGTAACAAAATAATCACATCACAAACACATATCACTCACAAAAATAAACAGACAGAAAAAATAATCACTAAAACAAAATGGAATGAGTAACTACTAACGGGAGAGGGAACAACAATGAAGAAGCATTATCCAGCTATTATCAGCTACGATAACGAAGATAAACGCTATTATGCTGACTTTCCAGACTTTAAAGGTAGCGTATTTACAGATGCTGAAACTTACGAAGAGATTCTTACACGCGCAGAGAGCGTCTTAAAATTAATGGTCTTGGAATATCTCGAAACTGGCCGAGAGCTACCAGAACCAGAATTTTCTAATCAAGCTCAAGAAGGTGAAACAGTCGTTTCAGTAGGTGTTTGGCTTACACCGCTACAGGACAAAGCAGCTCAGCAAATTGTTCGCAAGAATACTTCTTTGCCGCGCTGGTTAGCTATTGAAGCAGCAGATGCTGGCTATAACTTCAGTGAGGTCTTAAGATTCGCCTTACTGGAGAAATTAGGCTATTCACTTCAAGAAGGACAATACCACAAAGCAGAACCAGTAGAGGTAAAGAAATAACAAATCACGCGCTAGATTGATACTGAAACAACGAGAGAGAAAATCCCTGATAAGGGAATAACTCAAGATGACAGGGAAACAATCTGGAAACACCTTGGAACAACCTAGCTGCGCGTGCGATAAGAGACTGATGAAGGAGGAAAACTAATGCCGTTTATAATAGAGGCCGAGAGATATGAAACCCTGGATTATAACGCCATGCTTGTTTATATGATGCAGTTCCCTATCTTTGAGAGTCCTAACAAGCGCCTAGAGTATTTTTCTCGGTGGATTAATCACTTAAAGGCTATTGATGACGCAATGGTAAATGAATGGCTGGTGATTCAGTCGCTACAGTGTTTCAGCTTCCCTATCTCTTTCGACGCTGTCCAGGTACGTATTCAGTTCAATATCGATGCCATATCTAAACTGGTAGAAGATAAACAAGAAATAGCAATCCCTTTAGATATGTTCGGCCCAGAACGAGGGCAAATCAATTACACTCCAATCGCAGACGATGAGTCCTATAAAGTGACAGAGCCCCCGACAATCCTGGTAGCTGCTATTAGAAATGATCCTGGTAGAAAGGGAGTCGTAATTGACGGGAACCACCGCCTTGCAGGTGCTATGGCAAATGGCCTGGAGTCAGTGAATGTCAAATATCTGGGGGACAAGTTCTTATCTAGACACCCAGAGGCCTTTGTCACTGCCTGGGACCACGCCTTCTATACGTTTATCAATGAAACGATATCTCTACACGAATGTATAGACGATGGTTTGTTAAATGATAATCAGGCAATCGACCATTCTTACCTATCTGGAGACGTAGGCTATAAGTTTTAGAAGCAACCCCAAAAAGGTTGCTTTTTTAGCATTTGTTTACATGAAACCATTGACAAGTGCTAAATAAAGAGTTATAATATAACCAGAGTTAAGAGCGGCAAACTCTTAACGACAACACTAAACGAGGAGGCCGTAAGATGGCACGTAAATATTCAGGATTCAATAGCAAAGAAGAATTTGTCTTTTCAGAGTTCGATGAGAACTATAAATACAAAGGCTTTAAAGCTGAGCAAGTTAAAAAACTTAGCAATCAATATAAAGAGTTAGTGGGCCAACATGTTTCAGATGACGGCAATAACGCTGTTTTGAAAATTGCTGCTGGCCACGTCTTCAAAACAAGATACGGTTATGGCGTTATTGTCGATGCTACCCACGTTGTCTTTATTAAAGACTGGCAGGTTTGGGGCTTAAGCCGTGATCAGCAAAGTTATATTATTAACTTCAATCGGGATTATTACCAGGTGAAAGAGTACGGGGATTTTCCCGACTTTGAGCACTATGAGGACCTTAAGTCTTCAGACCTTGCGACGTTTGACCAGGTAATGGCCGTTGCTAAGCAGCAAGAAGAAGCCTATAACAACCCCGAGAAAGCAAACTACCTTGACGGCTTGGGGTTAAGCTTTAACTGGAAATAATGGGGGTGATAACTATGATTCAATCATTTGTCACAACCCAGGAACAGGAAATGATGCTTCAGGACTATTTAAAAGGGCGGTTAAGGAACGCCTTAAAGATGGCCAGAATTACCGTTAAAAATCCCTTCCTAGGGGGTATTCAGCAGGTGCTGTTAATCGATGATGGTTACTTTGCTAGCCATTACACCTTTAATCTTTGCTATAGGGAGCTATTAGAACGCCTGGAGGTGTCCTGTGATAAGACATACAAGACACCTAGAGAGTTTTACGAGGGAGAAGAAAAGGACAGTCTTCGCCCCTTGTTTAGCAGTATTATTCTGGTAGACGAGAAAGAAAGCTATTCGCACCTTACCACCTGGTCTGTTTTAGAGGAACTAAGGGGATGCGATATAAAACTGGTTCCCCTAGCCAAAGCTAAGCTGACCTATACTAAGAACCGCTGGAGCGGAAAAAGGGCAAGCCATGAGCTATATTGCACAACGCTGGCAGTCCCTTCAGTTATTTCTGAGTGCGACAAGAAAGCTATTTGGCATGATTGGGCTTATTATGGTGATGACTTTGGAGTTATCGCAGTATCTAGAGAGCAGGAGCAGAAAAAAGAGGTAGTGAGAGAGGAAGAACGCTTTTTGTGGTTAAAAAAACAAAAAGAAATCAGCATTACTTACAAGGATTATAAGCCCCTAGATAGTGCCCAGGAAATAGTTTTTAAGGAGCTAGCAGAATACTTTGAACAAAGACTATTAAGAGAGGTCCTAAAAGTGATCGATAAGGAACTTGAAAAGTTGGTGCAGCCTATGAGCAAAGAAGAAGTAAAAGTGATTTTAAGGGTAAGTCAAGCATAAGGCACAAGATACAACCAAGATATAAGATACAGTCAAAATACAAGATACAACCAAAGCATAAGACACAACCGAGGTATAAGATACAGTCAAGGTATGAAATACAAGGGGGCGCGTGCTTATAGTGATGACAAACAGATAAAGAAAAACCTCTTCAGCAATTGCTGGAAGGGGCTTTTTGTTGCCTTAAAAATCAATGGTTAAACTAGCATTTTTGAAAGCGCTACAATTATTTGTCAAAATGATTATCCTAGATAACGACCAAACAAGGTCATATCACCCCATAGCACCCCTAAAAGTAGCTTTCAACGGCATAGGGTGGGTGGTTTAGCCGTCCTATCAATTACAAGGGCTTATATAAGCCTTATATGAGCATATCAGCCCATTAAATACCCAAAGCACGCGCCACGTGGTCGACGCTATCAAGTACCATTACAAGCTTTTAGGCTTGTAATGGCAAAAGAGCTAACCTTTTGGGGTCAGCTCTTTTGTCTGTTCTAATATTTTCAAGGTAGGCGATTGTGACAGTTTGGCGAAAAGCCCAGACGTTTTCTGGTAAGCTTTAACCCCCTCTAACGCCCTATAGTAGCTTGTTTCCTGTCCACTGGGTCTATTGGTATGCCACTAGAGTAGCAAGACACGACAATAGCCCATAACAAGCCTATAGGCGATTATAAGGACAAAGCAGGCACTGGCACGCGCCACGTGTCAGAAAACACTTGATTCACCTTTTTCAAAGCTTTTGGGCTTTTCAAAAGGTCAGCAACGCCCTAGATAACGGTTTTTACCGTCCATACGGCTATTTATTCCATGTTTCCTTGGTAGCAAGTAACCTAGGCTGTCTTATTACTGGCGTGCGAGTCTCAGGCTTTCAAGCCTTACAACTCGAACACCTAGTATAAATCCGCCTAGCTTACTACCAAGGAACTTTCACGGCATAAAACGCCTAGTGACTGTGCTTTTCGATGTTTTCGAGGTTCTTTAGATTCCTCTTTGCGATTTTCAGACGCTTTTGGGCTTGCCATTTTGATTTGTGGGCTTTGACGTTTGCCATGCTACCCTTCAGCATAAGTGGTGAAAGTAGCAGTAAGCCCAGCACAACAACGATAAAATAAATGCTCATAACCTTTTCTCTATGCTATACTGTAAAGAGGGTAACAGAAAGGGGCGGTAGCCCCTCTCTGCTACCGTTCCCTAGCCTTGCTCAATTTCTTGTTCTTGTCTCTTCTTCTCGTATTCTAGCTCGAGAAGAGAAGCCTCGGCGTTTATTTTTCTCGCTTCGGCTTTCGTCTTTTCTCGGTTTTCCTTACTGTTACTGTATCTAACAGTAAGGAACAAACCGTAGACGGTCAAGATTCCTTGAGCAAGGTCTTTGAGTAACTCAAAGACTTGCATAGATTTCTCCTTTCCTTATTGATATAACTATTATAACTCTTTAATTAGTATTCGTCAAGTGGTTTTTGGTAAAAACAAGGAAAAAGTGCAATTTTTTTGTGCAGTAAGAGAGTGCGAAAAGCTATCAGATTGATAGCTTTTTTTGTTGTCTAATCCTCTAAAAAAAGCAGAAAGATATTGACGAATAATAAATAAAGTGTTATACTAAATATAGTTAAGGAACGGCAAACCTTAACAACAACACTAAACAAGGAGTTATCTATGTATAACGTAATTACAGAAGAAACAGTCTCACCACGCCAACGCATGATGAGTCGTGGTGTAGAAACACTGACTGACCGAGAGATTTTGTCAGTAATTTTGGGCAGTGGTGAATGCAGTGACTTAAAGCTTGCTGGGAATGTCCTCGATTGCATGACAAATTTGGAAGATTTATCATGCTTATCTGTCAAAGAGTTGGGGGATATCGGTATCGAGGAGACTAAGGCGTTGCAAATCAAAGCCATGTTTGAAATGTCCAAAAGGGCAGAAAAGGATGGCATGGAGCGGACAGAATGCATCATGTCGAGTAAGCAGCTGGCACGCCGTATGATGTTAGATATTGGCGATAAACGTCAAGAGCATTTAGTAGCCATTTATTTGAATACGCAGAACCGTATTATTCAACAAAAAACGGTATTTATCGGGGGTGTAAGGCGTTCTATTGCAGAACCCCGTGAAATTCTGCATTATGCTTGTAAACTTATGGCAACCTCTTTGATTGTGTGCCACAATCACCCGTCTGGTGAAACGTTTCCTAGTTTCAATGACCTTGATTTCACGCAAAAACTCAAGCGTTCTTGTGACGATTTAGGAATTTGCTTCCTTGACCATTTAATTATTGGGAAAGGCACCTATTATTCTTTCCGTGAGGAGAGCGAAGATTTTGAGATTTAAGGGATAGCATAGGTCTTACCTATGCTATTCTTTTGTGCTATAAAGCAATATAAAATAGATAAAAAAGAATAAATAAAGATATTATCCATATCAAAAAGAATATATAAACATATATTATATTATAAAATAATATAAAATAATATAAAAGAATAATGAAAGTATTGACGATAAATAAATAAAGTGTTATAATAAAGACAGTTAAGGAACGGCAAACTTAACAACAACAAACAAAGGAGAATTGACAAATGGAATTAACAGATAGTCAATTTAAAAAATTGCAGACGATTGGCAAACGTCTGTGTTCAACTCACCAAGGAGTGAGAACGCAACTAAATAAATATCACGTAATCGACAACGTTGGATATTTTACAAATACTCATGTAGCGTTCAAATTTAAGAACGGGATTCTTAAAGAAGATATCCCTGTAAGCCCATTTGAGCAGTCGGATGGATATCCAGAGGTTGCAAGGTTATTTGATGGCTTTCCAAAAGGGGAAGAGGTCAAAATTTCAGTGAAAGATTTGCTTCAGCAAATCCGAAAAGAGAGAACAAATTATAAAAATGGGAGATGGATTGAATGTCTAAATAAGTCTATCGATAAAGGTTTAATCCATTTAGTCGTAGATGAGCAAACTAAAAAAGTGGAGCTTATTAAAGGGGCGAAGCAGGGAGCGTTTAATGTAGATTACAAAAATCTATATGAGACTCTGCTCATGGCAGACAGTCTCAAAATCAAAGAGATGACTTGTTATTTTCATGATGGCAGAAGGAAGGATAGCATTAACATTCGCCCCATGCTGCTGGAGGGGGAAAAAATGGACGCTTTGCTGTGTCCAGTACGAATTGCATAGAAAAACAAGGGGGCAAAATCTGCCCTCTTTTAAAATTAGCACGGGACGAGGACGAACCAGGGCGACGATCGAGACCAGGGCGGACGGGGAGGACTAGGGGGAGAAATTAGAGACGCACCAAAGG
>OLNL01000192.1_pt1 | contig 70751 bp, 59 predicted proteins | sample 1672181 | NCBI WGS metagenome assembly OLNL01 (sample SAMEA3136656, study PRJEB25190) | human gut metagenome | biome: human gut; feature: human-associated habitat; material: faeces | place: Austria | collected 2013
GATCCCTGGAACGGCAGGATGCAAAAACAATCCCTATCATTGCTATGACTGCAAATGCATTTAGGGAAGATGCAGAAAAGTGTATGGAAGCAGGAATGAACGCACATCTTGCAAAGCCGTTGGATGATGAAAAAATTAAGCAGACCATAAGCGAAGAGTTGAGAAAGCAAAATGCCTGTCATGAATGATTATGAGGCAACCGCAGCAATCAGGAGCCTTCCAGATGCATGGGAAAAGCAGACAGGAAACAGAGGATGTGCATCGGAGAAACTGTATCAGTTTTGTGATACAATGGCTGCATCTGAATACTGCTCGCTGATCCGTCCATTTCTGGATATCTCTACACTTTCAGCAAGATTGAAGGCGGAAGAATGCATTTCCACAGAATTCAGTATGTGTGATGGCAGTTGGCACAGGATGCTTTTTACTGTAAAAAAGGGATGAGTCTGGAAATGTAACCCATGTTTGCAAAATACGTGAAGAGTTGAGACGTTTTTGTATTAAATTAAAATTAGATAAAAGGCATGTGAAATACGATGATGAAAAATAACTATATAAAACAAAAAAGAAAAGATCAAAATCCGGTAAATCATTGGAAAATTTTTGAGGGACGGTTGGTATTCCTTCTGGCAATGGTGATTTTGGTTGTTGTTGCATATACTTTTATTTTACAACAAGCATATACCAAAACTGCTCTGAAAACAGAAATTGAACGAGATATTTCCAGTGCAGATGCGGTTCATAAGCTGGTAAATGACAGACTGGGACGAAAAGATTTTAATGAAATAAAAAGTAAAGCTGATGAGAATACAGAACTATTCAAGAATATGTCGACATATATGAATGAAATCAGAACGCTGAATTCTACGAGATATATTTACACAGCAACCAGAAATGAAGACGGTAGATTGATTTACGTTGTAGACGGACTGGATCCATCGGCTGGTGACGTCAGACATCCAGGAGATCCGATTGAAAAGGAGATGGTTCCTTATATAGAAAAAGCACTTTCTGGAAAAACAGTATATTCTCAGGATATTGTTGATACAACATGGGGACCTATTTTTACAGCCTGTTATCCTGTGACAGCGGAAGATGAATCTAATGAAGTGATAGGTGCTTTCTGCATAGAAATGGATATGCAGAAAGCGTATGGAATGGTTGAGAAGACGAATAAGTTAAGTATTGTACTGGGATGCATTACAGCGTGTATTTTGTTAATATTATGTACCTGTGGATATTCTGTATATAAGAAGCAAAAAGAAAATGAGCAGAAACAGCAAAAACTGTTGCAGGAAGCTGCAAGACTGGCCGATTCAGCTAATAAAGCAAAATCAACATTTCTGTTTAATATGTCTCATGATATTCGTACCCCTATGAATGCAATCATTGGATATGCAGAATTGGGAGAGAAACATTTAAAGGAGCCAACTATATTAGAGGATTACTTTGAAAAAATATTATTGTGCGGAAAGAAAATGCTGCATTTGATTGATAACATTCTTGAATTAGCACGAATCGAAAACAACCAAGCAACGCTGGATGAAACAATAACAGATGTTTCTAAAAACTTTGATTTATGTATTGATATGTTTAGGAAACCGATAGAAGAAAAACATCAAACACTGAAAGTCAATAAGAACATTCGATATCCATACCTGTATATGGATGATGCAAGATCATCTGAAATTACGATTAACATTTTGAGTAATGCTGTGAAATACACGGGTGAAGGCGGTAACATAAGCTGTACATTGAACCAATATCCCGGCGAAAAAGAAGGTTGGAGTGTATTAGAGCTTATCATAGCAGACAACGGAATCGGAATGTCAGAAGAATTCCAAAAACATATTTTTGAATCATTTTCACAGGAACGATCTTCGTCAGACAGCGGAATAGAAGGTAGCGGACTTGGCATGGGAATCGTGAAGAAACTGGTGGATTTAATGAATGGCAAGATCACAGTTCAGAGCAAACCGGGAGCAGGTTCTACTTTTACAATCACGCTTCCATTAAAAATAGCAAATGAGGAAGAAAGGAATCCGAAACATGCAGACGGTCAGTTGAATATCAAAAAACTGGAAGGAAAAAGGGTTCTTCTGGTAGAAGATAATGACTTGAACGCAGAAATTGCAACGGAACTTTTGACGGAAGAGGGAATCATGATAGAAAGAGCGGAGAACGGCGTTGCATGTATTGATATGTTTAACAAAGCAAAGCAAAATTACTACAGTCTGATTCTGATGGATATTCAGATGCCGATTATGAACGGATATGAAGCATCCAGGAGAATTCGAGAACTGAAAGACGGTAACAAATCGCAGATTCCAATTGTTGCAATGACAGCAAATGCGTTTGAAGAAGATAAGAAGATGGCTTTGGCAAGTGGCATGAATGATCATGTTGCAAAACCAATAGATATGAATGTATTATTGCCGACTATTATGAAATATATGTAAAGGAAGAAAGAAGGACACTGATTTTGCAGTCAGTGTTCTTCTTGCATATCAGTCGACTAAAGAAAAACATTTTATAGTTGTACATTATCTCGTTGAGAAGGGTAAATCTGTGAACTTTGTTCACTAAGCAGAGCAGTGAAATTTTGACGAATGATATTTAAAGTCTTTTGCTTTTTCAGTAATTCTTGTTTCTCCGGACAGTAGCAGCCTGTTTAGATTCAAGGTTTTCAATCCGTTTCTGGATTTTTTTAGAGCTAGGGATTTTGGTAACGCCCAGATCCTGAAGCTCTTTTTTTAGCGAATCGTGGAGCTGGTATTCTGCCTGATGTTTGGTTCGGTATGCTTTTGGATTTTTAGCAGATTTGCAATCTTCAATTACCTTACGGCAGAGTCGATAAGAATCGCAATGCTTTTGGATGAGTCTCTGAGTACCCAGTTCTTCACTGATTTCTTCAATCCGCTGATCAGCCGCTTTAACAGAAACATCAACGTCAGAAATATGCTGCTGCGTATCTTCGGCAATATGAATATAAAGAGATCAATACTGCAGAATTGCAAAAACAGAGCCGACAGTTGACCTCGGAAAAGCTGAAACTCTATGATGATTACAAAGATGGTCGTATGGGTCGTGATTTGTATAAGCAGAGAGCTGAAAAGATAAGTGGACAGCTGGATGAAATCAAACGAAAAATAGAAGATGCGGAGAAAACAACCACTTTCATAAATAATAAAATTTGGGAAACCGATGCATGGAAAACGTCAATAGAGAAAGTATTATACTTAACTGGATCTAAAAGATCTGAAAATGAAGAATATATAAATACCTTAAATAATATTGCAATTGGTAAGAACCTTAAGCAATGTGTATCTTATATAAACACAATTGTCGAGATCCGCAATTTTGCTAAATTATTATACGAGCAGACTGGTGCCGTATATCTTACTGCGTATCGAAATGAAGTGGATGCAATTAATGAGTACCATGTTGCACAGCATAAATTAACAGATAGCATGTATACTGAACTTGAATATAAAGAAAATAAGCAGGTTATTCGATAACTTTATAAAAAGGTTGGGGAAAACTGTAAGAAATAGTAAAAATATATATTGTTTGTATCAACAGAATTTGGCAAAGAAGGAAAATTGCTTTTATTAAGAGTATTTAAATTGTAGCAACCTAAATACAAAGCTCGATGTACACAAAGAAAAAAATATTGATTTCAGCTAAAAACTTTAATGGTTTTATGATATAATTTTGGTTAGAAATAAGAAATTGATTTGGCAATGAATGGCAAATTTATTTTTGTTATTAGGGGCATAAGCTGAAAGATATGAGGAAGGGAAATTTGTTTATGAAGAAAGCAACAAAATGGGCTATGGGCATCATTGCTTTCGCCATTTTAATAATTGTTGTCATTTGGGGAATCATGAAAATGGTGCAATTGGAAAAAGAACAAGAACAGGCACAGAAGAAACTCGAAGAGGAGCAGAAAGTTAAAGAGCAAAAAGAAGCTGAAAAACTAGCTTCTGAATATATGGTTTCTTACGCTGAAAATCTTCAGGAGGACATGCAAGATGTTGGTCTGTTAGATCTTAAAGTGACTTATGACACCTGTACCCGAGATTATTTTGATGAATATTGGAACATCTGGGATTATGGTCAAGATGAATATTGTGTATATTATGTATTGGACTACTATAGTGATTCAATTGACAGTATTTACGAACGTGAAACAAAAAATGGCGATTTCCAATCATTTATCAAATTACTGAATGATGAATGCTGCATGAAAGATAATCGTGATGAGGGTGGAGCTTATTATCAGCATAAGGTTACAGAGAACGGAAACACAGTCCTTGTCTTTATTGGCGATGAAAACAGGCTTAACAATATCACAATAAAAAAAGATAATCTTCATCAATATACATTAAATCGGGACGATGATGATGTACGAGTTTTTGTTAATGAAGAGCTGGTATACAGGAAATCAGAGGATCAAAATAGCAATGCACATACCTCTAGCGGAGGATATCTTCCTAACACTGGAAGCGGATGGAGTTCGGGTGGAAATAGTAATTCCGGCAGTAAAGGAAATTCTTCTTCAAAATGGAACAGGGATCCGTATGATGTAGATGATTATGACGATCCGGATGATTTTGCCGGTGAATGGGAATACGAATTTGATGATGGATATGACGAGGCTTATGATTATTGGGAAGAGGAACATGAGTGAGAGTTAATTCTTGTCGTTATTCTTTTAGAACAGGAGAACTAATGAATGTATTGTTGTGACCGGTGATTCAGTAAAAAGCAGACAAAGTGTGCCACATGCATGGAATATTGTGAATATTGGAGAAGAACCATATCAATTAGATGTTACATGGGATATAGGTACGATGGGACAGAGCAAGCATCATATCGCACATGATTACTTCAATCTGACAGACGAGTTAATGAATCAGGATCACAAAGCAGATAGCAGCTTACCGGAATGCAAAAGTAAAAAGGCGAATTATTATGTGCAGAGAGGATGTTCTTTTCAGATGAGACACCGACTTATGGCATATATAGACAGGTTAATTGAAAAGAATGAACGAATTTATGAATTCCGTGCAGAAGGTAGATTAAATAAAGTTGCCATAGAGAAGGAAGTTGCTGATCATATTGTGCAGAAATTACATGAGCAGGAAAGAAGTAGCGTTGGAATAAAAACGTGTTCTAACAGGGAACTTGGAATATACCGTATCGAAATATCTTGAAGAAGGTAAAGATATGCTGGAGTTGACGATTTATGGAATGGGATTTTTCTTATGTACGTTGTTGATTCGATATATGCTTTTTAAAGTTCGGAAGAATCATAATCATGGACCGAATAGTATTTGGGTTGGAAGTCGAGCAATTTGGGGGTTATGCTTTGTTGGAATTATAAATAATAAAATTGGATATCTTGCGGCAATACTGGGATTTATCTGTGCGAATGAGGTGGGTAAGGCTGCAGGATGGCATTGATTACAAATAAGAGTAGAGAGAATGAGTTATGAGTAGATTTAAACAAGGACAGGTAATTACTTTAAAGTCTGATAAGAGTATTACCGGTGCAATAGTGAATATTATGGAAGGATATCCGGAAACAAGATATCAGGTATTTACAGCAGCCGGTATGCAAACATATTATGAATCACAAATTGATATTCAGGAATCTGATGAAGAAATGGAGAAAGTGAATGCAGAGAGATTCAATGCAGGTCTTACTGCGTCTTTGATTCGCAATCCATCTATATCTTCATTGTATTCTTTAAATACAGCTAAGATTGACTTTATTCCACATCAGTTTCGACCAGTTCTTAAATTTATACGTGCGGACAGACCACGCCTTTTAATCGCAGATGGGGTTGGTGTCGGAAAGACGATAGAAGCAGGATTGATTCTTCGAGAACTGCAGGCTAGAAGAAATTTAGATTCAGTATTGATTATCTGTCCTCGTCCGTTAGTCTCTGAACGGAAATGGGAAGAGGAGATGAAACGATTTGGCGAGGAATTTACGGCATTGGACGGAGATTTATTCCGCCATTGTATTAATGAACTTGATATGGAAGGAGAATGGCCTGAAAAATATAAGAAAGCGATTATCCCGTATTCCTTGTTTGATGAAAGTAATGTATTTGGAAATAAAAAACATAAAGGTCTGATGGAAGTGGATCCACCGGAGTTTGATCTGGTAATCGTCGATGAAGCACATCACATTAGAAATACAGCGACTTATGGCTATCGTGCCGTTAGTCGGTTTTGTGATGCAGCAGAAGCCGTAGTTTTATTAACGGCAACCCCTGTTCAGCTTCAATACGACGATTTATTTGTTTTATTGAATCTTTTACGTCCAGATTTGATTATCGACAGAAAGACATTTCAGGATATGGCAGAGCCAAATCAGTTTATCAATATGGCTTCAACGTATGTCAGAGGATTTAAAGAGGGCTGGAAAGAAAACGCTTATGAACAGATTATAAATGCCTGTAATACTTCCTGGGGGAAAAAAGTATTTCAGGGTAATCCGACAATGGAAAGAATTATACGTGTACTAAACCAAAACGAAATATCTGTTGAAGAAAGAGTACAATTGATTTCAGATATTGAAAATATGCATACATTTTCAAATTTAATCAGCCGTACAAGGCGTCGGGACATTGGAGAATTTACAATACGTAAGCCTTATACAGTTACAGTTGAATTTACTCCTGAACAGAGAGAGCTACATGATAAAGTATTGGAGGTCGTGCATGAGATTTTCTCTACGATTCATTGTACGGATAATACAAAATTCATGATGACAACGATTCGACGTCAGACAGCTAGCTGCCTGTTTGGATTGGCACCAATGTTGAGAAGTATTCTTTATAGGCATCTGTATGAAATTACAGACAACGATGATGAATCTATTGATCTTTCTGCATTGAATCATGATAAATCACTTTTTTCAATTCAGGAACAAATAGAAGAAATTTTAGAGATTGCTGACGCACTGCCGGATGAGGATCCTAAGTTTGATGCGTTAATGGAGATTGTTAAGAAAAAACAAACGGAAACTAAGAATAAACTAATGATTTTTAGTAGTTTCCGGCATACGTTGCACTATTTATATAACAAACTAACAGAGCAAGGCTTGAGAGTTGGCTTAATTCATGGAGATGTCATAGATGAAGAAAGACGTGAATTGAGAAAACGTTTTAATCCGAATCAGACACCTTGCGAGGATAAAACGGCTTTGGATATCCTACTGTTTTCGGAAGTTGGATGCGAAGGATTGGACTATCAATTCTGCGATTGTATGGTGAATTATGATCTTCCGTGGAATCCGATGAAAGTGGAACAGAGAATTGGTCGTATTGATCGTAACGGGCAGACCAGTGAAAGTGTTGCTATTTATAATATGGTTACGCCGGGAACAGTAGATGCAGATATATATGAAAGATGTTTGATGAGAATCGGAGTGTTCCATAGTTCAATTGGAGATTGTGAAGATATTCTGGGAGAAATTACAGGTGAGATTAGGAAGCTGGTTGATAATTTCCAATTATCTGATGAGGATCGTCGTGAGAAGATGCAGCAGATGACAGATAATAAAGTCCGTTTTCTCAAGGAACAAGAAGAACTTGAAGAAAAACAGAGGGACCTGTTTGGAATCCATGTTCCGCAGTCTGCCTTTGACAGCGAGCTGAAAAATGCTACGAATTATTGGCTTTCATCCGAAAATATACAGAATTTAGTACAGTGCTATTTAAAACAAAGATTGGACGCCGATAAAGAGTATATTCTGGGTACAAAAGAATTGAAAAAATTACGTCTATCTCAAGATGCCAGAATGTCACTTCTGGATGATTTTAAACGTGCAAAATTGCCACGGAATGAAATCAATAGGTCGTGGCGTAGATGGTTGGAATCCGGAGAACAGTTAATGGAGATTACTTTTGAGAGTAAGTGTTGGAAAGAAAATCCGTCAGCAACGTTGCTTTCAATTACGCATCCCCTTGTAAAACTTGCAGCAGATTATTTACAGAGTAAGGGGAAAGTTGTGACCTCATTACGTGTAGAATCGGATCAATTTGCTGCTGGGATGTATCCGTTTGCAATTTATCAATGGAAATTATCCGGAGAACGGGAAGATATTCAAATGACTCCGGTTTCTTCCAATACGAATTTAAATAGGATATTGTTCGAATTGTTAAAGCAAAGTTGTGGAGTAAACTATTTAGCAGACATAAAGGAAGAAAGTTGGAAAGCGGTAGATGCAACACATCATAGCTTTTGGACTGCGGCTTTAAAAGAACATAAAGAAAAAACAGAAGAAATGATCAATTATAAAGAAGCCAGTCTGCGTACAAGTCATACTGCGCGTATGAAGTCACTAGAAGATGCATTGAAGAATAATAGCGGTAAGAAGAACTATATTCAGATGATGACTGGAAAAATTCGTATTGCTCAGGAAGATTATGATTTACATATGCATCAGCTTGAAGATGCAAAAAGCAAAGCAGATATATTATTTGAATTATTAGCATATGGAGTTCTTGATGTAGAACCAGACTCACAAAAAGCGGTGAATCAGTCGATGCTTGATACTATGAAGTATATTCGGAATCAATATGGATTGGAAATATTGGAGTCACCAAGAAGATTCCTTGGATTAATATCAGATTTGGCACCTGAGCAGTTTAATGAAAGACGAAAATTAAAACTGTTATTTGACATAGGCGTGGTTGATCAGTTAAAGAGTAATCCCGAAAATATAGAAAGAGTAATCCAAATGACAAAAACGGAGTTAGGATTTACTGAGGAAGAAACGAAAAAATACATACAATATCTGACAGTTTTTATGGAGAAGGATAGTAAAAATGGAGTTATATAAACAAATTAGTGATGCGAATAGAATCAAGTACGGTACAGAGGCTGAAAAGATTCTGCGGATCATTATTAACCAATACAGTGATAGAACGCATTTTATTTATGAAATCCTGCAAAATGCTGAAGATGCTGGAGCTACAAGAATACAATTTCATTTGGAGAAAGAAAAACTGGTTATTAAACATGATGGACGTCCCTTCAATGAAAAAGACATTGAAGGCGTATGCGGTATTGCAAACGGTACAAAGGAAGATGGAACCAGAATCGGACATTTTGGAATAGGATTCAAGTCGGTGTATTGTTATACGGAACACCCATATATTTATTCCGGCGAATATCATTTTGTAATTCAGAATCAGTTATTTCCAAAGGAAGTACCAGGTAGTCAAGAGATCGCTTACGATGAAACATGCATGATTCTGCCTTTTGATAAGGGGGAAGTTCCTTCTAGTATTGCATATCAGGAAATTAGAGATGCTTTAACGAAGAAAATAACGGCTGAAAGCATCATTATGTTAAATCAGATTTCGGATGTGAGGATAAAAATTGACGGATATCCGGAAGAAATAGAAATAAATAAAGCAAAATACTCTTTAGATAAAAAAGCATACGCAGATAATGTATTTGGATTGAGTATGAACACGACGATAACGAATACTCGTTCTAAACAAACTAGAACAAAAGATGCAGATTATTTGTTTTTTACAGATGCAAATGCGGAAGCAACAGCAATTATATTCCGGGTAGAAGGAAAAGAGCTGAAGGCAATCAAGAATAGTAAAATTTATGCGTTTTTCCCGACTGCAAAAGAAGCACATCAGAATTTTTATATACATGCACCATTTGATACGACACCTGCCAGGGATAACTTCAAAGAAGGTGCAGAATATGGCAAGCATAATATTAAATTGATAAAAGCAGTAGGCGAATTGATATGGTTTGCGTTCCAATGGATGAAAAATCATCAGTATTTATCAGTATCTGGATTTAATACAGTTTTTCCTGTCTATGAGTACGAAGCAGATGATGTATTGTATGGGATATACCAGAACAGTATAGACATGATCCGTGAAGAGGCTTTGTTACCAACAAATGTTCCTGGAGAGTTTAAAAAGATTCAGGAAATCTGTGTACCACTATGGGGGATTATAGTAGATACTTTTGACGATAATGATCTCAGAGCATTAAGAAGAAAGAGAAATATAAGCTGGCTGGCAAAAGAATTTTCTACGGAAGCATATCGTGATGTCAGAGCCTTTTTGAATCAAAACTTTAAACTTGAGACGTTAGAGTGGAAAGATTTAGTCTTGAATATGAATGCATTCTTCCTGAGCCAGAAACAGTTGTCCTGGATGGAAGCACTAATGTCAAAAATTGAAAGCTACTGTATAAAAAGGGCAACCTACGACAGTCATTATATTGATGTTTCTCAGATACCTTTTGTAAGAACTGTAAGTCAGGAACAAATTTGTGCCCGTGATGAACATGGAAAATTACAGGTTTATTTGAACAATCCAGACATTGCTAAGTATCGAATAGAAAGTACATTTATAAAAAATGAGTGCATCCGGAGCTTTTATAGACGTGCCCTCGAAATACCGGAATACAATATTGAACAGGAAACGATTGAAAACATACTTCCTAAATATGAAAGTGCAAATGTAAAATTTAAAACGAAGGATCCAATAACAGAAAATATTGACGATCTGAAAGTTATTAAGGATGCTATTTATACAAATACATCTATTTTGGAACGAATAAAAGATAAATACATCGTTACAGACGGTAAGAACTGGTACCGGCCCGAGGAGATGTATCTTCGTTCCAATGACACAAGAAGCGGCTATGCATTGGTTAAGGGTATTATAAGAATCAAATATCTTGCAGATACTTATTTCGATGGAACGCTAAGGAGCTTGAAATTAGATGAAGACTTCTTTAAAAAGATTGGATGCAATGCAGGAATTCGTATGATGCCTGCTTCAAGAGACGAATATTTACGTGCTATTCGGAAATATTGTGGAGCAAAGGCAGAGTCTGATTACCGAACTAACATTTTCTTTAAAACTTATATCTCAAAGAAATTGGACTGGTCTTTTAATTATGAGGGATTTCCAGATATCTTTACTGATATGACAAAAGAAAAATCATTATCGATTGCCAGATTTTTAAATCCAAATGCAATGAACTTTGATATTCAAGGGGAATTAGTGGCAGCAGACGATCAGCATTTCAGTGGGAAAAATGTAGAAAGTATGATGGCTTATTCTATGCTCGGTCTGCAGTTGTGCTACGAAAAATGGATTTATATACAGGGAGATCCTTTTCCGCATACACCTCTTGAAATTGATAAAGAAGATTTGCTACCTGAGTATAAGACAGCCAAAAGACTGATGGCCATTTTACCGTTTAAAGAAGTAAAAAGTGCGTTGACAGAATGGCTGGATGCAAATATAGATGATAAGTCTGATTTAAATTTGATAAAACATTACCTTTCAGATCCAGAAGCATTAGCTAAAGTTGCAAAAGCAATGGCAAAGAATGAAGCTCAGATGGAAGCAAAGAAAAACAAGGTAAAATCAGCAAAAGAACTAATTGAACAAGGGGATAGAAAACAGAGAGAATCGGAAAAAGATGACATGGAGTTGGAAATTTCACCGATATCTGAGAAAGGAAAACTGAAAAGAGAGAAAAATTTGGATCGCCAATTAGCCGATTCTATGGATAATTTCATAAGTGTTGCAAGAGGTCTTTCATTTTCAAGCAGACCAAGTAATAAAGAAGAAAGAATATTCCTGGAGCAAGAATATGATGGCCATTGCCAGATCTGTTTAAAACAGATACGAAAATATAATGGAGAACATTACTTTGAAGCAATCAACATTATAAAATTTAGTAAACTACCAGAGAAGTTGGCAAATAGTGGGAAATACGGATGGAATTCGTTGTGTTTATGTCCAAATTGTGCGGCAGAATATAATTATTGCTCTAAGAAGATATCTTCTTTATATGATCAGGTAATGCAGATGGAAGTTGAACCAGGATCTGAGGAAACTTTAGATATTGGAATAGAGATGCCTGAAGGTAAAGCACGCAGGATTAGATACAGTCCAAGACATTTTATGGCATTGAAAGAGGCCTTCAAAATATTTGCCGATGAAAAATAAAAGGGATTAGAAAAATGGCATTAAATTTCTTTAAACAACGGGATATTGACGAAATAGACGTAAATGATATTCCGGAAGAATTTATCAATTATTTAGAGACATTAGATGAAGCTGGGAAAATAGGATTATTAGCTTCAAGACCTGATATAGCTAAAGTATTGGGTGTGTCAGTAGAAGACAGTAATCAAGATACAGTAAATACTACCGATGATTCTAGTGAAATAGTGCAGGAAGATGAAAGAAACCCGAAATCATCAGCAGTATTCGAAGAAGAACAAGACATACGGAATAGTGTGGATGTGGAACCGGATGTTGATGAACCGGAAGAAGTAAATGAAGAGTTTATAGCAATCCAGAATAATTACTATGAAGGAAAAAGATTAGCAGAAATATTGAAGGATAACATGGAGCCGCTGGAGGCATTAGCGATTCCGGATAAGACAGATAAATGTTTCATACATCGGGTTCTATTCAAAGAGAAACAAATTAGATATACGGGGAAAGGGGCAACATATGGTGTTGTCTTGAAAATATGTCCGCAATGTAATCGTATCTATTTGGAAGAATCAGGGAAAGAATATATTCATGAGGCATTAACCAAAAGAAATATTGCTCATACTTTTTATTCCTTGGAGACTAGCAACCAGTATTTAAGAAGTCAGATAAAGGCTTACGAAATTGCAGACCAGGACAAAATCTATATACCTGAAATCTGGACAGAAGACAATCCATTATGTCCTGTCCATGAGGAAGCACTTTTTGAAATTCCTTGTATAAAAAAATATAAAGATCGAAAAGTAGAGTTCACAGGATACTTTTGCGACAAATGCAATAAAATTCTTATGAGAAGTTCTTCTGTTGCAGAACTAGAAGACAACTGTGCCTTAAATGGTGTTCCGGTAATAGAAACAGAATCATTCGTTAAAAAGCGGCCGAAGAAACAGTTGATTAAAATGAGAGAAATAAAGCCGGACTATATCGTTGAAAACGGTAAACGTGAGATATATACATATAGTCATGCTGCGGATTGCTTCAAGTTGACTGAGGAGGATACCGTAGTAGTATCAGATTCTATTTATTGTTCGCTGGAAGGACATAAAACAGAGGAAGTATTGGTACTGATTTGGGTAAATCAAAAAAAGGGCGGCAGAAAATCTTATATTTTTGTGGTAGGATATTGCTCGCAGTGTCAGAAGTATTATATGGATATTGATGATTATAATGTGATTTACTCTTTGGGAAGACCAGAAGTTACAATCATAAGTGATGTAAATGATGCAGATTATCAAATTACTTCAGGTGAAGTATTTAATTTGGAAAGAAATCACCTTAATAATATAGAGTCAGGAATTACTGGTGAGATTAAAGAAATTCATGAAAGTACGGATTACGTAAATCCATATGCAGTAGGTGATTATGATGACGGAAATTTATCCTTTGCAAAATCGCTCAGTGCAAATAAATACGGGAAAAGATTAGAGGAGTTAGAAAATTATATACCAAAGCCATATTCATACAGAGTAGATATTTCAGCAGATGGTGCGACAGAAACATATTATATCGGTGCATCAGATGTTATTTTGAAAGATGGTAAAAAGGTAATTTCAGCTAATAGTGATTTGGGATATGAGCTGATCAATTATCAGACCATAAAGATTCATAAAGATGGAAAAGAATATGGCATTAAATTATCCAGACAATTTGATATTGATCAGGCGTCTTTATATGGATATGTGAATTTACGAACGGATGAGGATGTAATATTTCAAAGTGGTATTACGGATCCATTTCTGGTACGTGTGCTTAATATACGTAAAAAACAGCATAACCTTACAGATATTTTTGTAACCATTCAGGAAAATCAGAATAAGATTGTTAATACAGATTTTAATAAGAATATTATCGTACAGGGATGTGCAGGATCAGGAAAAACAATGGTTTTACTGCATAGACTTTCGGCACTAAAATATAGGCAACGGTATTTTGACTTTTCACAGAATGCTTTGATTTTGACACCAAACGAACAATTCAGCTTGCATATTAAAGGACTTGCAGAAGGTTTGCAAATAGGATCTGTACATAGAATATCTGTTGAGCAATACTATTTAGATATGCTTTTACAGTATGATTCTGCATTTAAACCGGAAAACAAAATTGTTTCTGAAATGCAGGTACGTCAGGATTATGTGGATTACATTTATTCTGATCAATTTAAGAATGATTTTGAACGTGCATATAACGATATTCTAGAAAAGCGTAATGGATTAGTAGACATTCTGATTCAACTGCAGGAGGCGATGAATCAGGAAAAGAAAACTATTTCCTGGACTGAAGAGAGCAGATTTACAATCCAGATGAAATATAGTGTAGATGCGTTGAATGATCTGTTAAGAAAAAAAGAACAAGATTTTGCATCTGCCCAAGATAAAATTACAAAAGCAGAAGAACGTAGGGCATTTCTGGAAGATCGAATTCCGGCTTCAGAACAGTTTGCAAAGAGCATTGTACAAGAATCTTTGCCAAGAGTTAATACCAAGATTGGTGAATACGTGTTGGAAAAGCAACAGGAGATTGAAGCACTTAATAAGAAAATTCAGGAGTTACAGGAAGAATATGCCCGTATTCAAGGTGCATTGATTATTTTTGGAAAACGGGCAAAGCTGGAAAAACTGGATGCAGATATTGAAGAAGTCAAAGCCAAGGTAATTCCTTTACAGACGCAATTGGATGAACAAAAGAAGATTTTGTCCATGAGACAGGATGGAAAGGAAGATGATGAAATCCTTGCATGGATGAAACAAGTCTCAGTATACATTAAGAAAGTACAGGATGAAGTACGATTATGCAGTAATGCAAAAGAAGAATATAGTCGTTTTTTCAATGAGTTGAGTGAATCTGATGATAATATTAAAGCAGCCTACGAAGGGTATCATCGTGTTGAAGCAGAACAATATTCGGAAGAGATAAAAAAGACAATTCAATATCTGTACGAACAATTAGAAAAATATTCTTTAGTGAATATATATCAGCAAATATATGATGAATCCGTGCAGGTGTTCAAAGAGAAGAATGGTGTTAAAAGCATCACAGGAAAATGTCATAGATATGACTTGTATGTACAGCTGATGTTTGCAATGAAGTATTTTAATAAGAAAATTGGAAATATGCAGTTTATATGCGTGGATGAGGGACAGGATCTGGCAGTAAATGAATATAGATTATTGTCGGAATTAAACCAAAATCATGTGGTTTTCAATATTTTCGGAGACACCAATCAGTTAATGAAATCTGGTAGAGGTATATCAGATTGGAATCTGTTGCTGTCGGAGCTTCAGGCAGAACAATATGTGTTGAATGAAAATTATAGAAATACGAATCAGATTACTCGTTTCTGTAACGATAATTTTGGACTTAAAACACTGCAAACAGGCGTAGACGGACCAAAGGTACGAGAAATCTCACGAAGAGATCTGGAGAAAGAACTTGCAGGGTTAATGATAACAACCGAACGAATTGCTATTTTATTACCAAGAACTGTACAAAAAATGAAATACCTTGATATGGATATTTTGCCAGAAAACATACGAAATATGATAGGCGAAACAATGGATAATGGTTTTATATCTGTTATGTATGTTGATGAAGTGAAAGGCATTGAATTTGATAAGGTTTTTGTCGTAAGTGCAGCGATGCATCGGAATGAAAAGTATATTGCGTATACCAGAGCGTTATCGGAATTGATTGTGGTAGTGGATGAAAAGTTGATGAATAACAATTCAGCGAAAAAAGTAAAGGAAAATATTGAACATAATAAAAAAGCAGGTATACATTCAGCCAAAATGACAGGTACTTTAAAATGGGAAAAAACTAAACAACCTAAAGCATATACACTGGAAAAAACCATTGATAATGACGTAATAACATATCATTTTACTGAAAACACTAAATCTATCATCAAAAATGAATTTGCAAATACAGATTCTATTTTACCATCTTCTATTGCATCTTCACCGTTAACTAATATTAAAAAAAATATTTATGCCCATTGCGTTTATATAGAAAATTCAATCTGCTATAATATTAATTGTAAAGAAAATATGGGAAAAAAATGTAATAAAGAAGGTAATTGCGATTATTATATATCACTCCCTGTTCCTCCTGATGAAGAGGAACTAATAGCAGAAGATATAGATAACGCCAAAAAGTATCTTGCTAAATATTCATGATACTTTGTACATTTCAAAAAATAAATTAACTTATGAGGGAATAAATATGCAAACAAACGATCGACAAATTACAGATTTAATGAAATCAATTGACAACGGCACTACCCAATTACCAGATTTTCAGCGTGGTTGGGTATGGGATGACAACAGAATCCGTGCACTAATAGCCAGTATCACAAACTCCTTTCCCGTCGGAGCAGCAATGTTTCTGGAATATGGGAATGCAAATATTCGTTTTAAATATCGAGTAATAGAAGGTTCACCAGCTAAAGATATTGCCCCATCCGAATTAATTCTTGATGGTCAGCAGCGTCTTACATCTATTTATTCGTCATTATATAATCCTAATCCCGTTCATACCAGAACGGATAAAGGCAAAGATATAAAGAGGTTTTATTATATCGATATTGAAAAAGCATTAGACTCTGCTGCCGATAGAGTAGACGCTATCATTTCAATACCAGAGACCAGACTTATTACATCCAATTTTGGAAGAGATATTGAATTAGATTTATCTACTCCTGATAAGGAATATGAACACAAACTATTTCCTTTAAATATTATCCTTGATAACTCAAAAACCTTTATCTGGATGCAAAACTACATGGCTTATCATAATAATGATGCAACAATTGTACAAGAATGGATGAACTTCCAAGGCAACATTATTATGCCTGTATTTCAGTATAAAATTCCTGTTATTTTATTGGATAAAAACACTCCAAAAGAAGCGGTGTGCCAGGTGTTTGAAAATGTCAATACCGGTGGTGTGTCCCTTACAGTATTTGAGCTCATTACTGCAGTATTCGCAATGGATGATTTTGAGCTTAGAAAAGACTGGGAGCAGCGAAAAAATGCATACTTTAATGGAGATTTATTATCAATTATTTCTGCTACGGATTTTTTAACTGCATGTACTCTACTTTCTACTTATCAAAAAGGTGGCACTGTAAGCTGTAAGAAAAAAGATGTTTTAAATCTTACATTAGACGAATATCAAAAGTATGCAGATGATTTAACAAACGGATTTGTAGAAGCTGAAAAAATTCTTCAGGAAGAACGAATCTTTTCCAGTAAAGATTTGCCATATTCAACACAGTTTATTCCACTTGCTGTATTATGTACAATCCTTTCTAAAAATAACCAGATTAAAACAACAACTATCAAGAATAAAATAAAACAATGGTACTGGTGCGGAGTATTTGGTGAAATGTATGGCAGTGCAAATGAAACACGATATGTTTTAGACGTTGTAGGTGTTATGGATTGGATTTCAGACGATACCAAAGTGCCAAAAACTGTTCAGGATTCCTATTTTAATCCTACAAGATTGCTATCATTACAGTCCAGATTATCCGCTGCTTATAAAGGGATTATGGCATTGATATTAAAAAATCATTGCCAGGATTTTATTTCTGGAAGAGAAATGGATTTTTCTGTTTATAAAGCAGAAAATATTGATATTCATCATATATTTCCAAAAGATTACTGTGAAAAACAGAAATATGATAAAGCAAAATGGAATTCGGTAATCAACAAAACGCCTATTACTTACTCTACCAATCGAGAAATTGGGGGTGTTGCACCAAGCGTATATCTTACAAAAATTGAAAATAAAGGACAAGTTTCTTCTGATATATTAGACACTTATTTGACAACTCATTGGATTGATGTGGTTTCTTGTAGAAATGATAATTTTCAAGAACATATTATTAAACGTGCAAAGATGTTATTAAATGCAATTGAAAAAGCTACAGGAAAATCGATTTCTGGAAGAGATAGTGAAGATGTTGTAAATGCATTTGGCGGAAAATTAAGTTAAACACTATTAGGGAATATTTTTGTAATCTATTAAAAGTTCTAAATCAGAAGGTATTTCGAATTAATGTACCATTGAATGAAAATTATTCTTACGATTATTGTTCAAATACCAAAGCAGTAAGTACAACTTTGGAGATTAAAGATGCAATTTTGGAACAAAAGATGAGTCAGAGATTATTCAGTTGATAAAAAAATCCATTTATCAAACAAAGCAAACTTCAGAAAAAACTGGCATTTCATTAGGAACAATAAAAAATAACATTGTGGATAAATTTAACAATTTCCATTCAGGAGTAACACTAAAATGACTAACGATAAAATCCAACAACTAACCCACGGTCTACAAACTGCTTTCATTGACCAGACAATCACTTCCAACCTGACCTATAAGCCACAGTTTGTGTCCAACAATTATAAAGAAGGACGAAAAGTGATCTCATCCATCGAGGATGAGCTTTTGTCATGCAACGAATTTTATATCAGTGTGGCATTTATTACCCAAGGCGGAATCACACCTCTTCTCCAGACTTTACGAGAATTGGAGCAGCGTGGAATCCCAGGTAAAATTCTTACAACCGATTATCTGACATTTAGTGAACCGAAAGCACTCAGGATGTTGGCAAATTTTAAAAATATCGAACTTAAAATGTTCATGTCAGAAGGTTCCAAAGATGGGTTCCATACCAAGGGATACATTTTCAAAAAAGAGGACATCTATCAGATTATTGTTGGAAGTTCCAATATGACGCTTACTGCACTTACAACGAACCGGGAATGGAATACGAAGATCGTAGCAACAGAAGATGGTGAATATACACATACTATATTGGATGAATTTAATCAACTTTGGAACGCTGATCAGGCTTTACCTTATGAAGAGTTTATCGATGCATATAGTACGCTTTATACAAAAAATAAAATTATTCAGAAGCAAAAAGAAATTGCACGGCAGTCAGAAGTTCCTTCATTGGAGATTTATCGGCTTCAGCCAAATTCAATGCAGGTTGGATTTATCAATAATCTACGAAAAATTTATGAGGCAGGAGAGGACAGAGCCTTACTGATTTCTGCGACTGGTACTGGAAAAACATATGCCTCAGCCTTTGCTGCACGTGAACTTGAATTTAAACGTGTTCTCTTTTTGGTACATCGGAATCAAATTGCACGACAGGCACTAAAGTCCTATCGTAAGGTATTTAATGGAACAGTATCTATGGGAATGGTTACTGGGAAACAGCAGGATTATGATGCAGATTTTGTTTTCGGAACCATCCAGACAATCAGCAAAGAAGAAACTTTGAAACACTATGAGCGGGATCACTGGGACTTGATTATTATTGACGAAGCTCACCACAGTTCTGCTGCCAGTTACAAACACATCATGGACTATTTTATCCCTCGGCTCTGGCTTGGAATGACTGCCACACCGGACAAACGAGATGACAATCTGGAAGGAAGAAATATTTATGAGATTTTCAATCATCAGATTGCTTATGAAATCCGTTTGCAAAATGCAATGGAAGAAGATTTACTCTGTCCTTTTCACTATTTTGGAATTACAGATCTGGAAATTATCAGTGACTGTGGAAAATCATCGGAAGAGAAGATGGAGAATTTCCGGTATTTAACTTCGGATACCAGAGTCTTAAATGTTATGAAGCAGGCTGAGTTTTTCGGATGCAGTGGAGAGCGTGTCAAAGGACTTATTTTCTGTAGCCGAATTGATGAAGCAAAAGAATTATCCGTCAAATTCAACGAAAAGGGGTGGCGGACGATTGTTCTCAGCGGAAGCGACTCAGAATCAGTGCGTGAAGACGCAATTGAACGCCTTACGGGAGATGACAGCAAAAATGCCTTAGACTATATCATTTCTGTTGATATATTTTCTGAAGGTGTAGACGCACCAGAGATCAATCAGGTTATCATGTTGCGTCCAACAGAATCACCAATTGTATTTATCCAGCAGTTAGGACGTGGTCTTCGAAAAGCGGAAGGAAAAGAATACGTGGTCGTACTGGATTTTATTGGAAATTACCGAAATAATTTTATGATTCCAATTGCCCTGTCCGGCGATCGCAGTTACAATAAGGATAATATCCGCCGTTACATAACAGAAGGCGGCAGAGTAATTCCCGGTGCAAGCACGATCCATTTTGACGAGATTTCCAGGAAACGAATCTTCCAGGCGATTGATAATGCAAATTTCAGCGATATTAAGCTGATCCGCGAAAACTATACGAATCTGAAAAATAAACTTGGACATATCCCGGCACTTGCTGATTTTGACAAATATGGTGAAATGGATGTTTTGAGGATTTTTGACAATAACAGTCTAGGATCGTATTATAAATTTCTCGTAAAATATGAGAAAGAATACAAAATCCGTTTATCTGCTGACGAAGAAAAAGTAATCGAGTTTGTTTCAAAGAAACTGGCAAGTGGTAAGCGAATCCACGAACTGGAATTGCTGAAACGTTCATTGAAATATCATCACGGTCTGCTCGGTCTTTTGCAGGAGTCACTTTCCGAAAATTATCAGCAGTCCATGGATGAGAATTGTGCTGAGAATATCATAAACATGATGACTAATCATTTCCCGACAAACGCTGCGCAAAAGACTTATGCAAACTGTGTTTTCCTCGAAAAAGAAGAGGATGACTATGCCGTTTCAAAGACTTTCGAAGCAATGCTGCAAAACCCAGATTTCTATCATATTTTAGAGGAATTAGTAGACTTTGGTATTTCGCGGTACCATGCAAACTACTGCAATCGCTATCAGAATACAGACCTGGTATTATATCAGAAATACACATATGAAGATGTCTGCCGACTGCTGAACTGGGAAAGAAATGAAGTCCCTCTCAACATAGGTGGTTATAAGTTCGATAAGAAAACAAAGACTTTTCCGATTTTTATCAATTATGATAAACAGGATGATATCAGTGACACTACCAAATATGAAGATCATTTTGTAGGGGATAACCGTTTGATCGCTATTTCCAAAAGCGGAAGAACCATTGCTTCAGAAGATGTACAGAATTTTTTGCATGCAAAAGAACGGGGAATTGATGTTCAGCTTTTTGTGCGAAAAAATAAAGATGATAAGATTTCCAAAGAATTTTATTATCTTGGACGCGTGAATGCGACCGGGCAGGTAAAGGAATTCGTTATGCCGAATACGGATAAGACAGCAGTGGAGATCGAATGGATTCTGGATACACCGGTGAGAGAAGATATCTATGAATATATTGTAAATGGATAAAACGAAAACACTTTAACACTACTATACAACAGGAGATAACTACCATGAAAACAATCAGAGTCGTTGCAGCAATCATTCTTGCTGACAATAAAATATTTGCAACCCAGCGAGGTTATGGAGAATTTAAAGACGGCTGGGAATTCCCCGGTGGAAAGATCGAACCAGATGAAACGCCAGAACATGCCATCATAAGGGAAATTAAAGAGGAATTAGATACGGAAATCGAAGTCATTCAGCTACTTGACACCGTAGAATATGACTATCCAAAATTCCACCTATCAATGGATTGTTTTATCTGTAATGTAAAATCCGGCGATCTGATCCTAAAAGAGCATGAAGCTGCCAAATGGCTCACCAAAGAGACTCTTTACAGCGTAGACTGGCTTCCGGCAGATCAGGCGCTGATTGGAAAGATTGAAAAATATTTAGAGGAGCATGCTTAATTATGCCATTACAAATCGTCAGAAATGATATCACAAAAATGCCCGTAGACGCCATTGTCAATGCCGCGAATTCTTCCCTGCTCGGCGGCGGTGGAGTGGATGGCTGCATTCACCGTGCAGCAGGGCCAAAGCTTTTAGCGGAATGTCGCACTTTGGGCGGCTGTCATACCGGAGATGCAAAGATTACAAACGCCTATGATCTGCCTTGCAATTATGTCATTCACGCAGTAGGTCCTATTTGGAGAGGCGGACAGTTTCATGAGCGGGAGCTGCTTACTTCCTGCTATGAAAATTCCTTAGCACTTGCAAAAGAAAAACATTGTGAAACCATAGCATTTCCACTGATTTCTTCCGGAATTTACGGCTATCCGAAAGCTCAGGCGCTGAAGGTTGCAATCGACGCGATCAGCGCATTTCTTATGGAAAATGATATGACAGTATACATCGTCATTTTTGATAAAGCAGCTTATCGGATCAGCAGCAAACTGTTTTCTGATATTGCATCTTATATCGATGATCATTATGTAGAAACACACATTAACAAAACATCCGAAGCAATGAGGCGCCAGAAGCAGTTCCGGGAAATGGATCTCTGTGAAAGCATATCTTTACCAGAGCCATCAAATGTACCGTTAAGTAAGGCTGCAACTTTGGAAGATGCCTTGCAGCAAATGGATGAAAGCTTTTCTGAAATGCTGCTTCGGAAGATTGATGAAAGTGGAATGACCGATTCTCAGTGTTATAAGAAAGCCAATATTGACCGGAAATTATTTTCCAAGATTAAAAATGACAAGTACTACAAACCATCCAAACCGACCGTTCTTGCATTTGCGCTGGCACTTGAGCTTCCGCATCCGGAAATTCAGGATATGCTGATGAAAGCAGGATTTGCCCTGTCTCATTCCAGCAAATTTGACGTAATCGTTGAATATTTTATCTTAAAGCAAAATTATAATATTTACGAAATCAATGAAGCACTATTTGCCTTTGACCAAAGCCTGATTGGAGGCTAAGAAGAAAATAATTTTGCACACAGCGTTGTTCGCCTGATATGATTCTGTAGAAATTTTCTGATCCATAAAAAAGTGTCGCTTTTCATGCGACCATTTCCCCAGAAAATGGCAGTATCCTATAGTTACAAACAAAATAAGCCATTACTTAGGAGGAAATTTAGTATGAGAAAAAATCTGACAGAAGTTGTATTTATTTTAGATCGCAGCGGATCCATGAGCGGACTGGAAAAAGACACCATAGGCGGCTTCAATTCTATGATTGAAAAGCAAAAAAGAGAGGCAGGGCAGGCGCTGATTTCTACCGTGCTTTTTAACAATAACAGTAAAGTCCTTTATGACAGAGTAGAGGTGCAGAAGATTCCCTCTATGACAGAAGACGATTATTCTGTGTACGGCTGTACGGCTCTCCTGGATGCGATCGGCGGTGCTATCCATCACATTGGAAATGTCCACAAATATGCACGCACGGAAGATGTACCGGAGCATACCGTTTTTATCATCATGACTGATGGAATGGAAAATGCAAGCCACATTTATCGCATTGATAAAGTAAAGCAGATGATCGAACGACAAAAAGAAAAATATGGATGGGAATTTCTCTTTCTTGGCGCAAATATTGATGCGATTGAAACAGCCAGTCATTTTGGAATTGACGCCGATAAAGCTGCCAATTATCAATGTGACTGCGAAGGAACTGCATTGAATTATGAAGTATTAAATGATGCCATATCTGCTGTTCGGTGCAATGCAGCGCTTGATTCTAGTTGGAAAAAGCGGATTGATAAAGATTACAAAAAACGCGGGCAACATAGCCGCGTAGATTGATGAAACACACAAAGAGCAGGGGATGAACTTTCCAAAGTTCTTTCCCTGCTCTTTCCACATTCATTTATTCCATCACTTCTCCGATCACCTTCATCATTTCATCCACCCGGAACGGTTTCATAATAAACCCATCCATCCCAGCATCCAGCGCATGTTTCCGGTCTTCCTCAAATGCATTTGCAGTCATGGCAATGATTGGAATCTGTGCCTTCTTCACATCTGCAAGCTGACGGATTTTCTGTGTCGCTTCGTATCCATTCATCCGTGGCATCTGTACATCCATCAGGATAAACTGATATGTGCCTGCTTCCTTATCTTGAATTTCTTCCACACAGGCGCATCCATCCGGAACCCAGTTCACAAGAACCCCTTTATTTTTCAAAACTTCCATGGCAATTTCTGCATTTAATTCATTATCTTCCACCAAAAGTACATGCATTCCGTCAAGACCTATTTTGTATTCCTTTGCTTTATCTGATTGATGAAGCTGATTTTCCGTTGCAATCCGAAGGGGAAGTGAAATCTGTATTTTGGTTCCCTGACCGGAATTACTTTGGATTATCACATCACCATGCATCAGATCTACCAGTTTCTTCACAATCGCAAGTCCAAGCCCTGTTCCTTCAGTCTTGCTCTCGGTAGAAGTTCGCTCTCTTTCAAATGCCTCAAACGCATGTTTCTGAAATTCTTCAGTCATACCGATTCCGGTATCCTTTATCGTGAATTTGTATTCGGCAAATCCAGGTGCGATCATTCTCTGGACGCAGCTAAATGTGATCGTTCCTCCCGCTGGGGTAAATTTAACTGCATTATTCAGTACATTTACCAGTACCTGCTGCAGTTTTGTCGCATCACACCATACCAGTGGATTCTCTATTTGATCCTCAACTTTGAAATCAATCATTCCCTTTTGGATGCTGTATTCGAGCATCATTTTCAGATTTTCTTCCATTTGCTTCAGGTCAGTTACCATCTCCACAATTTCTGCCTTTCCACTTTCGATTTTAGACAGATCCAACACATCATTGATGATCTTCAGAAGAATCTCACCAGATGCCTGAATTTTGGAAATTGCATTTTTTACAATTTCTTCATCATCCGGATGTTCTGCAATGATATCAGAAAATCCAATGATCGCATTCATCGGGGTACGGATATCATGGGACATATTTGCAAGGAAAGCATTCTTTACCTCACCGGCTACTTTCGCTTTCCGTGTCGATTCTTTTTCCAGTTCCAATGCTTTGGACAGTCTTTTCCGGTGTTCAAACTCCATCTGATCTTGCTGGTGCTCCACCATGAACAGGTAGGAGAGCAGTGCTCCGATTACCAGGCAGTACGGTTGGAACGGATATGCCCCATAAAGTGGAATGATATAGGTATTTGCCAGAATTCCGATCAGTGGGACTGCTGAAAACAGTGCCGATTTTATGAGATATCTGACACCCTTTGTATTGTTCATGAATAAAATAAAGAATGTCTGTGCAAATGTATAAACGTAATAAAACAGATTGAGTACGGCAAACACTCCGAAAAATGTACCGCGTATATAGGTCCGGTTCCGTGAAAATCTCCAGACAATTCCCGTCGGAACTGAGAGAAGCACCATCAGAACCAGGAGAATGAACGGAATCATTTCCGCAAATCTTTGCTTCTTTGAACGGTTAATCCCCATATAACTCTGCATAAACAAATGCCACACATATGGCATGATTACATAAACCAGATAAAAGAAAAACACAACCATCTTAAACTGCAAAAGGTTTCCTGACTTACCTAAGAGTTCTTTCATAAACAATGCATCCATTAACACATAAAGCTCTACCATGCCAATAAAGATCATCGTATATTTTTTACTCGGGCTCCATGTAATATAATACCGGATCCTTAAAAAGATGATCGTCAGTATTATCATCATAAATATTGCGTTGCTCAAATAAATACTACTCATTTTCCAGTCCCTTTTTTCTTTCGTTTTGTCTCATTATTTCTTTCATTATTGTATACTTTTTCTATGCGTTTCGCAATCCATATGTTATACTATTGAGTAAAGGTATCTCAAGGAGGATTTTACAAATGAAAATAGCAGTAACATACGAAGGCGGATCTATTTTCCAGCACTTCGGAAAGACAGAAACTTTTAAAATGTATGAGGTAGAAGACGGAAAGATCACTTCAATGCAGATTGTTCATGCTGGTGGCGCCGGACACAGTGCGCTTGCAGGATTCCTTTCTGAGCAGAGTGCAAATGTTCTGATCTGTGGCGGTATCGGAGAAGGTGCACAAGAAGCGCTGAAAGAAGCCGGTATCAAAGTTATATCCGGTGCAGCAGGAGAAGTAGATGCGGCAGTGAATGCCTATCTTGCAGGAGAACTGGAATCTGCAGGTACAAATTGTGACCATCACCACGAAGAAGGTCATTCCTGCTGTGGACAGCATGAAGAAACAGCAACAGAAGAAACTTCTGCTGAAGAAGAACATTCCTGTGGCGGACACTGCAGTGGATGTAGCGGATGTGGTGGCGCACATGTGCCGGATTTTGAAGGTCCGAATGTCGGAAAGACCTGCCGTACCCATTACAGAGGTACCTTTGATGATGGTACCCAGTTTGATTCTTCCTATGACCGCGGAGAGCCATTGGAATTTGTATGCGGAGCCGGACAGATGATCCATGGTTACGATAAAGCCGTTGCAACAATGGAAATAGGACAGACCATCAACATCCATCTGATGCCGGAAGAAGCTTACGGCATGCCGGATCCACGCGCCATTTTTACGCTGGAAATCGCACAGCTTCCTGGATCAGAAGATCTGGAAGTCGGTGCACATGCATATCTGACCAACCAGTACGGACAGCCATTCCCGGTAACCGTAACCGAAAAGACAGAAACCAACATCACATTTGATGCCAACCATGAGATGGCTGGAAAAGAACTGAACTTCCAGATCGAACTGGTAGAAGTAAAATAGTAAATACTAAGATTATATTTTTGGAAATCGATAATTAGACAACGGAAGGGAGATTTGCCCGTGCTAGATTCAGAATTAAAAACATATCCATGGAATCCAACCGTAAAAAAGAAAGCCCGCCGCGTGTTCATGCTGAGATGGTTGTTCGTCATCCTGGATGCCGCTGCAATCTTTTTTCTGACCTATCAGAAACTCACTACCAATGTCTGGGGACTTACGGCTTTCCTTTGCCAGCTTCTTGCCGTTATCGAACTTGCTTTCGGGCTCCAGTTTGTAGAAGCCGGATGGAGCAGAAAGATATCGAGTAGAATGCCACTGGACGAACACTATGAGTATGCGCTTTATATGTATCATATACAATCTGTCCGCGATCTTGCTACGAATAACCGCATGCTGCTCCTGATTGCAAGCCTTGAAATCCAGCTTGGGAAATACGATCATGCTACACAGACAATTACACAGATTTCTGTTGAAAAATGCACACCGGTCCAGTTAAAACAGTTGTATTATATGCAGATCTTACTGGCAGCAGAAGTGGGAGATACTGATACAAAAAATCAGTTTTTAACCCGTTATACAGGAATTCCTGACACAAACGGTGAATATCCATCTGAAGCAGAACTTACCACCTGGATTGAAGCAGACGAAATGGACAGACTTATTTCTGCATTAAAAAATTTCACTCCGACAAGAAAAGAGCATATCCTGCGTACTTGTCTGATTACAATCGTTCTGGCATACAGTACCTTTTTCTACGGTGCATGGTATGGTATCAATAAAAGCGCAGGATATGCAATCCGCTATTATTTTGCTGAAATATCCACCATCTGCGTTTCCGTCACCTTGTCCTGCCTGCTGATCTGGGGCATGATCTGTCTGTATAAAAAGCAAAAAAGTCTCCTTAATAGAAAAGCAGCAAGACGAATAATTGCCGTTTCTTATGCCGCACTGACTCTTTTCTTACTTTCTCTGATTGGTTACAGCTTTTTAATTGTGAGCTTTGGCGTAGAAGGAACGGAAACCGTAACTGGTCAAGATCAGCATTATATTTATCTTTCCGTACAGCCTGATTACGGAATCGCTACACAGTACCGAACTGATAACCTGATTTATATGCAAAAAACGGGTTTGTTTTTGCCGAATACAGACACTTTAACAGAATCCTCTGTACCGGATTCTGACCCGAATGATTCGGAAACACAAGATAGTAGTACCACTGATTCTACCGAAAATTCTCCGGCACAGGAATCCCAGAATACTTCACCGCTTCAGGACGAAATGCGTGCTGTGTATCAATATATCCAGCAACAGGATCCACTTCCGGATATGAATTTCACTTACACAGCAAATGCAAAGGGAGAAAATTACGCGATCCTCTCTGAGACAACAGAAGAGAAGGATGGTACAACAGTAAATGTCAATTACTGTCTGTATGATAACGGTTCTAAGACAGATGAAAATAATAATACTTTCGAAGAATTGGTTCTGGAAAAGGTATATCCGGATGGTGGATATGAGACAGAACTGGTTGATTTCTATCTGGTAAATCCGGAGACTTTGGAAGTTATAGATGAGCAGAAATCAAGCTGGTAATTCTATTTATCCTATTTAAAAAATACTTACCAAATGATAAAGATTACCGGTCTGCTCATAAAGCGTCTTTCCGGCATCTGTAAGCGTAATTTTCTTTGTACCTCGCAAAAAGAGTGATACCTGTAATTCTTCCTCCAGCATCTTCATCTGATAGCTCAGCGGTGGCTGGGTCATGTGAAGAACTCTTGCTGCACCGCTGATCGTTCCGGCATCTACGATCGCACGAAAATATTCCAACTGTCTGATTTCCATAAAAATGTAATTCATCTCCTGATTATTTAAAAATGAAAATATATTATCCATATGATTTTTATTGAATTATCATATAAAAACAATAATTTACATATATATTACATCATGTTAGAATTAAAAAGCAAGAAAAATAAAAAGGAATGAATTTACAAATGAAACGAGTCGATTTTGAAAATGGAACGATAACCAGTAATATCCTTGGAGCATCGCTCCCGATGCTGGTTGCCCAGATTTTAAGTTTACTTTATAACATTGTAGACCGGATTTATATTGCACGTATCCCGCACATCGGAACTGCAGCACTTGGTGCAGTCGGTCTTTGTTTCCCGGTAATTGTCATCATTACCGCATTCAGCAATCTATTCGGAAGCGGCGGGGCACCATTATTTTCGATTGAGCGCGGCAAAAATGAGCCACAGGAAGCGAAAAAAATTATGAATATTTCTTTTTCCATGGTCTGTGTCTGTGCCATTGTACTCATGGTAATTGGCTTTTTATTTGCCCGCCCGATCCTGGTACTGTTTGGTGCCTCAAAAGACTCTCTAATCTATGCATATCCGTACCTGATGCTTTACCTGATCGGAACTCTGCCTTCTATGATTGCAACCGGTATGAACCCGTTTATCAATGCACAGGGATATTCAACCATCGGCATGCTTTCAGTTACCATAGGGGCAGTAACGAACCTGCTGCTTGACCCGTTGTTTATTTTTGTGTTCGGGCTTGGCGTGCGCGGTGCCGCAATTGCAACGGTCATTTCTCAGACACTTTCTGCTGCATTTGTCTTTTTCTTTCTTACAAAGAAAGCAGAACTGAAAGTGAGGCTCCTCAAAAAAGAGGAACTTGCCAGCTGTACAGCTTATGCAAAAAACATTGTAAGCCTGGGAACTGCCGGATTTATCATGCAGTTGACAAACAGTCTGGTAACGATTGTCTGCAACAATGTACTTTCCGTCACAGGCGGAGATATCTACATTTCTGTTATGACCATCGTATCCAGTGTCAGACAGCTTGTAGAAACTCCGATTTATGCAATCAACGAAGGAACTTCGCCAATCCTGAGTTACAATTATGGTGCAAGACGCCCATGCCGTGTAAGAAAAGCCGGTGCCATGATGGCACTTATGATTCTCGGATACACAGCTGTGATGTGGAGTATTATCATCATCGCGCCGAAAACCCTGATCGGAATTTTCAGTTCAGATGCTACGTTGATGAAAGATGCAGTTCCTGCCCTGAAGCAGTATTTTGCAGCGTTTATCTGCATGGATATGCAATACATTGGCCAAACGGTCTTTAAATCCCTGAATAAGAAGAAGCAAGCAATCTTTTTCTCACTACTTCGGAAGGTATTTATCGTCGTGCCTCTGACATATCTAATGCCGTATGCCCTGCATATGGGAACAGACGGCGTATTTCTCGCTGAGCCGGTTTCTAACGTCATTGGTGGAGGATTATGCTTCATCACCATGTTACTTACCGTATTGCCGGAATTAAAGCGTATGGAGCGGAAGAATGCTCTCTATGAGACAGGCACGATCTTATAAATGCGTAAACCACTGTCAAGCTGTAGCAAATTTCGTTATACCGAATTATAAATCTACAATATTTCAGGAGGAAATGACAAATGAGCAGTAGAGAAGTAATAGAAAATGTACAAGCAGATCTCTTTGCAATACAGGATCTTGCTTATCGGGATTTTCAGGCAAAACTGATGCCGACAGTCAATAAGGAAACCGTCATCGGTGTGCGGACTCCTTCTTTGCGCGCATACGCAAAAAAATTCGGTAAAACAGACAATGTTTCTGCATTTCTTGAAGTGCTTCCACATAAATATTATGAAGAAAACAACCTTCATGGACTGCTGATTGAACAGATTAAAGCGTACCCATCCTGTATTGCCGCACTGGACCGTTTTCTCCCGTATATAGACAACTGGGCAACCTGTGATATGATCGCGCTCCGGACAGTAAAAAAACATCTGGACATATTTATCCAGGAAGTCTGCTGCTGGATAGCATCGGATCACCCTTATATCGTCCGTTTTGGAATTGGAATGCTGATGCGGTATTATCTGGATGAACAGTTTAAACCGGAATATCCCAAAAAGGTAGCCGAAGTTAAATCAGACGAATATTATGTAAACATGATGCGTGCTTGGTATTTTGCTACCGCTCTTGCAAAGCAGTATGACCAGATCATTCCTTATCTGGAAGAGCAAAGGCTGGACACCTGGACACATAATAAGACGATTCAGAAAGCAATTGAAAGCTACCGGATCACGCCGGAACAGAAGAGTTATTTAAGGACATTAAGAGTAAAGAAATAATAAGTTTTACCGAGCTTTGACAATTTACGGTTCCCGCAATTTTACCACATTTGCAGCACTACGTCGTCTGTCTTCATCGATTGCAGCGTAGTGCTTTTTCGTTGTATTGACATCTTTGTGCCCCAGAACATCCGCTACCAGATAAATATCCCCCGTTTCCTTATAAAGGGCAGTACCATAGGTACTTCTGAGCTTATGTGGCGTGATTCTTTTATTTGTAATCTGACTGGCATACTTTTTAACCATATTTTCAACCGCCTGTACACCGATCCGGCGCCTTTGGGTTGATAAAAACAGAGCATTTTCATAGCCAGCAAGGGGCGTTACCGCTTTACGGTATGTCTCCAGATAATTGCGAAGTGCTTTTTCCACCTCTTCACCAAAATAAACAACCATCTGGCTTCCACCTTTTCGTGTCACCATGACCCCATTATTGTTGAAATCCACATCTGACAGGTCCAGTCCAACTAACTCCGATACTCGAATACCTGTTCCAAGTAGAAGAGTAATGATCGCAATATCACGTTCTTTCGTCTTATTATAATAGGAGAGTGCCTGACCGGTTAATTTGGAACCACAGGATTCCACATAATCCAAAAGCTTTGCAACCTCATCGGTATCCAAACGTATGATCGCCTTATCATGTAGCTTCGGCATGTCTACAAATAAGGTCGGATTTTTCTGAATTATCTGTCTTTTAAAGAAATAATTATAAAAGCTGCGTAATGCAGACATTTTGCGAAATAAGCCGCGTTCAGAGTTTGTGACCTGTTTGGTTTCTTTGGTATGAACATCTGTAGTATCATAGACCTTCAGATATTCCAGATATTCCTCAATATCAACCGGCTGAATAGCTTCCAGATCCTGTACCCGAAAGTCCTTAATTGAGTGATGTTTATAAACAGGATTTTCTTCAATTAAAAACTGAAAGAACAAACGGATGTCATATGCATACGATATTCGTGTCTTTGGTGATGTGGTTGGTTCAATGGCACGAAAATAATCACGTGCAAAGTCAGGCATGGTGTTTAAAACACCACGAAGACGAATAGTATTATCAATATAAGTTTCTTCCTGGTATGTTTTTGTATCAGATGGCATGATCCTAAGAACCTCCTAAATTCCATAAATTTCCCCGATATAGGTATGATTATAGCATGGTTTCGGAAGATTTGTCTATATCTTTTGGAAAAATCGGTATTTGTCGTATAGATTGGTTATTCAAAATACTGCTGTCCCAAGACAACTTTTTGCCAGGGACAGCTGATTCTAATTACTAACACGGTCTGTTTCCTTTTTCAAATGGATATTCAATCCCCCAGTCTTTTCTAAGTCCATCCATCTGTTCCATGATGCGAATACTTTCTTCATGCGGCATTTCCATACATTCAAGTTTTCCTTCACGGATAGCCTTCATAGAAGCGCGTACTTCATATTCAAACCCAGTGATCTGTTCTGGCATTGTAATTTCCCTTACAAATTCCCGATCCGGTGTATATACTTTTACCGATGTAATATCATTAATATTTTCCGCAATCAGATACCCCTTGGTTCCATATATCATACCATATTGTTCTGTACCGGTAAGTGCACTGCTTTGTATAGAAGCCATCGATCCATTTTTGTATTTCAGAATAATGGAATTCTGTGCATCCACTCCACTGTCAAATTTTACGCAGGAAGAAAGCGTTTCTTCAACATCATCGCCTAAAACCATGCTTGCAAAATTCAGTGGGTAAATACCTACATCTAATAGCGCTCCACCGGCAAGCTTCGGATCGATCAGACGTTCTTTTGTATGCATATCATATCCGAGATTTGCTGAAATCCCCTTTATTTCTCCGATTTCACCACTTGCAATAATATCATCGATTATTTTACGGGATGGAAGGTATCTTGTCCAAATTGCCTCCGTAATAAAGACTTCTTTTTCCTTTGCGAGAGCAAATACTTCTTTTGCTCCAACAGCATTTACAGTAAATGGTTTTTCACAAAGTACCGGTTTCCCATGATTGATACAAAGTTTGGCATGTTCTATATGAAACGGGTGTGGTGTCGCGATATAAATCAACTCTACTTCCGGATCATTTACCAGTTCTTTGTATGAGCCATATGCCTTTTCAAATCCCCATTCTTTGGCAAATTTCTGCGCTCTGTCAAGATTTCTTGCAGCAATGGCATATGCAGCCGCATCGTCCATACCGTCCAGTGTTTTCGCCATATTTTCTGCAATTCGCCCAGCACCGATAATTCCAACTTTCATCTGTTCCATTTCTTTACACTCCTTTTTTCACATATTATTCTACATAGAAATCCATCCAAATGCATTCGCCACAGAACTGATCAAAATAATCAGAACAAAGATTGGACACAGATATTTAATCATAACAGCAAAAATCTTCTTTCTGCGGAATGCACTTTCTCCATGAATAATCTCTTCTTCTATCTTCTTTACCCCAACAACTCTAGCTACCAAAAGACTTGTCATCAGTGCCGCGATCGGCATCATTACCGAATTAGTCAGGAAATCAAAGAAATCCAAGAACTGCATACCAATAATTTTCACAAATGCAAGTGGTCCATATCCAAGTGAAGATAAACTTCCTAATACTATCATGATCACACCAACAAGCACAGTAGACTTTTTACGACTCCAGCCGATTTCATCTTCAAATGTAGATACTGCACTCTCTGTCAATGCGATTGAGCTTGTCAGCGCAGCAAAAAGAACAAGCAGAAAGAACAGAATTCCAATTGCTGTTCCCAATCCCATATTCTCAAACACCTTTGGTATTGTAATAAACATCAGTGCCGGCCCTGCCTGTAACGTATCCGGATTTCCACCTGAAAACGCAAATACGGCTGGGATGATCATAAGTCCTGCCATAATTGCAATCGCTGTATCAAATACTTCTACATTTCTTGTAGAATCTTCAATCGAAATATCTTTCTTCATATAAGAACCAAATGTGACCAAAATTCCCATAGCGATCGATAGGGAATAAAACATCTGTCCCATAGCAGCTACCACAGACATCCATGAGAAATTCTTTGGATTTGGCACCAGAAAATACTTCACGCCTTCCATTGCACCTGGTCGTGTTACTGAGTAAATGGAAATGATCAGCGAAAGCACGATCAAAATCGGCATCATAAACTTTGAAACACGCTCAATTCCATTCCGAACACCTGCATAAATAATAATCAATGTAATCAGACAGAATATAATAAAACAGATTTCTGTAGAAAATCCATTTGAAATAAACTCTGAAAAATATCCATCTTGAGCCAGACTACTGCTGTTCCCTTTTACATATTCCAAAAGGTACTTGATAACCCATCCTCCAATTACAGAATAATATGGTACAATCAGAACCGGAATAATCGCATTAATCCATCCCCCAAAAGAAATCCATTTTGACTTTCCGAAAGATTTGAACGCACCTACCGGACTTTTTCTTGTCATACGGCCAATTGCTGATTCAGCAATTATCATCGTATAACCGAAAGTAAGGGCTAACAGAATATAGATAAGCAGAAAAATTCCTCCGCCATATTTTGCCGCAAGATAAGGAAACCTCCAGATATTTCCAAGACCTACAGAAGCTCCTGCTGCTGACAGTACATATCCTAATTTACCAGAAAATGTACTCCTTTTTTTATGATTATCCATAACAAAATCTCCTCTTTTATTCTAAAATTAAATACACTCATTTGATTTTATCATGATAATCCTTTAAAGTCACTAGTAAAATCAAGTATAGCCTTAAAAATATAAAATAAGTTTTGTCTTATAATTTATCCATACATTCCGTGTATTCTTTTAAAACCTGTTCCAGTAATAATTTCTTAGTATAAAATTAAAAAGTCCGGAAAGACTAAGACGGGGTGAGCGATGGGATCTTGGTTAGAGACCTTAAGAATGTCTTAGTCTTTTAGACTTTTATAAAAAATAGAGTGTATATAATGTGCTATCAGGCAGATTATTCGCTGCTACCTGACAGCACAGATGGTCTTTAATAAACAGAATCATCTCCATAATACGAAACAACCAGATAGTCTCCTTCCTGGAGATTATTCCTGTCTTTTAAACTTAAATGATTTGCTTCTGCCAGCTCATCCATATATTCATATATGGAATCTTCTGTTCGTCTGTATCTTTGTGCAATGCTCCAGAGTGAATCCCCTTTTTCAAGCTGGACACTTTTATAATATCTCTCTCCGGAAGGTTCTTCAGCTTTGCTATCGTGCGCACTGGAGAAAAAGCTTCCAAATCCAAAACTCAATGACATAACCATCACCAGAGCCGCAATCCCTGTCACAAACCGTCTGATAGAATTCGTCTTACGGTGCTTTGCATAATGACAGTGCTTCTGTCCTTTTGCTCCTGCATGATATCGATCTGCATACATATCTTTTCTTTTCTCTGATCTCATGATAATTCCTCCCTTTTCTTCTGTAATCTTTTCAGTTCTCCTATATACCAGAAAGCATGTTCTCGAACAACTGTTCTGTTACCAATATACAGCAAGAACATACGTTTGTCAATATGCAAATCGAACGTATTTTCTAAACATTTGTTTGCTATTTTTTCTTCTGTATGATATGATAATTTTAATAGTTCGGATAATAATTCAAATTGATATAGATACAGATTTAGGAGGTCTTTTATGAGTAAAGGTAATATTAGCAAGAAACAGGAAGAGATACTTGAATATATTAAGTCCCAGATCCTGCAACGTGGTTTTCCACCGGCTGTACGTGAGATCTGTGATGCTGTGAATCTGAAGTCAACTTCTTCTGTACACTCTCATCTTGAGACTCTTGAGAAGAACGGATACATACGACGTGACCCAACCAAACCACGTGCAATCGAGATTCTGGATGATTCATTTAATCTCACAAGACGTGAGATGGTTCAGATTCCGATCGTAGGCCATGTAGCTGCAGGAGAACCGGTTCTTGCACAGGAGAATATTGAAGATTACTATCCTGTTCCTACTGAATATATTTCATCAAATAAAGAACTCTTTATGCTGAAAGTTCAGGGTGAAAGTATGATAAATGCCGGTATACTGGATGGAGATTATGTCATTGTGGAAAAGCAGGCAACTGCAGAGAACGGTGATATGGTTGTTGCTCTGATTGATGACGGTGCAACGGTAAAGACGTTTTACCGAGAAGAAGGTGTGATCCGTCTTCAGCCGGAGAATGATGCAATGGAACCATTTATCCTTGAAGATGTTACGATTTTAGGGAAAGTTGCTGCTGTTATGCGCTTCTTCCGTTAATTTTAAAAAAACAGGTGATTACTTGCAGAAGCATCTCAGATAGAAGTGCTTTTTGCAAGTAATCACCTGTTTTTTATATATGTTCTTCTCCATATCCCTTTTTTTCTTACTATCATAAATATTTTTTCAAATGCATCAAAAAAGCCGGATAAGATGTACAGGTATTCTCAACCTGTCATCTTATCCGGCTATTGTTTCCATTGAACAACTCACCCTTCGATGCTCGTATCTATTATGACATATCCAGATAATTCAGTCAGCACTGTTTTCTACTATTTTTTTGCAAGTTCGTACATCGCTGCTGCCGTAATCTGCAGTGCACGGAGAAGCTTTTCTACTTCCACATGTTCATCTGGCTGATGGATCACGTCTGCTTCACCTGGAAATACCGGTCCGAATGCAACCATGTTCTGGAATTTCTTTGCGTAAGTTCCACCACCGATTGCAAGTGGTTCCAAGTGCTCGCCAGTCTCTTCTTCATATACATGAACGAGCTTTGTCACCAGTTCAGAGTCTTTTGGTACATAGAGAATTTTGTGGTTATTTTTCCGGAGCACATCGAATGTGTAACTGTTGATATGATTGATCAGTGTATCATCAACAACTTTCGGATCTGCATTTTTTGGATAACGGACATCTAATGTAAAATAGGTCTCTTCTCCATCATAATAAACAATACCAAGGTTTACGGTTGTCTCACCAGTTTCTTCATCCACATAATGTACTCCCAGTGATTCTCCATTTGTCTCCGTTCCGATCTCTTTCAGAAGAAATTCCATCAGTTGCTGGAATTCTCCACCAAATTCATTCTCTTTCACTGCATTCAAAAGAAGAATTGCTGCATTTACACCAAGATGCGGGGTACTTCCATGTGCACTTCTTCCCACCGCTTCAACGATTGTTTTTCCGTTTTCATGCGTCACAGTGATTCCTTCTGTCTCTGCTACCTTAATGTCTCCTTTTACGATCAGTTTACAAGTTGGAATCACGACATTGTCAGCAATTCCACCACCAAAATATTCCACTTCGATATGACCTTTGTCATAAACCTTAGAACCGCCTTTGATTCCGGTCGTTCCTTTTTCACAGAAAATAACAGGAAAATCTGCATCCGGAGTAAATCCGATCGTCGGCATCTCATATCCGTTCTCTACGTAATACGCCGCGCATGAAGAGCCACATTCCTCATCAGATCCAAAAATAACACGGATTCTACGGTCAATTGGAAGATTCAGGTCACGGATCGCCTTCAATGCGTAAATTGATCCAATGATCGGTCCCTTATCATCCAGACATCCTCTTCCCCAAAGAATTCCATCGTGGATCTCGGCACCATAGGCAGGATAAGTCCAACCGGTATCGCCAGCCGGTACAACGTCTACATGACCAAGAACGCCTACCATCTCTTTTCCTTCTCCATATTCTACCCAGCCTATACGATTGTCTGCCTGCCCAACCTTGAAGCCAAGCTTGCGGCCAAGTTCAAGGGCATCTTCCAGAGCAGCCTTCGGTCCCGGACCATATGGCGCGTCTGGCTGTGCCTCACCACGCACGCTTTCAATTCTCATGTTCTGTTGGATTCCAGCAAGAATTTCATCCTTCATCTCCATAATCCTGCTGTTTAATGCTTCATAACTCATTATTACATTCCCCACTTTCTTGTGTATTCCATCTGTATTCTATTATACACGATACATCTTTAGAAACCAAATAATAATTTAACAAATCTGCTCCGAATCCAGCACGATCGTAAATGGACCGTCATTTAAAAGAGATACCTTCATATCCGCGCCAAAGCTTCCTCTTTCCACAACCGGGATCACTTTCTTACATTCTTCAATAATATATTCATACAGTTCATTTGCCATATCCGGTGCACCTGCCTCAATAAAACTTGGGCGGAATCCTTTTTTACAGTTTGCATATAAGGTAAACTGGGAAATCAGAAGAAGTTCTCCATCCACATCCTTCAGGGCAAGATTGGTCTTTCCGTTCTCATCTTCAAAAATGCGAAGTCCTGTCAACTTCTTTACCATTTTGTCTGCAATCACCCTGGTATCATCCTGTGCCACTCCGATCAGCACCATAAATCCTTTCCCAATCTTTCCGATCACTTCTCCTTCTACCGCAACCTCGGCATGTGTTACTCTCTGAATTACAAATTTCATGTTTTCTTGTCTCCTCTTTCTTCTCTTTATTTGACACTATAATGCCTGTGTTCCGAAATTATCAGAACATAAGTATTTTGCTACAGGTCTAAAAAACGGGGGATTTTTATTTCCCCCGTCTTATAACATTATAATCGCTGTTCTTACTCTTCCAAGCTTGCCTCTAATTCAAGAAAATCCTTGATAGCTTTCACACATCCGTCAACACCAAACTTGGAACTGTTTATACAAATATCATAACTTTCGGCATCGCCCCATTTTTTGTTGGTATAATAATTGTAATAGCTTGCCCTGCGTTTATCTGTCTTATGTATCAGATCTTTTGCTTTGTTATCTGTCAGTTCATTCAGCTTTGCTACATTTTTAATCCTGTCTTCCAGATCTGCATGAATGAATACACTTAGTACATCATCCCGCTCTTCCAGTGCATAATCCGCACATCTTCCTACCAGTACACACGGCCCTTCCTCCGCAATCTTTTTGATCGCATCAAACTGCGCAAGGAAAATCTTGTGATTTAGTGGCATTTCATTGACAGAACCGGATGCAAATCCCATAGAATATGTATCCATTACCAATGAATAGAGAAAACTGTTCGTCGGTTTTTCATCATGTGTCTCAAAAAGCTCTTTGCATATCTTACTGTCCTTTGCTGCCCGTGACAACAATTCTTTATCATAAAACTCAATTCCCAGTTCATCTGCCAGACGTTTTCCAATCTCGCGTCCTCCGCTTCCAAACTGACGACCTATTGTTATAATTGTATGTGTTTTACTCATAAACGTCACGCTCCTTTGCAGGTCATTATTCCATGATTATCCTATACATATTATATAACAATTCATAATAAATGTATAGATTTTCATGACATTTTGCGTAGTTTTTTCAATAAATTTTCAAAATATTCCGGAAGTGGGGCATCAAATTCCATATATTTTCCGGTTCTCGGATGGATAATTCCAAGAATTTTCGCATGAAGTGTCTGCCCCTGTAGTGTCCACGGACATTTTGCCGGACCATATACACAGTCTCCAAGCAACGGATGATGGATACTTGCCATATGCACACGGATCTGATGTGTGCGACCGGTTTCAAGCTCACAGGCAATATAAGTATATTCGCCAAAACGCTCCAGGACCCGGTAGTGTGTCACTGCATTTCTGCCATTTTTCTCATTGATACTCATTTTCTTCCGGTCAATCGGATGGCGTCCGATCGGCGCATTCACAGTACCGGAATCCTCTTTGATATTACCGTGTACAATCGCATGATAAATCCGCTTAATGCTGTGCTCTTTTAACTGTTCTGCAAGGATCTGGTGTGCGGTATCATTTTTACATACCAGAAGAGAACCGGTAGTATCCATATCGATCCGGTGTACGATTCCCGGACGCATTACACCGTTGATTCCTGAAAGCCGGTCTTTGCAATGATACATGATCGCATTGACCAGGGTTCCGGTATAATGACCTGCTGCCGGGTGCACTACCATACCTTTCGGCTTATTAACCACCAGGATATCATCATCCTCATAGAGAATATCCAATGGTATATTTTCCGGCAGGATATCCGGTTCCGTCAAATCCGGTATCGTAATCTGAATTTGATCTCCTTTTGCAACCTTATAGTTAGATTTGATTACTGTGGAATTTACCTTTACATTTTTTTCTTTTATCAGTTTTTGAATATAAGAACGGGAAAGCTCCGGCACTTTCTCTGTGAGAAATTTGTCGATTCTCTCCCCTGCATTTTCTTCACTCTGAAATTCTTTAATCTGCATGTTTCTGCTCCTGTCTGCGCGAATAAATAGAAAAATCTTCGTCCTTATAATAAAAAAAGATCAGCAGAACCAGAACGATAAACGTCACAGTCACATAAATATCCGCCACATTGAAAATCGGAAAATCAATCAGTGAAAAATAAAAAAAGTCAACCACATATCCTCTGGTCAGACGGTCAATAAAATTCCCGATTGCTCCGGCTGTCAGAATGATCATACAGATTCTGAGTGGCAGATATCTTTTTTCTACCGGAGTTCTGCCATAAAACCAGCTCACAATAACAAGGATCACAACGGTCATGATGACAAAGAACCATCGCTGGTTCTGAAAAATCCCAAATGCAGCTCCTCTGTTTTCAAGATAATGCAATTCAAAAACATTATTCCACAACACAAATGCAGACTGATCCTTCAAATGTGCAATTGCCAGAAGCTTTGTATACTGATCCAGAAGCACCAGGATTACGACTCCAAGTGCTGCAAAAATATATTGTTTTAACCCTGGTCTGTTCTTCATATGCTCTCCTTTACTGCTAATGCCATTAGATATACTTTCGGATTGTAACATAATAACGTCCTTTTTTTGTCTCGGAAAGAACTCCTTCGTACTGAAAACGTCCCATCTGTCTTACGGAAATGATATCGTTGTCCTTTACATGATATCCATTACTGGTAATCAGCTTTCCGTTTACGTATACACGCCCAGCCTCAATCAATGCAGTAAGTTTACTTCTGGACGAAGAAAAAGCCAGTGAAAGAAGGGAATCCAGGCGTACTGATGCAACAGTCCCCTTAATCTCTTCGTACTTTGGCTCCCATTTAAAATCTGCATTTTCTACTTCTACGGCACGAACGGTTGTATGACGTACCCTGGTCAGTTCTTTTACAAGAAACTCCGTCAGTTCCTGATGTACAAACACATAAGCTTCCTTATCGTGAATCAGAATATCTCCCGTCTTTGCCCGTGTGATCCCAAGGTTCAGAAGTGCACCCAGATAATCTCTGTGTGATAATTCCTCAGCAAATTTCGGCTGCAGCGGACTGATCTTCAGAATGCGGATCGGATATGTACTGCGGATACTTTCCTCATCCATATACATATAAAAAGCATCAGGTAGAAATGCTGCCATCTGACGCTCTGACGGATCATACCCGCCAAAGGTCCTGTATGGAACAGGGAAAGAATCCTTCGGCGTAGTATGTAATATATTCAGTTCATTCAGGTTCAGGAAATCGGAATACATAATGATTCCTCTCTGATAAGCATTGTTAGACAGCTCAATCAGACGTTTACGAAGTAAAGTCTCTTCTTTTTCCATACCCTGTCTTCTTTCTTCTAGTAACGGTTCTGGATCGGCACATCGAACGAAGTATTCAGAAGATCCTGCATATCGCCGGAAATATCAACATTTGCCGGTGTTACCAGAAAAATATAACTTGAAATCTTCTGAAGATTACCATCAATTGCAAAAGCAGATCCTGATGTGAAATCAATAATTCTCTGCGCGATCTCAAGATCCATACCTTCCAGATTCAAAATAACAGTTCTTCCCGCGAGAAGAGTCTCTGTAATCTCGCGTGTATCATCCATTGCGTTTGGTTTGATTACACAAACTTCCATTGCAGGAGCATTTCTGCGTGTAGAAGGCTGGCGCATCGGGGTGACTTTATTTGAACGACCTGATTTTTTAAGCTGATAATCTTCCTCTTCTTCTTCGTAAGCAGCCGGTTTATCTTTCTTTCCAAAAATATTCTTTTTTGGCTTCTCTTCTTCATATGACTCATCTTCAAAATCGTCATCTTCATCGTAGAAATCATCATCATACTCATCATCGTCGCCGTTTAATTTCATAACGTCTAAAAACTTATCTAATACTCCCATTTTTCTTATACACTCCTATCTGTGGTATCTAAATCTGATGAGCATAATTTCGCTCGCCAAAAATTGCTGTCCCTATCCGAACCATGGTGGCTCCCTCTTCTATAGCAACTTCAAAATCATTGGTCATCCCCATTGAAAGAATACTCATGTTAACATTATCAACTTTTTCCTTTGCAATGTCAACAGATAATTTTCGTAAGTTTGCAAAATGTATACGATTTTCTTCCGGGTTTTCTACAAACGGAGCAATTGTCATCAATCCTTGTACTTTTATGTGTTGAAATCTGACAATTTCATGAATAAAATCCATAACTTCCTCTGGCATCAGACCGAATTTTGTATCTTCTTTTGCCATGTTTACTTCGAGAAGCACATTTACAACAATACCTTTTTTCGCTGCTTCTTTATCAATTGTTTCCGCAAGACGAATAGAATCAACAGAATGGATCAGCTCTGCCTTATCGATGATATATTTTACTTTGTTGCGCTGCAGATGACCAATCATCTGCCAGTGAATATCCTTCGGCATTATGTCATATTTTTCATCCAGTTCCTGCACTTTATTTTCACCAAAATAACGGCAACCGTAAGCATACGCTTCTTCCAGCATTTCTACCGGTTTGGTCTTGCTGACAGCAATCAGTGTTACATCCTCCCGTTTTCTGCCGGAGCGTTCGCATGCAGCGCATACACGTGCTTCCACATCTTTTAAGTTTTCTGTGATCATTTCTTTCACTCCATTTCTTATTGACTTACTATCTGATTATCCCGAACAGAATCTCCGTTCAGGGCAATATGATCATAATTGGATAGACTGTAGCTGTTTCCTTCTGCAATAATATAGTATTCATCACTCTCACTCAGGATCTGAACCTGCTTGAATACAGCATAGCCTTTATTGACATTATAAACTCCTTTGATGCTTTCGGTTTTCAAAAGATCCATCGTATCGGAAGATTCCGGCAACAAAAGAGTATCTCCTTTTTTCAGATTCTCTGTATCCAGATATGCAATACCCGATTCCGTATCCTCGTTAATGATCGTCACCGGAATAAATTCCGTTGTCGTCTTTCCTTTTTTGGTCGTCTGCCTGTAGACACCTTCGTTCTGAGAAGCCCCGCCGCTCGTAATATAATCTATCGGAACAGCATAACAGTCTTTCTCCGTTACCGAGGTTTTCGGAATCTTAAGCCCGGACTCGTCTTCCAGGATCAGTTCAATATTCACGAACCGTTCATCTGCATACCGGATCATGGAATCCTTAAAAGTAATATTGGCATAAATATCATTTTTCTTTTCCGTAAGTCGCATAGTTCCCCACAGGTCTTTATTATCCTTCAGGAATCTGACCTCAACAGAAAGGGAATCTTCCCCGTTCATTTTTGTCTGGAAGGTTTGTGCCAGATCAGAGGTCAGGCGTACCGTTACCGTCCACTCTTCATCTGTGACCAGGCGATATACCGGCTGCCCTGCATCAATCTTCTGGTTGCCTGAAAGCTCTGTGACACTGTAATTTGCCTTATCAAACATCTCATCCGTGATATTATCTGTCGTCAGATTTTCATAGCCATCTACCGAAAGCTCCACGATTCCGTCATCCGGGCTTTGAAATGCATCTACATTTCCGGACTGCAGAATAGAATTCAGCTGTGCAACCCTGCTCTGTGTCGTATTGTTCTGTAAGATCGCTGTTACTTCACTTTTCAGATTTGATGCCGTCTTAAACTCCTCCGGTGAATAGGATTCATTAAATCCCTGTGCCTTCAGCAGAATACTGTTCCATTCATCTGCATTCAGGGAAACTTCTTCATTGCTGTCCTGATCCGTCTGTGTCTCGAGCTTGGAAGACGTAATGGTGTAAATATTGGTTCCAAGTGCAACCTTCTGTGCATCGTCTACAAAATAATTGACATATCCGCTTTTTTCAGCATTTACCACCGTTTCTTTTCTGAGAACCATTCCGGTAAGATTCCTGTCTTTTAAAATGCTTCCTTCCCGTACCTCATATACACTCACTCTGTCTTTTGTAAAATAGATCAGAACGGTAAAAACAAGATACACAAAAATAATTCCAAACAGAATCGTACCAATATTTAAATGTCCTTTTCGTTTATATTTCTGGAGGCTGACGACCTCCGTATTCTTCTTTTTCCCAGCCAAAAATCAAGCCTCCAAATCTATTCGGATTTTAACAGGCACAGTGCCGCACCATTCAGATAATCACAGCACCTGCCCTGATACCTGCCTTCCTCTTCCATCTTCTGCAGCAGTTCGTCCCTCAGCCTCCACCAGCTGCATCCCCAGTTACAGAACACCGCATCTTTCTCAGGAATTCTTGAAAACATTCGTTCTACTGCCACGGTTTCCGGAATCTGTTCAAGAAACGTAATCACTCTTTCAAAATATTCTTCCTTTGAACATACCGTTATTTTACCATTTTCATACCAATCACACAACCGTGTATTTCTGGCAATATAAAGCGAATGCAGTTTCACAATATCCACACCAAGCGCAGTAAGGATTCTTGCAGTCTCTTTTGCATCCGCTGCCGTATCTCCCGGAAGATTAAGAATCACATGGGTACAGATTGAAATACCAGTATATCTTTTAATCCGCAGTACTGCATCGATAAATTCTGCAAGACCATGTCCCCTGTCGATCATCTGCAGTGTATGATAATTTGCTGTCTGTAATCCAAGTTCTACATTCATCTGAATTCCGGTCATCGCGCGGATATCTCTCATAATATCAAGATACTCAGCCGAAACACAATCCGGTCTTGTGGAAACAGATATCTCCACGACACCCGGAATCCTGGTAGCCTCCATCAGATAACTGCGAAATCTATCCGGAGGAAGAAAGGTATTGGTATAATTCTGAAAATATGCAATATATTTGTTGGCATGGTATTTTCTCGTGATCATCTGTCTGGTCCGTGTCAACTGTTCTGTGACAGAAACTGCAGCCGACATTGCCTCAAATCCGGTTCCTGCACCGGCACAGAATGCACATCCATCTCCGTCAAGACGGTTTGGACATGTGACCGGAAGGTTCACCGGAAGCTTGTATACTTTTTCACCATATTTGTTTTTCAGGTAATCCGAATATTTATAATATAACATATTTTTCCTCTCATTTATGAATAATCACAAAGTTTTAACACATACTAACCGTATAGAATCGTATAAGGAGGATATTTACATGAAATGGTTTGATAATACAGCACTCACCGTCGTGATCATCGGTGCTGTGAACTGGCTTCTGATCGGTATATTCCGTCTGGATCTTATTGCCTGGCTTTTTGGAAACATGTCATGGCTCTCACGTATCGTCTACACGATCGTCGGACTGTGTGGACTCTACCTGATCAGTCTTTTTGGTAGAATCGGATCCATGTCCGAATCTTAATACGCCCAGGTAATGTACCTGATACCATCTCGGTGTATTTTCTACATGCTTGAAAAAAAGAAAGGGGCTCCCAGACAAGAGATGCCCCTTTTTGTGTATACGATAAGATTCACACACCACATTTACTGCTGACCAGACGGGATTGCCTCAATCAATGATGTCATATCCTCATACAGAACCGGTTTTTCTGAGGCTCCCATAACAATCGATATGTATGGATTGTCACTGGAATCTTTTTCCATCAGAATCAGACAATATCCTGCTTCATCCGTTGTCCCAGTCTTCCCGCCTACAATCGTAACATTCTCCGGCACATCCACCTCTCCCTGCGCATAGAGATTGGTCGGTGTAAACAACGCCTCCTGGCTGTTACCGTCCACATCTGTATAATATGCGGTATATGCTTCACTCTGTATGATATTTACAAAATCTTTATGCTTTATGCACTCATTAAATATCAGATAAAGGTCATACGCTGTTGTATAATGATTGTCATCATGCAGTCCGTGCGGATTCATAAAATGAGTCCCGTTCGCCATCAATTCCTGGGCTCTGCGGTTCATCATATTAACAAACGCTTCTTCTGATCCACCTACATATTCCGCGATTGCAGTTGCTGCATCATTTCCAGAATACAAAAGAAGAGCTCCCAAAAGATCCCTGAGTGTCCAGACTTCTCCTTTCGCAAGGCCGCACACCTGTGCATCCGCCGGAAAACTGGATGCATCTGCGTTTCCACTGATCGTCACCTGGTCATCCAAATTTGCATTCTCAATAGCGAGAAGTGCCGTCATGATCTTGGTTGTACTGGCAGGATACAGTCGTTCATGCGCTTTATAAGAATATAATACACGTTCTCCTGTAAGATCAAATAATGCAGCACTGTGCAATTCAGTATCTTCTGTATATCCCTCTAACGCCACATCATTTTGTGCTACACACAGCTCCTCTGCATAAAGCTTTCCCTGGTATAAATCCTGATTATAATTTTTAAGTTCATATGCTGTCACAGGTGTTGCTCCTTTTCCTCCGATGCAACCACCTGTAAACAGACTTATCGATGCCACACATACCAGTGCGGCACTTTTTGCTCTACTTATACATCTCACGCCAATCCAAGTCTCCTCTGTCTAATGCAAGTATAATGATTTCTGCCGTTGCAAGATTGGTAGCCATCGGGATGTTGTGCATGTCACAAAGACGAATGACATCATTTACATCCGGTTCATGTGGCTTTGGATTCTGTGGATCCCGAAGAAAGATTAGAGCATCAATTCCATTCTGTGCAATCTGCGCACCGAGCTGTTGTTTGCCGCCCAGCGGTCCCGCAAGATATTTGTGAATAGAAAGATTAGTAACTTCTTCGATCAGCCGGCCGGTTGTACCGGTCGCATACAACTCATGCTTGCTCAAAATCCCACGATATGCAATACAGAAATTCTGCATCAGTGTTTTCTTAGAGTCATGCGCAATAAGTCCGATATTCATTTTCTCAGCTCCTTTTACTGATATTTTTTAGGCTGAAGCCCTATATTTAATACAATGCCAATTCCCATATATAAGCTGATAAGCGAAGTCAGTCCGTAACTAACAAACGGAAGGGGAATTCCTGTATTTGGTAAGATCCCTGTTGCCACGCCGATATTGATAAACGACTGAAATCCTATCTGCGCGGCTACACCGCAGCAAATAATCCGCCCCGCCAGATCTTGTGCCCTGAGTCCTATCAATATGCATTGTACTACAATCAATAATAACAGACCAATCACGATACAGCAACCCACAAAACCTAATTCTTCACCTACAATTGCAAAAATAAAGTCTGTCTGTGGCTCAGAAATAAAATTTCCGTTCTTCACGGATGTGGTTGTATTATTATTCAGTCCTTTACCGGTAAGCTGTCCGGAACCAATCGCCATAATTGCATTATTCTGCTGGTAAGCTTCATCACTTGCATATTTCTGCGGTTCCAGCCATGCCAGAATACGCTTTTGCTGATAATCGTGCAGAAATGGCTGATTTGGCTGTACAACAATACTGATAAAAATAATCGTAACCGGAACCAGAATCGCAATCAGGGTTCCGATAAATCGATAACTCAGTCCCGCCAGATACATCATAGCACAAAAAACAAGCGCTATGGATAAGGTTGTTGAAAGGTCTGGCTGAAGAACGATCAGGATCAGTGTTGGTGCAATCAGTCCTACTGCTTTCAGGATGGTTGCAGCACTGTTCAGATCATCCTCATGATTCATCAGAAATTTTGCAAAGAATACGACAACCAGTATTTTGCTGAGCTCTGATGGCTGAAAATTCGTCACTCCGATATCGATCCACCGCTGTGCACCATTTACATTGGTTCCAAACAGCTTTACACATACCAGTGCAATGATATTGATCCCGTATAAAATCCAGTAAAAGTTCAGAAGCCATACATAGTCTATCATCGAAAGAATGATCATCAGGATCACTCCGGCGACAAGTCCTATGATCTGTCTTCCCTGTACTGCCTGCTTTGCACTTCCGATTACCATAACTCCGATAATCGATATAGCAATAACAGAAATGACCAGACCGAATTTCACATCTTTTAAATGATAAGGTTTTGTCTTTTTTGGTAATCTCACGATTTTTCTCCTGTCAAGTTGATTCTAATCTGTGAACGTGTTATTTCCACTTTAAAATTATCTTCGGTTATCTTCATGTATTTTCCGATTGTGTGGTATAATTCTCCGCACAAAAGTTCATAAGTATCTGGCTGACACTGCACCCGGTCCGAAACAAGAAGGCTTTTCAAACGTTCTTTTGCAATGCGGACAGATGAATGGTGCATACCTCTTTCAAATACATGCATGATACATCCTCCTAATTTCTTTTAAACATATGGGAAAGTTTGTAAAACAAACTTTCCTGTTTATCCAGATCGAGAAATGGCACTTCTTCACCGGTTATACGCCGGCAGATATTGGTATATGCTTTTCCTGCCAGCGAATCCATATCTACAACCGCCTCTCCCTGGTTCGTTCCGATCACGACCTGTTCATCATCCGGAATTGCTCCGATCAGATCGATAGGAAGAATCTCTGTCACATCTTCTACTGACATCATCTCTCCTCTTTTCACCATATCCATCCTGATACGGTTAATAATAAGATTCAGTTTTTTCATGTGATTCTGCTCCAGCAGCCCAATGATGCGGTCAGCATCACGAATGGAGGATACTTCTGGCGTTGTCACAACAAATGCTCTGTCAGCTCCGGCAATCGCATTCTGGAATCCCTGCTCAATCCCTGCCGGACAATCCAGTAAAACGTAATCAAATTCATCTCGAAGCTCATTTGTAAGCTTGATCATCTGCTCCGGTGTGATCGCTGACTTATCCTTTGTCTGTGCCGATGGCAGCAGATACAGATTTTCATGACGCTTATCACTGATCATCGCCTGCTTCAAACGGCAGCCACCTTCGATTACGTCGACCAGATTATATACGATCCGGTTTTCAAGTCCCATGACAACATCCAGATTCCGAAGACCTAGATCCGTATCGATCACCAGTACCTTTTTCCCGAGCCTTGAAAGTCCGGCACCTATATTTGCTGTCGTTGTTGTTTTTCCGACACCGCCTTTTCCCGATGTCACTACAATAATTTCACCCATTTTTCAGATCCTCCTACCACTCTAAATTCTCCAGTGGATCGATATAAATGCGCTTGCCGTCAAGACGGGCGATACTTGGTCTTACGGTTTCGTCCTGAAGATATGTATGTGTTGATACAATATCTGCAATCTTCATTACATGCGGTCTCATCGACAACGCCGTAATAAACGCATTCCGATCTCCTGTTGCCCCGGCATGTACCGTTCCCCTTACCGCACCCAGCACAACAATATTGCCCTTGGATACTACGGTTGCACCAAACTCTACATCGCCAAGTATAATAATACTCTGTTCTGTCTCCAGTACCTGCCTTTGTCTGAGCGTACCTTTGTAGAACTGACCTTCTTTTCTGGTTAAACTGTTAAGAGAGTCTTCTACTACTTTTTTGTATAATCTTTCTGTATTTTCATTAGCATCAAAAATACAGACAATATGGATATGAGCGACATCAGTGATCAGACCAATGACCTCTTCTTCCTGTGGTTTTGTAAGAATCCGCCCTTCAAACGTAACCGCCATGGTCGCATCTTTGAAAAAGCGGGCAGATTCGGTAAATTTTTCTCTCAATTCCTTCAGAATCTCTGTATACTCTGCATCAGGATCCATATGAACAATCAGACCGTATTTATTACTTTTAATGATGACTTTCTGTTTCATACCTGTGATCCCCCTCAATCTAGTCTCCATGTGTCGATGATGAACCTGCTGCCGATGCATGCCCTGTGATCAGCTCATCACGGCTTGTCTCTCCATAATAATAGCGCATCAGGTCTCTTCCAATCTCTGACGGATATAAAGATTCATAACCATTTTTGATACGGATCGCAAATGCGACTTCCGGGTCGTCACTTGGCGCATAGCCAACAAACAGACCGTGATCCGGATGTGTATTACTCTGCTGTGCCGTACCGGTTTTACCTGACATTGTAATATTTCCCAGCGAAGAATATGTACTGTTGCTGGTAACAACCGCCCGCATTCCCGACTGAACAGCATCCCATGTATTTCCGGAAACACCCTCTATCTGGTTCAGCACATTCGGTTCGTAAGTTTTTGTTACCTTACCATCCTTATTTTCCACATGATCCAGAAGAGAAAGATTATAAACAGTTCCTCTGTTTGCAATTGCTGTAACATATCTTGCAAGCTGAGTTGTCGTATAGTTATTAGTACCCTGACCGATTGCAGAACGTACAGAGTCCTGATCAGATACCTGAGGTGACGATTCCGGAATTTCGATTCCTGTTGTCTGGTTCAGTCCAAACATAGTCGCATATTTCAGAAGCGTCTCACATCCCTGGTCAGAAGAATATCCCGACTCGCTGCTCTTTGCATTACTGAGCATCTGGTTTGTAAGTCCCAGACGGTATCCAACTTCATAGAAGAACATATTGCAGGAATGCTGGATCGCACTCGTCACATTCAGACTTCCATGCGACCCCGGATAAATCCAGCATCGTGGACTCGGTGAAATTTTCTCATAGAGTCCGCCGCAGCTGATATACGTGCTGGTATCAATGACGTCTTCTGTCAGTCCGGCAACAGCAACCAGTGGTTTGTAAGTAGATCCCGGTGCCGTCTTCTCCTGCGTCGCATTATTATATAACGGTGCTGACTGATCATTTAAAAGCTTTGTATAATAGCCTGAATCCATGGTATTTGCAAGCCGGTTATTATCATATCCCGGGTAGGATACACAGGCAAGAAGCTGTCCGGTCTTCGTGTCAGTTACTACGACCGATCCGGTAGATGGTTCCAGTCCAAGCTGTCCCGGTGTGATTTCCAGATCTTCAATCTTGGAATACATGAAATCATAGGCGGTCATTGTACCATCCGCAAGCTTATTATAAACATCTGCATCATAATTCAGAATTCCCTGCTCATAAAGCATCATACCAATCTGGCTTCCTGTGATTTCTTCATTGCGTATCATATACTTGTAGATCAGTTTGTCAAATCCGGAATTCTTAGGAAGATTTGCACTGATATACGCCAGAATCCCCTGATATACTTCATTCTGATCCGAATACTCACTGTCACTGTTCATATAATCAGTCAGTTTTGATGTATCGATCCAGTTCTTGGAGATCGCATAATTCAGATAAGTATAGAGACTGATGCTCTCATCATTTTCCCACGCAATATATGTAGAATCATTGGTATCAATCGAATCTTTCTGAATGATTGCTGCATTCTGGGTAAGTACAGTACTGATAATATAACTGAGATATGCCTGCATATCCTCATCACAGTCTTTATATGCCGGCGCACCTGAATCACTCAGCTGTGCCATCACATCTGCAAGCACTGCCTCCTTTTTGGAGGAAAATGACGCATACACACTTTTCTCAGTCTCCCAGGCATCCGCAGCCTCAAAATGTCCCACATTCAGAATCTCATTGGAAATAAATGCATTGTAAACATCACCAATCGGTATCTTCACATCACTTCCCTCTTCTGCCTGTGTACGGTCATAGGTCAAAGACGTAGTCAGATTGGAAAGGATGATTCCGGCAAGCTTTTCTTCCAGGAGATCATAAGCTGCCTTTTGCAGATTGGCATCAATAGAAAGATAGACATCATTTCCTGCTTTTGCCTTTTTCCCCTGCTTGGACTCAATGACCTTTCCCACACTGTTAACATAAAGTTTGATTTCACCTTTTTCACCTTGAAGTGTTTTATCCAGTGTCTGCTCCAGCCCTGCTTTTCCAACCACATCCGTAAGAGAATACGAGTCCGACTCCTTTTCATCCAACGCATCATATTCATCTTGTGAAATCACGCCCGTATAACCAAGAATAGACGCAAAATATTTGCTGTCCGGGTAATAACGGATTGAATCCTCTTCAATATTAACTCCCTGAAGAGTATCCAGGTTCTCCATGATAGCAGCTGTTGTACTTTCACTGACATCACTTGCAATTGTTGTAGCCACATACTTCTGATAGCGATTCAGTCCCATGGAATACCGGATTGTTACCAGCTTCAGGATTTCTTCTTTGGACAGTTTCTGTTCGTCCAGTCCATAACCGTAGGTCTCATCTGTACAGAGATAATGCATCAGATCTGCCGCACTGTATGCCTTCTGCTTGTTACTGAGCTTATCAATGGTTGCTTTTCCAAACACATCCGCAAGGAACCGCAGACGCTGCACCTCGCTTGTCATGGAATAAGCATATTCTCCATTATCATTGAGAATAATTTTGAAATCATTGACAATAGAATCTCCATTCGATTCAACAATACTGATCACTTTCTCAATTGTTGCATTGATGATTTTATTTTTCTCTTTGACCGTATCATAGTCACCGTTGTCTTCAATCGTGACGGAATATGCGAGCTTGTTATCTGCCAGAACCACTCCGTTCCGGTCCAGGATACGGCCTCTGGTTCCCTGTACCTCTTTTGTTTTCTGGATCTGAAGCTTATAGTCATCCAGATATGCCTGTCCGTTTACGATCTGTAAAACAAACACACGCTGTATCAAAATTGTAGAAAGCACAATAAACACAAGCATCAGCACAAACACTCTAGATTTTACCAAGTCGATAAACCATCTTTTCAGACGATCCAATAAATCAAACAAATCTGCTAGCACTCCTTTTTTCTTCTTCTTCAAGTCTTCGGTTAATATGCAGAATGATCTGATACAGAACAAGTGTAATCAGAATCGTGTAAACCAGTTCCGGCATGATCACATGTCTCAGATAATTCAAAAAATGGAAATCACTTTTTAACATGAATAAAAGGACATAAATCACCATACCATATAGAAACTCACTGCCGGCAATAAGTGCCAACGGGAGTTTGATGTCTTCGTCATAAAATACTCTCTGGAAAAATCCGTTGCCATATCCGATCAGCATATAGATCAGCGCATAAAATCCAAGCAGATTTCCACCTAGTATATCTTTTAAAAGTCCACAGAAAAAGCCGATGATCATTCCTTCTTTTTGTCCCCTCATAAATCCAAATGAGGACGTCACGATAATCAGGAGATTCGGAATAATCGAGGCAAACGCCAGCTTTTGAAACACCGTTGTCTCCAGAAGAAAACAGACAGTGATCAACACAGCACAGATCAGGATCCTTTTAATCTTTTTCATGTCTATTCGCCTCCGTTATCGCTTCCACTTTCACCTTTTCCATCGATCAGATCCTGCTTTGTTGTTGTAATAACAAGAACTTCCTGTAATTCCTTAAAATCCGTAGCAGGAATGATATATCCGGATCTTGTCAGGTTATTGGAATCTACATTTACCTCTGAAATATATCCAACCAGAAGTCCCTGCAGATATTTGCTGCTGATATTCGATGTTACAACCTGTTCTCCAACCGCCACTTCATTTTCATTATTGGCAAGCTGTTCAAATTTTAAAAGTCCGTCCTGCACCGTCTGCAGATCTCCGCTTACAATACATTTGTCAAAGGTTGTCAGGATCATGGCACTTACATTTTTATCATCGATAATCGAACTTACTGTTGCCCAGTTCGGTCCGACTTCTGTGACGATTCCAACCAGTCCGGTTCCAGATAGGACATTCATATCTTCCCTGATCCCATCATTGCTTCCCTTATCAATCGTAAATTTCGAAAACCAGTTGCTATTCTCGCTGGCGATTACATTCGCAGCAACTTTCGGATAATCCGCTGTATTCTGATCCATCTTATATAATTCTTTATATCTTTCCAGCGTTGCTGAATTCTGCTGCAACCGGTTATTCTCAGTCGTCATCTCTTCCAGGCGGGATTTCAGTTCTTTGTTTTCTTTTTTTATTTCCTGAAGTGTTGCAAAATTCTCTGAAACATCGCCGATCCACATCCCGACACGGTTGATTCCTTTCTGCATCGGCACGATCGTGTAACCTGCTGCCCAGGAAAGCGGTCCTTTCCCGGACTCTGCAAATCCGGAAAGTCCCATCAATACAATACATATGATAGCAAGGATCAGCAACCAGTATTTATTTGATGTCGAAAATTGATTCTTTCTTTTCATCTATCTTATCCACCTATAATTTTCATCCAACATTGAGTACGAAAGTTTTTTAAGTTCTTTTGAATTGATCATCCGTCGCAGCCCTTCTACTGCACACAGATCCGGCTTAGCAGCCACATGCACCGGATATCCAGTCACAGCTTCTATGTACCGGTCAAGCCCCGGTAGCCTGGAAACACCACCCGTCAGACAGATTCCATTCTTTCTGATTGAACGGGCTACCTCCGGTGGGGTCCGTTCAATCAACTGACCAATCTGCGAAGTACAGGTTTCCAGAGATTCTTTCATCGCAGCCCGTACCGCACTGCTTGGGATTTCCTGGTATCTTGGTACACCAACAACCAGATTACGTCCGGCAACCACCATGGAAGCTTTTCCGTTTCCGCCAAGCACTCCAAAACGTTTTCTGAGAGCCTCGGCTGTCTGTCTTCCGATCAGAAAATCATAATTCCGGCGGACCATATTCTGAACTGCCACATCAAATGTCATACCACCGATCTTAAGCATTTTATTAAGTACCATGCCACCTGAACCTACTACAGATAATTCGGTTGTAGCCGCACCAAAATCAACGATCAGCATCCCTTTTGTCTTCCGGACATCAATTCCCATTCCGATACACTGCGCAACACCGCGTTCTACAATACTCACTTCTTTTGCTTTCGCCGTTGAATGAACAACCAGATCAAAAAACGCCCGTTTTTCAACTTCTGTGACATCCGTAGGTACTGCGATCAGATATTCTGATCCTCTTGTAAAACGGCGCTCTTTCTTCAGCAGATTCTGAAGAAGATACTGCATATCCGTAAATCTGCTGATTACACCTTCTTTCATCGGAAACACCACTTCAATATTTCCCGGTGTTCTCTCGAACATCGCATATGCTTCATCGCCGACAGCCAAGATCTCTTTTCCGTCCACAATAGCAATTACATTCTTCTCTTTCCACGTACTGTCCTGCTTTTTATCATACACCTTGATCTCATAAGTCCCGAGATCAAGACCGTAAATATTTCGCGCCATAATCTAAAGTTCCTTTCCATACTACTTTTCCTTAAGCAGCTTCTGCTCTGCGAGTGATACATAGCAGTTATCACCAATAATGATATGATCCAGAAGTTCAATTCCAAGAAGGCTTCCGCCCTCCCGGATGCGCTGCGTCACAAGAATATCTTCCCTGCTCGGCATCGGATCACCACTTGGATGATTGTGCAACAGTATAATATAGACTGCGTTCTTTTGCAATGCCTCTATAAAAAGCTCTCTCGGGGAAATTACGGACATATTTACTGTCCCTCTCGAAATTTCGCTTTCTCCGATCAGTCTGGAACGCGTATTCAGCATCAGCAGTTTCAAATGCTCCTGCCTGTAATAGCGCATATCTTCCATATAATATGCTGCAATTGTATCCGGTCTTGAAAAATCCAGATCTTCTCTGGCTGAAAGCTGGGACATTCTCTTGGAAAGCTCACAAAGGCATAAGATCTGAATAGCCTTTACTCTTCCGATTCCACTGATTTTCAGCAGTTCTTCTTTTGTCCAGCTTTGAAGATGGGCTTTGGCTTGTGGCTGTGTACCTTCTCCGGGATAAAAAAGCTTCCTGGCAAGATCCAGTGCACTCTCTCCCTTTGTTCCAGTCCTTAACAAAACAGCGAGCAATTCAATATCTGTTAAACTGCCCGCCCCAAAGCGTTCACATTTTTCATATGGCCGCTCTTCTGATAACATTTCTCGAATGGTATTTTTTTGATTCATCCTTTTGCAGGATTTGTTGATTCACACCAGACTCTCCACCCTTGTATATGGGATGCTTTATACATCCTATAAGAAACGATAAATGAATATGGAGATAATCACTCCAATAATGCTTGCGATCGTGATCTTAATCGTAAGACCAAACGTAATAACGACAAGTCCGAGGTTCAAAACAATCGGTGTCTCTACCCCGAAAGTCTGTCCATAAGAAAGCCAGCTAAGTGCTGGAACCCCTTCTGCAAGCACACCGATAAAGCCACCCAGAACAATTCCTGCCAAAATCAGCAGAAATAACGCCCAGGCATTCTTACTTCCGGCTCCTCTCATCTGTACTCCTCCTCTTTTGAATCACAAACTGGTATCATTTTAGCATATTTTAAAAAACGTGTATAGACTTTTTAAATATTATTTTTTTCTTAACACAGCTGTTTTCTATAAAAACGGTGCATATTTTTGTCGAATTTTCTCTGCGATTTTAATACCGTCTGCTGCCGCCGACGTAATCCCGCCGGCATATCCTGCGCCCTCTCCGCAAGGATAAAGTCCTCCAATCACGCTTTCCAGCGAATGATTATCTCTTACGATCCGTACCGGCGAAGAGGTTCTGCTCTCCACTCCGGAAAGAATGGAAAGAGGATGCGAAAAACCTCGAATTTTCTTGTTAAAATCTTCCATCCCATCCACCAGCGCGCTACTGATCTTTGCCGGAAAAATCCCCGCCAGGTCTGTCTCTTCATACGCACCCTTCATACATGGCTCATGTCCCTGATACCAGACTTCTGCTTCGGTCTTTTCCTTTTCTTTTCCGGTCACACTCCGGTAAAAATCCCCGTATCTCTGTACCGGAATTTTCCCTTTTCCTGCTTTGTAAGCTGCCTTTTCCAGTTTTCTCTGGAATGCAATTCCAGCAAGCGGATGGTCGCTTTCAAAATCCTCCGGTGTAACCGTCACAACGATTGCGCTGTTGGCATTGTGGCTGTCGCGGGCATGATAGCTCATTCCGTTGACCGCAAGATATCCCTCCTCCGAAGACGCATTAACCACATAGCCTCCCGGACACATACAGAACGAATATACACCTCTTCCATCCGGCAGTTTTGCAGTCAGCTTATAGGCTGCTGCCGGAAGAGATGCCTTTGCATCCCCATACTGGGAATGATTGATCAGCTCCTGCGGGTGTTCTGCACGTACACCAACCGCAAAGGATTTTGCCTCCATCGGAACCTTTTTCTCGAAGAGCATCGCAAAGGTCTCCCGCGCACTGTGTCCCGGTGCCAGAACCAGCGTCTCCGTCTGTATTTCTTCTTTTTCTTTTTTCAGAAGATCTTCATATACGATCCCTCTGATCCGCCTTGTATTTTCCGTAAAAAGGACCTCTGTCATCTGTGTATGAAAATGGATTTCACCACCCCACACAAGGATTTTCTCACGCATATTTCTGATCACAGTCCGTAGAATATCCGTTCCAATGTGTGGTTTATTCACATAAAGAATGTCTTTTGGTGCTCCGTTTTCCACGAAAATCTCCAGCACCTTACGATTGCGCCCCACCGGATCCTTGATCAGTGTATTTAGTTTTCCGTCTGAAAACGTCCCTGCTCCGCCTTCTCCAAACTGCACATTGGAATCCGGTTTCAGCACCCCCGTCTTCCAGAACTCCTCAACATCTTTCTGTCGCTCTTCTACCGGTGCCCCCTGTTCCAGAAGAACCGGCTGATACCCATATTCTGCAAGAAAATACGCACAGAAAAGTCCGGCAGGACCGCATCCGACAACTACCGGACGTGACTTCAATTTTTCGTTGCCTCCTGCCGGAAAAACATATGGCATTGCTTCATGGAGTTGCACATTGCCTGCACGCTTTTTTCGGGTAAGCATCTTCAAAAGCTGTTTTTCATTGTCCGCTTTTACATCCACAGTATAGACATAGAACAGCTCCGGCTTCTTTCTGGCATCCAGAGACTGCTTGATAATCTCATAGCTCTGTACCGCTTCTGTCCTGCACATCAGTGTGTGCACAATCTTTTTCTTCAAATCCTCTTCCGTATGCGTAACCGGAAGCTTCAGCTGACTGATTCTAAGCATTTGCCGCTCCTTTCCCTGCCAGATAACCACTGGTCCATGCCCACTGCAGATTGTAACCTCCGCAGATTCCATCTACATCCAGAATTTCTCCTGCAAAATAAAGTCCTTTTACAAGCTTCGACTCCATCGTGTCCGGATCAATTTCGCTTGTATCTACACCACCCGCACAGATCTGCGCCTGTTCAAACGGATTTGTCTTATCAATATAAGTACGGAAATGCTTACAGATCCGGCAAAGTCTTTCCAGATTCTCTTCACTAAGGTCATGCACCGGCATTGTTCCTGAAATTCCAATTCTCTTAAGCAACGCACCGGCAAGCTTTTTGTGGAATAACCCATTAAAATACTGTTCCATCACAAGACCATCCAGCCTTATCTTCCGTTCCTTTAACATCTGCAAAAATTCTACATCTCCAAAATCCGGCATAAAATCCAGTTCTGCAAAAACTTCTTTCTTTTCATACAGACCTCTCGCTGCATAACGGCTGATCTGAAAGACCGGAATCCCGGAAATACCATAATCCGTAAGCTGCAGCTCGCCGATATCAGAAGCCGTTTCTGTCCCATCGATAAAAACCGTTACTTTTCCATGAGTACGAACGCCTGCGACTTGCCGGTACAGCTTTTCCCTGCACCGGAGCTGTACCAGAGCCGGGACAACCGGAACCAGCTTATGTCCCAGCATTTTTGCCAGGTCATATCCACTTCCGTCACTCCCTAGCTTTGCAGCTGCCTTTGATCCGGCCGCAAGGATCACAGCCTCACCGGAAATCATTCCTTTTTTCCCATCTTTTGAAAAACTGATCTGAAAACCATTTTTCTTTGGTATGATCCCAAATACGCGAACTCCGGTATGAATCCGGATCTTTGCCAGTTTCAGCGCAGACTCCAGCGCTTCCCTCACTGCCGAGGCTTGCTCGGACCAGGGATACAGATAGCCATTTTTATCCTTCGGATAAATTCCAAGATTTTTAAAAAAAGATGTTGTCTCAGGCTCAGAAAATTTTCCGATTGATTTCCATGCAAATCCGCTATTATCGCTTCGATAGCAGGATGAATCCTGAAAACGATTGGTAAAGTTACATCTGCCATTACCCGTCGACAGTATTTTTCTGCCAATTATTTCATTCTGTTCCAGAAGCAGTACATCTGCGCCGTTCTGCGCCGCCGTAAGTGCAGCCATACTGCCAGCTGCTCCGCCGCCGATGATGATGACTCTTTTTTTCATTCTATAATTCCTTTACAATTCCTTTTTCATATAACTTCTGAAGAGACATTAAAATACCAAGTTTTGCATGCGCCCAGGTGAGGCCTCCCTGAAAATATACTGCATACGGTTCTTTGATCGGTCCATCTGCACTCAGTTCGATGGACGATCCCTGTACAAATGCCCCTGCCGCCATAATCACATCACTGTCATATCCCGGCATTGCCCACGGTTCCGGTGTTACATAACTGTCAACCGGTGCTGCCGCCTGGATTCCCTGACAGAATGCGATTACACCTTCCGCACTTCCAAGTGTTACCGCCTGAATGATATCGTGGCGTTCCTCTTTTCCGTCCGGTACAACTGCATAACCAAGCTTTTCATATACATTCGCCGCAAAAATAGCACCTTTTAATGCACCTGCAACAACAGTCGGTGCAAGGAAAAGTCCCTGATAAAACGACTGCATCACACCAAGTGAAGCACCCACTTCTTTTCCAAGTCCAGGAGAAGTAAGGCGGTAAGCACACTGCTCGATCAGATCCTTTCTTCCAGCCACATAGCCACCGATCGGGGCAAGTCCGCCACCCGGATTCTTGATCAGGGAACCGACAACCAGATCCGCACCCACATCACTTGGCTCCTTTTCTTCTACGAATTCACCATAGCAGTTATCCACCATACAGATGACTTCCGGTTTGATCTTCTTGACAAATGCAATTGCTTCCCCAATTTGATCCACAGAAAAACTCGGTCTTGTCTGATATCCTTTGGAACGCTGAATCGTGATCAGCTTTGTTTTCTCGCCAATCGCTTTTTCAATCGAATCAAAGTCAAAGCTTCCGTCCGGCAGCAGGTCCACCTGGTTATAGATTACTCCATATTCTGCAAGGGAACCTGTGGATGGGCGGATTCCAATGACCTCTTCCAGTGTGTCATAAGGCTTTCCTGCGATGGAAAGCAGTTCATCACCAGGTCTTAAATTTGCAGAAAGTGTTAAAGCAAGTGCATGGGTTCCACAGGTAATCTGTGGTCTTACCAGCGCATCTTCGGTATGAAAGACATTTGCATACACCTTTTCCAGCGTATCTCTTCCAAAATCATTGTATCCATAGCCAGATGCATAGTTAAAGCATTCTGCATTCACCCTTGCTTCCTGCATGGCATGAATGACCTTCAGCTGGTTCAACTCTGCCATCTTATCGATCTTATCAAAACGTTCTTTCAGTGATTTTTCAATTTTTTCTCCAAAATCATGAACTTCCGGTGAAATTCCGGTCTGTTCATATAATTTCTGTATTTTCTGACTGATATCCATTAGTCTATAATCTCCTTTTCTTTCAGTATCACAAGCATTGCCTGCAAAATCTTCTCTTCATCGTATCCGAATTCCTCTTTCTGGATCCAGTTCACATCCCGCTCTCTGCGGAACCAGGTCAACTGACGTTTTGCAAAATGACGGGTATCCCTTTTCAGGATCGTTACCGCTTCTTCAAGTGAATTCTTTCCATCCAGATAATCCAGAATTTCCTTATATCCAAGTCCCTGCATTGAAACCATTTCCCTTGTGCATCCTCTGGTCTTTAAAGCAGTCACCTCATCTACAAGCCCCTGCTCCACCATCAGATCCACACGACGATCAATCCGCTCATACAAACGGCTACGCACATCATTCAGAACAAAATACGCAAACTGATACGGGGAATCCTTCTCCCGTTCTGCTTCATTATGTTCGGAAATCTTTGTTCCTGTCTCATGATAATATTCCAGAGCACGAATCACCCGTTTTACATTATTTGCATGAATTGCATCTGCCGACTTTGGATCCGCTTCCCTTAGCCTGTCATGGAGTGCCTGCGCACCATACTCCTTTGCATACGTTTCCAGCTTCTTTCGATAGGCAGTGTTTTCTTCTCCCTTTTCAAAATCAATGTCATACAAAAGCGCCTGGATATAAAATCCCGTGCCACCTACAACAATCGGAATACGTCCTCTCTTATAGATCTCTACCATTGCATCTTTTGCCATCTTCTGAAAAACAGCTACATTAAATTCCTCTTCCGGATTAAGCACATCGATCAGATAATGTTTCACACCTTTCATCTCTTCTGGCAAAATCTTTGCGGAACCAATATCCATGTGCCGGTATACCTGCATCGAATCCGCCGAAATGATCTCTCCTCCAATTGCTTTTGCAAGGCCAATCGACGCAGCCGTCTTTCCGACAGCAGTCGGACCTGTCAATATGATCAGTGGCTTTTTCTTCTCTGTCATCTGTGTCATGTTCTTCTCCTACACAATACGCTTAAATTTCTTTTCCAGTTCCCGCTTTGTCATCGCAATGATCGTTGGTCTGCCATGCGGACAATGATATGGATTATCCAGGGACAACAGTTCATTGATCAGTTCATCCATTTCTGCATAGGACAGCTTCATATTTCCTTTGACAGCTGCCTTGCAGGACATGGACGCAATCTTCTCATCAATCAGCTCTGGTTCCAGACTGGTCGATAACCCATCCGACAGGGAATCCAACATTTCAAGAAGCAGTTCCTTTTTGGCGATTCCAAACAGATTATCCGGAATTGCGCGAACTGCGTACTCGTCACCACCAAATGGCTCAATTTCAAACCCGATTGCCGTAAAGCGGTCTTTAAATGTCTCCAACACATCAATCTCCTGCATAGAAAGGCTCAGGATGATCGGTGGGCTCAAGTATTGTGAAGTATACTCTCTCTTCTTCATTCCTGCAAGGGCCCTTTCATAAAGGACTCTTTCATGTGCGGCATGCTGGTCTATAATATAGAGGCTGTCATGATACTGGATCAGCCAGTAGGTTTCAAAAACCTGTCCGATGATCCGGTATTCCTGTCTTGCCTCTTTCTTTAAAATCTGCTCTTCAAACAAATCTAACTGTTTTACTTTTTTTGCTTTCAAATCCTTCAAAAACAGATTTGACTCTGTTTTTTCCGGATCACGCTCTGTTTTTTCTTTACTTTTATAAGAATACGCTCTGTTTTCTATTCCTTTATTCTGGATATCTACAGCCGGATTTTCATCTAATGCAGCCATCTTTGACTCTTTAGCACCGATATTCTTCTCTTGCTCTTCTTTTGCTTCTGTAAGATGACTGGCATAAACCCGCTCCCTCATCTTCTGCATAAAATAATCCAGCTTTTCGTCACCGGTTGAGACTGTCTTTTCTGTACTTATCTGTGTCTGAAGTTCTGCTGACGGCATCTCTGACTGCGACCAGGATTCCGCTCGCTCTGCCCCCTCCTGAACGGAACTCTTTCGCATCTTGGGTGAAGTGCCATCTGTCCGATATGGATTTCCCGCATCTCTTATAACAGTTTTCTTTTCCTGTCTTTTTTCAGACATTCCCGGTACTTTGATCGCAGACATTTCCACTTCCGGAATCAACTCCGGCTCATGCAATCCTTTACTGATCGCCTCATAAAGCAGATTGTAAATCCCCTGCTGGTTACTGAACCTAAGTTCCATCTTGGATGGATGCACATTTACATCAATTTTTTCCGGATTGATCTCAATCTGGAATGCAACAAACGGATAACGATGCTGCATCGTAAAATCTTTGTATCCATCTTCAATCGCTTTTGCAAGAATACTGTTCCTTACATAACGCCCGTTGACAAAATAATTTTCAAAATTTCGATTTCCACGGTTAATCACTGGCTTTCCCAGATATCCGGACAGCTTTACACCATCTTTTTCAAATTCCAGTGGGATCAGATTGTTCGCAATTTCCCGTCCGTAAATGTGGTAAATGACATCTTTCATCTTCCCGTTCCCGGAAGTATGCAGCTTTACCTGTCCATTGTTGATAAACCGGAAGGAAATATCCGGATGCGAAAGGGCAAGTCTGGTCAGCAGATCACTGATATGGCTTGCCTCTGTCATCGGCGTCTTCAGAAATTTGCGTCTGGCAGGTGTATTGAAAAACAGCTGACGCACCAGAAAGGTCGTCCCATCCGGCGCTCCGGTCTCCTCCGGCGTTCTTCCTTTTCCGCCTTCTATGATATATTTTGTCCCAAATACATCTTCTCTTGTCTTTGTGATCAGTTCCACTCTTGCAACTGCCGAAATACTCGACAACGCTTCTCCGCGGAACCCAAGAGAAGACAAATGTGTCAGATCCTCTGCACTGCGGATTTTGCTGGTCGAATGGCGCAGAAATGCATTTTCCACGTCCTGTTTCGCGATCCCACAACCATTATCCGTAATTCGTATCAGAGAAATCCCGCCCTCTTCAATCTCCACAGTCACCGCTGTAGATCCTGCGTCAATCGCATTTTCCACCAGCTCTTTCACAACAGAAGCCGGGCGTTCAATCACTTCCCCGGCTGCTATCTTATCAATTGTAATCTGATCCAGCAATTCTATATGCGGCATTCGATTCTTCTTTCCTTTCTCTTATGGATCAGCCTACCATCTGTTCCGCAGCTTATTCTGCAGCTGATACAGTTTGTTCATGGCATCCATTGGCGTCATATGGCTGATATCCAGTTCCTTTAACTCATTTAACACATCATCATCTTTTACGGTATCAAACAGAGAAAACTGTGTCAGATCCACCTCATCCAGCTTCTTCTGCGTTTTTTTCTTCGTCTCACTTCCCTGTACCGCAATATCCTTTACTTTTCCGGTAATATCCGCTGTCACCAGCTCTTCTACGATCTCTTTGGCGCGGTTAATGACCGGATTCGGCACTCCTGCAAGCTTTGCGACCTGGATACCATAACTCTTGTCTGCTCCACCCTTTACGATCTTACGCAGGAATACGATATCATCACCTTTTTCCTTGACCGCAATACAATAGTTGTTGACATTGCTAATCTTGCCTTCCAGCTCGGTAAGCTCATGATAGTGGGTTGCAAATAAGGTCTTTGCCCCAAGAAGCTTGCTGTTGCTGATATACTCGACAACCGCCCAAGCAATACTCAATCCATCAAAGGTACTGGTTCCTCTTCCAATCTCATCCAAGATCAGAAGGCTCTTGCTTGTCGCATTTCGCAGAATATTTGCCACTTCGTTCATCTCCACCATGAAGGTGCTCTGTCCGCTTGCCAGGTCATCTGACGCTCCCACACGGGTAAAAATGCGGTCCACAAGTCCAATATTTGCTGAAGACGCCGGCACAAAGGATCCCAGCTGTGCCATCAGTACGATCAGCGCAGCCTGACGCATATAGGTGGATTTTCCAGCCATGTTTGGTCCGGTAATGATGGAAATGCGCTGTTTTTTATCATCCAGATAAGTATCGTTGGCAATAAACATATCATTCGGGATCATCTTTTCCACCACCGGATGTCGCCCATCACGAATGTCGATCACGCCCTTTTCATTGATCTTTGGCCGTACATAGTTGTTGCGCTCGGCAACCAGTGCAAGAGAAGCTATCACATCCAGCTTTGCAACTGCCTTTGCTGTTCTCTGTATCCTGGTCAACTCTGCTGCGATAGTATTTCTCACCTCACAGTAAAGCTCATATTCCAGTGCACAGAGTTTATCCTCTGCTCCCAGAATCGTATCTTCCAGCTCTTTCAGTTCTGGAATGATATAACGCTCCGCATTGGCAAGGGTCTGCTTTCTTGTATAATAATCCGGAACCAGATCTTTGAACGAATTGGTAACTTCCAGATAATAACCGAATACTTTATTATAACGGATCCGCAGGTTTTTAATCCCGGTCTTTTCCCGTTCCTTGGTCTCCAGATCAGCAAGCCAGTTCTTTCCTTCGGATTTTGCTTTTCGAAGACGATCCACTTCTTCATTATAACCGTCTTTGATGATTCCGCCTTCTTTCATGGCAAGTGGCGGTTCTTCCTGAATCGCCCGTCCGACCAGATCACAAAGTTCTTCCAGCGGATCCAGTTCTTCATAAATTTCTTTTAAAAGGTCACTCTCCATATCCTTTAATATACATTTTACCGACGGGAGCATGGAAAGGGAACTCTGAAATGCAATCAGGTCTCTTGGATTTGCTGACTGATAGGTGATTTTCCCGACCAGACGCTCCAGATCGTACACCGGATTCAAATATTCCCGGATTTCTTCTCTGCAAATAGCATTGTCCTTCAATTCCGCAACCGCATCCAGCCTTTTGACAATGGATTTCTTGTCGATCAACGGCTGTTCTACATATTTCCGAAGGGTTCTCGCCCCCATTGCCGTCTTTGTCTTATCCAGTACCCACAGAAGAGATCCTCTTTTCTGCTTTTCACGCAAAGTCTCAACCAACTCCAGATTACGCCTTGTAGCACTGTCCAGAACCATATAATTACCCGTTGCATAACGTGTCAGACGGCTCATATGAGACAGGGAATTCTTCTGCGTCTCTTCCAGATATTTTAAAAGCGCACCGGACGCGATCATCCCACATTCATAGTCCGAAAGTCCAATTCCTTCAAGAGAAGCCACCTTAAAATGCTCCTGCAAAGTTTCCCGGCAGAGTGCATCATCAAAATACCATGCTTCCAGTGAATAAATTGCCATATGCAGACGGTTTTTCAGATCATCCAAATCCAGTCCACTCATGTAAAATGCTTCATTGCAGACAATCTCAGACGGCATAAATTTGTAAAGCTCATCCATCAGTTTTGTCTGGGAATCCAGTTCTGTCACCAGATATTCCCCGGTTGTAACATCCGCAACCGAAAGTCCGTACCGGTCTGCCATATAGACAATACACATAATGTAATTGTTCTTTGTTTCATCCAGTCCCTGAGTATCCAGGTTGGTTCCAGGTGTTACTACACGGATAACTTCCCGTTTTACAATTCCTTTTGCTGTTTTCGGATCTTCTACCTGCTCACAGATTGCTACCTTATAGCCTTTTGATACCAGACGGTTCAGATAACTGTCAACTGCATGGTACGGGATTCCGCACATCGGTGCCCGTTCTTCCAGTCCGCAATTCTTTCCAGTCAGAGTAATTTCCAGCTCTTTTGATGCTGTGAGAGCATCGTCGAAGAACATTTCATAAAAATCTCCTAAGCGGTAAAAAAGGATACAATCCTTGTATTCCTCTTTTGTCTGCATATATTGCTTCATCATCGGTGTTAATTCATTACTCATATCAAAATCTCCTTATTTTATAAGGGTTTCAGCGTTTGTGGTATGCTAATTTGACCATCTTTTGACCAAATTTGTAAATCCTGATCAATTGTTGCATTTGAACGGAATAAATATTTATGCATATAATCTGTATATTTATTAAACTCGCTGTTAATAAATACGGAGTCCGGATGTGTATAATGTTTCATCATATCAATATCATTATGTCCGGAAATAAGCATTATAGACGCTGGATCCATATGAAATTCATAACACAATGTAATAAACGTATGGCGGAATAAATGAGGATGAATATTGGAAATATGATATTCCCTATTTTCTGTTAGTGCCTGTTGTTTTTCATGATTATTCATTATGGAAGTTATCCGTCGGCACTCTTTTTCTGCCTGTGTCGGCATAAAACAATTTCCCTCTTGTGTCGTAAAAATCAATTGAGGATAATCATTTAATAACAAATTTTTAATCCCCCACTTTTTTTGTACTTTCTTTTGTCAGCAAGCTGTTTTTCGCGCCAACTATATAACGCATCAACTGCCGCCTTGAATAGAGGGATTTTTCTTATACTTGCGGTTCTTTTTGGAGATGTAATTTGCTTGATGTAATAAGGTCTATCTAGTTTGTTCCCGTTGTCATCGTAATAAACAGGGACAATATTGATTGTTTTATACACATGGAGATAGTTGTTTTGAAAGTCAACATCTTTCCATTCCAATGCACACGCCTCTCCAATCCGCATTCCTGTAAAAAGAAGCAGTATATATAATTCGTAATATCGAGTATCTCTTGCTACATCAAAAAACCTTATGATTTCGTCGTTTGTCATGCGTTTCAAATTCTGTCCTGCCATTTTGACCGGTTTGAAGTTTTTATTCGTTATTTCCGGATAAACAATCCCTCTGCATGGATTGAATAAAAGCATTTTTCCGATTACAGCTCTTTCAAGACAGCTGGATACGACAGAAACAGTAGAACGGATAGTGGATTTTTTATAGCCTTTGTTAGCTAGTTCAATAACCATATTTTGAACATGCGTGATTTGAATATCTGCTAATTTCATATAGCCTATATATTTTATACACCGATTATACGAATCGATATAATTCCGAATTGTTGTTTTTTTTATCCTATTTACGATATAGAGTTCCATCCATTTTTTAAACCACTGATTTAGAGTTATTTTGTGTGTGTCTATATCTAATCCGTATTTTGTTTTTTCTAATAATTTTCCCTTTTCTTTTTAACTTCTTTTAAAGTATGACCATATAGGCATATCGGTTTCTTTCCTCCTCCAAGTGATATGCGTGTTTGATAACGCCCATCTTTTCGTTGGGTAAACCCTTTTCCTAATTCTTTGCCTGTTAGATCTTTTCCCATGACGATCACCTGTCTTTTCTTGACCCATGGACAGGTACTTCATCCGTTTAATAGTATCAAATTTTAATGAGCTTTTCAAGAAGCTCTTTTTGGGTACTATAGGATAAAATACTCAATGCCGCACTTGATAGTCAATCCATTTTTCTAATTTTTTTTTGTGAATTAAAGTTCTTTTTCCTATTCGCACCATCATTTTTTGCTCATAAGCTAAAGAACGCATTGTTTTTTCGGACACTCCTGTTAACTTGCAGGCTTCTTTTACTGATAAAAGAAGTTTTGGATACCTGCTTTTGGTCAGGTGAAGTACGTGTATCCATGCCCAGAAGTCTCTGAACAATTTCAAAATCGCGGTCACTCACCAGTGGCTCATGATTTTTCTCAATCCGGATCCAGTCATCTTCCGGTTTCACATAAGTCTGCTTCACTTTATGGTTCGGTGTTGTCCTTTTTCCCTGCACAAGATTTCCGATATAAACCTCGTTTTCCAGTATCCTACGGACTGTAACAGAACTCCAAAGTGCCTGTTCTTTCTGCCGGAAGCCAGTTTCATAATGACTGCCGCTGCTGATTTTATATTCAAATGGGGAAAGAATACCCAGTTCATTTAAACGATTAGCGATCGCATCCTGACTCATTCCCCGCAGCTTCATCTTAAAAATATCCTGTACTACACTGCCTGCAGATGGGTCAATCTCTAATTTATGCTTATCTGTCTTTGTCTTCCTGTATCCAAATGCTACAAACGGAGTCACGCATTCGCCTTTTTTCCTCTTAATCTCAAGATTACTCCTGATCTTAATAGAAATGTCACGGCAATAAGCATCATTGATTAAATTCTTAAATGGAATAATGATTTCATCTGCCTGATTTTTTCCCTTGAGACTGTCATAATTGTCATTGATGGCAATGAAGCGCACACCAAGAGCCGGGAATAATCTCTCGATATACTTCCCGGAATCAATATATTCCCTTCCAAATCGTGATAAGTCTTTTACCACTACGCAGTCTACAATCCCACGCCGGATATCTTCCAGCATTGCCTGGAATGCTGGGCGCTCAAAATTAGAGCCTGAGTATCCATCATCAACTCGGACTGAAACAACTTCAATATCTTTTTTGTCTTTCAGGAAATCCAGAATCAAAGCTTTCTGGTTAGAAATGCTATTACTTTCCAGTTTTGCTGAACTGGAAATATCGCCATCTTCTTTAGATAATCTGACATAGATGGCGGCATGATAGATTTTATTGATATTCTGATACATATCTTACCTCCTTTTATTACGTCAGAAAATCCATGTAATAAAAGGGGGCTGCATAATTTGTCCTTACCGACATTCTAACACAGTCCCCTCAATCTTGCCAGTACTTTTTCAGACACTCAGAAGCATATTCTCAAATGCCTGCTCCATAGATATACCGTTATTAGCAAATCTGACTTTTACTTTCATATTACCGATCCGGACCAAATATGGATTTCCTACTTTATTCAGAAAAATATCTCTCCGTTCCTGAAGCGATTTATTTCTGTCTGCTTTTATCATCCGTAGGTCAGTCATTTCATTGATATCTACATCACTGAAATCCTGCTCCAGATAGTTTCTATATTCCTCTGCCGTCATGCCCTTCTCCTTCCATTCCCATCTGAATCCGTACTGCTTTCAGTACCCGATCCAGGCTCCACTTGTTCACTCTTCCGCATTTCTCAATAATACATTTCGTAGAAATGCTCATAACCTGTTCAGCCAGTGCCAAGCTTCCTTTTCGGATTCCCGTCATATCATATTTGCTGATAAATACATGCGTTGGCAAATATCGTTTCTTATAAATTCTTGATGTCAGCGGAACTACCGTTATGACTGAACTGTATGTATTGGCTTTATTATTACTCACTACGATCACCGGTCTTACTCCACCTTGAACCGAAGTTGTCGGGAACATACCGAGATCCGCCCATAAGATATCGCCTCTTCGAATCGTCACTTGTCATCTCTCCAATCTTTTTTTATTTGTAAAGCATTCATAGCGCTATATTGGCTCCACAGGAATACGGCAGAGTTTCTTTCCCATAAGGAAAGCTCTGCCGCATAACCTCTATAGCCAATTTGATTATTAAACAGTGCTCGCTCGATTCTATTTATCCTCGATACCCCGAATCGTTACTCCCGCATATGCAGGAAGGGAATAATAACCTGCCCGGATGCACACTCCGGACCACAACCCGGAAACTCTCGTTTCCAGGCTCCAGCAGTTCATAGGTTTACCAGTTACAGACTTCTCAGGATCTGCAAGTGTATCGCATCTCATACATATCATCGCATCACCAGCCTGCCAGCTGGCTTCGGTCAGTGCTTTTTCGCAGCATTACAGACTGAACCAAAAATCTTGGTTTTGTCTTATAATCCTATAGCGGCATCTTCCTCGTGCTCACTGTATGAAATGTCACGTCAGTTATTATTGGATATTCAGTTATCATGGTACATTTTAGGGAGTCCTTAAAGCTCCTCTAATTACTAAAGTCAAATGACTTCGGCAGATGCAAAAAATTTTTAAAAATTTTTTAAAAAAATTTATTCATATACATTTCACGCATTTTATTAAGGATTGTTTTCAGCTTGTACGCTAATACCTGTCTGGAAATCCCCATAATCTCTGCCATCTGTGTCTGTGTCTTATTTTCAAAGAAAATGCTATAAATAATCATGCGTTCCTCGGTATTCAGCTGATCGATCACTTTGTGAATATCCTGCTGTTCCATTTTCGTCAGTACACTGTGCTCCACGTCACAATTCAGATCCGGGAAATCCTCAATCATGAATCCTTCCCCATCAATGGACTGTCCACTGTAAGGCACCTCCCGCAGCATCTTATCCACGACTTCCCCCAGCTCGTTCTTAATCTCAACTTTTTTTGCCTTGCTGCTTCTGTAAAAATTGTTCATCGCATACGCAACTTCTTTTGTAATCTCGATCATTTCTCCATCAATATTTGCGTAGTACTTTCCTTCATAAAAATATGGGTGTTCAATATACATATCCGTTCCTCCTGAATTTGAAATCTTGTTGCTCGTTTCAAATCCAGAAGGAGGACCTCTGTTTAGGATCATGCCTGCTCCGCCTTTATCCTGCCGGGACATACCCGCAGTTATTGGCTGAGAAATTCAGGCACGAAAAAAAAGCCCCAGTAGTTTTTTCTTAACTACTGAGGCTTTCGTCTCTTTCTTGTATTCAGTTATCTATGCCTTCTTTCATCAGCATAATCATTGTATCAGGATAAAGTTCACAAAGTATCC
>OLNL01000197.1_pt1 | contig 70005 bp, 46 predicted proteins | sample 1672181 | NCBI WGS metagenome assembly OLNL01 (sample SAMEA3136656, study PRJEB25190) | human gut metagenome | biome: human gut; feature: human-associated habitat; material: faeces | place: Austria | collected 2013
TATAGGGTATCGGTTCTCTTCCCGGGCGTCTGTCTCTTAATGAATTAAATAGTAATTCAATTGACAGTTTTCCCTCTTTGGTATATGATAAGTTTACATTATTTTACTTGCTAAAGGGCAGATGCCCGATAAAGGAGGAAACATGGTTTTTGGAGTAATTTTAGCCGGAGGAATCGGCAGCAGAATGGGAAATGTTGAGAAACCAAAGCAGTATCTTAGCGTTGGTGGCAAGCCGATCATTCTTCATACATTAGAGAAGTTTTATGTGAACAGTAAGTTTGAGAAGTTAATCGTACTTTGCCCTTCTCAGTGGATTAATCATACGAAGAATCTGGTTAAGAAGAACTTTAATGATTCTAGTAAGATTGTAGTGATTGAGGGTGGTTCTACCCGTAATGAGACAATCATGAATTCTATTCGTTACATTGAAAAAGAATATGGTCTGGATGATGATACGATTATCGTAACACACGATTCTGTTCGTCCATTCCTTACCTATCGTATTATTGAAGATAACATTCGTTATGCGCAGGAATACGGTGCCTGTGATACCGTTATCCCAGCCTCCGATACTATTGTAGAAAGTGCAGGACATGAGATTATCAGTAACATTCCTGACCGTTCTATTATGTATCAGGGACAGACACCGCAGTCTTTTAAGGCAAAGAAGTTAAAAGAGCTTTACGAGGGACTGACAGAAGAAGAAAAAGAGATTCTTACAGATGCCTGCAAGATTTTCGTTATCAAGGGGCAGGACGTACATTTAGTAGAGGGAGAAGTTTTTAATATCAAGATCACTTATCCATATGACTTGCGAGTTGCTGAAACTTTGATTAAAGGAGAAGAGAAATAATGTTAAATACAGTGTATCGTCTGGTAGCACCCAGGAGATTTGAAGTAGCATTTAACGATATTGATTTAAATAGTGATAAGGTAGTTGTGCGTCCAACGCATTTATCTATCTGTCATGCAGACCAGCGTTATTATCAGGGAACACGTCCGGCGGATGTTATGGCAAAGAAGCTGCCGATGGCTCTGATTCATGAGGCGATTGGTGATGTGGTGTATGATGCGACAGGAGAATTCAAGCCGGGTGAACTTGTTGTTATGATTCCGAATACACCAGTGGAGAAGGACGATGTTATCGCTGAAAATTATCTGAGAAGTTCCAAGTTCCGTGCAAGCGGTTTTGATGGATTTATGCAGGATAATGTCGCTTTAGACAGAGACAGACTGGTGCGTTTACCGCAGGATATTGATCGAACTGTAGCTGCATTCACAGAGATTGTCAGTGTTAGTGTACATGCCCTTCGTCGTTTTGAACGTTTTACTCACGCGAGGAAGAATGTTGTAGGTATCTGGGGAGATGGTAACTTAGGTTACATTACCGCAGTATTTTTCCACTATATGCATCCAGATACCAAGCTGGTTATCTTTGGAACGAATGAAGATAAGCTGAGTGGTTTTACTTTTGCCGATGAGACCCATCTTGTATGGGAGATTCCGGAAGACCTTAAGGTTGACCATGCGATTGAGTGTGTAGGTGGTGACGCTTCTCAGAAAGCAATTGATCAGATGATTGATATTATCCAGCCAGAAGGAACAATTGCCCTTCTTGGGGTATCAGAATATGCGGTTCCAATCAATACCCGTATGGTATTAGAGAAGGGGCTTCATCTTTATGGAAGCAGCCGAAGTGGAAGAGCCGATTTTGAGAAAACAGTTGAATTATATCAGGAATATCCAGAAATTCTCGGTTACCTCAGCAATATCGTAGGAGCGCAGGTTGAAGTGAACTCTATTGCAGATATGACAAGGGCATTTGAGATGGATATTAATAAGATGATGGGTAAAACCATTATGATATGGAACAAGTAGAAGCTTTGATGATTATAGAAATTCAAAGCTATAAAACTGAAAAATGCAGGAATTAAGAATTAAAAATGCATATTGACATAATTGACATATATGATATACTTAATTCATAAGTTGAAGGAGCAACGATTTTCGTTGCTCCTTTTTGTTGTTTCGTATACTTTTTAAGAGATAGATTTAGAGCGTGTTTCAAATATGCTCTGGAATATTGCAAAATAGGGCAGAAAAATTTTTGCAGACTCTTATATGAAATAACAGAAAAAGTCTTTTGTAGACGAAAATCTAAAAAAAGAGAGGAGCAAAAAGTATGCTAAAAATAAGTAACATTGTATCACAGATAGACTCTTTTGTATGGGGACCAGTGATGCTGGTTCTTTTGGTAGGAACAGGAGTACTTTTAACAGTTCGTTGTAACTTCCTGACATGGAGAAATCTTCCATGGGCATTAAAAAAGACTCTGAGTAAAGAGGCGCGAACAAAGAGTCGTGGAACAGGAGATGTTTCCCCGTTTTCCGCACTTACAACCGCCCTTGCGGCAACAATCGGAACCGGAAATATCGTAGGTGTTGCAACTGCTATGGTTTCTGGTGGAGCAGGAGCATTAGTATGGATGTGGATATCTGCCTGTTTTGGGCTTTCTTCTAAATTTTCTGAATGTATGTTAGCGATTAAATACAGAGAGGTTAACGAAAAAGGCGAAATGTCCGGAGGACCAATGTATACTATGAAAAAAGGGCTGAAAAATAAAAAGCTAGGTGCAGTACTTGGCTGGCTGTTTGCCCTGTTTGCAGTAATTGCTTCCTTTGGTATCGGAAATATGACACAGGGAAATTCTATTGCAACATCCGTTCACGCAACCTTTGGTGTGTCAGTAACAGTGGTTGGCGTTGTGATCACAGTACTCGCACTTTTAATTATTATTGGAGGAATCAAGACCATTTCTAAAGTTTCTTCCGTAGTAGTTCCTGTTATGGCTATTTTTTATGTAGCTGCCGGAATTATCGTCATTCTTGGAAATATACATAACCTTCCAGCAGGAATCTCTATGATATTTAAAATGGCATTTAGTGTGAAAGCAGTAGGTGGTGCTTTATGTGGAAATATCGTAGCATCCATGATGAATGCAGCACGTTACGGTGTAGCCCGTGGGTGTTTTTCCAATGAAGCTGGAATGGGTTCTGCTGCAATCACAGCCGCAGCCGCAACAACGGATAATCCGGTAAGGCAGGCTTATATTAATATGACTGGAACTTTTTGGGATACGATTGTTGTCTGCACGATCACGGGTCTCGCCATCGCAAGTTCTGGTGTGCTTGGACAGATTGACCCGGCAACAGGACAGCTTTATGTTGGCTCCGCATTGACCATCGCTGCATTTTCCACAGTACTCGGAAAAGTTGGTGGATATCTCGTAACAATAGGTATTACATTATTTGCTTTCTCCACAATTCTTGGATGGGAATATCATGGAGAAAAAGCTTTTGAATATCTGGTAGGAACCCATAAACTGAATATGGTTTATCGAATTATTTTCTCACTGGTTGCTTATGTTGGTGCAACACAGACTTTGGAACTTGTATGGAACTTTTCAGATATTGCGAATGCGTTGATGGCGATACCGAATTTGATCTGCATGATATTGTTAAGCGGAGAAATAGCGAAAGATGTGAAAGCATTCCAGAAGATAATCGATAGGGAAAGATAATTTCTGAATTTGCTTAGATAGCCAAAACATAGACCACAGGGAATATAGGATATTATATTCCCTGTGGGCGTCTTCTTTGCTGCGCAAATCAGAATTCAATGGAAAAGTTCCCTCATTTCTGATATACTAATACAATGTTGATAAAGTAAAAATTTATTTTGGGAGGTTTAATCATGAGCTTAAATACAGGAATGAAAATGATAAAAACGGAGACAGTAACAGTGGAGAATGCAGCCAAGACTTTAGGCAGCGGCAGTCTCTTAGTATATGGAACTCCAGCAATGCTTTTATTAGTAGAAAAGACAGCCGTTGCGCTCTTAGACGGACATCTCGATGAGGGAATGACAACGGTTGGAACGAATTTAAATGTAGATCATGTTTCTGCAAGCCCAATTGGCTGTGAAGTAAGCTGTGAAGTAACGCTTACAGAAATTGACAGAAAGAAGCTTGTTTTTGCTGTTGAAGTGAAAGATCCAGCAGGAGTGATTGGTAAAGGAACACACGAGAGATTCATTGTGGATGCAGAGAAGTTCCAGAATAAAGCGAATGGAAAGTTTGATAAATAATGGCGGCGACAGGAAAGAATAATCAGGGAAAAAATGACTCAAAAAGGAATAATCTGAAAAAGAATGCCACGGATTTTAAGGAAAAGATATCGAACGGTGAGCCAATGCGTCTAAATAAGTTCCTTAGTGATGCAGGTGTGTGTTCAAGAAGACAAGCAGACCGCTATGTGGAACAGGGACGTATTTTGGTTGACGGAGAGCCGGCGCAGATGGGTCAGAAAGTGCATGCTGGACAGGATATCCGTGTGGATGGCAAGCGTGTCAGTGTGAGTCGTAAACAGATTGTTCTTGCGGTGAATAAGCCAAAAGGCATTGTCTGTACGACAGAGAAGCGAGAGAAAGATAATATCGTTGATTTTATTGGCTACCCTGAGAGGATTTATCCGGTGGGACGACTGGATAAAGATTCCGAGGGTCTTATTTTGATGACCAATGACGGAGAGTTGATGAATGAGATTTTGAAGGCGAGAAATTATCACGAAAAGGAATATGAGGTGACAATTAATCGTCCAGTAACAAATGTGTTCTTAAAGCAAATGAGTGAGGGTGTGGAGATTCTCGATACGGTGACACGTCCATGCAAAGTAAAAAGAACGGGCGTGTATACATTTCGCATTATTCTCACGCAGGGCTTAAATCGCCAGATTCGTCGTATGTGTGAGGCATGTGGTTACCGTGTAAGAGAGTTAAAGCGTCTTCGTATTATGAATATTCATCTGGGAAGTCTGCCGACAGGAAAGTATCGGGAGATTACCGGGGAGGAGCTTTCTAAGCTTGAAAAACTTGCTGGAAGAAAACCGGGAGGAGTTTATCATGGATAAGCAGGCGAGAATGAAGAAACTTGTAGAAGTGCTGAATCAGGCTTCTAAGGCATACTATCAGGAAGACCGGGAATTATTTTCCAATAAAGAATACGACGAATTATATGATGAATTACAGGCATTAGAGGCAGAGACTGGTATCGTGATGAGCCAGAGTCCTACACAAAATGTCGGTTATGAAGTACTCAGTGAGCTGGAAAAAGAGACACACGAAAGCCCGATGCTCTCTCTTGATAAGACAAAGAGTCCAGAAGCATTAAGAGACTGGCTTGGTGAAAAAGAAGGCCTTCTTTCCTGGAAAATGGATGGACTTACGGTGGTGCTGACTTATCGTGATGGCGTTTTGCAAAAGGCAGTTACACGAGGAAATGGTGTTGTAGGCGAGGTTATTACCAATAATGCCAGAGTATTTAAAAATCTTCCGGCAAAGATTCCATTTGCAGGTGAGGTTGTTCTGCGTGGTGAGGCGGTTATTAAATATTCGGATTTTAAAAAGATTAACGAAGGCATCGAGGACGTGGATGCCCGCTATAAGAACCCTCGTAATTTATGCAGCGGTTCTGTCCGCCAGCTTAACAACGAAGTGACCGCAAAGAGAAATGTCTTTTTCTTTGCATTTGCCCTTGTAAAAGCAGAAGGAAGAGAACTGGAGAATTCTGTGGAAAGCAATATGCTCTGGGTACAGAATCTTGGATTTGAGATTGTACCATATAAGAGGGTAGACAGAGAGAATATTATGGGGGAGATTCAGAACTTTTCCGAAAAGATTGTGGAAAATGATTTTCCATCTGACGGACTTGTTCTTATTTATGATGATATCGCTTATGGAATTTCTCTTGGAAGAACAGCGAAGTTCCCGCGAAATTCGATTGCCTTTAAATGGGCAGACGAAGAAGCACAGACCAGGCTTTTACACATTGAATGGAGTCCGTCAAGAACCGGTCTTATTAATCCGATTGCCGTGTTTGAGCCAGTAGAGCTTGAGGGAACAACGGTAAGCCGTGCAAGTCTCCATAATATCAGTATTATGGAAGGATTAGAACTTGGTGAAAATGACCATATCAAGGTCTATAAAGCCAATATGATTATCCCGCAGATTGCGGAGAATCTTACCAAAAGCGGTACCTGCCAGCCGATAGAGCATTGCCCGGCCTGTGGTGGTGCGACAGAAGTTCGCATAGAGAATAATGTCAAGACACTTTATTGTGTAAATCCATATTGCAGTGCAAAAAAAGTGAAGCTCTTTTCTCATTATGTAAGCCGTGATGCGATGAATATCGACGGCTTATCTGAAGCAACATTGATGAAAATGATTGAGCAGGGATTTTTATCCGAATTAAATGATTTGTACAACTTAGAACAGTATAAAGAACAAATCATTGCTATGGACGGATACGGCGAGAAGTCGTATAATAATCTGATGCAGTCTATTGAAAAATCAAGGGATACACAGTTGTTCCGTTTCGTTTATGGAATCGGAATCTTAAATGTCGGAAGTTCAAATGCCAGGCTTTTATGCCGTCATTTTGGAAACTCTTTAGAAAATCTCCGCGGAGCATCCGTAGAAGAAATGACACAGATTGACGGAATCGGTGAAGTGATTGCAACAAGCGTACACGACTATTTTGAGAACGAACACAATCAGAAGCTTCTTGAAAAACTTCTGCCATATTTACATTTTGAAGAGGAAAATGTATCGGCAGGAGGCGAGCAGGAACAGAGCCTTTTAGACAAGACATTTGTTATTACCGGAACAGTAGAGCATTTTGCAAACCGAAAAGAACTGAAGGAAAAAATCGAAAGTCTCGGTGGTAAAGTAACAGGTTCCGTTTCTAAAAAGACAGATTATCTTATCAATAATGACAACATGTCTTCTTCAAGCAAAAACAAAAAGGCAAAAGAACTCGGAATCCCTGTGATTACAGAAGAAGAATTTCTTTCAATGATTGAATAAAATGCTTATATATTATTTAGAAAAGAGATGAAAATACATGCCAATCAGAATAAATGCTGATTTGCCAGCAAAAAAAATACTGGAACATGAAAATATTTTCGTAATGGACTACGAGCGTTCCTTAAAACAGGATATTCGTCCATTGAAAATCATTATCATGAACCTGATGCCTACCAAACAGGCAACGGAGCTTCAGCTTTTAAGGAGTCTTTCTAACACGCCGTTACAGGTAGACATCACTTTCTTAAAAACAGAAACACACGATGCACAGAATGAATCCCAAACCCATATGGAAACATTCTATACCATTTTCCCGGAAATCAAGCAGCAGTACTTTGATGGACTTATCATTACCGGCGCACCAGTAGAAACTCTCGATTTTGAGGAAGTAGACTACTGGCCGGAACTCGTAGAAATCATGGAATGGTCAAAAACACATGTAACATCGACCTTTCATATCTGCTGGGCAGCACAGGCAGGCCTTTACTATCATTACGGTGTGAGAAAAGAACTGTTAGACGAAAAGATTTTCGGAATCTTCCAGCATCACACTATACATAGAAAGACCCCGCTGATTCGTGGATTTGATGATGTGTTCAATGCACCTCACTCCAGACATTCACAGATTGTAAGAGAGGACGTAGAAAAGAATCCGGAACTTACAATTCTTGCAGACTCCGAAGAAGCAGGTCCATTCATCATCATAGCAAAAGAAGGACGTCAAATCTTTGTCACAGGACATCCAGAATATGATGTACTGACCCTTGATGGCGAATACAAACGTGATCTTGCTAAAGGAATGGACAATGTTCCATTTCCAAATCGCTACTACAAAGACGATAAACCAGAACTCGGACCGGTGAAGTCGTGGAGATGCCATGCGAATACGTTGTATACCAACTGGCTGAATTACTATGTATATCAGATGACTACCTATGACCCAATGGAGATTCAGAACCTCAAATAACTAATTCTGATTTGCCGCAGGCAAGTAGAGACGCTCCCCAAGAGAGAAGATACCCTATATTTGTGACTCTATCACTTGCGGGTTGAATGCTCGCTTATACGCGCTCGCATTCAATCCTCGTTCTAAGGCCACAAATATAGGGTATCTTCTCTCTTGGGGAGCTGTTTCTTGGTTGCTGGAGCAAAAGTAGAATTTATTTTTTGATAAATTATTTTAGGTTCTTGAAGAAGAAGGGGAAGAAAGCTGGAGGTATTGGCGATAGAAAAAGGTTTAGAGTAGATGAATTTTGGGAAAAGATTGGATTAATAGAGACATAGTGGAATATAGAGCCTTTTAAATATCGAAGCACAGTAGAATACAAATTCAGCTAATCAAAACTTGAAAACAATAGAAAAATAAAAAATAACCTATTTCATCTCTCTCCCCCTGACTCTTTTTCATTTTCTAGAAAGTGTCTATTTAGTTTGAAAAATTAAAAGCCATCTACTTCATTTCCAACCCCACCGACTCTTTTTTTATATACAAAATCTATCCAAAGTCAGCTCCCGAAAAGATAAATAAGCCATATCTGTGGCCTCGGAGCAAAGGTTGGATGCGAGCGTTCAAGCGAACATTCAACCTGCCGCGACTAAAGTCACAGATATGGCTTATTTATCTTTTCGGGAGCGTCCCGTTGAATTCATCAAAAAAGAGCCGGACGATAAGCCGGGTTATGTCGTGAATGATCATCTGTCTAATTCTGCTGTTGCCAGCAGCCTCTAGCGACCCACCTGAAAACAATCCGGGCCAGATTATCGTTTTACATTCGGTCTTGCTTCGGGTGAGGTTTACATGGCATTCTCTGTTACCAGAGAATCGGTGGGCTCTTACCCCGCCTTTCCACCCTTACTGGCATAAGCCAGCGGTATATCTCTGTTGCACTATCTTTGGAGTCACCTCCACCGGACGTTATCCGGCACCCTGCCCTGTGAAGCCCGGACTTTCCTCTTCCCAGACCTTTCGGTAACTAAGGGAAGCGATCATTTATCCGACTCTTAAAAACAATATAAGATGCAAAAGCATCGTTCATCATTCTAGCAAATAAGGTGAAAAATGTCAAGGTAAGAAGTTTGTAAGGACTTTTATATTCATTTTATGATAGAATATAAAACAAAAAAAGACGTGAAGGAAGGGTAAAGATATGGAAAAGAATGCTAGTATTCTCGTAGTAGATGATGATAAAGAGATTGCGGATCTTGTGGAGATTTATCTGGTGAATGATGGATATCAGGTATTGAAAGCTTCGGATGGGGAGCAGTGTTTACAGACATTGAAGGAACATCCGGAAGTCCGTATGCTTATTCTCGATATTATGATGCCGGGAATTGATGGATTAGAAGTCTGCCGTGAGATAAGAAAGACAAGCAATATCCCGATTCTTATTTTGTCAGCGAAGGCAGAAGATATGGATAAGATTGTCGGATTTGGAACGGGAGCGGATGATTATCTTACGAAACCGTTCCATCCATTAGAACTTCTTGCGAGAGTGAAGTCTCAGATGAAGCGTTACACAACAATTCAGTTAGGGGAAGAACAGCAACCAGCCAGTAAGGATGAGATTGAGATTCAGGATCTTACGATTAACAAGGCGGCCCATGTAGTGAAGAAGAACGGCAAGGAAGTTGCACTGACTCCGATTGAATTTGATATTTTATATTTATTAGCCTCAAACAGAGACAGAGTATTCAGCACTGATGAAATCTTTGAAAAGGTTTGGAACGAGAAGGTATACGAAGTAAATAATACTGTTATGGTTCATATACGAAGACTGCGTGAGAAGATAGAAGATAACTCCCGAAGCCCAAAGATTTTAAAAACTGTATGGGGGGTAGGTTACAAAATTGAAGGTTAAACGATTTAAAAGCTTCCGTTTTAAGATGGTCATGTACATGTTTTTCAGCCTGATTGCTACCTTTATAACGGAAGGTCTTATATTTATGGGAATCTATTTATATGAGACGGAGATTATAGCCGGTGAATATAAGAAGGTGTGGGGAGCATCCGGGCAGGGAAAAATGTCCTTTGGCACATTTACAATGTCACAGTCGATAGCACTGGATGCCTGGGTCATCGCTATATTTACGATATTGCTTCTGATTATTTATTTTATTCTCATATCAAATAAGTTTGTAACGTATGTAAGAGAAATTATCAGCGGTGTGGAACGTATGAAGTCTGGTGATTTGATGGAGGAGATTCCTGTCCGTGGAGAGGATGAATTTTCAGAAATCGCAGCGTCTATTAACGAGATGCGTCATAATCTTTATGAGACGATGGAAGCACAAAAGGCAGTGGAAAAGACGAAGGACGAATTGATTACGAATGTAGCACATGATCTTCGTACGCCGCTTACTTCAATACTTGGTTATCTGGATCTGCTGACACAGGGAGATTTTCTTACGGAAGAACAAAAACAGAAGTATCTCGGCATTGTATCTTCAAAGGCAAAGCAGTTAGAAACTTTGGTTAAGGATTTATTTGATTATACAAGATATGACAGGAATAAGGTCAAAATAAAGAAGGAGATTCTTGATTTGAATCTTTTTGTGCCTCAGTTAGTTGATGAATTTTATCCAAGCTTCATGGACCATCAATTGGAATGCCGTACTGATTTTTATGAGGGGGCATTGAATATTGAGGGGAATGGCGAGCTGCTTGCAAGAGCGATTGGTAATCTGATTTCGAATGCGATTAAATATGGGGCCGATGGAAAGCTGGTAGAAGTGCATACCGGTTTAAAAGATAAGAAGGCATTTGTGGCAATTGTCAATTACGGAAAGATTATTCCGGCAAAAGACCTGGACAAGATTTTTGATAAGTTTTACAGGGTGGAAAACTCAAGATCATTAAAGACTGGAGGTACAGGACTTGGGCTGGCAATAGCAAAGAACATTATCAACCTTCATGAGGGAAATATCTGGGCGACCAGCGATGAGTCAGGAACCAGATTCCAGATAGAACTTCCGGTTGTGCAGGCTCATATGCCAAATACCGGAAAATAATAGCAAAGATACGAGGAATACAAAATGATTAATGATTTGTTCCGTACTTACAAAAAAATTATATTACTGCTTCTTGTACTGCTTTGTTCGGTTGTTTTCTGGTTCTATGGCTGTCGACACCAACAGCGTAGTCAGAGTGAAGTAGTAGAGTGGAATAAAAAGACAATAAAAGGGACGAATGGCTATTGTTATAAGTTTAAGACGAGTAATTGTACGGGAACAGTAACTTTTGGGGCGGCAGGTTATGTTGCCAAAGATAAGGAGATGCCGGTTACTTTAGATATCTTTGCTGCAGAGAAAGATTTTACCGGGGTAATGAAAGTCACTCTTCCGGGAGAAAATGGCAAGGGAATTGCCTACCAGTCTGCAGTGAAATGTAAGGCAGGAGAGAAGGAAAAGATTGTTTTAAATGTTCCGCAACTTGGTGATCCTTCTGCAATTTGTTTTGAAATTATGGATTCTTTTGGTGTTACGGAATTGTCAGAAGATGTCTCTTTTTCTGATGCGAAGAATCGGAACGGAGCATTTTCAGAACAGGCGGAGAATCTCATTGGTGTTTTGAGTGGACAGTCAAAGGAGTTGTCTTATTTAAACAGTCTTAAAATAGGAGAAGAATCGGACGAAGAGTCAGTGAAGGTGGTCTGCTATTCAAAAAATAGTTTTCCACAGACAGAAGAAGAGTTTCAGGGGTTAGATGGAATGATCATTGATTCTTTTGATACGAAAAGTTTGTCTGGAAAACAAAAAAGTGCTTTAAAAAGCTGGTTGAAGTCAGGCGGGAAACTACTGATTGCCGGGGGCGACCAGCAGATAGATTCTTTTGAGGGGCTGGAAAAGACATTTGGAATTATACAGGAAGATGTCGTCGTTTCTGAACTTTATTTGGCAGATGCGGATAATACAGTACAGGAATTGCCGATTCTTATGAGTAATCTTCAGCTTTCACAAAAATATGAATGGGAAGCTTACGGGGATTTCGAACCGGAAATAGGTTATACTGCAGCAGTAGGGAGCGGAAAGATTTCAATCCTTCGTTTTAGCCTGACAAATTCTGCATTTTTACAATGGAGTGTGAGAGATAAAGCAGCAGTAGAGATTCTTTCTCATTTTATGGGAAAAGATGAAGATACCGAAAGCAGCGATACGAGTCTTTGGTATGTAAAAAAGGCATTATATGCATTTATGAAGTCACAGCTTCCGAATACGTTTTTTTATGGGGTATTTTTTATTTTCTATATTTTGCTGATGGTAACCATTGCATATTATTATTTGTGTAAAATCAAAAAAAGAGAATACATCTGGATTATAGTTCCGGTACTTGCATTGGTTTTTACCGTTGGATTATTTATCCGTTCCAGGGGAATGAAAAGCTCTGGCGATAGCTATTTTTCCGCGCTGCGTGTGACGGACAGTGAGAAGGAGCAGGAAAATATTTATTTTCTCTATCAAAATGATGAGGGAGTAGAGGGCAATGTGAATTTTCTTTCGACAATTACTTCCGTCATACCGATGGATTATAATTACCGGACGATTGTAGGAAAAAATATAAAAACTTCCGGAGAAGATATTACGATTAATAATACACAAAAAGGCTTTGATGTTGCCTTTGAAGAGAGTGTGCCAGGAACTTCAAGAATTTTGAAATTGTCAGGCAATACAAAAAGCGCCTCGGAAAAGGAAGTATTTACGCAGGATATTTTTACAACGTATACAAGTTTTTATGGCAATATCACGAATACCTCTTCGAATAATTTTTCCAGAGTTATTTTAATTCGGGGGAATCAGTATGCGATTCTTAAAAGTGTAAAAGCAGGGGAAAAGGCGTCTGTTTCTAAAGATATGGTGAAGTGCTGGAATCATTTTGATGAAGAGAATTCTGCTTTTGGTACAGAAAATGAAAATACAGTTACAGGAAATATTATGGAATATCTCCAACAGACTTACATGAATACGCAAAAGTCAAAAGAAGAACTTTTAGTTGTCGGTATTACAAGTGAGAATGACTTTAAGTTGTTTTCTGATGATAATGTTTTGAAAAATCATGTGACGGTGATGATTAATCATTTTACGTTAGAAGAAGAAACCGGAGATCATATTTTAAATATCAATATGTCCTGTCTGAAACAGGAAGGAGAAGGACTGGCTATAGAGGAAGATACGTTAGAGGAGAATAAGACAGAAGTCAGTTATGTCTTTGACAAAGAAGAAATAGAAGCACTGGCAAGAAACAAGGATAATTTCACAGGAAAGATATATGCGTATAATTACAGTACCGGACAAAGAGACAGGATTTTATCATCGACAGAATCTTATATAACAGGAGAAAGCCTGAACAGTTACTTGTCAGGAGATGGAGAAATGCGGATTACTTATAAGATGGATGCGTCGGATGAGTATGGACCGGCACCGGTGCTGTCACTGATTTATAAGAAGCAGTAAAGGGGGAGAAGAATGCTGGATTTTCAAAATATTTCTATTCAGAGAAAAGGGAAAAAAGTATTAGATGATTTCAGTCTGAAAGCCCCGGATGGAGTGATACTCGCCTTACTGGGTGAGGATAAAGAGGGAAAGTCCACGCTGCTTAAGGCTGCTTCTGGTGGGGAAAAGCCGGAAACAGGAGACATTTATATAGATGGTATCTCTATTTATGAAACAGGAGAAAATGCGTACTGCAATTTTGGCTATATGTCTAAAGAATATGGCTTTTACAGTCTGTTAAAGGTAGAAGAATATTACGAATTGTTCCTGGCACTGTATAAGGTAGGAGGACGATATCGGAGCCGGAGGATTGAGGAAGTTCTGGAACTTCTTGATATAAAAGAATATGAGGGAGCATTCATCGGTGAACTGCCGGCAGAAACCTTACCGTTTTTATATTTGGGAAAGGCCATTTTACAGGAACCAGAATGGCTGTTGATGGACGAACCGTTTGATAATATGAGTGTGACAGCAAGGAGAAAGATGATAGGAATTTTGCTCACCCTCCATGAAAAAGGGACTTCCATCATTTTAAATACTCCGATGTATCCAGAAATGATGGGATTCATTACGGATGTTCTTGTTATGGAGTCTGGAAAGAATCTGACCTTTGGTCCGGTAGAAGAAGTGTACGCAGAGGCATTATGTAAAAGTCCTGTACGAATGCATATCTTAGCTCAGATGGAGAAGGCACTGGAAGTTTTGAAAGAGAATCCTCTTGTTGACCGGGTTACGGTAGATGGGGATGATGTGATTTTCCGATTTAACGGAGGAGAAAAGGAAGAAGCAGAACTTCTTACCGATTTAGTTGCATCTGGTGCACTGATTCATAATTATATGCGGGACCAGGCGGACATAGAAGAAATTTTCCGGAGGTAGTAGTTATGTGGAATCCCTTTTTAAAAGTAGAATGGCTGAAAGAAGGAAGAAATATACGGCTTCCCATGATGCTCATTTTTTATAATGCGATACTGGCATTTATCACAATTTTATTTATGTTTTTTAATGCAGAGTCCTTTCAGGAAGGCTATTCCTACGATACTTCTGCATATCTGTATCAGTTTTTAATTATAAGCACGATTCAGATTGGAATGATATTTGTACTCATGCCTTTTTCGGTATGGGGATTTTATTCAACAGATAGAGAAAAACATATGTTAGAAGAATTTGTAATGATTCCAGGTTCTTCTAAGCAATTTATTATTGCCAGAGTTTCGGTGATTATTGCCGTATATATGATGTTATTTATATCTAGCCTGCCTATCATTTCCCTGTCTTGTATATACAGCGGCCTGCCGTGGAGAAAGATTATCCGTCTTGGGATTATGCTGTTTATCTGTACATTCTGGAGTGCTTCCGTTTCCATTTTTTCCTTTAGTTATTGTAAAAAAGGAATCTGGGCATTTGCACAAAATACAGTCATTGAGGCAGTGTTCATTCTGGGAACGATTTTAGGAACAGAAATTATGCGAACGATATCTATCTCTGTATCAGGAATGGATAATCTGGCACCAATCACGACAAGTCTGTGCCTGCTCTTAAGCCTGATAAATCCGCTGGCAGCATATATGGGATATTACGGGAATATTACGGGAGATAGCGGACTGATGAATCTTTATTGCGGGCGAATCGGCATTGACAGTTCAACCCAGGCTTTCTCCTTCCTTTTTTATAAGGCAGCGAGTATTATGTGCATCCTTATGGGAATTGCCTTTTTGGCTTTGGCAGTCTGGCAGATGGAAAAGCAGGCAAGAGAGTAGTCAGACAGATAAAAATGCAGGTATAAGAGTAGCCGCCAGCCAATAATTATTTTTAAATTATTGTGAAAAATAAAGAAAAATAGTCCGAATTTTTTTGTAAAAAACAGAAAAAAGAATAAATGAGAGTGAAAACCTGCAAATTATGCGTATACAAAAAGATTTTCGTATGCTATAATGATGGCGTTTATTTGATTTAAAAACCGAAATGACGTGCGCCAGGCGCACAACCGCACACGGGAGGTAGACATGGACTTAATTTATAAAAGTACAAGAAATAATCAGGAGACAGCAACAGCTTCCGAAGCTATTTTAAAAGGTTTAGCCGGAGAAGGAGGACTTTTTGTTCCTTCCTATATTCCAAAGCTTGATAAATCTTTAGAAGAACTTTCCAAGATGAGTTATCAGGAAGTTGCTTATGAAGTTATGAAGCTTTTCATGACTGATTTTACAGAAGAAGAGTTAAAACATTGTATTAACAGTGCTTACGATAAAAAGTTTGACACAGAGAATATTGCAGAATTAGTGAAGAAAGATGATGCATATTATCTGGAGCTGTTCCACGGAGCAACTATCGCATTTAAGGATATGGCACTTTCTATCTTGCCTTATTTAATGACAACAAGCGCAAAGAAGAATCAGGTAAAGAATGAAATCGTCATTCTTACAGCAACATCCGGAGATACCGGAAAGGCGGCATTAGCAGGATTTGCTGATGTACCAGGAACAAAGATTATCGTATTTTATCCAAAGCATGGTGTAAGCCCTATTCAGGAAAAACAGATGGTAACACAGCGTGGAGAGAATACATACGTTATCGGAATCGAAGGTAACTTCGATGATGCACAGACAGGAGTAAAGAAGATGTTCTCTGACGCAGCACTCGCAGAAGAAATGAACGAAGCAGGATACCAGTTCTCCTCCGCAAACTCTATCAACATCGGACGTCTTGTTCCACAGGTTGTTTACTATGTATACAGCTATGCTACATTATTAGCCCGCGGAGAAATCTCTGACGGAGAGCAGATTAACGTAGTTGTTCCAACAGGAAACTTTGGTAACATCTTAGCAGCATCCTACGCAAAACAGATGGGAGTACCAATCGCAAAGTTAATCTGTGCATCTAACGAGAATAAAGTACTCTTTGACTTCTTCACAACAGGATGCTACGACAGAAACAGAGACTTTATCCTCACAACATCTCCATCAATGGACATCCTAATCTCCAGTAACTTAGAGCGTCTCATTTATCAGACTGCGGGAAGAGATGCCGAGAAGAACAATGAGTTCATGAAAGAACTGAATACAAACGGTGTTTATACAATTACCGATGACATGAAAGAACAGATGAAAGACTTCTACGGGAACTATGCAACAGAAGAAGAGACAGCACAGACCATCAAAGAAGTTTACAATAAAGCAGATTACATCATTGATACCCACACAGCGGTAGCAGCATCTGTTTACAAAAAATATGAAAAAGAAACAGGCGATACCACAAAAACGGTTATCGCATCTACAGCAAGCCCATATAAATTTACAAGAAGCGTCATGAATGCGATTGATTCTTCTTATGACAGTAAGACAGATTTTGAACTCATTGATGAATTAGAGAAACTGTCTGGTGTCAAAGTACCACAGGCAATCGAAGATATCAGAAGTGCAGCAGTTCTTCATGATACTGTATGCGAAACGGAAGATATGTGCAAAGAAGTGAAAAAGATTCTGAACATTAAATAGTAATTTGCCGCAGGCAAAGGGAGACACCCTCAGTAAGATAAACAGACCATATTTGTGACTTTAGTCGCTGCAGGTTGAATGTTCGCTTATGCGCTCGCATCCAACCTTTGCTCCGAGGCCATAAATATGGTCTGTTTATCTTACTGAGGGTTGTGCTTTGGCTGGGAAGATGCCGCTATAGAGAAAGTGACTGTCGGATTGCTCAAAGAATAAAAAGCACTATTGGAAGAAATTCTTCTTTTTGAAATCTGAAAATTGTAGTTTTCAAAGATTTTCGTCTGTTCCCCTCACTTTTTGTTGACAAAGCTTTCTTTTTGGAGTATTCTATTGATAACATGAGATTATAATAGGTTGAGTGCGCTACTCGCAATGGAGGTGGAGCTATGCTATTAGTTACTACAGAAAGAATTGCAGGAAGAGAAATCGAGCCGTTAGGTATTGTAGAAGGTTCTTCTGTCCAAACAGTTCATGCAGGTAAGGATATCATGAACAGTTTAAAAACGTTAGTGGGTGGAGAGCTTACTTCATACACGGAGATGATGGAGAAAGCCAGAACGCTTGCAACAGATAAGATGGTAAGGAACGCAGAGCAGATGGGTGCAGATGCAGTAGTATGTGTGCGTTATTCCTCCAGCGAAGTAATGCAGGGAGCTGCTGAGGTTTTAGTATATGGCACAGCAGTCAGACTGATTTGACGGATATATAAGCAGGATGGCAGTAAATAATAGCCGTCCGCAGTCGGAGAATTCTGCCGGGCAGGATTCTTTTTCTTCGTTAGCTTTTGATTTTATTTTTTTATATTGAAAGTATTTGGAGAGAATCAGGAAACAGTCAGAAAGTTTAGTTATAATTAGAGTTGGGAGAACAGAATGGAAGATATAAGAATAGTCTTTTCGAACATCATGGAGAAGCTTCTCAAACAGGCACATAAGAATAAAAATGTGTTAGAGTATAAGGAGATTAACGATGCATTTAAGAATATTGAGTTAACTCCGGAGAAGTTTGAGTGGATTCTTGATTATTTTGAAAAACAGGGCGTTGATGTTTTAAATACCAACGAAGAAGATGACGGTGATGATAATTTTATAGATGATGATACAGAAGAAGTTGAGATCATTGATGATGCTGATATTCTTGAAGGTGTCAGCTTAGAAGATCCAGTTCGTATGTATTTAAAAGAGATTGGTAATATTCCTCTGCTTACAGCAGAAGAGGAAGTATTTCTGGCACAGCGTATCGAAAAGGGAGATGAGCAGGCGAGAAAGCAGCTTATTGAGGCAAACCTCCGACTTGTAGTAAGTATTGCCAAGAAGTATGTTGGAAGAGGAATGTCTTTCCTTGATCTTATTCAGGAAGGTAACATGGGTCTGATGAAGGCCGTTGAGAAGTTTGATTATAAGAAGGGTAATAAGTTCAGTACCTACTCTACCTGGTGGATTCGTCAGGCAATCACAAGAGGTATCGCCGATACAGCGAAGACAATCCGTGTACCAGTACATATGGTAGAGACAATCAACAAGACACTTCGTACTTCAAGAATGTTACTTCAGGAACTCGGAAGAGAACCTACCAACGAAGAGATTGCAAAGAAGATGAATATGCCGGTTGCCAAGATTGATGAGATTTTAAAGACATCCAGAGATCCCGTATCTTTAGATACACCAATCGGTGAGGAAGAGGACAGCCAGTTAGGTGATTTCATTGAGGATGAATCTCTTCTTTCTCCAGTAGATTCTGCCTCTTTTTCCATGCTTAAAGAAGAGCTTGAAGAGGCAATGGCTTCTCTTACAGAAAGAGAGCGCAACGTTATTAAACTTCGTTTTGGACTTGATGATGGTAAGACAAGAACTCTTGAGGAAGTTGGTAAGGAATTTAACGTAACAAGAGAGCGTATCAGACAGATTGAGGCGAAGGCACTTCGTAAACTTCGTCATCCAAGCAGAAGCAGAAAGCTTAAGGATTTCCTTGAGTAATTTATTACGGATTTCTACAAAAGAATAACTGTATATTAGAGCATTTTTCAAACACGCTCTAGGAATAAGAAGGTCATAAGAGAACGTTTGATTTCCCATGTGGCGGGCAATCAAAAATTTCCTTGTACTGCTTGTTGCCAAAAGATAAATAATTGATTACAATAATGGGAAGACTAAGGAACTTAGGATTCCCATTTTGCTTTATGGAGGTTTTTATGAAAGATGGCTTTTTAAAAGTTGGTGTGGCATCTGTTGATGTAGAGGTTGCCAATCCGATTCACAATAAAGAAAAGGTAATGGAAGTAATAAAGAAGGCAGATAAGAATGGCGTAAAGCTTTTAGTTTTTCCGGAACTTGTTCTTACTGCGTACACTTGTAATGATCTTTTTTTACAAAAGACGTTACTTGATGAGGCAAAGAATCAGCTTTTTGCTATTTTAGAGGAGACAAAAGGACAGGATATGGTAATCGTCTTAGGTCTTCCATTAACAGTGAATCATAAGCTTTATAACTGTGCGGTATTTGTACAGGGCGGTAAAATATTAGGCGTTGTGCCAAAACATTATCTGCCAAACTATTCAGAATTTTATGAGGCAAGACATTTTGCTCCGGGAGAAGAGGAAGTAAGAAAGATTCGTCTTGGTGGTAAGGATGTACCTTTTGGGATGAATCTTTTATTTTGCTGTGAGAACATGGAAGAATTGGTGATTGGATGTGAAATCTGTGAGGATTTATGGTGCCCACTGCCACCATCTACCCATCATGCATTAGCAGGGGCAACTGTAATCTGTAATCCGTCAGCAAGTGATGAGACAACGACAAAAGATACTTACCGCCGTAATCTTGTATCCCAGCAGTCTGCTCGTCTGGTATGCGCTTATCTTTATTCCTGTGCCGGTGAGGGAGAGTCTACACAGGATTTAGTGTATAGTGGACATAACATGATTGCAGAGTATGGTTCTATTTTGAAAGAATCAAGAAGATTCCAGAATAGTTATATCGAGACAGAGATTGACTTGCAAAGATTAGAGGCAGACCGACGGAGAATGACAACTTTTGTGACAGAAGGCGCAGATAAAAATTATGAGAGAGTTTATTTCCGGCTGAAAGAAGAACGAACAGAACTCAGCCGTTATTTTGAGCGTACACCGTTCATTCCTTCTAATAAGACTGACAGAGAAAAGCGTTGTGACGAGATTCTTACCATTCAGGCAATGGGTCTGAAAAAGCGTCTGGCACATACCCACTGTCAGTCGGCAGTTGTCGGAATCAGTGGAGGCCTTGATTCCACTCTTGCAGTATTAGTAACGGCAAGAGCATTTGATATGTTGAAGATTCCAAGAGAGAATATTGTCTGTGTGACAATGCCTTGTTTTGGAACAACAGACAGAACGTACTCCAATGCAGTAACGCTCACAAAGAAGCTTGGCGCAAGCCTGCGTGAAATCCGTATTAATAAAGCGGTAGAGCAGCATTTTTCAGATATTGGACATGACCCGGAAATTCATAATGTAACATATGAGAATTCTCAGGCGCGTGAGAGAACACAGATTTTGATGGATATTGCCAATCAGATAAATGGAATGGTTATTGGAACGGGAGATATGTCAGAGCTGGCGCTTGGCTGGGCAACCTATAATGGAGATCATATGTCCATGTATGCTGTGAACTGTTCTGTACCAAAAACTTTGGTAAGACATCTGGTACGTTATTATGCGGATACGAGCGAGGAACAGGAATTAAAAGAGGTACTGCTTGACATTTTAGATACACCGGTAAGCCCTGAATTACTTCCACCGGTAGACGGTGTTATTTCCCAGAAAACAGAAGATTTGGTGGGCCCTTATGAACTGCATGATTTCTTCTTATATTATATGCTTCGTTTTGGATTCCATCCAGAGAAAATCTTCCGTCTGACCAGACAGGCATTTGGAGAAGAATATGATGTTGCAACCTGTTATAAATGGCTTCGTACGTTCTGCTGGCGTTTCTTTGCACAGCATTTTAAGAGATCCTGCCTCCCGGATGGACCAAAGGTTGGTTCTATTGCGGTTTCACCGAGAGGGGATTTGCGAATGCCAAGTGATGCAAGTTCTGCTGTGTGGATGAGTGAATTAGATGAGTTAAAAGAGAAGCTGGGGCTTTAAAAAGAGTGATATCAGTATTTTATGTAATAGAAAATATACCGTAAATTGCGACGCACATCTTGCAGAAAGCATTTTTCAAACACGCTCTAAGACTTGGCTTTGGAAAGTGCATTTTTGATAGCCTGCTGTAAGATCAGGCCAGTATATTTATTTTCTGCATTTAGTTTTAGATCATCAATTGAAGAAATCTGCTCAAGCTGCGCATTGATTTCTTCAAGAGATGGCTCGAGGAGCGGATACATAGCACTTACACTGTCAGAAAGATGGTTCAAACTGACGGAGGTAATGTGGTCTGCATCAACGGAAACTGCCACATCTAATGTATTATCGCCAAGAGTGATCGTAGAAGTATAGACTCCGGGCGTGTAGACACCTGCGCTGGTTTTGGTGCTTTTTTCTTCTGGAGCAAACATAAAGATTAGAAGAAGAATCAGTATGATACCTAAACAGACGAAAAGAGCAGTATAAATAAGTTCTTTTGCTTTTACGACAACGATTTTTGTTTTTGCACTCAAAAAAAACAGTCCTTCCGATTCATATTTATTAAAGTGTATTCTGAAAATAAAAATATATGATACATTAGAGTGTGTTTGAAACACACTTTAGGGTATTTTTTAAATACGCTCTGAGCATATTTAAATTTATAGCCTGTACAATATTGAATCGATTGAGGAAGAAAGGAGAAGAAGATGCTTGAAGGACAGACTTTTATAGAAGTATTTCCAGACTATACCGTTCCAGATAATTTAAAGTATGTTTTGTCCAATGCGATTGTTTCGAAGGTTGTCATGAAACAGCAGACAAGACAGCTGGTTGTTCATTTGAGAAGTGAACATATTATTCCTAGAAAAGTATTGAATAAAGTTGCCTACGATATGAAAAAAGAGCTGTTTGGAAAGACTTCTGTGTTTATTTCTTTTGATGATACGTATGAACTGTCTTCAGCCTATACGTTAGAGAGCATAACGAATGATTACTGGAATAGTATTCTTCATGAAGTGAAAAAAATGGGCCGGGTGGAGTATAGTCTTCTTTCGAATGGAGAGTGGGGATTTGAAGGCAACATCATGACGATCCTTTTAGAAGATTCTTTCCTTGCAAGGGATAAATCCCGTGTTTTAAAAGAATATCTTGAACATCTTTTTTCTCATCGCTTTGGAAAGGAAATTCAGGTAGGATTTGACTTTACCGATGATGCAAAACAGGCATTTTATAAGGCGAGAAACCATAAGCTGAATCTGGAAGTAGATATGGTCATGAGTCAGATCAAAAAGGTGGAAAGTGAGAAAAAAGATTCTGATGCGGAAGATGGAGAAGGTTCAAAAGAAGAGAAAAAACCGCAACGAAGCTATTCTGGGAATTTCTTTGAGGAGCGGGCAAGAAGACAGGAATTTAGTCAGAGACGCCGCTCAAAGGACCCAGATGTTATTTACGGTAAGGATTGTGATGGAGAAGTTGTGCCATTAGAAGAAATTGTCGATGAGATCGGACAGGTTGTTGTCCGCGGGCAGATTCTTAAAATGGAACTTCGAGAAATCCGAAGAGAGCGTACGATTGTAAGTTTTCATATTACAGACTTTACCGATACGATTGTTGGGAAGATTTTTATTGCCAATGACCAGCTGCCGGAATTTTTGGATTTATTTGAAAAGGGAAAGTTCTATAAAGTAAAGGGAATGCCTCGTATGGATACATTTGAACACGACCTGACCCTTTCCTCAATTTCTGGAATTAAACCGATTCCTGACTTTACAGAAAAGCGAATGGATAAGAGCTTGGAAAAGCGTGTAGAGCTGCATCTTCATACCGTAATGAGTGATTTAGACAGCGTGGTTGACATTAAAAAGGTTATCAATCAGGCAAAAGCCTGGGGGCATCCGGCAATGGCAATCACAGATCATGGAGTTTTGCAGGCATTCCCGATTGCGAATCATTGTATTACGATGGATGAACCGTTTAAGATCATTTACGGAGTGGAAGGTTATTTTGTAAATGATTTAAAGAAGCTTGTCACGAATGATAAAGGACAGACATTATTAGATGATTATGTTGTATTTGATTTGGAAACAACAGGTTTTAGTCCGATTCATGATGCGATTATCGAAATTGGTGCCGTTAAGGTAAGCAAGGGGAAAATAAGTGACCATTACAGTGTGTTTGTCAATCCGCAGCGCCCGATTCCACTTCGGATTACAGAACTTACAAGCATTGATGACTCAATGGTTGCAGATGCAAAGTCAATAGAAGAAATCCTGCCGGAATTCCTCTCTTTTTGTGAGGGGTGCAGTCTGGTTGCACATAATGCAGAGTTTGATGTGAGCTTTATCGAAGAGAATGCAAAAAGACAGGGATTTGAAACAGATTTTACGGTACTTGATACGGTACAGATGGCAAGGCTGCTTCTTACGGATTTGAATAAGTTTAAGTTAAATACAGTATGTAAACGATTGAATATCAAGCAGGAACATCATCACAGGGCAGTCGATGATGCAAGAGTAACGGCAGAGGTGTTTCTTCGTTTTGTGGAAATGCTTGAAGAGCAAGACGTACACACACTTGCCAAATTAAATGATATGGGAGCGATGTCACCGGATCTGATTAAGAAAGCGCCGTCCTATCACGGCATTATTCTTGTAAAGAATGAGACAGGCCGTATTAATTTAAACAGACTGGTATCGGCCTCACATCTGGACTATTTTAACCGCCGTCCGAGAATGCCGGAAAGCTTGATTCAAAAGTACAGGGAAGGACTTATTTTAGGGTCTGCCTGTGAGGCGGGAGAGCTGTTTCAGGCAGTCATCAGGGGGAAAAGTGAAGAGGAATTAGCAGAACTGGTCCGTTTTTATGACTACCTCGAAATTCAGCCAATCGGTAACAATATGTTCATGCTTGAAAGTGACAGGTACGAAGCGAAAACAGTTGAAGATTTACAGAATTATAACCGTAAGATTGTGGAACTTGGCGAAAGATATCACAAACCGGTTGTTGCGACCTGTGATGTTCATTTCTTAAATCCAGAAGATGAACAGTATCGTCGAATTCTCATGGCAGGAAAGGGATTTTCAGATGCGGATAATCAGGCACCGCTGTATTTTAGAACGACGGAGGAAATGCTTGAGGAGTTTGCCTATCTCGGAGAAGCAAAGGCAAAGGAAGTTGTTATCACCAACACAAATAAGATTGCTGATATGATCGAAAAGATTTCGCCGGTACATCCTGATAAATGTCCTCCGGTTATTCCAAAGTCTGATGAGACATTAACAAAAATCTGTTACGATAAAGCCCATGAGATTTATGGGCCGGATCTGCCGGATATTGTAGAGGAGAGACTACAAAGAGAATTGAATTCTATTATATCCAATGGATTTGCCGTAATGTACATTATCGCACAGAAGCTGGTGTGGGATTCGAATGACCATGGATATCTGGTAGGTTCGCGAGGTTCCGTAGGATCTTCTTTTGTAGCGACAATGGCAGGTATTACGGAAGTTAACCCTTTGTCAGCGCATTATATTTGTCCCAAATGTCATTATGTAGATTTTGACTCTGATGCAGTAAGACCATATTCGAAAAAAGGTATGTCTGGCTGTGATATGCCGGATAGGGACTGTCCGGTTTGCGGCACACCGTTACAAAAGGAAGGACATGATATTCCATTTGAGACATTCCTTGGATTTAAGGGAAATAAAGAGCCGGATATTGACTTGAATTTCTCTGGAGAATATCAGTCAAAAGCGCATAAATATGTAGAAGTTATTTTCGGAGAGGGAAAGGCATTCCGGGCAGGAACCATCGGTACCCTTGCAGAAAAGACAGCATATGGTTATGTGTACAAATATTTTGAAGAAAGAGATATTCATAAAAGAAGATGTGAGATGGAGCGTTTGGCGGAAGGCTGTACGGGTGTAAAGCGAACCACAGGCCAGCATCCAGGTGGAATTATCGTAGTACCTCATGAACATGAGATTTATGAATTTACCGCAATCCAGCATCCGGCAAATGATGTGAATACAGATATTATTACAACACATTTTGAGTACCATTCTATTGACCACAACTTGTTAAAACTTGATATTCTCGGCCATGATGATCCCACTATGATTCGGCGATTAGAGGACTTAACAGGAATGGATGCGACAACGATTCCTCTTGATGATCCAGAAGTTATGTCTCTTTTCCACAGTACCGATATTCTTGGTATCACACCGGAAGATATTGGCGGAATTGAGATGGGTTCTCTTGGTGTACCGGAGTTTGGTACCGAGTTCGTTATGCAGATGTTAAAAGATACAAATCCAAAGTGTTTCTCCGACCTTGTTCGTATTTCTGGACTGTCCCACGGTACAGACGTATGGCTTGGAAATGCACAGACATTGATTGAAGAGGGAAAAGCAGAGATTTCTACGGCAATTTGTTGTCGAGACGATATTATGACCTATCTTATCAATATGGGACTTGATAAAGAACAGTCTTTTACCATCATGGAATCTGTTCGTAAAGGAAAGGGATTAAAACCAGAGTGGGAAGAAGAGATGACATCCCACGGCGTGCCAGACTGGTACATCTGGTCTTGTAAGAAGATTAAATACATGTTCCCGAAAGCGCATGCGGCAGCATATGTTATGATGGGCTGGCGTGTGGCATGGTTTAAAGTACATAAGCCATTAGCTTATTATGCAGCCTACTTTGGTATCCGTGCCTCAGCGTTTTCCTATGAGATTATGTGCCGGGGAAAAGAACGTCTTGACATTGCACTTACGGAACTTTTAAAAACGCCGAAGGATCAGCAGACGAAAAAGGATCAGGATACGATTCGTGATGGAAGAATTGCACAGGAAATGTACGCAAGAGGATTTGAGTTTATGCCGATTGATATTTATAAGGCAAAAGCAAGGGAATGTCAAATTATTGATGGTAAGATCATGCCGCCGCTTTCCAGTGTGGAGGGTCTTGGAGATAAGGCCTGTGAGCAGGTAGAAGAGGCAGCGAAACATGGTCCGTTTACCTCACTTGAAAACTTTAGAAATCAGGCGAAAGTCAGTAAGACGAACGTAGATAAGATGGTGGAACTTGGAATACTTACAGGACTTCCGGAAACTGACCAGCTTACATTTGATTTCTTTATGGCGCAGAGCCAGGTATAATGAGAGACAGAGAAAAGGAGAAAAGCATGAGTTATATTAAAAACGCAGATATTCAGGGAAATGCATGGGTAGCACCGGGAGCCTGTGTAGTAGGAAATGTCACATTAGGAGATGAAAGTTCTGTATGGTATAATGCGGTACTTCGCGGAGATATGGCACCGATTGTTGTAGGGTGTGGTTCTAACGTCCAGGATGGCACCGTTGTTCACGCAGATAATGGCTTCCCATGTAAAATCGGGAATGGAACATCTATTGGTCATAATGCGATTATTCATGGATGCACAATCGGGAATAATACCGTCATTGGAATGGGTGCGATTATTATGAATGGCGCGCAGGTTGGCTCCGACTGTATTATTGGAGCAGGAAGCCTTGTTACACAGGGAACGGTAATTCCAGACGGAATGCTGGCATTTGGTTCTCCGGCAAAGGTAATCCGCCCGCTTACTGATGCAGAGAAAAAGGAGAATCAGACAAACGGCATCAGCTACATGCTGATGAAAAATGTACAAAAAGGGTGAAAAAACTTGAAATATAGATAGGGGTTGGATTATAATAAGGCGAATATGACTTTTGGCAAACTAGAAAGGAGAACTTTTAATTTTATGTCGGATACTACAAATACAAGAAAATATAAAGGCTATGAGTTAGATCAGACAACTTCCCATCGCCGCAATCAGAATCGGCCGTGGTTCTGGAAGGTATTGGGTATTAGCTTATTGCTTACGGTGCTGATTCTTGCAGGTGTTGTTTTTGGACTTTTGCATAGAACGCATAAGAACGCAAAACACATGGAAGAGATTAATTCTGCAAATACAGTCGAGGCATTACTTAAGGAGCACAAGCTTGTTACAATTACAGCTTCTTACTCTCATTTGGCAGAAGGTTCTGATTATACGACAACCCGCCAGATTAAGAAAGATAAAAAGGGGAACTATTTCTCTTACTTTAAGAAAGAAGGTTCCGATGATGATTACAAAGAAGTAATCAGTAATAAAGAATTATATCGTTATAATGGGAAGTATACACAGTATTTCGGACTGGTTGGAAATGATTACGAGGAAGAATGCGTAAAAGCGATTGAGGACAGCATTTTCCAGGGAGATATGAAAGATCAGATTCAGAACGAAAAAGAACGTGATAGTACAATCACTTTACAGCTTACGACTAAGGTTCAAAGCGGAGATGATTATGATACGGAATACGGATTCTCTGCTGGAGATACGATTGAGAAAACGATTATTATTGATAAAAAGACACAGCTTATTACTTCTGTAGAGGAGAAATGTGGGGATGAAGTTTTCTATGGTTATACAGTAGAGTTTGACGGTGAAGAAAAGATTCCACAGTTCTATAAGGATTTAAAGAAGGAAAAAGAAAAGAGAGTATGTACTGTTTACTCTGATTATGATGGAGAAAAGAATCAGGAATATACATTTAATCTTCCAATTGATTTATACTTTACTGTACTTGATCATGATGGATATAAGGTATATGAAGATGAGGATGGAACGAAGGAGTTTACACATTATCAGATGGAAGTGCAGAATCCAGATTCTGATCTATCCCTCTATATAAAAGCAGAATCATCAAAATAAAGAGCATCTAGTCAGGTGTTACTTGACGAAAAGGGGAGGCTGCCGCGATCATATTCTGATGCGGTAGTCTTTTTTTATAGATTGTATTTTTTGAAAAATGCTTTCTGAAAAATATGCCGTAATTTGGGGCATGCAGGTTGCAGGGATATTTTTAAGACACTCGCTGATTGTGTTTGAAAAATAATTCAAGAATAAAAGAGGATTTGATTATGAAAACGAGAAGATTATTTTATGAAGATGTATACATTAGAGAGTTTGAGGCCGTTGTACTTTCCTGTGAGGAAAGACAGGAAGGATATTATATCATTTTAAATGAAACAGCCTTTTATCCTGAAGGCGGAGGACAGCCAGCAGATAAGGGAACGATTGAGGGAGAAGAAGTTCTTGATGTGCAGTATGTGGATGGAGAAATCTGTCATATCATGAAAAAACCATTGAAAGCAGGGAAACAAGTTGTAGGACGAATCAACTGGGAATGGCGTTTTGACCTTATGCAGCAACATTCTGGCGAACATATTGTCAGTGGAATGATTCATGAAAAATATGGTTATGAAAATGTTGGATTTCATATGGGAGAAGAAGTCATTACAATTGATTTAAGCGGAATGCTGACAGAAGAACAAGTGGCTGAAATTGAACAAAAAGTAAATGATTATATTTGGATGAATCAGGAGGTAAATATTTTTTATCCAGATGAGAGGCAACGAAAACTCATTCCATATCGAAGTAAAAAAGAACTTACAGGAGAGATTCGCCTGGTAGAATTTCCGGGAGCAGACCTTTGTGCCTGCTGTGGTCTTCATGTGACACACGCCAGCCAGATTGGCCTGGTCAAAATCCTTTCCAGTAAGAAGTTTCGTGACGGGGTTCGTATGGAAATGCTTTCAGGAAAACGGGCATTAGAATATCTGTCAAAAAGTGCGGAGCAAAACAGCCAGGTTGCAGTCAGACTTTCAGTAAAAGAAAAAGAGACAAAAGATGCAGTACAGAGACTTCTTGATGAAGTTTATAACTTAAAAGGTGAACTTGCAGCAGAAAAGAAAAAACATTTTGAACGGATAGCTGCTTCCTGTGTGGGAAAAGAAAATGTGCTGTTGATTGAAGGAGATATGGAACCAGTAGAAGTAAGAAAATGTACCGATGCGATTTTAGATACATGCAGCGGTGTTGCAGCTTTCTTTGCGGGAAATGATAAAGACGGATATAAATATGCCATTGGACAGAGAGAAGGAGATGTCCGGGAACTTGTAAAGCAGGTGAATAAAGAACTGAACGGACGAGGAGGTGGAAAACCATTTTTTGCACAGGGTTCTCTGAAAGCAACGCGAAAACAAATAGAAATCTTCTTTGAAAAGAAGGTAAATTTCCAATAATATAAAAAATAACCTGCAAAAGCCAGGAAAGAAAGCAAAAAGAAATTTCTTTACAATTATTTTCAAATGGGCTATTATTTTGATGAAAATACTTTGGAAAAAGTTTAAGAGAAGTTCATGTTTTGCGGTGGATGCAGATATAGTCAATAAAAAGTGGCATAGATGAGAACATACACCGGCGAAACAGAAAGGAAGGAATTATGTTTAAGAATAAACTGAAAAGATTATGTGCAGTAACTCTTGCTGGAATGATGGTTGTGAGTGTAAGTGCATGTTCTACAAGCAAAAGTGCAGAGAAAAACAGCGTTTCTAAGGCAGAACAGGCATCAGAGGCAACAACAGAGGCCGCAAAGGATGATACGACAGCGGATTACGTTGCTTCTGGTGTAGAGCTTCCAGATAATTTTGAAAATATGATTTATCCAATTGAGGCTCTGATGTTACAGAATTATTCAAAAGGTTATCCATACTATGCGAATGGTGCCAGTGAAGAAAAGTCGGATTCTTTCTGGTTTTCTATGGCAGCACTCACTTCCTTAATGGAGAATGAATCTGCTTACGGAGATGGAATTGAGATGGATTCCTACTATTATCTTAAAGAGAACACATCAAATATGTATGCATCTGCTCTTTATAATGCATATGGAATGGGCAACATGGAATTTCCGGAAATTCCTGATGGTGATAAATATGCGACATATGATGATGGCAAGCAGATGTATGGCTTCTTAAAAGGAGAGGTAAGCGGTCTTGTTCCATATATTACAAACTGTGTGAAAGATGGAAGCGATTATATCATCACATCACAGCTTCGAGATAAAGATACAGATGAAGTAAAAGGAACATATGAAGTGACGATCACCGCATCTTCTTTTGATGGTGATGATAACTGCTTTGCCTATTCTGCTACAGCAATCAGACAGATTGGAGAGACAGATTCTGAGAATCAGAGTACATCTTCTGAAAGTGAAGAAGCGAGTACAGACAGTACATCCGAGAATGGAGACAGCACAGATGCTAATTCATCTACAGACAGCACGGATGCTACAGATTCTACCGACAGTACAGAAGGAATCTCACAGGATGACGCATTAAGCCAGGCAAAAGATTATTATGGAGAAGATGCAGAATATTCTTACAAGAAGCAAGTTACAGTGGGAGATAAAGAATATTATGATTTTTCCGTAAGTGGTGATAATGTCAGCAGCACAGATGTATTAGTATCTGTAGATGGACAGGATGTTATTGGCGGAACACAGAACGATGATGGAAGCTGGTCATTTGATCAGTAAATGGAAGCAGCTGTCACCGTGTTAAGTTAGATAGTATATTGATAATATAGGAACTAGATAATAATTAAATAATATAAGAAATCAAAAAAGAAATCTATTACACGATGTCATATTATTTGTGAAAGCTATGTTTAGGCATATCTCTTTCTGTAAGATATCGTGTGATAGATTTCTTTTTTGATTTTGGATTTATAAGTAATGTTATAGAGCATTACTATAAAAATTGAGAATGTTTTACCGAATTACTATAATTGTTGCTTACAAAATAAATTTGTAGAAGAAATAACTTCTCTAACACGCTCTAGTTAAGGGTGCTGATATTAATTTTCTCCATCATCCAACCATTCTTCATAAATAAAGAATGCATCAGATCCAATAATATCATCACATCCATCGACACTGATTCCCTGTGTATCAAGGCCAAATGTAAGAGTATATTTATCTCCGTAATAACGTGCGGTATCTTCTGAAATTGCTACTGCTGTATGATGTTTAAAACATAGACCTTCTACGTCATATATTTCAAAATCGAATTGACTATCTGTAACATTCGATATTACCATATATTCTTTTCTGTCTGGTATATAACAGTTTCCTGCAATCGGTGATACTTCATATCCAAAAGTTGCTTTTGGTTCGGCCTTTTTACTTTCTGTAGATTTAGCTACTGTTTTTACTGTTGCTTTTGTTTCTGTTGTGGATGCGGTCTTATCCTCTGTAAAACTGAGTCCTTTGCTGCTTCCGCAAGGTGTTGCATAGTGGAGTTTCATCCAACCGGTTTTGCCACCATAGGTAAATTTCGCCCATCCGTTTCTGGATTCAGAAGATTGAAATTTTGTACATAATGGAACGGTTGTAAGTTGCTCGCTATCTTCCGTGGATGATTTACGAAGTTTAATACCATTTGTACTTCCATCGCATCTTTCTACCTGCCAGTATTCGGATGCGTAGAATCCAACAACATTCATATCAATCCAGCATTCCTTATTTTGATAAGTTGTTCGTCCCCAGCCATCTTCAACTTTGGATATATTCAGTTCGGTTCCGTACTTAACATCTGTGGCTGCAATGGATGTATCTTGTCCGGCTCCCGTATGTAATTTGATAGCTTGTTCATTTACAAAAACGATATTCTCGCTATTTTCTTTTACATAAAAATAGTCAACATCTCCAGAAATTGTTCGAAGCTTGTCCATACGGCACCATCCCTGGCGATTGCAAAAATCAATGTTTGCCCATTTTTCTCCGTCTACTGTTTTTTCTTGTAACAGAGCACAAGGAACGCCTTCTTGCACTTTTCCAGCTTTTTTCTTTTTGCCGGGTTCTTTAAAAAGTTTAATGTTATCAATGTCTTTACTTTTGGCTGTCACTACAGTATCGAAAGTGTTATCTTGTACCAGAATTTTGGAAGAATCCCCCTGATCAGCTTTTTGGCTGCTTTCTTTACTAGCTTGAGGTTTACTTTTATTTGAAGAAAATAACCCAATTGCTAGGCCGCCTAAGAACAATACCGCGACGAATGCTCCAGCAATGATAAAGGGCATTTTTGAATGTTTCTTTTCTGGTGGTTGTGTATAAGGTTGCTGGTTATATGGTACTTGTCCTCCCTGTTGGTAAGGCTGATGATTATAAGGATTAGGATTTTCCTGCTGGTAAGGCTGCCGACTGTAAGGATTAGGATTTCCCTGCTGGTAAGGCTGTTGACCGTAAAGGTTAGGATTTCCCTGCTGGTAAGGCTGTTGACCATAAGGATTAGGATTCCCTTGTTGGTAAGGCTGGTTACTATAAGGGTTTTGTCCTGCCTGTTGATAAGGTTGCCGTCCATAAGAATTTGGTGTATGTTGCTGATACGGATTATTATTATTTCCAGACGGAGTATATCCACCTTGTTGATACGGATTTTGACTGTAAGGATTTGCGTTTCCGTCTGATTGGGAATGTTGTGATTGTTCATACGGCGATTGAGAGTTCGATTTCTTTGGATGTTTCAACTTAGGTCTTCTAACTTGATTTGAAAACTCTCTCTTTTCGCTAAGTGGAACGGTATGATTCTCCTCTAACGGAATCGTTTTGTCATCCCAATTCGAATGCTCTCTTCTTTCTTCGTCCATTTTTTTCCTCTCCTTTTACTGTAAAAGTTTTAGACAGATTGCTACAAACATTCTGCCTTTGTAGCTATACAGCTATTTTAATTATAATGTAACATATTTAAATGAAAACTCAATCCCTATATTCCTAATTTTTAGGGTTAGGAGAATGAATGAAAAGTCTAATCCACCAGCTATGCTGGGGAAAATAGAGTAAGTGGAAACGTAAAGGATACAATAAAAAAGTCTCCTATGCTACAATGAGAATGGTGTCGCAAGCCAAACTCAAGATAAGAATAGGAGGCGGTCCAAATGGACAATAAAAGTTTATCACATACAAGATGGAAATGCCAATACCATATAGTATTTATTCCGAAATATAGAAAAATATTATATGGAAGATAGAAAAAAGATGTAAGAGAAATAAAAATTGTAAAAAATTTACTTAAATAGATTGCATTTTGGACAAGATTATTATAGAATGAAAAAGACTATTTAAATCACAATCTGGTAGTTCACAGAAAAATAAATTTTAAATAGTTAGAATGAAAGAGAAAGAGACAGGAAAGATGAAGAATCAAAACAACACAGCACAAAGTGCGGGAAAGAAGAGCTTTCTACAAAAAAAGAATGTAGAGATTTCTTTTAAGAGATATGCGATTGATGCGATGGGAGCGATGGCTCTTGGATTATTTGCGTCTCTCTTAATTGGAACGATTATTAAGACACTGGCAGAGAATGTAGGAACAACTGGCATGATGGCAGCACTGGCAGCGATTACGGATACAGGAGAATTGGCAGCAAAGGTTGCCGGACTTAGTATGCTGAACCGATTCTGCTGGATTTTATGGCAAATTGGTAACTATGCAACGATGGTAACAGGTGTTGCGATGGCGGCAGCGATTGGTTATGCGTTAGATGCACCTCCATTGGTACTGTTTTCTTTATGTGCAGTCGGTCAGGCAACGAATACATTAGGCGGCTCCGGTGGGCCATTGGCTGTATTATTTGTAGCGATTATTGCCTGCGAGGCAGGGAAGCTTGTCTCTAAAGAGACGAAGATTGATATTTTAGTAACTCCGGCGGTAACGATTATTGTTGGTGTAGGATGTGCGATGGTACTGGCACCGGTTTTTAAGACAATTTGTGATTCACTTGGAACATTTATCGGATGGGCAACGAATTTACAGCCATTCTTCATGGGAATCATTATTTCTGTTGTTGTTGGTGTTGTTCTCACCCTGCCGATTAGTTCTGCGGCAATCTGTGCGGCAGTTGGTATTAGCGGCGGTGCTGTCATTGCGGGAGTCTTAGACGGCAGTATTTCTATGGAAGTGTGGAATGGTCTTGCGCTTGCAGGAGGGGCAGCAACAGTAGGCTGCTGCTGTAATATGCTTGGATTTGCTGTAATCAGCTACCCGGATAACGGAGTAGGAGGGCTTGTAGCACAGGGGCTTGGAACATCCATGCTACAGGTGCCAAACCTGATGCGTAAACCTGTTTTATGGATACCGCCAGTACTTACTTCTGCAATCTTAGGCCCCGTTGCAACCTGTATTTTTCAGCTTCGTAATAACGGAGCAGCGATTTCTTCCGGTATGGGAACTGCCGGTTTAGTAGGTCCGATCGGAATCATCACAGGCTGGTCAAATATGCCAAAGGGATATGCCCCTGGAGCCTTTGACTGGGTCGGTATGATTTTAGTCTGCTTTATACTCCCTGTCGTTTTAAGCTGGGCGATTGGAAAGTTCATGCGAAAGAAAGGCTGGATTAAAGAAGGAGACTTGAAGGTTGATTTAGGTTAGAAAGTTTGAAAAAATAGCTTATCGTCCATATACTATATTTGCCTTCGAAAGGAGAAAAGTTCTGATACTTGGTAAATCTAATTTGTTGTATTAGAAATAGGCGGCCGCTGTAGATATAGATATTCTATCGAATTGCTCAAAAAATGTGGAAAAGAACCCCTAAAAAATTTGTTGAATTTTGTGACTTTGTGCTGTGGGATTTTGACCATAGAAACTTCGCATTCGTTTTTGCTGCCTTAGCAGGTCGAAAAAAGCTCCAGTGGAGGTTTTGAGAGCAAGCTTCTGCTTGATTGGGCAAAATGGAGCGTTTAGCACAATGGAACAAAATCAATAAATTTTTTAGGGATTCTTGTTGATAATTCTTCTGGCAATCCGGCTACTATTCTTCTCGCAGCGTCTCCCTTGCCTGTGGCAACTCAGAAGTTCCTAAAGTGTTTTTCCAAGCGATTAAGAACTCCATACAAGAACGCTGCAATCAGGCAAAGCAATACAATAGAGAGCATCACCCAGTCCATTTTAAAAACCTGTGATCCATATATGATAAGATAGCCAAGACCTTCTTTGGCGGCGAGAAATTCTCCAATAACAACACCGATTAGGCAAAGGCCAATATCAACTTTCAGAATGCTTAAAATCGTTGGCAGGTTCATCGGCAAGATCACTTTCGTCAGGCAGTCTGCCTGACTGCCATGAAGTGTTCGGATCAGCTTTAATTTATCCGGGTCGGTAGACATAAAGCTTGTAAAAAGGTTTAAGATACTTCCGAATATGGCAACGGATATCGCTGTTACAATAATTGTTTTCATATTGTTGCCAAGCCATACGATAAAGATAGGAGCCATAGCGGATTTTGGCAGGCTGTTTAAGATGACAAAGTAAGGCTCTAATATCTCACTTAGCGTATTGTTCCACCAAAGGAGAATGGCAGTGAAAAGACTTACTGCGGTAACGAGAAAAAAGCTTGCAAAAGTTTCTGCAAGAGTGATTCCTAAGTGTTTTAAAAGCTGGCCGTTAAGAAGAAGTTCTTTGCCAGAAGCAAGCATTCGTGAAGGGCTGCTAAAGATGAACGCATTGATTATTCCGGCACGAGAAGTGATTTCCCAGAGAATAATAAAAAATATAAATAAAAAAAGCTGAAAGAACAGGACAAACTGCTTATGTTGTCTTGTTCTTTTCATATATAGAAGCTGTTCTTTTGAAATTTCATTCATCGGCTTTTAACTCCTTCCATATCTGGTTAAAATACTCCTGAAACTTTGGGTGGATGCGTGCTTCTTTTGAAGAAAGTTTTTTGTTTGTTTTAAAGTCAATTGTGACAATCTTACGAATGTGGCCTGGACGTTTTCCGAGAACGATAATACGGTCAGCGATACTGATGGCTTCGGATAAATCATGCGTGACAAGCAGCGTGGTAACGCCGCTTTGACGGATAATTTTTGCGATGTCATCGGATACATCAAGGCGGGTCTGGTAATCTAGCGCACTGAAAGGTTCATCAAGGAGAAGAAACTCTGGTTTTAAGGCGAGAGTTCGAATTAGAGCAGCTCGCTGGCGCATACCTCCGGAAAGTTCTCTTGGATAGGAGGATGCAAAGTCAGCAATTCCATATTGACGCATCAGTTTTTGTACATATTCGAGATTTTTTTCGGTAAGCCGGTGTTGTATTTCAAGACCTAAAATGATATTTTTATATATAGTTCTATGCTCTAATAAATGGTCTTTTTGCAGCATGTAGCCGATAGCGGGTGTTTTATTGCAGGCTGGATAGAGGAGACTGCCGGTTTCAATGGGAATCAGTCCGGCAATCAGCTCTAAAAGTGTAGATTTTCCACAGCCGGATGGGCCTACAATTGCTGCAAATTCACCAGGGAAAAGGTCAAAATGAATGTCTCTTAATGCCGGTGTTTCACCACTATTTGTATGGTAAGTGTGTGAAAGACTGCGGACGGACAGAAAAGGTTTTGTTTGTGGCAAAGCTGTTCATTCCTTTTTTCGCGAGGTATAATTTAACATATGCAAAGGAGGAACCAAAGTGATATATTTCATGATCATAGCATCAATAATTGTGGCAGATAAGATATTAAAAGAATATTTTAAAAGTTCATTTCAGGGAAAACATCGGGAAGTACGGACAAAAGGTAATGGATTTGGAGTAAGAAAGGAAGCAGGAAAGCAAAAGGTAAAGGAAAATTTGTTTAGAAAGAAAGAACAAAATAAAGCAGAATTGAAACAGAAGAGAAATAATAAAGAGAAAAATGATTGGAAAAATATTGGAGAAGGGAATTGGAGAGAGTATTTATCTCCAACGATTGAATTGTTAGAGAATAAGGGGGCGGCAAGTGGCATCATGGCGAAACATCCGAAAATATTAAAAATAATATCTGCCGCCATGCTCTGCTTTTGTGCGTTAGCGTTAGGAAAGGAACGACAAAAAGGAAAGACTACAATGACAGGAATCGGCTATGCGTTACTTCTTGGAGGAGGTATCAGTAATTTTATAGACAGGATGAAAAAGGGTTCGGTAACGGACTATGTACGTTTTCCTAAATTTCCAGTAAAAAAGATTAGTGAGCTGGTATTTAATCTCAGTGATTTTGGCATATTTGCAGGAGTATTTTGTCTGTTGTTTCGAAAAAAATAGGGGAAAAGGGAGGGTTATTCTGAAGCTTCAGGCAGGTATGATTCTGTCTATTATTCAAAAGATAGAGAAAAAATAGAAAGTTATTGCAAAAGTTTAGAACGGCATGATTTTATATATTATTTCTCCAAAAGCAGAGAAAAGGAACTGCAAAAAGAAAAGTAAAAGAAGCATAAAAAGTGAGAATAAGCACGAAGTTATCGGATAATAAAAAATATTTTCAGAAAATAGGAAGAAACAGAGGAAAGAGCAGAATATGGCCGGAAATTGTGCAGAATAGCCAATGAAATATACATAAATTTACAAACAATAGAAGGGTGAAAAATACAGGTGGATAAGAAAATACAGTTATCCACGGGAGAAAAAACTGAAAAATGTCGATAAACAGACTTATCCACTAAGTTATCCACATTATCCACAGTGGAAAAACAAAGGGAAAGAATGGAAAAACATCGTCAATATAAAACATCTGTTTTGTGCGATTTTTTTAAATAATACATTGCCAGAATGCAGAATTGTTGGTATAATAATTGTAATATAAGAAAAAGGAGTGTGATCGTATGCGTTACATTATTTACGGCAAAAATCTGGAGGTAACAGAAGGATTAAAGCAGGCTGTACACGATAAGTTCAGTAAGCTGGAGAAGTTCTTCACACCAGAGACAGAAGTTCAGGTCACATTAAGCGTGCAGAAAGATAACCAGATCGTAGAAGCTACGATTCCTATGAAGGGAACTATTTTAAGAGTAGAACCTAACAGCACAGATATGTATGTTTCTATTGATATGGCAGTTGATTTACTCGAACGCATGATTCGTAAGTATAAAACAAAGATTTCCAAGTACGGAAAGGGAGAGTTAAAGTTTAATGATGAGTTCATGGAAGAAGATGTGGACAATCATGAGACAGTAACTATCACAAAGAGTAAAAAATTTGCAATCAAGCCGATGGATGTTGAAGAAGCCTGCGTACAGATGGAACTGTTAGGACATAATTTCTTCGTATTCCGTAATGCAGAGACTTTCGAAGTGAATGTTGTTTATAAGAGGAAAGACAAAACATATGGTCTGATTGAACCAGAATTTTAGAAAATTAAGCGGAAATTCCTGGTGCTTAATTGCCGGGTATGTCGCAAGACAGTTCCATTATTAAGATTCGACAGGATAAGGGAATGTATTTTTTAGATTCTGGATATGAGATACTATTGAAGAAATACATGGAATTATTAACGAAGGAAGAAGGCAGATATTTTCTATCTGCCTTTCCTTTTTCTGTATATTATTCTGTATATTAATGTATATTAAGGGGATTAAAGCTTGAAAAGAGCTTCTATCAATGTTACAATATAAGCTGTATGTTTAAAATGAGCGTACAGTATCTATTAAGATAATCATACCATATAGGAGGTAAATATGGGTTTAGTTGATAAACTTTTTGGAAATAAAAGTGAAAAAGAGATCAAGAGAATCGAAAAGTATGTAGATGCCATCGAAGCTCTTGACGAGAAGATGCAGGCATTAAGCGATGAAGAGCTTCGTGCAAAGACACAGGAATTTAAAGACCGTCTGGCAGCAGGCGAAACCCTCGATGACCTTTTAGTAGAAGCGTTTGCTGTAGTAAGAGAGGCAGCAGACCGTACCATCCACCTGAAACACTATCGTGTACAGCTTATGGGTGGTATTATTCTGCACCAGGGACGTATCGCTGAGATGAAGACTGGTGAAGGTAAGACATTAGTTTCTACACTTCCAGCATACTTGAATGCTCTTGAAGGAAAGGGCGTTCACATCGTTACAGTTAATGATTACTTAGCAAAGCGTGATGCAAACTGGATGGGACAGGTTCACCAGTTCTTAGGTTTAAGTGTTGGTGTTATCTTAAATAGCTATGATAATGCAGAACGCCAGGCAGCTTATAACTGTGATATTACTTATATTACTAATAATGAATTAGGTTTCGATTATCTTCGTGACAACATGGTTATTTACAAGAAAGATCTTGTACAGAGAGAACTGAATTATGCCATTGTCGATGAGGTCGATTCCGTATTGATTGATGAGGCAAGAACCCCGCTTATCATTTCCGGTCAGAGTGGTAAGTCCACAGACCTTTACAAAGCATGTGATGTACTTGCAAGACAGATGCAGCGTGGTACTTCTGATGGTGAACTGTCTAAGATTGATGCCATCATGGGTATTGATATCGAAGAAGATGGAGACTTCCTCGTTAACGAGAAAGATAAGCAGGTTATGCTTACGACAGAAGGTGTGAAGAAAGTAGAACAGTTCTTCCACATTAAGAACCTTGCAGATGCAGAGAACTTAGAGATTCAGCATAACATTATCCTTGCTCTTCGTGCACATAATCTTATGTTCCGCGACAGAGATTACGTAGTAAAAGATAACGAAGTGCTTATCGTTGATGAGTTTACCGGACGTATCATGCCAGGCCGTCGTTATTCTGATGGTTTACATCAGGCAATCGAGGCAAAGGAACATGTAAAGGTTAACAGAGAGTCTAAGACACTTGCTACGATCACATTCCAGAACTTCTTTAATAAGTATAAGAAGAAAGCCGGTATGACTGGTACAGCTATGACAGAGGACAAGGAGTTCATGGATATTTATGGAATGGACGTAGTTGAGATTCCTACAAATAAGCCAATGATTCGTGTGGATCATGAAGATGCCATCTACATGACAAAGAAAGAAAAGTTAAATGCTGTTATCAATGATATTGTAGAATCCCACAAGAAGGGGCAGCCAGTCTTGGTTGGTACCATTAATATCGATACATCTGAAGAAGTAAGCGAACTCTTAAGCAAGAGGGGAATCAAGCATAATGTACTGAATGCGAAGTTCCATGAATTAGAGGCGGAGATTGTTTCCCATGCCGGTGAAAGAGGAGCTGTTACAATCGCAACAAACATGGCTGGCCGTGGTACCGACATCAAGCTTGAAGATGGTGTTGCAGAACTTGGCGGTTTAAAGATTATCGGTACAGAAAGACATGAGAGTAGACGAATTGATAACCAGTTACGTGGTCGTGCCGGTCGTCAGGGTGACCCAGGTGAATCTAAGTTCTACTTATCTCTTGAAGATGATTTAATGCGTCTGTTCGGTTCTGAGAGAATGATGGGTGTCTATAAGGCATTAAAGATTCCGGAAGGTGAAGAGATTCAGCATAAGACAATCACAAAACAGATTGAAAAGGCACAGAAGAAGATTGAGAACAACAACTTCGGTATCCGTCGTAATCTTCTCGATTATGACCAGGTGAACAATGATCAGAGAGAGGTTATTTACGCAGAAAGACGCCGTGTATTGAATGGTGAGAGCATGCGTGATGTTGTTTACAAGATGATTAAAGACGTTGTTGCTGACGATGTGAACATGGTCGCAGGCGAGCAGCCATTAAAAGAGTTAAATCTTGTAGAACTGAACGAGTCTTTAAGAAGAAAGATTCCATTAGAGCCAATCACTCTTACAGATGAAGAAAAAGAGAAGAACGACAAAGAAGCTCTGATCTCTCGTCTGCAGGATGAAGCAATGAAGGTTTACCATAAGAAAGAAAAAGACTTCAACGAATTTGCCAAAGTTAATGTGCCAGAGGAAGGTGTAGAACTTGGTGAAGAAGATGCAGCAATCTTTAACGATGGTATCCGTGAGGTAGAGAGGGTTATCCTTCTTAAAGTTATTGACAGTAAGTGGATGAACCACATTGATGATATGGATCAGCTCCGTGAGAGTATCGGACTTCAGTCCTACGCACAGAAAGACCCAGTTGTTCAGTATAAATTCCTTGGATACGATATGTTTGAGGAAATGACAAAGAACATTCGTCACGATACTGTTGGTGCATTAATGCACGTTCAGATTGAGCAGAAGGTTGAGAGAAAACAGGTTGCAAGAGCAACAGGTACAAACAAGGATGAGCTTGTGGAAAGAGGACCTTACCGCAGAAAAGAAGCAAAAATCGGACGTAATGCACCATGTCCATGCGGCAGCGGAAAGAAATATAAAAACTGCTGCGGAAGATTTGCAAATTAGTGTGTGCTTGGAAAGACATTTTTAAAACGCGCTCCGCGCAGGAAAAGTTTTGCACAGTGAATATTTTGCAGCAGATGCAGAGAATGCACCTGCGAAGGAATAGGCACTGTGCCTTTCTTTATCATATACATGGAACTATTCAAATATACAGATAACTACAGGTAATCGTTCTAAAAGATTTCAGGATGAATAAACGTCCTTGAGAAGTTATACTGAATGATTGCAGGTTTTTATATTTTGTCTACATTTTATATAATAGAGAGGGTTTTATAATTGGTTGAATTAGAACAATACAAATTTACGGTAAATCAATATAAAGAGCCGATGAAAGAGCTTGGCGTTTCTCTGGCACTTTCTCATAAGCATGAGCAGATTAAAGAATTAGAAAGTGAAATGCGGGAAGAGGGGTTCTGGAATGACCCGGACAAGGCACAGGAAGTTACCAGAAAAGTTAAAAATCTCAAAGATACCGTTTCTGCCTATCATGCATTAGAATTAACGCTGGATGATGTTTCTACCATGATTGAACTTGGTAATGAAGAAAATGATGCCAGTGTGATTCCAGATATTGAAGAATTACTTGGAGAATTTGAGATAGAATTTGATAATTTAAAGATTCAGACACTTTTATCTGGTGAGTATGATAAAAATAATGCGATTGTTACCCTTCATGCAGGTGCAGGAGGAACGGAATCCTGTGACTGGGCAGGAATGCTTTACCGAATGTATAGCAAATGGGCGGATAGTCACGGCTTTAAGACAGAAGTTCTTGATTATCTCGATGGAGATGAGGCAGGAATCAAATCCATTACATTTGAAGTAAATGGGGAGAATGCTTACGGATACTTAAAGTCTGAGAGAGGAGTACACCGTCTTGTGAGAATTTCCCCATTTAATGCAGCAGGAAAGAGACAGACTTCTTTTGCATCCTGTGATGTTATGCCGGATATTGAAGAAGATTTATCAGTAGAGATTGCTGATGAAGATATCCGTATTGATACCTACCGTGCCAGTGGAGCAGGTGGACAGCACATTAACAAGACGGATTCGGCTATCCGTATTACCCATATTCCTACTGGTGTTGTCGTACAGTGCCAGAATGAGCGTTCCCAGCACAAGAACAAGGATAAGGCAATGCAGATGTTAAAGGCAAAGCTGTATCTGATTAAGGAGCAGGAAAACCGGGAAAAATTATCAGATATCCGTGGTGAAGTGTCCGATAATGGCTGGGGTAACCAGATTCGTTCCTACGTTATGCAGCCATATACTATGGTAAAAGACCACAGAACCGGAGAAGAGACCGGTAATGTGCAGAGCGTGATGGACGGCAACCTGGATGCATTTATGAATGCATACCTTCGCTGGATCACAACCCCAAAGAAGGCTTAAAATGAAAATTACAGACATAAGGAGCAGACAGAATAATGGATATTATAAAAAAACTGGCGCAGGAACTTGCGATTAAAGAAGAACAGGCGAAAGCAGCAGTACAGCTTATTGACGAGGGCAATACGATTCCGTTTATTGCCAGATACCGTAAAGAAATGACAGGAGCTCTTAATGACGAGACACTCCGTAATTTACATGAACGCCTTCTCTATCTTCGCAACTTAGAGGAGAAAAAAGAGCAGGTAATCAATGCGATTACAGATCAGGGTAAGATGACAGAAGATTTAAAGAAAAAGATTCTCTCAGCAGAAACTCTGGTAGCAGTAGATGACTTATACCGCCCATATCGCCCGAAAAAGCAGACAAGAGCGACAAAAGCGAAGGAAAAGGGCTTAGAGCCATTGGCTAATATTCTTCTTTTACAGAAGACAACAAAAAGCATGGAAGAAGAAGCAGCAGCCTTTGTGAACGCAGAAAAAGGTGTGGCAAACGCAAAAGAAGCGATTGCCGGAGCCAAGGATATCATTGCGGAAATGATTGCAGATATGGCAGATTATCGTAAAAGCATCCGTAACTGTACGATGAAACAGGGAAGTCTTGTTGTAAAAGCAAAAGATGAGAAAGCAGAATCTGTATACGAAATGTATTACGATTTCAGAGAGCCACTTTCTAAAGTTACGGGATATCGGGTTCTTGCGATTAACCGTGGAGAAAAAGAAAAGTTCCTTACTGTTAAGGTAGAGGCACCAGATGTGCAGATTGTCAATGCATTAAATAAAACAATGGTGAAGGATAATCTAAATACAAAAGCACTCATGGAAGAAGCGATACTTGATGCATACAATCGACTCATTGCCCCATCCATCGAAAGAGATATTCGAAGTGAAATTACAGAAAAAGCACAGGAAGGTGCCATTACTGTCTTTGGAAAGAATTTAACACAGCTTCTCATGCAGCCGCCAATGGAAGGAAGAACAGTTTTAGGATGGGACCCTGCATTCCGTACTGGATGTAAACTTGCTGTGGTAGATCCTACGGGTAAGGTGTTAGATACCGTTGTTGTATACCCAACTGCACCACAGTGTAAGGTAGAACAGGCCAAGAAAACGGTACATGATATGATTAAGAAATACAATGTTTCTGTAATCAGTGTGGGAAATGGTACTGCCTGCCGTGAATCAGAACAGGTTATCACAGAACTGATCAGGGAAATACCAGAAAAGGTTGCTTACGTTATTGTAAATGAAGCAGGCGCATCTGTTTATTCTGCAAGTAAGCTCGCAACCGAAGAGTTCCCGGAATTTGATGTAGGACAAAGAAGTGCGGCCTCTATCGCCCGAAGATTGCAGGACCCGCTGGCAGAGCTTGTAAAGATTGAGCCAAAAGCAATTGGTGTTGGACAGTATCAGCATGATATGAACCAGAAGCGATTAGAAGAAGCGTTAAATGGTGTTGTTGAGGACTGTGTAAATAAAGTCGGTGTTGACTTAAATACTGCTTCCGCCCCATTGCTTTCTTACATTGCCGGAATTAGCAAGGCAGTTGCGAAAAATATTGTTGCTTACCGTGAGGAAAATGGGCGTTTCCACACCAGAAAAGAACTCTTAAAAGTGCCAAAGCTTGGACCAAAAGCATTTTTACAATGTGCAGGTTTCTTAAGAATCCCTGGTGGAGAAGAACCACTTGATAATACAAGCGTACATCCAGAGTCCTACGGGGCAGCGACAAAGTTATTAAATGATTTAGGCTACACATCAGAAAGCATCCGTGGCGGCGGTCTTAGCTCTCTTAATTCTCAGATTAAAGATGAAAAAGAATTGGCAGAAAATCTTGGCATTGGTGAGATGACACTTCACGATATTATAGAAGAATTAGAAAAGCCAGGAAGAGATCCACGTAGTGAAATGCCAAAGCCGGTACTTAGAACAGATGTCCTTGAGATGAAAGACTTAAAAGAAGGCATGGTCTTAAAAGGAACGGTCCGCAATGTTATTGATTTCGGTGCCTTTGTAGATATTGGCGTGCATCAGGATGGTTTAGTACACATTTCCCAGATGACAGATCGTTACATTAAGCATCCGCTTGAAGTAGTCAGTGTGGGAGATATTATAGATGTGCAGGTAATGAGCGTGGATTTAAACAAAAAGAGAATCCAGCTTACGATGAAGATTGACCACAACAAGTAAGGCTGTGGTCACAATAGGAGGGACAAAACGTGAAGAGTTTTGAAGAAATAAGCAAGATGAATCTTGCAGAACTCGACAGACCAGCTGGGGCCGGAGAGGAAGAATTAGAAACAGAAACTACCGGAGCGGCTGGAAATCACAGTGTCAGTGATGCGGAAAAGGCAGGAACACCCGGTGCAGATGACTTAGAAACTTCTATAAATATGTCAGCGGCAGTTTCCGATAATGAAGAAGAAAAGCAGCCAGAGGAATTAGAAAAAAAAGTGATGATGGAGCCACAGGGGAAGCATTATCGCATTGATGCAGACATTACACAGTCGGCACTGAATACCTTCCTTTTTGGGCATACGTATCGTCAGCCTTTGATGATTCTTGTCACTGTTTTAGCAATTGCATGGCCGATTGCCGTTATCGTTAAAAAACAGGGTAATATTGCTATGCCATTAATCTGTTCCTTATTTATTCTGATATGGATTCCATTTACGACATATCTTCGTGCCAAGAATGCAAGGAAGTTAAATCCGATCTATGAGCAGACATTCCATTACATGCTTGACGAGTGGGGCTTACATCTGGAATTATCAGAAAATGCGATTGATGTGGAGTGGAAGAAAGTAACAAAGATAATTTTCTATAAATCCGTTGCGGTTATTTATACCGGAAAGAATAATGCTTTCCTGATTCCTACAGAGGCAATGGGAGCACAGCGGGAAGATATTTTAAACTTCATTGAAAAAATGAAAAACAGATAAGAGACAAATAAAATAGATAAGCAAAAAAGTCAAAGACAAATAAAGAATCATGTCCTTTCGAAGGCTTTCTGTGATTGGTTTTATGAGATGATGAAAGAACAATTGCAAATATGAGAGAAAGAAAACTCTGTGAGGACAAGATAGATAAAAAGAGGTAAACATGAAAATAGAAAGTAACAGCGCAGAAGAGACATTTGCACTGGGAAAACAATGCGGAGAAAAGGCAGCAGCAGGTCAGGTTTACTGCCTTTACGGTGATTTGGGAGTCGGAAAAACCGTATTTACAAAAGGATTTGCGGCAGGACTTGGAATCAAAGAACCAGTCAGCAGTCCGACCTTTACTATTTTACAGGTATACGATGAGGGAAGACTTCCATTTTATCACTTTGATGTGTACCGCATCAGTGACCCGGAAGAAATGTACGAAATTGGTTTTGAAGAATATATCGAGGGAGAAGGCGTCTGCTTTATCGAGTGGGCGAACCTGATAGAGGAACTTCTCCCGGCACAGTATACAGAAATTCATATCGATAAAGACTTATCCAAGGGATTTGATTATCGTCTGATTACCGTTGAGGAGGTGCAAAGATAGATGAAACTTCTTGCATTAGACAGCTCTGGATTAGTGGCCTCCGTTGCCATTTTAGACGGGGAGACTCTTGTTGCAGAGTATACATTAAATTATAAAAAAACACATTCACAGACACTTTTACCGATGCTTGATGAGATTGTGAAAATGACACAGACAGAACTTTCTGAGATGGATGCCATTGCGGTGGCGGCAGGACCAGGTTCTTTTACAGGGCTTCGTATTGGTTCTGCAACAGCAAAGGGACTTGGACTGGCACTGAATAAGCCAATCATTTCCGTTCCAACTTTAGAAGGAATCGCCTGCAACTTTTATGGTACAGATGCCATTATCTGTCCGATGATGGATGCGAGAAGACAGCAGGTATATACTGGAATCTATCATTTTGCAGGTGGAACAGAGTTTGAAGAACTTGTCGCACAGGAGGCAGGCCCGGTTGAAGATATTATTAAAAAGTGCAACGAGCTTGGACAAAAACTTGGTAAGCCAGTTATTTTTTTAGGAGATGGCGTTCCAGTATATAAAGATATTATTGAGGAACTTTGTAACGTAGAGCATTCTTACGCACCGGCACATTTAAGTCGCCAGAGAGCCGGAGCGGTTGCCATTCGTGCCATGAAGTTATACGAAGAAGGCAAAGCAGAGCCAGCGAGCTACCATGCGCCGATTTATTTAAGAAAGTCACAGGCAGAACGGGAGCTTGAAGCAAAGGGAAAGAAGTTAGAAGAATGAAAATTTGCCCAATGACCGAAGCAGACTGTGAAAAGACAGGACTTCTGATGAAAGAATGTTTTTCTGTTCCGTGGTCTGTAGAAGGTTTAAAAGAGATGTTTCATACCGAAGGCTATTGTTCTTTCCTTGCAAAAGAAGAAGAAGAGGTAATCGGCTATGTTGGTATGAAAATGGTGCTTGATGAAGCAGACATTACAAATGTGGCGGTACTGCCTTCTCACCGAAAAAAGGGAATTGCCGGAAAGCTGTTAAAACAGTTATTAGAAGAGGCAAAAAAGCAGAATCTGCACAGCATTTATCTCGAAGTCCGTGCTTCCAATATAGCGGCGGTTACCTTGTATGAACACGCTGGATTTAAAGAAGTCGGACAGAGAAAGAATTATTACGATAATCCGCGGGAAGATGCAAGACTTATGCTCTGGGAGGCATAAGGATGCCAGTAGTTACCAGTACTTTTTGTCGTATTTTTTTGTATAATGGTATCGGAAGAATTACAAAAATAGTTTTATTTTAAGAACGATTCTTTCTATAGTTAAATGGCCTATGAGATTTATGGTGAGATACGATATTAAAATTAGAAGAAAAGTTTTTGAAACATTTTTGAAAATGGAGGATACAATGGATAAAAAAGTACATGAAATTTACTGTAATTCCTGTGGAAAAAAGATAGAGACAACAGACAATATTAAGAGAGAAGATTACCTTTCCATCAAAAAGGAATGGGGATACTTCTCAAAAAAAGACGGGGAAATACACAGTATTTTTCTGTGTGAATCCTGTTATGATATATGGACGAAGCAGTTTAAACTTCCTGTAAAAGTGGAGAAACAGACAGAACTGCTATAGAAAAGTGAGGGATGTTATGCTGGAATTGTGTTTGCTTGGCTGTGGAGGAATGATGCCGCTGCCATACCGCAAACTGACATCATTGATGGCAAGATACAATGGAAACAGTATTTTAATAGATTGTGGCGAGGGAACACAGGTGGCGATCAAGGAAAAAGGCTGGAGTTTTAAGCCGATTGAAGTCATCTGCTTTACCCATTATCACGCCGATCATATCAGTGGCCTGCCAGGGCTTCTTTTAACACTGGGAAATGCACAGAGAACCGAGCCGCTGTTAATGGTAGGACCAAGAGGATTAGAGCGTGTAGTAAACTCATTAAGAGTCATCGCACCAGACTTACCGTTTCCGATTGTTTTTCATGAATTAAAGGAAAAAGAGGAAGTGCTTGATGTATGCGGCTGCCGTATTACTGCATTTCGTGTGAATCACAATATCACCTGCTACGGCTATACGATTGAGATTGACCGTGCCGGAAAGTTTGATGTGAACAAGGCAAAAGAAAATAACGTAGAGATGCAGTACTGGAATCGCCTGCAAAAGGGAGAGACAATCGAGCTGCCTGACAGAACACTTACAAGCGATCTGGTTCTCGGACCGTCAAGAAAAGGTATCAAATGCACCTATACAACCGATACCAGACCAACGGATTCCATTGTGGAACATGCAAAAGATGCCGATTTATTTATCTGCGAAGGAATGTATGGCGAGCCGGAAAAGAAGGCGAAAGCAGTCGAATATAAACATATGACATTTTATGAGGCAGCAGAAATGGCAAAGAAAGCTTGTGTGAGGGAAATGTGGCTTACGCATTACAGCCCGTCTTTAGTAAGACCGGAGCCATATATGGAAGAAGTAAGAAAGATATTTGCCGCTGCCAGTGCCGGAAAAGACGGAAAAAGTACGACTCTGTTATTTGAGGAGGAATAGGAAACATGGAAGAACAGAAAAAAGATGTATTGATTCTGGCAATTGAAACTTCCTGTGATGAGACAGCAGCAGCCGTTGTAAAAAACGGCAGGGAAGTTTTATCAAATACGATTTACACACAGATTAAACTGCATACGATGTTTGGTGGTGTTGTGCCGGAAATTGCATCAAGAAAACATATAGAAAAAATAAATATTGTAATTGAGACGGCATTAAAAGAAGCAGATGTCACATTAGAAGACATTGATGCTATCGCGGTCACTTATGGTCCGGGATTAGTTGGTGCCTTACTTGTCGGCGTTGCAGAAGCCAAAGCACTTGCTTATGCAGCGAAGAAGCCGTTAGTTGGTGTGCATCATATCGAGGGACATATCAGTGCGAACTACATTGAACATAAAGAATTAGAGCCGCCATTTTTATGTATGGTTGCTTCCGGCGGGCATTCTCACCTTGTACTTGTAAAAGGCTACGGGGAATATGAGATTATCGGAAGAACAAGAGACGATGCGGCAGGAGAGGCATTTGATAAGGTCGCAAGAGCAATCGGGCTTGGTTATCCAGGTGGTCCAAAGATTGATAAGCTTGCCAAAGAAGGCAATAAAAAAGCAATTGCATTCCCAAGAGCAAAGATTACTGATGCACCGGATGATTTCAGTTTCAGTGGCTTAAAGTCCGCCGTATTAAATTACTTAAATCAGTGCCAGATGAAAGGTGAGGAAGTCAATCGTGCCGATGTGGCAGCTTCTTTCCAGCAGTCCGTTACCGATGTGCTTACTGAACATACAGTAGGAGCGGCAAAGCGTCTTGGCATTAATAAGGTAGCAATCGCAGGCGGCGTTGCTTCAAACTCTTCTCTTCGCGCGCAGATGGAAGAAGCCTGCCGTAAAAATGGAATAGAATTCTATCATCCATCACCAATTTTTTGTACAGATAATGCGGCGATGATCGGTGTGGCAGGATATTATGAGTATATCAAAGGTATTCGTGATGGCTGGGACTTAAATGCAAAGCCGAATTTAAAAATTGGAGAACGGTAACGGTAAAGATTTGAAAAACAGGAGGGAGTACATGAAAGAAAAAGTAACAGCGATTGTTCTTGCGGCAGGAAAAGGAAGCCGAATGCATTCAGAAATACAAAAGCAATATATGACTCTCTTAGACCGGCCGGTTATCACCTACGCTTTAGAAGCATTTGAGAAAAGTTCTGTAGATGAGATTATTCTTGTAGTTGCTCCGGGAGAAATAGAATATGCGCAGGAAAACATTTTAGATAGGTATGATTATAAAAAAGTCAGCGGCATCATTACCGGGGGTGCAGAACGCTATGACTCTGTATATAAGGCATTGTGTTCCATGCCAGAAGAGGGATATGTTTTAATTCATGATGGCGCTAGAGCTTTTATCACGCCGGAATTGATTGAATTTTGCATTGAGCAGGTGAAAAAAGACAAGTCCTGTGTTATGGGAATGCCGGTAAAAGATACGATAAAAATTGTTGATGAGGATCGCTATGCAGTTTCTACCCCACCGAGAAGCACCATGTGGCAGATTCAGACACCACAGTGTTTTGTGACAGCAGAAATCAGAGAAGCTTACCAGAAAATGATGGAAGCGGGTGATGATTCTGTAACCGATGACGGAATGGTGATGGAAACTTACGGAATCCGTGGCGTCCGCATGATAAAGGGAAGTTACGAAAACATGAAAATTACAACTCCGGAAGATATGCTGCTTGGCGAGGCAATCTTAAAAGGCAGGAGTACGGAGAGGTAATGACAGGAGATACAAACATGAAAAAGGAAAATACGATAAATCAGGAACAGGAAGAAATGGTATTTGCAGAACCTCCTGCACAGGTTATTTTTAATGAAAAAAAGGAGCCGGACGATATTGTAGAAGACGATGCAGAAGAAATTGACGAAGAGGATTATGAGATTGAAGATGACGGAGACGAGGAAGACGATACTCCGAAAAACAAGTTTGAGTCCTGCTGTGTCTGCCATCGTACAGAAGAACAAGGTGCAAAGCTCATCCATATGCCGACAGGTTTAAGCATCTGTTCTGACTGTATGCAGAAGTCTTTTGATTCCTTTAATTCTGGATTTGGTGGTGGAAATGGCATCCAGTTCCTTGACCTGTCCAACATGGACTTTAACAATTTAAAAGATATGAATCTTGGAGATCTGTTATCAGGAACGATGTCTAACCAGAAGCCAAAGACAAAAAAGGCAAAAAAGAAAAAGAAGAAAAATAAGAAGGAAGAACCAAAGCTTACTTTAAAGAATATTCCTGCGCCACATCAGATTAAGGCACAGCTTGACGAGTATGTTATCGGACAGGATTATGCGAAAAAGGTAATGTCCGTTGCCGTATATAACCATTATAAACGTGTCATTACAAATACGATGGATGAAATCGAGATTGATAAGTCTAATATGCTTATGATCGGACCGACAGGTTCTGGTAAGACCCATCTTGTAAAAACATTAGCAAGACTGTTAAATGTACCTCTGGCAATCTGTGATGCAACTTCTCTTACAGAGGCAGGTTATATCGGTGATGACGTAGAAAGTGTGCTTTCTAAATTACTTGCCAATGCCGATAATGATGTAGAAAAAGCAGAGACTGGAATTATTTTCATCGATGAGATTGATAAAATCGCAAAGAAGAAAAATACGACAAGCCGTGATGTAAGCGGAGAATCTGTACAGCAGGCACTCTTAAAACTGTTAGAAGGCAGCGAGGTAGAAGTGCCGGTAGGTGCAAGCTCTAAAAATGCGATGGTTCCGACTGCTGTAATGAATACAAGAAATATTCTCTTTATCTGCGGTGGTGCATTCCCTGGATTAGAGGATATTATCAAAGAGAGAATGACACAGCATTCCTCTATCGGATTCCATGCAGAACTTAAGGACAAATACGATCATGAAAAGAACATGTTACAGTATGTTACAGTAGAAGATATCCGTAAATTTGGAATGATTCCAGAATTTATTGGAAGATTACCAATAATATTTACATTAAATGCCTTGACAAAGGAAATGCTGGTTGATATTCTGAAAGAGCCCAAGAATGCAATATTGAAACAGTATCAGAAACTTCTGGCATTAGATGAAGTGGATTTGCAGTTTGAAGAGGGAGCTTTGACAGCCATTGCGGAGAAGGCTATGGAAAAAGATACTGGAGCGAGAGCACTTCGCGCGATCATCGAGAAATTCATGCTTGATATTATGTATGAAATTCCAAAGGATGATAATATCGGACGAGTTACAATCACAGAAGACTATATCCGTAACAATGGAGCTCCGCTTATTGAGATGCGTCCTTATCTTCAGCTTGAGCAGAAGAAGAGAGAGATAGCGGCTGCGGAAGAGCAGAAAGAGAATTAAGTAGAAACTAGAGTGAGTTTGAAAATTATTCCTGCAAGCTGTATGTCCAACTTACGGTAGATGCGGTAAAGAAGTACAGATACAAAAGACAAAGTATAAGGCAAAAATATTTAATAACGATATAATGTTAAAATTCCATAGAGGGGGTTAATTATGGAAAAGTTAAACCTGAAGTTTTTGCAGAGTCTGGCAACACAGTATCCAAGCGTGGCAAAGGCCTGTACAGAGATTATCAATCTGCAGGCAATTCTAAATCTGCCAAAGGAGACAGAACATTTTGTTTCTGATGTACATGGGGAGTACGAGCAATTTCTACATATCTTAAAAACTGGCTCAGGAGCCATTCGCAATAAGATAGAAGATGTTTTTGGTAATACACTCTGCGCCAGAGATAAAAAGAGTTTGGCAGCTCTGATTTATTATCCAGAGCAGAAAGTAGAGCGGATGCGGTTAGAGTTATCTGAAGAAGATTTTCAGGATTGGTATAAGGTATCCCTGCATCGCCTGATTGCGGTATGTAAGGAAAGCTCTGCCAAGTATACAAGATCAAAACTTAGAAAGAGTCTGCCGGCTGATTTTTCTTATATTCTTGAAGAGCTTTTGAGTGAAAATAACCGTGTTGTAGAAAAAGAAGAATATTATAATGAAATCTTTGATACGATTATCCGCTTAAACAGAGCGAAAGAATTTATTGTTGCCATTGCCGGGGTTATTCAGAAGTTAGTTGTCACACGGCTTCATGTTATCGGAGATATTTTTGACCGAGGCCCAGGCCCGCATATCATTATGGATCACCTGATGGAACACAGTAATGTGGACTTCCAGTGGGGAAACCATGATGTGGTATGGATGGGAGCGGCTTCTGGTCAAAAAGCCTGTATTGCCAATGTCATTCGCCTTTCAGCAAGATATAATAATCTTAATGTATTAGAAGACGGATATGGAATTAATCTTGTCCCACTCGCAAGTTTTGCGATTGAAACATATGCGAATGATCCTTGTCAGTGCTTCCGGGTTCATGCACAGGAAGACTCTGATTTAAGAGAAGTATCTCTCAATATGAAGATGCATAAAGCCATTGCTATTATTCAGTTTAAGTTAGAGGGACAGGTGATCAAGAGAAGGCCAGAGTTTAATATGGACAAAAGACTCCTTCTTGATAAGATTGATTACGAGGAAGGAACCATTATGATAGAAGGTAAGAAGTATGAACTTCTTGATAAATCCTTCCCTACTATTGACCCGAATAATCCATATGAACTTTCCGAAGCAGAAGAAGCCTTGATGAACCGCCTTTGCATGAACTTTTTAAACTGCGATAAGTTACAGGAACATATCCGTTTCCTATTTAATAAAGGCGGTCTGTATCTTTGTTATAATTCCAATCTTCTCTATCATGGCTGTGTGCCGCTTGATGAGAAGGGAAACTTCCGTAAAGTTAAGATTGGCAGCAAACAGTATTCTGGCAAAGAACTTTATGATGTGCTTGAGTACTACGCAAGAAAGGGATATTACGAGCAGGATAACAGAGAAGAACATGAATATGGAAAGGATATCATGTGGTATATCTGGTCTAATGAGAACTCCCCAGTCTATGGCAAGGAAAAGATGGCGACATTTGAGCGGTATTTCATTGCCGATAAAGAAGTGCAGATTGAGAGAAAAGACCATTATTACCGCCTGATAGAGAGAGAAGATGTTGTAAATAATATCCTCAAAGAATTTGGCGTAGATATCGAAAAAGGTCATATTATCAATGGGCATATGCCTGTTCACGTAAAAGAGGGTGAATCCCCTGTCAAATGTAACGGTAAAGTCATGATCATTGATGGTGGCTTTTCGAAAGCATACCGCGGAACGACAGGAATTGCCGGTTACACCCTTATCTATAATTCAAGAGGTTTGCGTCTTGTGTCTCATGAGACATTTACTTCGACAGAAGACGTTATCGAAAAAGAGATAGACGTACATTCTGATACCGTTATCCGTGAGGTTTCTGCTCAGCGTGAGAGAGTGATAGATACCGAAACTGGCCGCCAGTTAAAAGAGCAGATCAGTGACCTTGAGAAGCTGCTGCATGCTTATCGGACGGGACAGATTTTGGAAAAAGAATAAAAGGAGACGAACTCCAAAAAGAGAATCCATAGAAGGGCATATTTCTCTTGTAAACTAACATATATTTAATAAGACAATCTGAGATAGTGTGTTACGTTTTTTTATAAACAGGGAGATTTTTATCTTCTTCTAGCAAGAAGATTCCCCATTTAAGGGGATATCACTCGGTATACAGAGAAAACGGGAGGGTTGCTATGAATATGGACAGGAGCCAGAAGAATTTGGAGAAGAAAAAGGATGATAGAACGATTGAATATTTAGAATTGAAGTATGATACAAATATACAAAGGGGGCTTACGCTGGCAAAAGTGAGGCAGAAGCAGCGTGGGAAGAGGAGTTCTAGGAATAGTATAACGAAAGAGAAGAAGCGGATTTGGTTTATGTGTTTAAAACAGGAGTGCCAGAATCTGCTTTTCTTTTTCTTTCTATATTTATGTGTGGTAAGTGTTTTGTTTCAATTTGATCAAAGAGTAAAAACAGTGTTGTTTGTGTCTTTTATGGTATTTCTTTTTGGGAAGGTGGAAAAGACATTTCGTTATAGTAAAGTGTTATTTAAGAAGGAAGAAATATATAAAACTAAAGTAGTGGTTTTACGAGAAAATATATTTCAATGTGTGCAGGTAAATAGTCTTGTAAAAGGGGACATTGTGCGTTTGAAAAGAGGGGAAAAAGTTCCGCTCGCTGTTATAAGTTTAAAGTTACCATATAAAGAATATAAACAGGGAGAAATTTTTGCAGAAAATACAGGACGGGCTATTGTAACACAGCAGGTGGTGTATCCTTTCTTTGAAAATGTGAAAGAGAATACAGGTATAAACAGAACTGTTAAAATGACAGAGAATATAGAAGATAAGTATGTAGAAAAAAATGAAAGCATGAAAGGAAAAATCTCTTTGAATACAATTGGTAAACAAAGGAAGAAACAAGGAAGACTATATGCGGCAGAGGAGAAAGAGAGAGAAGAAAATGGAGGAAGTTATACAGAAAATATGATTCTCCAGGAAATTTTTATCCGTCAGGGAATTTATTTTCAACCAGATTTTTTTAAAAAAACTGCGGTAGAAGGAGAAAGGCCAATCGTTGCTGTTGGTTTTGAAGATATATATTTCCCGTCCAGATTTCAAAAGGAGAAGTTTCAGCGATTTATGCAGGAATTAAAGAAAACAGGTGTGAAATACTTCTTTTTTACGAATCAGAACAGAGAATCGGCATTTTCTATTGGAAAACAGACGGGAATAGTGAAAGAAAAAAGAGAAGTGATAGATAGAAAACAGTTTTTGCTTCTAAAAAACGTGGCTCTCGAAAAACAGATAAAAAGTATTCGCATTTATTGCGGACTTTCAGAAGTCGAAAAAAGCCAGATTATAGCCATATGGAGAAAACATCAGCAGGAATATTCAAAAAAATTCTTGCAAAAGCAGGGAAGAATCCTGTTTATGTCTGGTTTAAATCAGAGTGGCAGAGAAAAAATAACAGAAGATTGTGTATACGCCTGTTGCCATAGCGGCAGCCAGGAGGGGGATATCTGGTTCAAAAAAAATTGGAGAGATACAATCGTAAAATATCTTACTGGACAAAATATCTGGCAGAAATTTCTTGAAAATACCCAAAAATGGGAAGGACAGATTCTGGCAAGCTTATGTATATTTATGCTCATATCTCTTCTGCTGTCCTTATATATGCCACAACAGGAAAACATGCAGAAAATTACACAGACAGGAAGCCTATTTTGTGCAGCATATATTATTGGAAAAGAAATTGTAGAAGAAGGATTCCGCAAATGGTTTCTGAAAAAATTGAAAAATAATTAGATTCTGATTTGCGTAGCAAAGGAGACGCCGCTGTAGAGGAATCTGTAGTCGGATTGCCAGAAGGGTTCTTCCTCGTATTTTTTGAGCAATCCTACAGAAAATTTACAGCGGCTAACTATTCCAAATCCTACAAAATCAGTTTCATGGAAAGCTATAATCGTCTGAATGATATCCAAATCCTATAATATGAATTCTGATTTTGCCTCGGCAACCTGGAAGTTTACAAAATTAATACCACTTATGGATTATTGAATTTTATCCTGCGTTTATGCTAATATAATTAACAGGCGTAACGATATGAAAAGGCTGAAGGATTTCGTATCATTACAAATATCTTACTAATAATATATTTTAGGAAAGGAAAAGCTATTCAAGCGAAAGCTTCAATAGCAGGATAGAATGATGGAACTGTTAAAAACAGGAGCGTATCTTGTAAATGGAACAGAAATTATAGAAGATACTCCGGAAGCCCAGGCAAGACTGCAGGCAGTGGCTGGTCCGGATGCACCTTCTAAAGAAGAAGCAGCGAAGGGAACAATTGCTTATGGTATTTTAGAAGCCCATAATACTTCTGATAACATGGAAAAGTTAAAAATTCGTTTTGATAAGTTAACTTCCCATGATATCACTTATGTAGGAATTATCCAGACAGCACGTGCATCAGGATTAGAGAAGTTCCCTATGCCATATGTTCTCACAAACTGTCATAACAGCTTATGTGCTGTTGGTGGAACAATCAACGAAGATGACCATATGTTTGGACTTACCTGTGCGAAAAAGTACGGTGGAATCTATGTACCTCCTCATCAGGCAGTTATCCATCAGTTCGCAAGAGAAATGCTTGCCTGCGGTGGAGCAATGATTCTTGGTTCTGATTCTCATACCCGTTATGGAGCACTTGGAACAATGGCAATGGGTGAAGGCGGACCAGAGCTTGTAAAGCAGCTCTTAAACCAGACTTACGATATTAATATGCCAGGTGTTATTGGAATCTACATGACAGGAGAGCCAATAAAAGGTGTCGGTCCACAGGACGTAGCTCTTGCGATTATCGGAGCAGTATTCCAGAATGGTTATGTAAATAATAAAGTTATGGAGTTTGTTGGACCAGGTGTTGAGAAGCTGAGTGCAGACTTCCGTATCGGTGTTGACGTAATGACAACAGAGACAACCTGTCTTTCCTCTATCTGGAAAACAGATGATGTAATTAAAGATTTCTATGATATCCATGGAAGAGTAGAAGATTACAAAGAATTAAATCCTGCAAAAGTTGCTTACTATGACGGAATGGTTAAGATTGATTTAAGCAAGATTCGTCCAATGATTGCTATGCCATTCCATCCAAGTAATACATATACGATTGAAGATATGAATAAGAACCTGATGGATGTTCTTCACGACTGTGAGCAGAAAGCACTTGTTAGCTTAGATGGACAGGTAGACTTTAAACTTACCGATAAAGTTCGCGATGGAAAGCTCTATGTAGAACAGGGAATCATCGCAGGATGTGCCGGTGGTGGATTTGAAAACTTATGCGCAGCAGCAGATATTATCAAAGGAAAATCTATTGGAGCGGATGAATTTACATTAAGTGTTTATCCTGCAAGTACACCAATCTACATGGAATTAGTAAAGAATGGTGCAGCAGCAGCCCTTATGGAAAGTGGTGCTATCGTAAAAACAGCATTCTGTGGTCCATGTTTCGGTGCGGGAGATACGCCATCCAACAATAGCTTAAGTATCCGTCATTCCACAAGAAACTTCCCGAACAGAGAAGGTTCTAAGTTACAAAATGGTCAGATTGCTTCTGTAGCATTAATGGATGCCCGCTCTATCGCAGCAACCGCAGCCAATAAAGGATACCTTACGCCAGCAACAGACCTTGATGTAGAATATACAGGAAGAAAATATCACTTTGACAGCAGCATTTACGCAAATCGTGTATTTGACAGCAAAGGAGTGGCAGATCCATCTGTAGAGATTAAGTTCGGACCAAATATCAAAGACTGGCCAAAGATGAGCGCACTTCCAGAAAACATGATTCTGAAAGTTGTGTCCGAGATCCATGATCCAGTTACAACGACAGATGAATTAATTCCATCAGGAGAAACATCCTCCTACCGTTCGAATCCACTTGGCCTTGCAGAGTTTACCCTTTCAAGAAAAGATCCTGCTTATGTAGGACGTGCCAAAGAAGTAAGAGCAGCACAGGAAGCAGTAGAAGCGAACAGCAATCCAGTAGAAGCATTAGCAGAATTAGCACCAGTAATTGATGCAATTCACGCTAAGTATGCGGATGTTACCAATGAAAATATTGGAATCGGAAGTACAATCTTTGCTGTAAAACCAGGTGACGGTTCCGCCAGAGAACAGGCAGCATCCTGCCAGAAAGTATTAGGTGGCTGGGCTAACATTGCAAATGAATACGCTACAAAGCGCTATCGTTCCAACCTTATTAACTGGGGTATGCTTCCATTCCTTATTGAAAAAGGTGACCTGCCATTCGCAAACGGAGATTACATTTTCCTGCCAGACGTAAGAAAGGCAGTCGAGACAAAGGCAGCAGAATTTGAAGCTTATGTTGTAAAAGACGGAAGTCTCACACCATTTGCTTTAAAAATGGGTGAATTAACAGATGATGAGAGAGAGATTATCTTGAAGGGATGCCTCATTAACTACAATCGACAGTAATTCTGAGTTGCCGCAGGCAAGGTAGAAGGTGCTACAGAGGAAGTAGCGTTCGGATTACCAGAAGATTATGAGTAGAACCACTAAAAAATTGCCCCATTTTGTTCCGTTGTGCTAAATGGGGTAGATTTTTAAGTGGTTCTTTCTTGTGTTTTTTGAGCAATCCGACTAAAAGCTTTTGTAGCGTCTCCCTTGCCTGTGGTAAATCAAAATTGTATACATATTAGTGCACTATTGACAAAAGGAAAGTATTTGGTATATCATAAAAAAGATTATTAACTTTTAAATGTAAGTTATCTAAAAATCAGAACAAAAGACAATTGACAACATTGAATGAGAGAAGAAGGAGTGGAGTAAGTATGAAGGTTTCAGGAAATGACCTGTTTGTAACGGCAATGAAAAAGGAAGGCGTGGATACGATTTTCGCATATCCAGGTGGCATGGTCGTCAATCTTCTAGACGCACTCCATGATTGTCACGGGATTGACCTCGTATTACCAAGACATGAGCAGGGGTTGATTCACGCAGCGGATGGTTATGCCAGAGCAACCGGCAAGGTTGGTGTATGTTTAGTAACCAGTGGACCGGGTGCTACGAACTTAGTAACAGGAATTGCTACAGCAAACTATGACAGTATTCCATTAGTATGTTTTACTGGCCAGGTTCCAGAGCATTTGATCGGTAATGATGCGTTTCAGGAAGTAGATATCATTGGAGTGACTAGAAATATTGCGAAGTTTGTTATCATGGTCCGTGATAGAGAGATGTTAGCACAGCGAATTAAGGAAGCATTTTACATTGCAAGATCAGGAAAGCCAGGACCGGTTCTTGTAGATTTACCAACAGACGTTATGGCAGAACTGGGTTCAACTTCTTATCCAACAGAAGTAAATATCCGTGGATATAAGCCGAATAAGGGTGTTCATGTAGGACAGCTTAAGAAGGCGATTAATCTGTTAGAAGAAGCGAAAAAGCCGATGTTTTTAATCGGTGGGGGAGTAAATCTCGCTCATGCTCAGGAAGAGATGACAAAGCTTGCAGAAAAGATTGATGCTCCAGTAATTACGACCGTTATGGGACGAGGAGCTATTTCCACAGAGCATCCTTTATATATTGGTAATATCGGAATGCATGGTTCTTATGCTGCTAATAAGACTGCAGATGAGTGCGATTTAATGTTCTCTATCGGATGCCGTTTTAATGACCGGGTAACTGGTGAGATTAAGAAGTTTGCACCGAATGCTAAGATTGTCCATATTGATATTGAATCCGCAGCGATTTCAAGAAATGTTACAGTAGATATTCCGATTGTTGCAGATGCGAAGGCAGCAATCTTAAAGATATTAGAGCATACAGAACCAATGAAGCATGAGGAATGGATTGCAGAGGTAAAAGGCTGGGATAAAGAATATCCTCTTCATATGGAAGTAGAAGAGGGAGTAAACCCACAGCGTATCATCGAGACTTTGAATGAAGTGTATGCAGACAGAGATACAGTATTTACCAGTGATGTAGGACAGCATCAGATGTGGGCTTCCCAGTATCTGAAGTTAGATGCGACTCATAGATTAGTACAAAGCGGAGGACTTGGTACGATGGGATTTGGCCTTCCATCTGCCGTAGGAGCACAGATTGGATGTCCAGAGAAGTCTGTCGTATCAATCAGTGGTGACGGTGGATTCCAAATGAACATGCAGGAGCTTGCAACAGCAGTATGCCAGGAACTTCCGTTAGTAAACATTGTATTTAACAATAATCGTCTCGGAATGGTTCGCCAGATGCAGGAACTCTTCTTTAAGAAGCGTTATACAATTACCTGCCTGCGCTATCATAAGTCCTGCAAGGGTAAATGTGGTACACCGGGCTGGGTATGTCCAGAGTATGTTCCTGATTTCGTAAAGATGGCAGAAGCTTACGGTTCTAAAGGATATTTTGTTACAAGTAATGATCAGTTAAAAGATACGATTCTTGAGGCGAGAGAGTACGCAGAGAAGAATAAGAAACCAGTTATTGTAGAATGTATGGTTGCTCCAGATGAACTGGTTATGCCGATGATCAAGGGTGGAGCAAGCTTTGAAGATATTATGTTATAGGAGGATGCAGAGATGAGAGAGATAAATACAGAAAAGAAAAAAAGATGGGTATCTCTGTATGTGGAGAACCGAATTGGTGTATTAGCACGTATTTCAGGAATGATGTCTGGAAAGTCCTATAACATTTCAAGTATTACAGTAGGTGTTACAGAAGATCCTACAGTATCAAGAATGACAATCGGCCTTTCTTCTGACGATGCAACTTTTGAGCAGATTAAAAAGCAGTTAAACCGCTGCGTAGAGGTAATTAAGCTTAACGATATTACCGATGCCCCAACCCATATGAAGGAGATTCTTTTCGTGAAGATTCATGAATGTTCTGAATTTGAGAAGGGTGAGATTTTCCGTATCTCACAGGTATTTGGAGCTAAAGCGATTGATTACGGTATTAACAGTGTTCTTTTAGAGAGTGTAAATACAGAGGGACGTAATAACGACCTTATTGCTCTTTTAACAAGAAAGTTTGATCATGTGGAAGTTGTTCGAGGTGGTATTGTTGCAATAGAGTCTATCAGCATGATTGACCGTTAATATTTAGAATAAAATATTGTTTTTCCATTATAGAATTTACGATTTAGAGCGTATTTGAAGAATTATTTCAACAATCGGTATATTTGTTTTGTAGAGAATATGTCCCTTGTTTGGATAAGATTTCCATAAATTGTGATTTATACTTAACAGAAAGTATTTTTGAATGCGGCTTAACAGAAGGGTATTTAAACATCTATGTTTAGATACTCTTCTTTTTTTTCTTTTGGGATTGGAATGTTATATATGGGGAAATGAAAGTACAAAAATATAATTGATGAATAAAAAAGAAACAAAGTAAAATATTGACAATTAAGAAGCAAAATGCTAAAATGAAATGGAAATATTTCCTAAAAATGAAAGGAGTGTAAAACGAGAAGAGAGATATTTTAAGCAACAGGGAAATATAGAATTTTTCAGGAGGGCAGAAAATGCGGATATTTTTTAGGAGAATCCTTATTTTTGTTTTAGTAGCTGCACTTTTTTTTACAAATATCAACATAAGCGTAGCTGCTTCTGGAATAGGGAAAGAGAGTTTCTACCAGATGAAAAATGAACAGGAAGATACCAGACAGATAGAGAATATTACAACGGAAAGTCAGGAGAATACGACAGCCATTTCTAAAGAAACAACGGAAGAAAAGGAAAAATCAGAGCAAGGAACCACGGAGCAGCATAATGAAGCAGAAGAAAAGAGTACAGAGCAGGAATCGGAAAGTGCAGGAACACAGGATAAATCTCAGCAACAACAGGAGAAATTAACAGGTTCAGAACTAAAAGAAGGGGGACAGACAAAAAAATCTACAGAAAGGAATCAGGAACAGTCCACAGCGGAGCAGAGGGAAGACGAGGAGGAAGAGTCTGTACCAGTAGTAATGTCTACTCATCCAAGCACAAACCATTCTGTAACAATGCCTGATGTTACCAGCCATTATTTTTTATTACAAAAAAACAGCAAAAAAGTGGGAAGCGTGACAGGAAAAAATCTGCTTACAGTAGCTAATGCACAGGCGGCATCGAAGTATATTTATGAAAGTTATTCAAATGGAAGACAGTACAATTTTACTCCCCGTTTTAATAATAACAGTTCAGTAAGCGTTGGTGGAGGAACAGGAGGGGAAGTTTCTTTTACAAAAGTGAAAAATGGAACAGAAAGTGAATTTGGTACTTTATATCCTGCCGTATCGAAAGGACGTATTGCATCGAAAGTATTTAATTTACAGAAAACTACGGTGAATCCATACGCAGTATATAAAGATGTTGGAAATTGGTATGATTATAATACGAAGAGAACATATAAGATTGATTTAAAGATTACAGTAACAGGATATAAATTTCCAAGGGCAGCGATAAGAAAGCAGTTGTCGAATCAGGATTTAAAAGCGCCATATATTGGATTCCAGAAGAACAAGATTGGTATATCTGTTATGGGTACAGATTATGTGCAGACTCGCATGGATTTCTATTATAGTGGAACGACAACACCGGTTTCAGGAATCAAAGGATTAATTCAGTTTTGTGATATTGATGCACAGCAGGGTGTTGATTTTGGAACAGGTTTTGAGAAAGTACTTATGTTTCAGATGCAGCAGTCAAAACTTCAGTATAATGCGACAGGATTGATTACTGGTTCGAAAGGATATGTTTCTTCAAGGACGAGTGAAGGTTTTGACAATAATGATGAGACAACAACCGCAGTTGGAATTTTCGCGGGAAGTACGGTGAATTGTCGATGGACAGTAGCCAAATGTGACCAGAAGGATACGGGCGGTAATGCGGCATATGCGGTAAAAAGTGGATATGGGATTCCAGCGGATAGTTCACTGGCAGATTCTACATCCTATTATTGGTCAAACAGTACAGGACTGCTTTCTATTCGTGCAGATGTAGGGATTGGATTATTACCAGATGAAGTAAAGAAAGCGATTTATCACGGAAAAATCAATTCTAAAAATTCAGAATCAGCAAAAAAATTTCTGGGGTTGTCTGATAGAAAGGAGACATTTTCCTATGTTTTATCTGCACCAGTTCCGAGTCCGTCCAATGTAACTACGGCGAAGTATACATCATTTCAGTTTGAGGATAAAGTAGAATCGCTTTTGAACGTAAAAGATGTGAAAGTATATGCAGATGAGGCGGTAAATAATAATGTCCAGGCTGATCAGATGAATTATACAGATGTAAGTGCCAATTTTAATATAACAAAAACGCAAGGGACAGATCATGCCACGACAGTGAAAGTGGCAGCGAAAAATGCGAAGTTATCAGCGGCAGCTTTTTATGGACACAGTTATTATGTGCATATAGAAGTGCAGATGAAATCGGATGAAGAGTTACATAAAATTAATAAATCAGTTGCGGACTGGTATCAGACAGATAATACTGTGACTGCGAAAGTATCTGAGGCAGGAAAATGTCAGGGAAGTGTAGCAGTTTTAAATAAGGGAACATTAAATGTAGCAAATAATCAGGGTGGTTCAGTAAAAAAAGAATCGAATTATGTGGCATCTAAAGCAGGGATGATAATTAAAGTAAAAAAGACAGATCAAAATAGCGGGCAGCCAATCGAAGGAGTGAAATTTGGTTTATTTGGCGGTGAAAATGTCAGTATAGATAAAGCAGAACCAATAGATACGGCAGTAACAAATAAAGAAGGAATTGCTGTATTTAAGACAGGAACTAGCTATAGTTTTTATAAAGATAAATATGGAGATGGTCCATATTGCGTTAAAGAAATTGCTATTCCTGCAGTCTATAAAAATGTGTGGAAGCCATCTCTTAATAAAGAGTGGACTTACAAAATTCCAACTTTAAAATCAGAAGCTCTGTTTGATCTTTCTTCAAATATACCACTGGAGGCACAGTTAGAAAATACAAATTATCAGGCGGAAAAGAATTTAATAAAGGTTTACAAAAAGAGCAAAGATACGGGAGCATATTTATCTGGAGCGGAATTTACCCTGTTACAGTGGTCACAATCTAAAAATCAATATGAAGAACTCTTTACTTTAGAAGAAGATGTGGATGAGAATAAGAGATCGGTTTATCAAAATAAGCAGGAATTTAAAAATACTCTGGATAATTTAGGTCGTTATAAAATTGTGGAGAAGAAAGCGCCGAAGGGATGCATATTAACGAAGCAAGAGTGGACGTTTGAACTGTCGGAAAATACAGACAATAAGGAGAATCCTGTCATTTTTGAAAATTTGTCAACAGGAGAAAAGCAAAAAGGCAGTTTAGTATATGAGAATCCACTTCAAAAAGGAAAGCTCCTTATCCAAAAAGAAGATGATGAGGGGCAGCCAGTGAGTGGTGCTGTTTTTTCAGTAACTGCGGCGCAGGACATTTACGCACCGTGGGATGTCAAGGAAGATGGAACACCAGCTTCTGATGCAAAACCTCTTGTTACAAAGGGAGAGGTAGTAGATAAGATTACAACCGGAGAAGATGGAAAAGGAGAAAGCAATAAGTCATTATATATTGGTAAATATATCGTAGAGGAAATTAAAGGAGCATGGAATCATATTAAAGGAGATACGATTTATGAAGCAGAGCTGCATTATGGTTTAGACAGCAGTAAAGAATTGATTAGTTATCATCTTAAAGTAAACAATCTTTTGATGCATCCATCACTTGCAGTTTCTAAGCTTGCAGATAAAACAACCAATGAAGAGAAAAAAGAAGTTTCTTTTGATGAAAAAACAGGACGTTATATAGAGAAAAAGGTGACAGGACGCTATAAGGCAGGAGAATTCGTTGATTATACAATAAGAGTAACAAATACAGGAAATGTTTCTCTTTACAATATTAAAGTGACAGATGATATGGATTGTAAGGGGGAATTTGCTGGACAGACACTCTCAAAATATGCAGATATGGAAACTGCAGCATTTGTACTTCCTGAATCGGGCTATTTTGTGACGAAAAGCGGAGATAAAGTATATGCTCAGATCTCATCATCATCTAATCTTGTATTAAGCCTGCATCATCTTGCAATAGCTGACAGCGTTGAGATGCATGTGAAAGTAAAATTAAAAGAAGATGTGAAAGATGCGTGGAAGCTTAAGAATGAAGTTCGCGTTCAGGCACAGTATGATGATAATGGACAAGAAGACGATACGGATAAGCCACATCTGGTTGATGTACCAGTAAAGGACTTAGTAGATGGAGAGAATAATAGTCTGGTTATAGACTGGGATTATATCAATATTCCGGGAATTCCAGAGGAAAAGGTAATAAAGACTGCCGATAGAACAACAGGAATTCAGATTGAAAATGGAGAGATAACGTCAGGGTCTAAAATACCTGGAATATACAATGCAAAGGAAAAAGTAAAGTTCTCTATTATAGTAAAGAATTCCGGGGAGGCAGCTTTAAAAAGGATTACAGTAAAAGATGCATTAAGCGATGAACTTAAAGCCGTATCTGATATGGAAAGTGCAGGTTTTGTTTTTGATGATGCAACTGTGGATAAAGATAGTTTTTATGTTCTCACTACAGCAAAAGGAAAGAAGATTACAGCCAAAGTAGTAGATAAAAATACAGTGATATTATGTAATACAGGAGAGGATAGTTCTGGAACAGACCGCCTCTTTGCAGATGATTATATTACGTTAAATTATAGCGTTAATTTATTGCCTGGAACAGCAAATTTATATGATCTTTCTAATAAAGTATACATTAATGGATGGTATTTTAATGGAAATGAAGACGAGGAAGTTCCGGGAGAAGAAGATAAAGATATTATTGAAGTGCCCGGAATACCAGAAGGAAGAACAGCAAAACTAGCTGATAAAACAACTGGGGTTGTCTTAAAAGAAGGCAGATATGATGCAGGGGCTAAGATTTCTGGCGTTTATGAGAATGGAAATGAAGTAACTTATAAGATTACAGTAACCAATACAGGAAGTGCCAATTTATATGATTTAAGATTGACGGATGTTCTTAGTAAGGAATTAGAAGAAGCTCTTGAAAAGGATAGTGTTTCTTTTATAGAGCAGGTCTACACATCCAAAGACAATCGCAAAGTGCGCACAAAGTTAGAAGAATCACAGAAGTTATGGATGGATTTCCTGGCAGCAGGAGATGCTGTAGATGTGTATTTGAAAGGAAAAGTACGCATAGATGTCGGAAATCTTTTTTCACTTGAGAATATTGTAAATTTAACAGCAAGGTATAAAAAAGGAGACGAAAAAGCACGCAAAGAACAAGACGAAACAGGAAAAGAAGAAACTAGTACAGAAAAGAAAGAAGAAACATCAAAAGACGATGAAGCAGAGAAAGAAGAGAATAAAAAAGATGACCAAAAGGATGATCAGGAAGGAACAAAGGTACCGGAAAAAGAATTAGAACCATTATCAAAAGAAAGTAAAAAGGCAATAGAAGAAGCCTACGAGGCTATTCAGAAACTTACCGTAGAAGAACTGCAGGAAGAAAGTAAACAATATGCAGAAATCCCAGTCACAGAATTAATGCAGGACGAAGATTATATTAATATACCCGGAACTCCGCTTGCAAAGATTGCAAAATTAGCAGATAAAACACAGGGAGTCACACTGGTAAAAGGCAGATATGAAGGTCAGAAAGAAGAAGGTATTTATGAATACGGGGATACCGTAGATTATACGATCACATTAACGAATGCAGGAACTGCAGATTTATATAACCTGCTTGTGGATGACACTTTAGATAAGAAACTATTATCTATATTAAAATCAGATTCTATTACTATTACAACTGGGCAGGTTACAACAAAGATGGGAGATACCATTCAGGTTAGGACAGCAGAGAAAGATGAAGACATAGGAAAAGACTCAGAATCCATAACAAAGCAGTTAGAAAGTCGTTCTGTTGTATTAGATCATCTAAAAAGTGGAGATAGTGTCGCTATTCATTTAAAAGGAATCATACAATCAGGAGCGAACAGAGACACTGGATTAAATAATATGGTACATCTTGTAGCGCAGTATAAAACAGTGAATGAGAATGGAGAAAACGAAGAAAATTATGTTGAAGATACCCCAGAGATGACGGATAACGATACAGTAGGAATCGGTACTCCAGATATTTTAGCAGCCAAAAAAGCAGATAAAACGAAAAATGTTATTTTAGAAAATGGACGTTATACAGGAAAGAAAAAGTATGGAACTTATAAAGCGGGAGAAGAAGTTCAGTTTATACTTATAGTCACTAATGTGGGTAATGGAACGGCAAATCATGTAAAAGTAACAGAAGAACCATCAGCGGAGTTGAAAAAATATGTTCAAATGAAAGGGTTTGTCAATAAAGCTGGTGATGTGATACGAACCAAAAAGGGAAAAGAACTACATATAGAAACATCAAAAAAACGAGAACTCTGTTTGGAAAAAATAGAAGCGGAGGATGCTGTAGAACTAATATACATTGGAAAAGTAAAGAAAGATATTCCATCTATAAAATTCCTGAAAAATGAAGTGGTCATTACAGGACAAAATAAAGATGGCAGTAAGATACCAACGACATCAAAGATGAGTGATTATGACAAAATTAATTTAAAAGAAAAGGAAATAAAGAATCAAAATCCAAAGAAAAATAGAGAAACTGGCACGAAAGGAAATGGAGCAAAAACAGGAGATAATACTCCGGTTTTTATGTATAGTTTCTTAAGTATAGCAGCCATCTTAGCACTTAGCGTTCTCATCTCTTATAAAAATAAAAAACGAAAAAATTGAAAACGCGAAGAAACATAATAGCAATATAACGATAAAATAAGAGAGGGTAAGAAATCTTAATCTCTGCTTACCCTCTCAAAAACTTGACATAATCTATGAATTTTGATATTATATTCGTTGTGAAAACGAGGCGTGGCTCAGTTTGGTAGAGCGCTGCGTTCGGGACGCAGAGGCCGTGGGTTCGAGTCCCGTCGCCTCGATTCTGTATTAGAAGCATCGAAAATTCGCTTAAACAGTGGGTTTTCGGTGCTTTTTGCTTTTTACATCAAGTGGTAAAAATTACATTTTTTCGGCTAAAAACCCTGTTGCACTAACGAATGCACTAACAAAAAGTTTCGATTTGCTGATTTACTTAAAAAGCTGTAAAGTGCCGGCTGAAATATCTTCTAAATCATTGGTGCTTTGATTCAACAATTTTCTATTATAATGTGCATAGATATTTAATGTAGTTTGTACATCGTCATGACCAAGCCAGTACTGTAATTGTTTAATTGGCCAGCCTTTATTAATTAATAAGGAACAACATGTGTGACGTAACTTATGTAATGTAATTTCAGGACAACCGAAATCGGATGCTGCCTGTTTAAATTTACGGGAAATATAATTGGGGTTATATAAGTGACCATCTTCCCAAGTAAATACGTAGCCCTCTTTATTTTGATAAGAATTTCCGAAGAAAGCAGCATTGCTTTGTTGTTCTTCTTTTATAGTACGTAAGCACTGTTTAGCAGAGGAAAATAGATTTAAAGTACGGCTTCCGGCAGTTGTTTTTGTATCATCTTTTATTGAAACAGTTTTTACCCGAACAACGGTATGTTCAATAGTTAAGGTTTCATTTTCCCAGTCAATAGCAGACCATTTCAAACCGAGTATTTCAGAACGTCGTAATCCATAATAAATTCCCATAAAAGCAATCCCTAAAAGACGGGGATAATGTATTTTAAGAAATTGAAGAAAACTGGAAATTTCATCTTCGGTCAAAAATAAATATTCTTCCGCATAGTCTTTATTCTTTTTTCCATGTACGCTAACGCTAATAATCGGATTATAAGTAATTAGTCCATCAACGATTGCCTCATTAAACATAGCAAAAAGAATGGAGCGGTAGCTTCTTACTGATCGAACGGAAAGAGGTTCTCTTTTGTGTGTCTTTTGATTTATTTTTCCGTAAGATAAGGAATATTCAAAAAAGGTTTTCAACATTTTAGGAGTAACGTCTACCAGTCTTGGATTTTCCTTTTTAAAATACTTTTTCATTGAGTTTACTCTATATGAATATGATTCATAGGTAGAAGTACGAATGCTGATGCACTTTGATTTTAACCACTCGTCTAAGTAATCACATAATGAAATGTCATGGTCTAATGTAGTCGGGAGGTAACGCTCTAAATATTCATATTTTTCTATTAAAGAAGGAATCATATTTTGAGCCTTACGTTTGTTACCCTTTATCTCTAATCCAGTGGAAACAACTTTTTGTTTTCGCTTGTTTGTATATGGGTCTTGGTAAGTCAGACAAATAGTAAAGTATTCCTTACCAGAACGCATTTTCTTTTTCTGTACGGTTCCCTTCATTGATATTCTCCTTTCGAAATGAAGGGTATGCTATATGTTAATTATAGCATACCCTGTGCCTGTTGTAATAATAAAATACATGAGTAGATGCAATATTTATGGATTAACTATCAGTGTCACAAAGATACGTTATTAAAGAAGTTTTGTGTATCCGATAGTGACAGGCAATTTTTTTAGCAGTTAATTTGTGGTTGCGAATAAGATTGTAAACTGTTCGTTTTGAGGTTTGGAGAATTTCACAAACCTGTTCAACAGAGAGAATATCTGGGTAATCTAGTAACATAAAATAAGCTCCTTTCTTTTCTATAGTATTATGAAAATGATGCTATGTCTTTTTAATAGAATTTGATATTATAAGATTAGCCGCATAATACTAGATGTGTTTAAATGTATCCTTATAATACAAAAAATTGATGAAAGTTGATAAAGGACACTTTTCAAGAAGGAGGATTTTTATGGGTTACGAAAGATTTACATATATACAGGGAATGAAGACTTATAAGGAATATACAATTGATGAGAGCGTAATAAAGGAGTATGCACAATCTATAGAGAAGAAAATGTGTGAGAATAAAGAAAATCAGGGGATAAATGTATTGGATTTGATAAATGGTGTGTTTGTGACGCTGTTTTCAGATCAGTATATTCCAATACCACAAATAGT
>OLNL01000209.1_pt1 | contig 68180 bp, 63 predicted proteins | sample 1672181 | NCBI WGS metagenome assembly OLNL01 (sample SAMEA3136656, study PRJEB25190) | human gut metagenome | biome: human gut; feature: human-associated habitat; material: faeces | place: Austria | collected 2013
ATTGACCTTCTGGTCATGCCGCCGAAGTTGAAAGGCAGATTGCCGCTCTGGCGGGCTTGCAGCGTCGGCCCGTTACGGCGTTTGGTAAAACGCCGTAACTAAAAACGGTTGCCGCGGAAGCCACCACCGTTGCGGCCGCCACGGTCGCCGCCTCGACCGCCGCGGTCGCCGCCACGGTTGCCGCCGAAGCCGCCACGGTTGCCACCGCGGTCGCCATAGCCACCACGGTTGCCGCCAAAGCCGCCGCGACCGCCACGATCGCCGCCACGGTCACCAAAGCCGCCACGGCCACCGCGACCACCACGGTCGCCGCCACGGCCACCGCGGTCGCCAAAGCCGCCGCGACCGCCACGGTCGCCGCCACGGCCACCACGGTCGTCACGGCCGCCGCGAGGACCGCGATCCTCGTCCAGACCCATGGCGACGAGCGGAGCGATAACCTTATCGAGCGCGGCCATCAGCTCGGTGGCCTCCTCGTAAGAAAGCTCGGGCAGGAGCTTCTCCTTCTTGTTGGCAAGCTCGACCAGGCCCTCAGCGGCATCCTCGGCAGCGAAGACGACGATCTTGCGCATATCGCCCTCGGCGTTGTCGATGCGGCCGACCAGATCGGCAGCCTCGGCCTCGGCCATCAGGCCATCGAGCTCACGAAGACGCATGCCCAGCAGGTCTGACATTTCCTTCTGCTCCATCTTGGGCTTGAGGTCAAGGAGCTTGATGGCGCGCTCGATGTTCGCCATACGCTCGGCCTTGGCCTCCTCCTCCTTGGAAATAGCAAAGCGACGGCTACGCAGCAGGCGGGCGGCCTTCTGCATCTTGTCCATCAGCTCTTCGTCATCGTAATCAACGGCGGCCTCGACAACCTCGGCCTCCTCCTCGGCGGAAACCTCGTCAGCAGCCTCAACCTCGGTAGCTTCGGTCTCCACGGTCTCGACTGCCTCGACCTCGGCAGCCATGGTCTCGTTCTCGGTCTCGTTCATGATCTCTTCGTTCTCGGACATGAGACTCCTTCTTGGCCCTCTCGGGCATCATCGCCCCATTCGCGGGGCCCGTCGCGCACTCTTTGCGCTTTAAACATTCATGCCTCTCGGCAAAACGTCCATTAGTTTATGGTGTCGCCATCCAATCTAGCTGCAGAATCTATGTGCACACATTAATGCGACATGTCGCGGTATCATGGCCTGAACCAAACGTGTCCACCTTAAGGAGCCCGCCATGATTAAGCCCATCATGAAATCCGAGTTCTTTTTGCGCCTGCCTTCCGAAGACGCAGGGCCCGACGATGCCGTGATCGGGCAGGACCTCCTGGATACGCTCCACGAGCATGAGCACGAGTGCGTGGGGCTCGCCGCCAACATGATCGGCGTGCGCAAACGCATCATCTGCGTAAAGGACGGCAACAGGACGCTCCTGATGTACAACCCTCAAATTCTTGAGCAGGTCAATGCCTATCAGACCAGCGAAGGATGCCTCTCGCTGATCGGCGAGCGTCCCTGTACCCGCTATCGTCGCATTAAGGTGGAGTATTTGGACGAGAACTTCGTCCACCGCATCAAAAACTTCTCGGGCTACACCGCCGAGATCATCCAGCACGAAATCGACCACTGTAACGGCGTCGTTATATAGTTCCGCGAGTCAAGGAAAATGATCTGTTTTCCTCCGTCCCCTTTGGATCATGGTAACGACGCAGGCTGAGCACACGACAGCGAGCGAGCCGCATTTGCGCCAAGGTGACGTGAAATGAGAGGGCGCTGACCTTCTGGTCGCGCCCTCGAAATTGAACGTCAGATTGGCGTGAATGCGGCTCGCGTAGCGTCAAGCGGTCCGCCGTTCGGTAGAACGGCGGAACCAATCAGGACTGGCGGTAGTGATCAAAGAAATCGGCGAGGTCTTCGAGCGACTCTTTGAGCACTTCCATGCGCGGCAGGTACACGATGCGGAAGTGATCGGGCTCAGCCCAGTTGAAGCCGCCGCCACGCGTGATGAGGATCTTCTTCTCGTGCAGCAGGTCGAGGGCAAACTGCTCGTCATCGGTGATGTTGAACTTTTTAACATCCATCTTGGGGAAGATATAAAACGCCGCACGCGGCTTGACCACCGAGATGCCGTCGATCTTGCTGAGCGCCTCATACACAAAGTTGCGCTGCTCGTAGACACGACCGCCGGGGCGGATGTAGTCGTTGACCGACTGATGGCCGCCAAGCGCCGTCTGGACGATCGACTGGGCCGGCACGTTGGAGCACAGGCGCATGTTGGAGAGCATGTTGATGCCCATGATGAAGTCGCTCATGCAGCGCTGGTTGCCCGAAAGCACCATCCAGCCAATGCGATAGCCCGCGATCATATGCGACTTGGACAGGCCGCTAAACGTAATGCAGGGCAGGTCGGGGGCGAGCGATGCAATGGAGACGTGCTCGTAGCCGTCCATGCACAGGCGGTCATAGATCTCGTCGGCAAAAATCATGAGCTGGTGCCTGCGCGCGATCTCAACGATGCCCTCGAGCACCTCGCGCGGATAGACCGAGCCCGTGGGGTTGTTGGGGTTGATGATGACGAGGGCCTTGGTCGCGCTCGTGATCTTGGACTCCATATCCTGCAGATCGGGATACCAATCGGCCTGCTCATCACACAGATAGTGCACGGGATGTCCACCGGCAAGAGTTGCGCACGCCGTCCACAGCGGATAATCGGGGCTGGGAATCAGAATCTCGTCGCCATTGTCGAGCAGCGCGTTCATCGAAAGCTGAATGAGCTCGGACACGCCGTTGCCCGTGTAGATATGTTCCATCTGAACATTGGGCAGGCCCTTGATCTGCGAATACTGCATGATCGCCTTGCGCGCAGAGAACAGACCGCGCGAGTTGGAATAGCCTTCGCAGTCGGGCAGCTGCTGGCGCATGTCCTTAATGACCTCATCGGGCGTGCGGAAACCAAAGGGCGCCGGATTACCGATGTTGAGCTTGAGGATGCACTCGCCTTCGTCCTCCATACGGGCTGCCTCGTCGACAACGGGGCCGCGCACGTCATACAGAACGTTCTCGAGTTTGGTGGATTTAGAAAAAGTACGCATGGTGGTGCTCCTTGCAATTTGATCTGAGGGATGGGGTTCGGGCTTGGAAACGTTGTGGGTCGATGATGTCTCGTCTTGATCGGCGTCACCGGCGAGCAGCCAGGTAACATCGACCTCCAAAATGCGGGCGAGCAGCTCTGCCACATCGCGCCGCGGAATCGTCTTGCCGCTCACATATTGGCTCATCTGACTCTTGCCGAGTTTTTTGCCGAGCATCTCCGATGCGCGGATTACGTCCGACTGGCGAACGTCGCGATCGGACATAGCCTGTCGCAGACGATCGCTAAACGTCTCTTGGGTCACAGGAACCTCCTTGCTGGCAAAGTTCAATTTACAGAACACGAATTGAACCAAGGTTCAATTTAGCAAGCAGTATAGCGCCGTGCTATTTCTAAAAGTTCAATTTCAAAAATAACATGACCCAAACCTCAAGATTTACCCCAAGGCGGTAACGACGTGCGCCCATTTAGAGGTATTCGAGAAAACGGGCGGCGGCAAGCGAAACATCGGCCGTTCGATATATGGCGTTGATCTGCCGATGGGGATGCCCTTCGAGCGGACGCACGGCAACATCGAACTGACAGCGGCGCATGATGAGCGCGGGAAGAATGCTCACACCCAGGCCGTCCTCGACCATAGCCATAATCGCATAGTCATCCCAGGTCGACAGTTTTGAGTGCACTGCCAGTCCCGCCCGACGAAACAGCGGCGTAATCTCGTCATCGGTGCCGCGTTCTAGCAGAATAAACTGCTCGTTGGCCAAGTCGGCAAGAGAGACGACCTCCGCCGTGGCAAACAACGAGCCTGACGGCACTACCGCCATTAACTCGTCGCGCACCAAAGGCAGCGATGTCATGCCGTTTTCTCGGGGCTCACGAGGGATAAAGCCCAGATCGCAGCGACCCTCTGCCACCCATTGTTCAATCTCTGAATAGTCGCCCATCAGCAACTCGTAATCGACGTCTGGATGATCAGCACGAAAACGCGCAATCACCGGCGGCAGCACATGGGTCGCCACGCTCGAAAACGTACCGATGCAGATTTTGCCGCGCATGAGCCCGCGCATCTCATCCACCCGTCGCTGCAAGCGAACGAATTCCTCGCAGAGCGCCTCGACAGCCGGCATGACCTGCCGCCCGTCGGCAGAAAGAGCAACACCTTCACGACTGCGGTCGAGTACCTTAAAGCCCCAATCGGCCTCAAGATCGGCCACCATGCGGCTCACGCCCGATTGCGAGTAGCTCAGGCGCTCGGCAGCACGCGTAAAGCTTCCAGCGCGCACGGTCTCCAGCAGCACCTGCATCTTTTGAATATTCGTTTCCACGACATGCCTCCACCCTTTCATGAGTTTTTGTCATGTTTTCCATGCATTATATTCGCTTTTCTTCTAAAGCCAGTTCACCCATAGTGAGCATGCACAGATATAGAGGGGACGGCAGCGCATGAACAACGGATTGATTACGTATTTAGCAGCATTGTTGTTGTTTGGCTCCAACGGCATCATCGCTGCGGCCATCGCACTCCCGAGCTCCGATATCGTGCTGCTACGCACTTTTCTGGGAGCCCTTTCGCTTGTCGCCATCCTCGCCATTACCCAGCGCCATAAGCTGCAGGCGCCTTCTCGCCCCCGCGAAGCCGCAGCCCTCCTCCTCTCGGGAGCCGCGCTGGGCGCCAGCTGGATTTTTCTGTTCCGCGCTTATCAGACGATCGGCGTCGGCGTTTCTTCGCTGCTGTACTACTGCGGCCCCATCATCGTCATGGCCCTCTCGCCGTTTATCTTTGGCGAAAAACTAACCGGTGGCAAAATCGCCGGGTTTATCGCAGTCGCCTGCGGCGCTTTTCTCATTGCAGCGCAAGGTCTAGGCGGCAATATGCCCATTGCGGGCATCGTCTGCGGAATCGCCTCGGCCTTCTGTTATGCATTGATGGTCATCGCCAGCAAGGGCGCGCCGCACATCGAAGGCCTCGAGAACTCCGCGCTCCAGGTGAGCGCCGCCTTTGTGACCGCGCTGGTCCTTACACTCGTCACCCAAGGCACCCCCTCATTCCTGTCCGCCAGCATCGCCGCAACCATCGATTGGCGCGCCGTCGCTATGCTCGGCGTCGTCAACACCGGCATCGGTTGCCTGCTCTACTTTAGCGCCGTCGCCAAACTGCCCGTGCAGACCGTCGCTGTCGTCGGCTACCTCGAGCCGCTTTCGGCCGTCGTGTTCTCGTCCGCCCTTTTGGGCGAAGTCATAACACCGGTCCGCCTGATGGGCGCCGTGCTTATCATCGGCGGCGCGATCTTTTGCGAACTCGCCGGTAAACGCTCAGGCGCCAAGACCGGTATCGCTCAGGCAGCACGCGTCTAAAAGTTCCCTCTTCAGTTTCAAAGCAGGAGCGCGTCCGCGGTTATTACATTGCAGCAAAGCCATACAGCGGATGCGCCCCTGTTTTGAAATGCTACCTGCGTACATAAATAATCCCCAGCTGGGGATTATTGTCTAAAATTACCCGATGTGCCAAACAGCTCTTGTATGTATAAAGACGGCATAAAAGTTATCTGTCCAAGCCAGATAACCGGATGTCCAAGGGAGTCCACGTGGCGCACGCCAAACTGGAGGCAAACCTCCAAGACCAGCACGGTCAAGTACGTGGTAATCGCCATGAAGGCCGACAACCACAACGAGGGCGGCATCTTCGCCCTGTTTAGCCTGGTGCGCAAAGTGGCGCCGTGGCTGATCCTACCTGCCATGATCGGCGGCGCGGCGCTGCTCGCCAATAACTCCAGCTCGAGGAAGCCGAGGAAATGGATGTCGATATCTTCTCGGACGACCTTGTCAACGGCAACGAAGCCGGTAGGGAAATGAACGTCGACCCCACCGAGCTGCTCGGGAGCGTCGCCGATACGCCCGAACAGCAACAGCTCGACGGCCTCGAGAGCGAACAACTCAACGACGCCAACTTCTAACGACGTCGCGCGTCGACGACAGCGGCCCTGCGCCTCACAGGAGGCGCAGGGCCGCTTTGCATTGCAGTAAAACCGCCGGCTACGAACGACGCGGCTCGGGAACCACGAGCCTATCGGGGCTCGCGCCCTCGGCATCCATCAGGCTCACGTAGCGAATCGACGGATCCTCATACGTTGAGTAATAGTAATTGCCCGTGCGCGCGCTAAAGCATCCGGTGTAGATAGTCTTCTCGAACTTGCCGTCACCCATCTTGGACGCACCCTCGATCATCGCCACCCCCTCGAGGGAGCGGAACATGCGAATGACGTTCTCGGCCTCGCTGTCTTTTTGCGGGTAATTGGCATTGAGGTACGCCGCCTTTACAAAACGGCTCGGCGAATAGCAGTCACCCGGAATACCGCGCATGCCGGCACCCGCGCCATAGGGCTTGAGCTCGGCGCCACGCCATGTCGCCGTCTGAGGAAAATCGCTTGTGGCGGTGATATAGGTGCGCAGGTTTTCCATGTGCCACGGGAAGGTCGGCTGATTGGCAAGGGTGTCGACCGGATCGTCGTATACATGCAGACCGTCAGCCATCATCTCGACCACGATGCTGCGTCGGCTGTCGCCGATAATCCAATGGAGCAGCGACACACCCAGCCCCTCTCCGGCAGATTTGGCAACAATCACCGTGTCGCGCAGCGCAGCCTCGACCTCGTCGACCGTCGAGAACGTCGCTGCCACCCACAGGGGAAACTCATAGGCCGCGATATTGGTCTTGCCATCAACCGGGTCCTCGGCATACTCGGCATAACCGGGAAAGTTGAGCCCTGCCACAGCCAGACCCGCATCGTTACCACAGTCGAAAAACATAGGATAGTTCTTGTAATCGATGCACATGCCGATTACCGCGTGTGCCGCCGACGCATCGTCGATAAACGAATACGGGATATGGAACCCGCGGGGCATCACGCGAACCTGTTGGCCGTAGCTAAAGCTCCAGTCGAGGTTGCGACCCAGATACATGTTGCCGGAATTATCGGTAAATCGAATGCTCGTGCACATGGCGCCTCCTAGCCATACGTCCTTGTTAAGCTCATTGTTACCAAACAAATAGGCGCTAAACACAAAAGCCCGGACATGACAATAACGTCACGCCCGGACCACACAAGCAAGATAAACTCAACCAAGTCAACCTCGCAGGTCGTCTAAGGGGTCAAAGTACCGCAGATTGCCACGATAGAGGAGCGAAGCGTACTTAAGGTACGCGAGCGACGATTGAGCGGCAAGGTGCGGTACTTTGGTCCCCTTAGACCAACTTTCCAAGACAGTGATCGATCATATGCTGGATCATCTGTGCCTCAAAGCCCGTGTAGTCGCGGCGGCACTCCTTCATCTTGCCGTCGACGATCTGGTCAAAGGCAACCTTGCACTTGATATAGCGCGTGGACTTGGTGATTTCGTCGTGCGTCAGGCAGCTCTCCTCCATCTTGCTGGCGCCCAGGCCAAACACCAGACGGGGGTTGTAGAGCACGTGGGGCTCGCCGGCGTCGTCCAGATAGACGCAGACCTTCTTGGTGACGCCAATCTGGTTGGCGGCAAGGCAGCCGGCGTCCTCGAGCGACTTGATGGTATCGATCAGATCCTGTGCGACCGACTCGTCCTCGACAGTCGCAACCTCGCAACGCTGGGACAGGATGGCCTCGTCGCGGCAGAGCTCTTTAATCATACGTTCCTCCAAAGAGTTCAATGTAACTGCTTAAGTATACGGTACCTACACATTTTCATGCGAAAAATACCGTCCGCCTGTTACAAAGCGCCGAACTTCAACATGCGAGAAGCATCGACCTTCCAAAGGCGATATAGTAGGTAAGTTCGTGTCAATCGGCCTAAACTCGGGGCCGAACAAGGAAAGGGTATGCATGGACGAACTTTTTCACGTCAGCGAGCGCAAGTCCACAATCGGGACCGAACTTCGCGCTGGACTGACAACATTCCTGGCGATGGCCTACATCATCGCCGTCAACCCTGCGGTGCTCTCGGGCGCTGGCATCGATGCGGGAGCGCTCGCCTGCGCCACCTGTCTGGGCGCCGGCATCATGACCATCTGCATGGGCATCTTCGCCAACCGCCCGCTCGCCTGTGCGTCGGGCTTAGGCGTCAACGCGATGATCGCTGGAATCACCACCACCGTCTGCGGCGGTGACTGGCACGTGGCCATGAGCGTCATCTTCCTTGAGGGCGTCGTCATCTTGCTGCTCGTGCTTTGTGGCCTGCGCGAGGCCATCATGGATGCCATCCCGGTTGTCCTGCGCCACGCCATCTCGGTGGGTCTGGGCCTGTTTATCGCCATGATCGGCCTGTGCGACGCCGGCATCATCACCGCTGGCGCCGGTACGCTCGTCGGCCTGGGCGACATCACCTCCCCCACCTTTATCGTCGGCATCATCTCCATCGTCGTGACGGTTGCCCTTGCTTCCCGCAACGTGCCGGGCTCGCTGCTCATCGGCATCATCGTCGCCGTTATCGCCGGTATCCCCCTAGGTGTGACCCATGCTCCGACCGGTATTATCGCCCCGCTCGACTTCTCGAGCATCGGTGGCCCCATCGCCGACGCCGGCGGCGTGCCCGCCATCGTCAAGGTCCTTACCGACCCCACGCTCCTCGTCATCTCGTTCTCGCTGCTCATGAGTGACTTCTTCGACACCATGGGCACCGCGATGGCCGTGGCCAAGCAGGGCGAGTTCCTCACCGACGACGGCAACGTCGAGAATATCAAGGAGATCCTGATCGTCGACTCCGCCGCCGCTGCTGTGGGCGGTTTTATGGGCGTCTCCTCCATCACCACCTTCGTCGAGTCCACCTCTGGCGCTGCCGACGGTGGCCGCACGGGCCTCACCTCCGTCACCACCGGCGTGCTGTTCATTCTCGCCGCGTTCTTCTCCCCCATCGTCACCATCGTTTCCAGCGCCGCCACCTGCGGTGCTCTGGTCTACGTCGGCTACCTCATGATGAGCGAGGCCTCCGAGATCGACTGGTCCGACGTGTCGCAGGGTTTCCCAGCGTTCATGATTGTCGCCGGCGTGCCCTTTACCTACTCCATCTCTGCCGGCATCGGTCTGGGCTTTATCGCCTACGTGGTCGTCGCGCTCTTTAAGGGCGAGGCCTCCAAGATCAAGCCGCTCATGTGGATCGCATCACTCGCCTTCCTCGTCTACTTCTTTGTAGCGTAAGGGCAAAGCTGCCAAAGCAAAACCTCAAGGCGCAGAGTCGCATCAAGCGGCTCTGCGCCTTTCTTTTAGCGACGGTCCCTACGCCGACGTGCGACAATCGTATTTATAGATGTCGAAATGCAGAGAGAAGCTTGTCATGGAAGCGCGTCAAAAGCAGATAACCATTCATTCAAAGCATGTCGAAAGCGCGCCCGTCATTTACCTTCCCGCGGTCATGGGTGACGGCACCGAGGTCTATAGCCGTTGTCTTGAGCTTGATTGCCCGCCATTCACCCTGGTCGCCATTGGCGAACTCGATTGGAATCGCGAGCTGAGTCCTTGGGAATGCGACGGAACCGTGCGCGATGCCGAGCCCTTTGGTGGACAGGCGTCCGAGTTTCTCGATGAACTGCTGAATCGGATAATCCCAGAGGTCGAGCCATCACTTCCCTGCCCGCCTACCTGGCGCGGCATTGCCGGTTACTCATTGGCGGGCCTCTTTTCGCTTTGGTCGCTCTGGCAGACCGATGCCTTTGACCGCGCCGCAAGCGCATCGGGGTCCCTATGGTTTCCCGGATTTCTCGATTACGCACACGGGCACACGATGCCAGCCGCGCCCAACGCCGTCTATCTATCACTCGGCAAAAAGGAGACCAAGACGCCCAACCGCATGATGCGGCACGTACTCGACGACACACGCGCAATGGAAAAACTACTCGGCGACCGAGGCATCCCCGCGACCTTCGAGCTCAACCCCGGTAACCACTTTGCCCAAACCGGTCTGCGCATGGCCCGCGGCATACACTGGATACTGACGCATTAAAAATGGCGCCCACGCGTACGCACGGGCGCCATTTTTTTTGATTTAGCTGAACACAACTACTACTCGACAGTCTCCTCGAGTTCAGAAACGGCGAACTCAAAGTCGTTGCCAGGCAGAATCGCGTTGAGCACGATGCCCACCAGCGAGCCCACGGCAAGGCCCGAAAGCGAAATCGTCACGCCGCCCAGCTCCAGCACGATGGCACCGGCGGCGCTGTAGGCAATGCCGAGTGAAAGCACGAGCACCAGAGCGGCCACCAGCACGTTGCGGTTGTTCTGGAAATCGACCTGGTTCTCGATGAGGTTACGGACGCCCACGGCGCTGATCATGCCATAGAGCACGAGCGACACGCCGCCGATAACGCATGCCGGCATGGCGGCGATCACGGCAGCGAACTTGGGGCAGAACGAAAGCACGATGGCGCAGCACGCGGCAATGCGAATCACGCGCGGGTCAAACACGCGCGTCAGGGCGAGCACGCCGGTGTTCTCGCCATACGTGGTGTTGGCCGGAGCGCCAAAGAGCGAAGCCAGAATCGTGGCGAGACCATCACCGAGCAGCGTGCGATGCAGGCCGGGATCGGCGATGTAGTTGCGCTCGCAGGTGGAGCCAATAGCGGATATATCGCCGATATGCTCAATCATGGTTGCAAAGGCCAGCGGCATGATGGTGATGATGGCCGTCGTGGCAAGGCCGCTATCGAACTGCGGCCCAAAGAGTGCAAACACCGTGTTGTCCCACACGACGGGCAAGCCAAGCCAGGGAGCGGCTGCGACGCCGGAGAAATCGACCTCGCCCAGCGCAGCCGCAACGGCATAGCTCACCACGACGCCCAGTAAAATCGGCACGATCTTGACCATGCCGCGACCCCAAATATTGCAGATGACGATTACGGCGACGGCAACCACGGCAACGAGCCAGTTAGTCTGGCAGTTGGCAATAGCGGAACTCGCCAGGATCAGACCGATCGAAATGACAATGGGGCCAGTCACCACCGGCGGGAAGAAGCGCATGACGCGCTTGGCGCCAAACGCGCGGAAGAGCGCCGCAAGCACCGGGTAGAGCAAACCGGCGCAGGCAACGCCCAGGCAAGCGTAGGGCAATAGCTCGGCCTCGCCGTTGGGCGCGATTGCGGCATAACCGGCAATAAAGGCAAACGATGAGCCCAAAAATGCGGGGACCTTACCGCGTGACAGGAAGTGGAAGAGCAGCGTGCCCAAGCCGGCAAACAAAAGCGTTGCCGATACCGAAAGGCCGGTGAGCACGGGCACCAGCACCGTGGCACCAAACATGGCAAACAGGTGCTGCAGACCGAGCAGGAACATGCGCGGGCGGCCGAGCGACGAAGCGTCGTAGATGGCATCGGTGACGGCGGGCGTCGAGGACTGGGACATGGATGTCCTTTCGAATGGAAGGGCGCTCGGGCATAGCGGATAACCTGCCCGAACGATACGGTCCGAACCATTGTACGCGATACACCATGTCTCGCACGCGCCGTCACTTGCAAACGGTACCGCTATTTCCAAACACGCTCGGCAATACGCTTGACCAGCGCGATCTTTGCCCACTGCTCGCCTTCGGTCAGCTTGTTGCCAATCTCGCAGCTGGCAAAGCCACACTGCGGAGACAGATACAGATTCTCAAGCGGCACGTACTTTGCTGCCTCATGAATACGCTCGACGATCGCGTCCTCGTCCTCGAGCTCGGCTGCCTTGGTGGTCACCAGGCCCAACACGACCTTCTTACCGGGCGCAACATACCTGAGCGGCTCAAAACCACCGGCGCGCGGAGTGTCGAACTCCAGATAGAACGCGTCAACGTCCTCATGCGCAAACAGGTACGGGGCGATGGGATCATAGCCGCCCTCAAAGGCATAAGTAGAGTGGTAGTTGCCACGGCATACATGCGTATTGATCACCAAGTCGTCAGGCTTGCCCGCGATGGCAGCATTGTTGAGCGCCACGCCCAGCTCGCTCACCTTTTGCAGGTCAACCGGGCTCATGCCGGTCTTGGACACAAAGTCAGTATCGCAATAGATGCCCCAGGTGCAGTCATCAAATTGGATGTTGCGGCAACCCGCAGCATACAGATCGGCAATCACGGTGCGGTATGCTGCGGCGATGGCATCGGCGAGCTCTTCGTCGGTCTTGTAGACGGCGCGCAGGCTCTCCTGCTGGCCATCGCAGCGGTCGAGCGTGACTTCGGAGAACGTCTGGATCGGCGCCGGAATGGTTTGCCGCGCGACCTGGCCCTCCCCCTCAAGCGCCTTGACAAACTTGAAGTGCTGGACGAACGGATGGTTCTCGCCGCTAATAGGTCCGGTCACCACGGCGGTGTCGGCGGTAGTCTCCTCATCGTGGAACATATAGCCCGTACGCGAGGTGCGGCGCTCGATGCCGTTGAGACCCCACATAAAATCGAGGTGCCAGTAGCTGCGGCGGAACTCGCCATCGGTGATGACCTGCAGGCCGGCGGCCTTTTGCTTTGCCACCAAATCGCGAATGGCCTCGTCCTCGACTGCCTTAAGTCCCTCGGCATCAAGCGCGCCTGCCGCATAGGCAGCGCGGGCGTCCTTTACGGCCTGCGGACGAAGAAAACTGCCGACGATATCGGCGCGAAACGGCGCTTTGAGCTGGGTGGAATTGCTCATAGGAATCTCCTTTTGCATGGAATGCTTTGGCGAGAAAGAGTATGAGCGCACTCCTGGTTATCGTAAAATATGCGTTTATATATGTTTGCCATATAGTTTTCCTATAGCCATTTCGACAGCTCAAGACAGCAACATCAAACGCTACCGGTTAGATATGCCTCCGGATGGCCTCGACATAAGCCTGTCCATAGCGCGTGAGCGTCGTATTCTTGCGCGTGATAATGCCAATCTCCATGTATTCATCTACATCGAGCGGAATCGAGATAATACCGGGGCCATTAAGCTCGTGGCTAATCACGCCCGAACACACCGTGTAGCCGTTGAGACCCATGGCTAGGTTGAACAAGGTCGCACGGTCGCGCACGCGGATATTCTTGCGGCGCTCAAACGTCGAGGTCAGTTCCTCGGAATAGTAAAACGAGTTGTAGCTGCCTTGCTCGTAGGATAGGAACGGATAGTCTTCCAAGTCCTCGAGCGTCACGCTGGCGTGGTCCGCCAGTGGATGGTCGGCGCATACAAAGACGTGCGGCGTGGCGCAGAAGAGTCCTTCGAATACGAGCTCGTTGGCCGCCAGCATGCGCTCGATAACCTCGCGGTTATGTTCGGATAAGTACAGAATGCCCAGTTCACTCTTCATGTGCGCGACATCTTCGATGATCTCGTGAGTCTGTTCCTCGCGCAGGGTAAAGTCGTAGCGCGCGGCATCGAACTCACGGATCACGTCGACAAACGCATTAACGGCAAAGGAATAATGCTGACAGCTCACACTAAAGTGCGGCACTTGCTCGGATGCGCCCTTGTACTTGCCCTCGAGCAGGTCGGCCTGATCGAGTACCTGGCGCGCGTAGCCCAAGAATGTCTCGCCTTCCTCGGACACAATGACGCCCTTGTTGGTGCGCTCAAAGATGTGCACACCCATCTCGTTTTCGAGATCGCGAATCGAGGCGGTAATCGAAGGCTGCGACACAAAGAGCCGGCGCGAGGCCTCGGTAATGCTGCCGCATTCGGCAACCTTAACAACATACCTGAGCTGCTGAAGCTTCATGACTTTCTCCCTAGACGTTCGTGACGCCAAGACCCGTCGCGTCCATCTGGCGCATAAACGACGGCATCTCCCCCGTCGCGGCGCAGGCGGCAATCTGATGCAGAGCCCCGGCAACCGCGTCGTCTGCCGCGGCGCCGATATGCCAACGCGCGGCAGCCGTGACGGCCTCATTGGCATTGGCGACTGCAACGGAGTTGGGAACGGCATTAATCATGGGCAGATCGTTATCGGAATCGCCGAACACCGCCACCTCCTCGGGCGTCAGGCCCAAAGCACGCGCCAGCTCCAGCGCAGCACAGCCCTTGTCCCAACCAGCCGGCAAGATATCCAAAAGGCGCACGCGGCTGTTGGGAAACACGAGCGAGAGTTCCGGCACCTCGGCGGCAACGCGCTCGCGTAGCTCCGCGAGCCCCTCACGCGAACGGGCACTCCAGATATTCGCCTTGAACACCGGCGCGTCACCGACAACGGGACGGCACGGGGCCTCTTCGCCTTTGAGCCACGCGTTGCCGCCCGACTCCATAGCGCGACGCACGCGCTCGGGGTCGCTCGTCACGCAATAGGCGTCATTGTCCCAAAAGTCATCACCCAAGCTGTAGACCTTCAGATAGGTATCATCGGTCTCTTGCTCCAAGTAGTCAGCCAAGCGAATAAGGGCGGTATTGTCGGTCGCATGCGAGGCTACCACCTCGCCGTCGACAAACATGACCTGGCCGTTGCAGAACGCACCGGTCGAGAAGCACTCGGAGCGATTACGAAACATCCAGCCCATCGCGGACGGCTGACGGCCCGAAACCGGGCCAAAGTGCAGGCCCGCCGCCTGCATGGCATGAATGCCCTCGATGGCGTAGTCGCTGGCGCCGTCATGCCCGGCTGGAATCAGCGTATCGTCCATATCGGTCAGCACAAGTTTGATCATAGAGTCCCCCAGTCATTTTCACCGTATCCATTGTAGCGACCTGCCAATAAGGGACAGGTTTATTTTGGCAGGTTTTATCTGGGAAAATGCGACGCCCCAGTTGCCACCTACCAAAATAAACCTGTCCCTTTTTGGCAGGTGCGCTAGTATAGGGAACAACAGATTCGATGCGGGAGTGCCGGCGGTGCAAACCACAAGGCTGAGAGGGCATGGGGCCCAATCCTTTGAACCTGTCAGTTAATGCTGGCGTAGGGAGCATGCCGCCTTTACAGGGGCGCTGTCTATGCACAGCGCCCCTTTTCTATGCCAAGGAGGCATGTGCAGTGATTGATTCGAAACAGCTTAAACAAAATGTGGTCAAGGCCGTGGAGGAGATTCGCGCCACCAACCCGATGGCCGGCTCCATCACCAACACGGTGACGATCGACTTTGTCGCCAACGCGCAGCTCGCCGTAGGCGGTTCGGCCGCCATGGTCTATCTGCCCGACGAGGGCGAGGCGCTCGTTGCCGGCGGCGGCGCCATCTATCTCAACATGGGCACGCTCTTCCCCATCTACGAGCAGACGATTCCCCGTGCGGCCAAAGCGGCACACGACGCCGGCAAACCCTGGGTGCTCGATCCGGTGGGCCTGGGCATCGGTAGCCTGCGCACCCAGCTGGTAAACGAGCTCAAGCAGTACAAGCCCGCCATCGTGCGCGGCAACGCCTCCGAGATCATCGCGCTCGCCGGCCTATGGGGTCTTGAAGGCGAGGCGGCTGACCTGAGCCGCGTGCGCGGTGTCGATACCACCGATACGGTCGACGCCGCCCGCGGCGCTGCCGTGGCACTCGCCCGCTACACCGGCGGCGCCGTAGTGGTCTCGGGCGAAGTCGACCTGATTACCGACGGCACGACCGTGGCCAAGTCCCACGGCGGCAGCCCGCTCATGTCCAAGATTACCGGCTGTGGCTGCTCGCAGGGCGGCGTCCTGGCCGTGTACGCTTGCGCCGCCGATCCGTTTACGGCAGCCATCTGCGGTACCGCTGTCTACAACGTTGCCGGCACGCGTGCCGCCGCTGTCGCTGATGCCCCGGCAAGCTTTAAGGTCGCCTTTATCGACGAACTCTACCGCGCGACCGCTCAGGATATTGCGAATAACCGCCTCGAGCTCGAGGAGGCATAAGCCATGTCCGAACCCGCAACCGCTGCCGACATGAACACGCTCGTCGCCGTAGCCATCGCCCCGTGCGGCACAGGCGACGAGCTGTCCGCCGAGGTCGCCGAGGTCGTGCGCGTCATTCGCGAGAGCGGCCTTCCCAACCGCACCACCTCGATGTTCACCGAGATCGAGGGCGACTGGGACGAGGTCATGCAGGTCGTACGCGACGCAACCTTTGTGTTGGCAAGCAAGGGCATCCGCACCGAAGTCGTGCTCAAAGCCGATATTCGACCCGGTTTTACCGACACCATGACCGGCAAACTCGAGCGCATGGAAGCGCAGATCAAAAAGCAGGAGGAAGCACGATGAGCATCCGCGACAACCTTGATATCTCGGCCTATCTGGTACTCGGCCCCGAAAACACGCTGGGACGTCCCGTGGGCGATGTGGTAGCGCAGGCGCTCGATGCCGGCTTTACCTGCATCCAGGTGCGCTCCAAGGTGGCAAGTGCCCGCGAGATCATCGCGCTGACGGGCGACGCCGCGCAGGCTATCGCTCGCGCCGGCAAGACCGGCAAGGTCGCCCTGCTTATCGACGACCGTCTGGACTGCGTACTCGCCGCACGCGAACAGGGTATCGCCGTCGACGGCGTGCATGTGGGCCAGAGCGATATTCCCGTCGAGGTCTGCCGCAAGCTTCTGGGCCCCGATGCCATCGTGGGCCTTTCGGCCCGTTGCGAGGAAATGCTCGAGTACGTCAAGACCGCCGACATGAGCCTAGTCGACTACCTGGGCATCGGCCCGCTCCACGAGACCGAGACCAAGCGCGACTGTGGACGCGCGGCAGATGGCTCCATCATCACCAAGAGCTTTGAGGACCTGGCCGCGCTCCATGCGGCAAGCCCCGTTCCCATCGTGGTCGGCGGCGGCGTCAAAAAAGCCGATCTGCCGCAGCTCAAGGCCACCGGCGTCGAGGGCTTCTTTGTGGTGAGCGCCGTCTGCAGCGCTGACGACCCCCACGCCGCAGCCAAGGAGCTTGTCGACACCTGGCAGCAGGCATAGGCATAGGCCGAGCAGCTGATTCGCAGCCTCATATCTTCAATAGCGCAAAGCGCATCCCAGTTTGGACCTCCATTCTGGGATGCGCTTTCCATATAGAGAGTCAGCGGGAAACTGTGTCCCAGTCTAGACGTAGATTCCGGGATGCACTTTCCGGAATCCGCCGTCTGGGAAACTGTATCCCGTTCTGGGCGCAAATTCTGGGACACGCTTTCCGAAATCCGCCCAACGGGAAACTGTGTCCCAAACTACGGCCGAAAAGTGGGGCACGCTTTCCCGAGCGGTCTCCATGGGAAACTATGCCCCATTTCGAAGGCTCATTCTGAGATGCACTTTCCGCCGAGTCAGCGACCGTGGCTCTACCCTGCCAGATACACCTCTAGTGCGGGCAACGTGGCCTCCGCATCACGCCGACCGACCTGGTAGATACGTTCGAGCTCCTCTGGCTCACGACACAGCGATGGCACCTTCACCGATTCGCTCGGACGCACCACAAAAACCTCGTCGCCGGCCTCGCGACGCGTCAGGTCATCGAGCGTGGCGTTATAAACCTCGTGCCGGTGCTCAAGCGCCGCGACAAACTCTGGATAGCGGCGAAACACGCGGCGCAGCATAGGCATCAAGCTATTGGGTTGTTTCACAAAGCCCGCCGGCTGCGTCAGCACCACGATGTTACGGTCATACCCCTGCGCAAACAGCCATGCGCTGGGAATAGAATCGGCCACACCGCCATCCAGATATCGATGTCCATCAATCCAGACGGGCTTGGTCGCCACGGGAATCGCCGACGATGCCCGAATCCACTCGATATCGCGCTCGTCGCCATACGGCAGATCGTGATAGACGGCCTTGCCCGTCTCGATATCGGTACACACGCACGTAAATCGCATGGGGCAGGCGCGATACGCCTCCAAGTCGATGGGATCGCGCTCGATAGGCACCTCGTGATAGGCAAAATCGGCATTGAACATATCGCCGGTTCGCAGCCAGCTGGTCACGCTCGCATAGCGCTTGTCGGCACAATAGGCTTTGTTGTAGCGAATGGCGCGGCCGATCTGGCGCGATTTAAAGTTGTAGCCAAACGCCGCGCCCGCCGAGACACCCACCATATGATCGCAGGTCAAACCGTGCTCCATCCAAACGTCGAGCACGCCCGCCGTATACATACCGCGGTAGCCGCCTCCCTCGAGCGCAAGCCCCACTGTGTGTGATGTCTCCGGCTGTGCCATGCAACCATCTCCGTTCCCATGCTTTTGAACTCAACAAGTATACCTGTCAACGTATGCCGTCAAAAACGTGTTTATAAGCATTTATCGAACGTTTCCCAATGCATTCCCCATGCCGTACCGCAATGCCCCTAGATGGCCTTAGGCATGAACGCCCTTAAGAACGTTGCGGGATAAACATCGCCCGCACCATGCCAACGTCATCGCACGCAACGTGAGATAATTCTCAGCAGAATTCACCGATAGCAGAGGGAGTTTGTGATGAAGGTTCTTTTGGTCAATGGCAGTCCCAAGGCAAACGGCAATACCGCCCGCGCACTCGCCGAAGTCGCCGAGCAGCTCAATGCCGAAGGCATTGATACCGAGGTGTTTCAGCTGGGCGCCAAGCCCATTCGCGATTGTATCGGTTGCGGCCAGTGTGGCAAGCTTGGGGGTCGCTGCACCTTTGACGACGACGTGGTGAACGAGCTCATCGCTGCCGCTGAGCAGGCAGACGGCTTTGTCTTTGGCTCACCCGTCTACTATGCGCACCCCAGCGGACGCATCCTTTCGGCCCTCGACCGCGCCTTCTATGCGGGCGGGCACGCCTTTGCGCACAAACCCGGCGCCGCGGTCGCTGTCGCCCGTCGCGGTGGCACGTCGACCACCTTCGATGTGCTCAACAAGTACTTCACCATCAACCAGATGCCCGTAGTCGCCTCCACGTACTGGAACAACGTCTTTGGTCGCGTGCCCGGCGACGCCGATGGAGATGCCGAGGGCCTTGCCACCATGCGCAACATCGGCAAGAACATGGCCTGGCTCCTGCAATGTATCGAAGCAGGACAGGCCGCCGGCATCAGCGCGCCCGAAGCCGATCGCGAGCACACCAACTTCATTCGATAAGTCCAGCGGTGGTCACCTCGATGTTCTATCAATGTCAGCGAAAAGCCAGCTGATGAGGCAAGGTGCCTTGAAAGAGGAGGGCGCTGGGCTGTTGCCCGCGCCCGACGATTGAAAGGCAGATTGCCCATCAGATGGCTTTGCAGCGTCGAGGTGACCGCCGTTCGTTAGAACGGCGGAACATGCTATGAACGTGCAAATCTTCGGCACCAAAAAGTCCTTCGATACCAAGAAGGCCCAGCGCTATTTTAAGGAGCGCCGCATTAAGGTGCAGTTTATTGACCTTAAGGAAAAGGAGATGAGCAAAGGCGAGCTCACGAGCGTGATGCAGGCGGTCGGCGGCATCGACAAGCTGCTCAACCCCAAAGCCAAGGACGAGGAGACACTCGCACTTATCCAGCACCTCACTCCCAGCCAGCGCTTTGATAAGCTGCTCGAGAATCAGCAGGTACTGGCCGAGCCCATCGTGCGCAACGGCAAAAAGGCCACCGTCGGTTATTGCCCCGATGTATGGGGAGCCTGGGAGTAGCCTGTGTTATTTGCCGGCGCGTGGGTATAAGAGCAGGTGTTTGGCATATGTTTTTACTGTAAGCCATGTCTAACAAAGGAGGGCACATGCCCAACAAACCCGTGAAGATCATCATGCTTACCGGATACCTCGGTGCCGGCAAGACCACGCTGCTCAACCATATCCTCGCCAACGACGGCGGTATCCGCGCCGCCGTGATCGTCAACGATATCGGCGAGATCAACGTCGACGCCAGCCTTATCGCCGACGGTGGCCTTTCCGAGACCGACGACCTCATCCCGCTCACCAACGGCTGCATCTGCTGCACGCTTTCGGACGACCTGGCCAACCAGCTGCAGGGCATCGCCGATTCGGGCAAGTTCGACTACATCATCATCGAGGCCTCCGGTATTTGCGAGCCCATCCCCATCGCCTACACCATCTCGAGCTTCTGCGACGAGGCCAAAGTGGGCGGCGAACCCAAGCTCGCGCTCGACAACATCGTTGCCGTGGTCGACTGTGCCCGCATGTACGACGAGTTCAACGGCGGTCGTGACCTGCTGGCCGAGGATATCGACGAGGACGACATCGAGAGCCTGCTCATCCAGCAGATCGAGTTTTGCTCCACGCTGATCCTCAACAAGACCGATACCGTGAGCCCTGAGCAGATCGCCGAGCTCAAGGCCATCGTGCGCAGTCTGCAGAAGGACGCCGTGATTATCGAGGCTCAGAACGGCGAGGTCCCCATGGAGGAGCTACTCGATACCGATCGCTTCGACTTTATGCGCGCCTACAACTCCGCCGCCTGGATCGAGGCCATGGAGCATCCCGAGGAGCACGACGACCCCGAGGTGCTCGAGTACGACATCGAGACCTTTGTGTACTCGCGCCGTAAGCCGTTTGACCTGCAGAAGTTCACCGATTTTGTTGAGCAGGAGTGGCCCGACGAGGTCATTCGCGTCAAGGGTCCGCTGTGGCAGACCGGCGATCCGGACATGTGCTACATGTTCGAGCAGGCCGGCCGCCAGATGCGCCTGATGGAGAACGGCCTGTTTGTCGACTCGGCGCCCGAGGGCGAGAAGCAGAAGATCATCGACGAGAACCCCGAGATCATGCAGATTTGGGACGACGAGACGGGCGACCGCATGACGAGCCTGTGCATCATCGGCCGTCACATGGACAAGGATGCGCTCATCGCCGCCCTTGATGCCTGCCTGACCGACTGGCACCGCGCTTAGGTTATCCAAGTGGGCGTTTTTCCGCCTACGTAACCGCCAAACCACCACGAAGGTACCCTTCGTGGTGGTTTTTCGTTCTATGCCAAGGAGATTCATGTTCAATATCGTGCTGTATGCGCCCGAGATTCCGGCCAATACGGGTAATATCGGCCGTACCTGCGTGGTCACCGGCGCCCGCCTGCATCTGGTGGAGCCACTGGGCTTTTCGCTCGACGACAAAACGGTGCGTCGCGCCGGCCTGGGCTACTGGCAAAACTTGGACGTGACGACCTATGCCAGCTGGGAGGATTTCCTTGCGCGCAATGACCTTTCCCCCGCCGACGACCGCTTGCATCTGCTGACCAAAAAGGCACGCCGAACCTATGCGCAAAGCACTTACCGTGACGGCGACTATTTGGTCTTTGGCAGCGAAAGCTCGGGGATTCCCGAAGGGCTGCTCGCCGCAGCGCCCGAGCGCTGCGAGCGCATCCCCATGCTGCGCGATTGTGACTCACTCGACAACGCCGAGGCCTGGGAAGCCCACGAGGAATCGCTCGGACATACCGAGGACGGCCATGAGGCCATCCTTCGGCAGGATATCTGCGGCAACTTCGTCAATCCGGACGACTACCGCATCAGCGCACTCAACCTCTCCAACAGCGCCGCCATCGTCCTCTACGAAGCCCTGCGCCAGACAGGTTTTGCTGGCATGTAGCAAACCTGCCATTTGGAGACGGGGTAGAAATGGTAGATTTTCAAACCCTCTAACCCTTGAGAAATTGGTTTTGGCATCAAAGCGACAAAGGGCTGCCCCTTTGTCGCTTTGCCTATAGGTAGCGGCCGGTAATGCTCGCGGAGCAGGCCGCGATGTCCGCCGGAGTGCCGGCGCAGACGACTTGCCCGCCCGCATCGCCACCGCCCGGGCCCATGTCGATCACATAATCGGCATTGCGGATAAGGTCGAGATCGTGCTCGATCACGATAACCGTGGCGCCCTTGGCGACGAGGCCGTCAAACACGTTCAGCAGCACCTGAACATCGAGCGGATGCAGGCCGATCGTGGGCTCGTCGAATACGAATACGGCATCGTCCTGCACGCGGCCCATCTCGCTCGCAAGCTTTAAACGCTGCGCCTCGCCGCCCGAAAGCGCCGGCGTGGGCTCACCGAGTGTAAGATAGCCCAAGCCCAGGTCGTGCAAGGTCAGCAAGCGCGCCTGAACCTTCTTGAGCCCCACCGTGGCGTCGAGAGCCTCGTCCACGCTCATGTCCATGAGCTGCGGCAACGTAAGCTTGCTCCCGTCCTTGCCCTCGCGATGGATATGCGAAGCCGTGTCTGCGTAACGCGAGCCTCGACATGCTGGGCAGATGATCTCGACGTCGGGCAAAAATTGCACGTCGAGCGATATCGAGCCCGTGCCATCGCATGTAGGGCAGCGCAAGGCGCCAGTGTTGTAGCTAAAGGCACCCGCCTTGTAGCCGGCTGCCTTGGCCTCGGGCGTACGGGCGAAGGCGCGACGCAGCTCATCATGGATGTCGGCATAGGTCGCAACCGTCGAGCGCACGTTGGCGCCGATAGGTGTAGCGTCAATCAGGTTTGCGCGTGCGATACCCTCGGCGTCGACCCAGCGCACATGGCTTGGCAGGCGCTCGCCAGCTGCCTGGGCCTTAAGCGCCGGGATGAGTGTCTCGAGCACCAACGTCGTCTTGCCCGAACCCGAAACGCCCGTCACCGCGACAAGGCGACCGCGCGGTATATCGACTTCGAGCGGTTTGACGGTATGGATGGCATCGGTTGCCATGCGGATGTGGCCCTGATCGAACATTTCCTCGTCAGTCACCTGCGGACGCATACGCTTGGACTCTGCGCGCAAAAACGGGGCGATGCGGCTGCCCTGCGATTTTTCGACCTCGTCCACCGTGCCAGCGGCAATCACATTACCGCCGCCTGCTCCGGCAACGGGGCCCATCTCGACCAGATAGTCGGCTTCCACCAGCACACGTGTATCGTGGTCGACAACAACCACGGTGTTGCCGTCATCCACCAGATCGCGCATCACGCCCACCAAGCCGTCGACATTGGCAGGATGCAAGCCAATCGAAGGCTCGTCCAACACATAGAGCACGCCCGTCGATCGGTTGCGCACCACGCGGGCGAGCTGCACGCGCTGACGCTCGCCCGTGGAGAGCGTGGCACCGGCGCGATCGAGCGAAAGGTAGTCGAGACCCAGATCGACCAGGCGACGGGCCGCGCTCAAAAACGAATCGCAGATATCCGCCGCCATGGGCCGCATCTCGGCCGGCAAGGATGCGGGCACCCCGCGCACCCACTCAATCGCCTCGCCCAGCGTCATGGCCGCGGCCTGCGCCAGATTGATACCGCGCACCTGGGGCTGGCGGGCGGTCTCGGAGAGGCGCGTGCCGCCACAGTCACGACATGGCCCCTCGCGCAAAAAGCGCGCCACGCGTTTTAAGCCCTTGTCGTCCTTAACCTTGGCGAGCGCATTCTCGACGGTATAGACGGCGTTGTAATAGGTAAAGTCGAGCGGCGTGGCGCCCTCGCCGTTTTTGGGAACGTAGAGAATGTGCTTCTTAACCGCCGGACCGTGAAACACAATGTCGCGCTCTTGAGGCGTGAGCTGGTTAAACGGCACGTCGGTACGCACGCCCATCTCGCCTGCCACTTGCTTCATCAGATCCCACATGAGCGTGCCCCAAGGAAGCACCGCGCCTTCGTTGATGGTCTTGGACTCGTCGGGCACCAGGCTCGCCTCGTCCACCTCGCGCATGACACCGGTGCCGCCGCAGGTGGGACACGCGCCGCCGCTGTTAAAGGCAAGGTCCTCGGCACCCGGCGCGTAGAACTCACGGCCGCACTCGGGACACGTGAGCGACAGACCCGCGGCCACGTTAAGGCTCGGCTCCACGCGCGCCCCGCAGTGCGGACACACGTGATGGGCGCAACGGCTAAAGAGCAGACGCAGGCTATTGTTGAGCTCGGTCATGGTACCAAAGGTCGAGCGCACACCCGGCACGCTGGGGCGCTGATGCAATGCGAGCGCCGCCGGTACGTGCAGCACCTCGTCCACTTGGGCATGTTCGGCCTGCGTCAGACGGCGGCGGGTATAGGTGCTAAGCGCCTCCAGGTAGCGACGCGAGCCCTCGGCGTAAAGAACGCCCAGTGCCAGCGAACTCTTGCCCGAACCCGATACGCCAGCAATACCCACGAGCTTTCCCAGCGGAATATCGATATCGATATCCTTGAGGTTGTGCACACGCGCGCCACGTACCTCTATAGCCTGCGGGCTCATCTTCTGTTCCGTCACCTTTATCACCCTACTCATGCCATAAAACGCGGTCGCGGATGTACTCGCCCAGCATGGGCACGGTAAACCGGACGAGGCCGTATCCGGCAGCCTCGATGACGCGCTCGCGAATCAGGCTTGCGCGATATTTACTCGCCCAGCTTTGAGTGCGGTCGCAGCGCTCAATGATGTCAGCCATGCGCGTCGGCTTGCCCCCATCAGCCACCATGGCCTCGATAAAGAGGCGCTGCGGACTGCGCAACCCGTAATACAAAGGGGCGTCGACTGCTTCATAGAACTCGGAGATGGCATCGGCGTAGCCAGCCTCGACATCGCACACTTCAATGACCCGCGAGTCACGCCGGACAGCAGACCTCCACATGTAATATCCCACCAGCTGAACCATATAGGGATGCCCCATGCTCTTGCGCGCCGCAAGGTCCGCCGTCTCCGCATCAACGCAAAGACCAGTGCCTCTGACCGTCTGGATATATGAATCGCGCACTTTGGGCAAAGAAATCGCCCCCAGCGTACGCTGCTGGGCGCGGCGCAAAAACGTTACGCTCGGCTCTTCGAGCAAGTCATCGACCATGCTGGGCAAGCCGGCAAAAACCAGCACAAGACCGCGCTGGTCGCTATCGGGCAAGCCCGTAGCATCCTGGTCTCCGAGCACCTGCTGATAGAGAACGGCCAGCGCCGCCAGCTCCTCGATAGATGCCGATTGGGCCTCGTCAATCGCAAACAGTAAGCCCTTTCCCGGCCCGAGTTTCTTGAGGCGTTCGTTGACTAACCCGCGCAACGTCTCGCCTTTTGCCCGCGCCGCCTCGACCGACATTCGGCCAAACGACGGACCAAACTCCATTGACGTCACAACGGGTTTATTCGAGCGAAGCGCGTCGGCCAAGCGGTCGCATAGGCCAAGCGAGGCGGAATCGGAGACAACCGCCCATCCGCGCTCGCTAGCTAAACGCTGCAGCTCCCGCAAGAGAACTGTTTTGCCACAGCCGCGGTTTCCCGTAATGAGCATGAGCCTGCCCGGCGCTCCGGCGCCGTTATCGAGCCCTTCCTCGAAATCTTCGATGACCGACTCGCGGCCGATGAGTATCGGAGGCCGCTTGCCAGCCGTGGGCTTAAAGGGATTTGGATTCATGTCGGCCTCCTCGGATTGGCAAACCCTGGTAACAGTTATACCAACTTATACCGAGTTATACCAACAGGATGCGACAAAGAGACTGACCCTCTATCACCTATGGCCGAAAAACTCGACGTCCGCCGCTCGCCAGGGGCGGAAGGTGGCGGGATCGACCTTTACGTGGGCTGCCTCGGGGACGTCGTACCACTTGACCGTGTAGCCAGCGCCGTGAGAGCAAAAGATCGAGTCGGGCGTGTTGGGTAGATCGGCCTCGGGCCCATAGGCGACAGTCTCGATGACGCGCTCGGCATCATGGCATGCCGCATAGCCGGCAAACTCCAGGTACAGATGCCCGCGACCGCTCGTGTAAGCGGCCGCCTCCAGCGCATAATCCTGCACCTCAGATGCCGGCACGCGACCCACAAGCTTTGCCCGTTCGCCCGCCATCGTCGGCGGCTCGTAGTCGGCTCCCATACGCGTGGCGTCTGACAACGCCCTGCCCACACACTCCCCCGGCACCTCGAGCTCAAAGCGATACCACGGCTCCAACAGCACCGCCGCGCCAGCCTCACGCGCCTGCATGAGCCCCTGGCGAATCGCGCGGTACGTGGCCTGGCGAAAGTCGCCGCCCTCGGTGTGTTTGGCATGCGCGCGGCCGCCCGTGAGCGTAATGCGCACATCGGTGATGGGCGAGCCGGTCAGCACGCCCAGGTGATCTCGCTCCATGGCGTTTGTGAGCGCCAGGCGCTGCCAGTTAAGATCGAGCTCGTCGGTCGAAGTCACGGTGCCAAACTGCACGCCCGAACCCGCTGGCAACGGCTCCAGGCTCAGATGCACCTCGGCATAGTGGCGCAGTGGCTCAAAGTGGCCCACGCCCTCGACCGGCTGCGAAATGGTCTCCTTATAGAGAATGCCGCCGGGCTCAAACGAAATCGAAAGGCCAAAGCGATCGGCCAACACCCGCTGCACGACCTCGAGTTGCACGGCGCCCATCAGCTGCAGGTGAATCTGCTCCAGATGAGTATTCCAGCTTACGCCGAGCATGGGGTCTTCGTCCGCCAACTCAGTCAGCGCTTTAAACACCGCATGGACATCGTGTTCGCCCGGAAGCACCGTATAGGTGAGGACCGGAGCGATGACGGGCGCATCACACACGGGCTCCGCACCCAAGGCGTCCCCTGGGCGAACGTGCGCAAGACCCGTCACGGCACAAATACCGCCAGCAGCAACTTCTTGGGCAAGCTCATACTTTTCGCCGTTATAGATGCGCACCTGATCAACCTTCTGCTCCCATGCCTCGGCACCGGAACGTCCGCTGATCATCTGTTTTGCACACAGCGTGCCGCCGGTCACTTTAACCCATGCCAAACGCTCGCCGCGATCCCCGCGGCTGACACGATAGACGCGCGCGGCAAACTCCGGAAGCCATATCTGTTCGCGCATCAGCACGCATATGCCATCCAGCAGCTCGCTCACGCCCTGGTCCTTGAGCGCCGAGCCGGCAAAGCAGGGAAAGAGCTTGCGCTCGGCAACCATGCGCGACAGCGTTGCGACGGAAAGCTCACCTGCCTCAAGAAACTCCTCGAGCGCCGCCTCGTCCAACGCAGCAGCGTCCTCCTGAACGGCGCCGCCCTCCAGCAGTTCGTTGGCATCCAGGCAGCCTTCGGAAAGACGCCGCCCAAGTTGTGCCAGCAAAACATCGCGGCCGGGATTCTCCAAATCGATTTTGTTGATATAGATGAACGTCGGAATGTCATAGCGTGCAAGCAGGCGCCACAGGGTTTCGGTGTGCCCCTGCACGCCGTCGTTGGCGCCCACAACTAAAATCGCGTAGTCGAGTGCGCGCAGCGTGCGCTCCGCCTCGGCAGAAAAATCGACATGCCCCGGTGCATCCACGAGCATGACGCGGGTATCACCGTGGTCGAGCACGGCCTGCGACGAGAAAATCGTAATGCCGCGCTCGCGCTCGATCGCGTTAGTGTCCAGATGCGAATCGCCATCGTCCACGCGGCCGCGCTTACGAATGCGACCCGCATCGAACAGCATGGCCTCGGCCAGCGTGGTCTTGCCAGCATCGACATGCGCCAAGATTCCAACGACCGCTTGCTTCGACATGGCTCTCCTCTTATTGCAAGCCCGTCGCACGCGGAAACGGGCGCTCTCGTTCCACACTGGATGATACAATTTACGGGCCGGCGGGCGAAGCGGGCCCTATCCCCCGACCGAGCTCATCGCCCCGCGTTGCCGCGCGGCGATTTTCGTAGGTTCGCGCCTTGCGAAAGCCGGCACCTCCCCTTTTTGCCTGCCCGAGCTCATCCGGGGCGGCAACAACGCGAACCCCACAACAGCGAGGAGTCACCATGAAGACATTGCTCAACGAGTTCAAGGAATTCATCAATCGCGGCAACGTGATGGACATGGCCGTCGGCGTGATTATCGGCGGCGCATTCACCGCCATCGTGACCTCACTTACCGATAACATCATCAACCCGCTTATCTCCGTGATTGCCGGCGGTAGCGATACCGAGATCTCGGGGCTGGTGGTGCCGGGCACTAATATCGACTTTGGCGCCTTTATCGGCTCGTGCATCAATTTTTTGATTGTGGCGGCAATCGTCTTTGCCATCGTCAAGGCATTCAACAAGGCGCAGGAAATCGGCGACAGGCTCGCCGGTGCCACCGCCGAGGAAGCCGCACCGGCGCCCGTCTGTCCGTATTGCCTGGAAGAGGTGCACGAAGGCGCGACCAAGTGTTGCCACTGCGGAAGCGAGCTGCCCCGAGCGTAGGTGCCTTAGAGCCGACAGCGAGCGGCATCTACCACCTTGCAAAACAGCGCAGCGATCAAAAATGGCCCCACCCGGGGCCATTTTCGCTTACTTGGAGCGTAGATACGCGCCCCCGCTCTTATGCCTCGCGCAGCCAGTCAAACGCAACACGCGGCGTGCCGTCCGACACATACACGACGCCGGCACGCTCAAACCCCGCTTTAATACTCGCGCCCTGCATGGGCAGGTTGTCCCGATGCGTATCGATACGCAGATGGTCGGCACGCTCTTTGGCAAAGGCGAACATCGCAGCCGCGATACCGTGCACGGTGCCGTCGGACGCCACACGGTGCAGCACGGCGTACGGAGTGTCGCTGCGCCATTGCCCGTCCTCAATTACGTCATAGCACTCGTCCGGGCCCGGTAAAAAGGCAAACGTCGCCACCACGCGGCCGTCGACTTCGAACACATAGCTACCACCGGCGGCGATATCGGCAGCCAGCTGCTCGGCAGAAGGCGTGCCCTCGGGCCACTGCGTGGCGTTGCCATGCGCGCGCATAAAGGCACGGGCCGCGTCATAGATAGCCATGACGGCGGGAATGTCGGTATCGAGGGTTTTTCTGATCATCACGCGGCGACCTCACGTTTATTGGTATCACTTTGATTGAGCAATGATACCAGCGTTTGAAGAGGGGCGAGAAGCAGATGGGAAGCAAAAAGCGAGCCGCCTGGTCAAAGGCAAAAAGCGAGTTTTTGGGCGCTGCCACCGGCGGCGCTATGAGCGACCTGTTTGCGCGCGAGGACGAGCGCCGCGACGCCCTGGACGCCGAGCGCGATGAAGCCTGGAGCTACAAGTCGTGCGAGCGCAAAAACCGTTACGACACACGCGCCGAAGCCGAGGCCGTTATGGCCGACTGCGAAAGCCGCGGGCGGCGTGGTTTGGCCTGCTACAAATGCGAATACTGCGGCGGCTGGCACCTGACGTCGCACCCTTGGAAATAGACCCCGCATCGGCACGACACTGACGGAGCGCCAACCATCGCACGCAAGCTACGGGCGCGGCGGCACCAAAACATCGTAACGAACGGCCTTGCCCGCAAGTTGATAGCTCGGCTTAACGCCGGCAAGCAGCGGCCCCTTCACCGGCCGCTTGATAACGACCTTGCGCGGGCGCACCGCAAGCGCAGCTTCGACCAGCGTCTCCTCATCGGCACACGGCTGTTCCAGATGATGTAAGAGTTGAAACTTCTTTTTAACCGCCGCGCTCTTTGTGCGCTCGGGAAACATGGGGTCCAAATACACCACGTCGGGAGCGGTGAGCTCGCCCTGCCCGATCAACTCAGTTATATGGTGAAGGCCGGCAATGCTGTCCTCGCCCGCATGTAAGCGCATGCGGGCCACGGCAGTCGCAAGCGCCGGATCATCTGCCGCGCGATCCAAGGCATCCTTGAGGAGCGCCGCGATCACGCAATCCTGCTCATACAGATCGACGGTAAAGCCCGCAGCCGCCAGCAGCAGCGAATCCTCGCCAAAGCCTGCCGTGGCATCAATCGCCCATGGGCACTCGACGCCTTTTGCGCGCGCAGCCTTTACCAACAGCTCTTGCTGCAGACGGCCCTGTTTGAGCCGTGGCAGCATGCGGACAAAATCGGCACGCAACTCCATCGTGCCGTCGGTGAGCGTGAGGCCCGCGGACTTCCCGATCAGCTCAAGCCCCGCGGCCCGAGCAACAGAAAAGGGATCGACGACGCCCATGGGTACTCCTTAACAAGCAAAATGAATACGTGAGCGCCGTTTATGCCAGCACCCAACCGTCCGCTATTGTCCCACATGCGACATGGCCCACAGCATCCCAATGCAAAGCACCGCCATCAATCCCGTGCACACGGCAGCGATCACAGAATCGCCCATGCGCCTTCCCAACGACCGCGGCTCATGCACTCACCCTGCTCCGTACATCATGGCTCCTCCTTAAGAACAGCTCCTTGTTACGGTCTCATCATCGCAGCGCCGCACATGAGCTGCCATCGATTTGGCTTACGTCCAGCTTTCCTTTTTGAAAGGTCGGATTGGGCTGCGCGGGCTCAAAGCGCTTTCAGGCGCACGCATCGCTGCGTTGAACTACAATGTGCTTCACCATATGTGCAACACATGGGCTACGCCAGATCGGCGTACTCGTATCGAAAGGACCAGCCATGAGCTCCGCTCGCAAGACTCTCAAAATCCTTGCCCTCATCTACTTTGTTTTGGGCATCGCCAGCCTCGTCATCGCCGGCATCGGTATCGCCAGGGGCAGCCTCGATTCCACGTACGGGTCGAACGCCATGCTCGCCGCGGTCGTGCTTGTCGTCAAAGGCATTGTCGATTTTTCCGCAGGTGTTGCGGGCATCAAGGGCGCCAACAAGCCCTCGCAGGTGGATAGCGCGTTTAAGCTCGGCATCGTTGCCGCAATCGCCACGATTGCGCAGGCCGTGCTCACGCTTCCCGCACTCGGCGGCAGCGCCGTCAATATCGGCGCCTTTGTCATCGTGGTCTACGACCTGTTCTTTGTTCAGCAGGCGCACGCCGTTAAGGCCGAGAACAAGGACCGCCTGTAGGCACTCGCTTCTCATAACCCCTGCAGCCAAGCAACTAACATGGGCCGATCGCGCAGTAACGCGGTCGGCCCTTTACATTTGCCCAGATAAAACCTGCCAAAATAAACCTGTCCCTTTTTGGCAGGTTGGTTAGCTGTGGCGGTACTCGGCAATGATGAAGTCGATGTCGGTTTTAAGGGTGTCCAGGTTTGCCAGGCGCTCTTTGTCGGTAGGGCGTGTGCGGTAGTAGTACGGCGTCATCTGGAACACCGCCTCGATGTCGGCCTGGGTCTGGAGCGTAATATTCGCGGACACCCGCTGTGTGCCGACCAGTTTAAGCTCCATCGTCTTCGGAAGCTTTTCGTCGTTGAGGTACGGCGTGTCGTAGAGCACCTCCTTGAGCCCAAAGAGATGACGGGCACCCGGCACCACGGTGTAGAGCGAACCCTCCGGCGCCAACACGCGGGCAAACTCGCGCTCGTTAAAGGGAGCAAAGAGCTCGGTCACCATATCGAAGGCGCCATCGGCCACTGGGATGTCTTTCATGTTGGCCACAAAATAGGTCGCATCGCCGCGCTTGGCGGCCAGGCGTACCATTTCTTTGCCCAGGTCAAAGCCATAAGCGTCCACGCCCGGCACCGCGCCCATGGCGCTGGTGTAGTAACCCTCGCCGCAGCAAATATCGAGCAGCGTCATGGGGCCGCCTGTAGACGCAGCACGCCCAGAAACCCGTTTGCGCACCAGCTCGACCATTGCATCGCGCAGCGGCGCATAGTAGCCACGGTTCAAAAAGTCACGACGGCTGCGTGCCTGCGACTTGGGATCGCCCATGGAGTCGCCGCTCTTGGACGAACGTAGCAGATATAGATAACCCTCGCGCGCACGGTCAAACCGGTGTCCGCCCGCGCATGCAGCACCGCGCTCGTCGTCCACCAACGGCTCATGGCAAACGGGACACAACAACATGGCAACTCCTTAGCGCGAACAACACAACGCACACCATTGTCGCACGCCTTCCCCACCTAGTCATTGGGGACGTTCTTGAATGACTAGTCGTTTAAGAACGCCCCCAATGACTAGGTGATTAGGAGTATCATCGTCTGCGCAAATAAGCACGAAATAGCACGTTAGAAATTGAGAGCGTATGGCTGATACCGCATCTAAGCACATCGACATGACCACCGGCTCGCTGTGGCGCAATATCCCCCTGTTCGCCTTGCCCGTGGCCGCCACGAGCATCTTGGAGCAGCTGTCAAACCTCATCGCCACGGTCATTATCGGTAACTTCTCGGGCGACCAGGGAACCCTCGCCATGGCGGCAGTCGGCTCCAATGTTCCGCTTACCAGCCTTATGCTCAACCTGTTTATTGGCATGTCGCTTGGCTCCAACGTGGTCATCGCCAACGCTATCGGCCGCAACGATCAGAACATGGTCAAACGCGCCGTCCATACCTCGATTTTAATGGCGCTCGTGGGCTTTGTCGTCATCGCTCTGGGCGAGATCTTTGCCGAGCCCATGCTCGCCGCGCTCAACGTTCCCTCCGAAACCATGCCGCTCGCTTCGCTCTATCTACGCGTCTTTTTGCTCAGCATGCCCTCAATCTTGCTCTACAACTTTGAGGCCGCGATCTTCCGCTCCGTCGGCATCACCCGCATGCCGCTGCAAGCGCTTGCCGTGTCCACCGTCCTCAACATTGGCCTGGACCTCATCTTTGTCCCCGTACTCCACTGGGGCGTCGCGGGTGTCGCCATCGCCACCGTCATCGTCTACACCGTCAGCGCCGCTACACTCTTTATCCGCCTGCTCAAGACCGACTCCGTCGTCCGCGTCACCCCGCGCGACCTTGCTATCGACCCCGTCGCCCTCAAGCGCATCGTCAAGATCGGCCTGCCCGCCGGCATCCAAAGCGCCGTCTTTGCCGTCGCCAACATCATCATCCAGTCCGCCATCAACAGCCTGGGCACCGAGGTCATGGCGGCCTCGAGCGCCGCCATGAGCCTGGAGTACGTGTGCTACAACCTGCTCAACAGCTTTAGCCAGGCTTGCACCACCTTTGTGGGGCAAAACCACGGTGCCCGCCAGATCGACCGCTGCACCAAGACCCTTAAGGTCTGCCTGGTCGAAGGCGGTATCGTCGCGCTCACCACGATTATTGTTATTGTCGGCCTGGGGCGCGAGATCTTGTCGTTGTTCAACAGCGATCCCAACATCGTCTCGATCGGCTATATCCGCGTGTGCTCGATCTTCCCTGCGTATGCCTTTAGCATGTTCTACGAGAACATGTCCGGCTACCTGCGCGGCTTTGGCATCTCGCTCATGCCCGCCCTTATCACCATGATCTGCGTCTGCGGCATCCGCTTCTATTGGGTATTCTGCGTGTTCCCGCACTTCCGCACCTTTGCGAACATCATGATGGTCTACCCCATCAGCCTGGGCACCACGGCGTTCTTTATGGTCGTGGCGGTACTACTCTGCCACCCGACACGCACCTATCGCGCCACCCAAGCCAAAGCGACAGCCTGCTAAACACCGCACTCAACGCCACGCCAGTCATTAATTGACAATATGCGAGCTCATGTAGTCGATAAAGCGCCTCGTGGCGATAGGCATGGTGTCCCAGCTGCGCCAGGCTGCCACTACGTCGCGCGAGGGGGCGTGCACGATGGGACGTACGCGAATATCGGCCCGCATGCCCTCAACGGTACGGCGATACAGCATGCTCACGTCCAGGCCCTCCTCCACCATCGCCATAATGGTGTAGTCGTCGGTGACCTCGCTCGTCACGTGCGACGACAGGCCATGCACCGCGAATGCATCGAGCACGTCTCGTAGACCCCGCCCCTCATACAGCCGCGGCATAAAGGCAACCGGTGCGCCTTTACAATAGATGCCAACATAGCATTTGCCATAAAGGAGCTCCATGGACACCGCAACTCGTGACCGTAACATAGCAACTTGGTTGGGCGATGCGCCGCAGCCGGTACGTGACACTACGAACCAGCTGCTCGAGCGCATCGCCCTTTTGCGTGCCGAGCAGACCATCTACCCGGCACAAGACGACATCCTCAATGCCCTCGCCTACACGCCGGCCGACCAGGTCAAAGTTGTCATCTTGGGCCAAGACCCCTATCACGGACCCAACCAGGCCATGGGGTTATCGTTCTCGGTCCCCGCGACGCAAACCAAGTTGCCGCCAAGCCTGCGCAACATCTATAAGGAACTCAAAGCCGATCTGAGTTGTTCCATTCCCGCCACGGGAGATCTGACGCCATGGGCACAACAGGGCGTCCTGCTCCTCAACACTACGCTCACCGTGCGCGAGCATGCCGCGAACTCACACGCCAAGCTGGGCTGGAGTACGCTCACCGACTACGTTATCGAACGCTGCTGCCAGCTACCCCAACCGGTAGTCTTTTTGGCATGGGGCCGCTTTGCCCAGCAGATGGTTGAGGGCAAGCTCGCCACAATCGGCGCGGGCAAAACAACCGGCAAGTTCTGCCTTGCCTCCACGCACCCCTCGCCGCTTTCGGCCAACCGTGCCACGGCAGAACTCCCCGCTTTTATGGGGTCGCGACCCTTCTCGGCAGCCAATCGGCTACTCGAACAGCACGGCTCGACCCCCGTCAACTGGACTTGTCTCGGCTAAAAATCGATACATCAAAAATACGCCCGACGGCTTTCCATCGGGCGCGTTTCCTATTCGGGCCAAATAAATTGTGTGCGGCCGGCCTCGCCGCCATCAATGAGCAGGCTCTGCCCGGTCATAAACCGGTTGGTCACGCCCACAAAGTAGATCCACTCGGCGATCTCTTGGGCGGTTGCCCAGCGTTTAAGCGGTGTAAGCTCCATAATCTGGTTCCACAGGTGTTCGTCTTCCATCACGCAACGGTTGAGCGGCGTGATAACGCCACCCGGGTCCACACTGTTGGCGATGGCCTGCGGTGCCAGGCGGTTTGCAAGGTTCTTGGTGTAGGCGATAACGCCGCCCTTGCTGGCAGCATAGGCGGGAAACTCCGATCCCGTATGCCCGCTCGCCGACCCCACATTGACCACGGATTTGATAGCCGACGCCGGCTTGGCGACAAGCCCCTCCCCCACAAAGGCGTAGCACTCGGTCACGTTGATGGTGCCACACAGGTTGGCGGCGATGTCGTCAGCCGAATCCTGCGTACCCGCAACGTTCACGATTACCTGGGGTTCAAGATCGCCTGGAAACGAGTCAGGCTCGCGTACATCAACGACCAGATGGCGGTAGCGCTCATGTTCGATCACCGCCGGCAGCAGATCAAAGCCCACGACCTCGTGGCCCTCGTCCAAAAAGCGCTGCACGCACGCGGCTCCGATACCGCCCGAAGCGCCCGTGATCAAAACCCGCATACTTGCTCCTTAGGCGGTTGCGTGGCGCTCAAGGTACTCGGCGCCCACATTCTCACGCTCCCAGCCGCGCACGACCTTGTAGCCCACGGGGCTCAGGAAGACCTCGCACAGCAGCTCGGCAACAGCGCCGGTCAGCGAGCACATAAGGACCTGCACCCAGGTCCAACCAAAGAACGTGTGGCTCACCACAATGGCAAAGACCAGGTTGTCGATAAACTGGCCAACACCCGTGGACACATAGGAGCGGAAGGCGAAGCTCGCAAAGTTATTCTTTTTGAGCATACGGCCGAGCGACTGGTTGAGCGTGGAGTTAACCACGGCAGAAACGAACATTGCCAGCGAAGAGCCCAGCACCACGTACCAGGTGCCGCCGATGGTGGCGTTAAGGGCGGTGTTGACCTCGATCATGCCCGTGTCGTAGTAGGCGCCCCACATACCGGGTGTGAGCGAGCACGCCCAAAAGCACAGGCTCACGGCAAGGTTGACCGCCAGTGCGAGGATAGAGATTTTGATGGATGCCTTGGCGCCAAAGCGCTTGCAGATCATGTCCTGGCACAAAAACGAGACCCAGCTCACCACAAAGCCGCAATCGAGTGCCAGGTACGGCAGGCTGATGAGCTCTTTGTTGGCCAGCAGGTTCATCATGATGACGCTCACGAAAAACAGCGAAACCGTTGCCGCGGGAATGCTCCGCAACAGGACCTTGTAGTCCTCCATGACCTTCTTGATCATTATGTACTCCTTTGGTTTTAGGTTTAACGAGCAGGATATCGGACCCGAACTGCTCGGACGCCCCGGTCTTGAGGCGACGGTGGGCATGATAGCCGCTTACGCGGCATCAGGCAAGCAGGCAGCGCGGCAGCCCCGCAGGGCCACCGCGCCGATGCGTTAAAAGACTACGTTGCCAAACTCCGACAGGATAAGGTCGGGATTGTGGTCGGTTGCCCAATCCACGTTCCACGGGCTCGTAAACAGCAACAGCTTGCCACCGCGCATGTCCTCGACGCGCAGCGTGTCACGCGTGAGCGAAAGGCCCGGGATATCGATGGTGTCGGGGTCGTTCTGGATCCAGCGAATGTCCGTATAGGGCAGCGGCTGGCGACGAACCTCAACACGGTACTCGGCCTTGAGGCGGCGCTCGAGTACCTCAAACTGTAGCACGCCGACCACGCCCACAATGACGCTCTCCATGCCGGCACCAAGCTCGCGGAAGATCTGGATGGCGCCCTCCTGGGCAAGCTCCTCCATGCCCTTGACGAACTGCTTGCGCTTGAGCGTGTCGACCTGCGTAATGCGAGCGAACATCTCGGGGGCAAACGTCGGGATCTGCGGATACTGCACATGGCGCTTGCCGGAGCACACGGTGTCGCCGACGCTAAAGATACCCGGGTCGAACAGGCCCACGATATCGCCCGCGTACGCCTCGTCCACGATGGCGCGGTCGTCGGCCATCATCGACGTGCCCGTGGCAAGCTTAAGCTTGCGGTTGCCCTGCACGTGGAAGGCATCCATGCCGCGCTCGAACTTACCCGAGCAAATGCGCACAAAGGCGATGCGGTCGCGGTGGTTCTTGTCCATGTTGGCCTGGATCTTAAACACAAAGCCGCTAAAGTCGTCGCGGCAGGGATCGACCGGTTCACTGGTAAGCGTATCGGTATAGGCACGCGGCGTCGGGGCCAGACGCAGGAACTCCTTAAGGAAGGGTTCCACGCCAAAGTTGGTAAGCGCCGAGCCAAAGAACGCCGGGCTCAGCTTGCCGCAGGCCACGGCATCCAAGTCGAGCTCGTCGCCGGCGCCATCGAGCAGCTCGATGTCGTCCATCAGGTTCTTATGGTTCTCCTCGCCGATGAGCTCATCCATGGAAGAATCGCCCAGCTCGGCCTCGACCTCGGCGACCTTCTTGGTGGCGTTGGCGTGACCGTCGCCCTCAAAGGCAATGACGCGACGGGTCTGACGATCGAACACGCCGCGGAAATTGCGGCCGCTGCCGATCGGCCAGTTCATGGGATACGTATTGATGCCCAGGACATTCTCGATCTCTTCCATGAGCTCAAACGGATCGCGAGCCTCGTGGTCGAGCTTGTTCACAAAGGTGAAGATGGGAATGTGGCGCAGCGTACAGACCTTAAAGAGCTTCTTGGTCTGGGCCTCGACGCCCTTGGCGCCGTCGATGACCATGACTGCGGCGTCAGCGGCCATAAGGGTACGGTAGGTATCCTCCGAAAAGTCCTGGTGACCGGGGGTATCGAGGATGTTGACGCAGGCGCCGTTGTAAGTGAACTGCAGCACCGAGGAGGTGACGGAAATGCCGCGCTCCTTCTCGATGTCCATCCAGTCCGAGACGGCATGCTTGGCCGAGCTCTTGCCCTTGACCGAGCCGGCGGTCTGGATGCTGCCGGTATAGAGCAGCAGCTTCTCGGTAAGCGTGGTCTTACCGGCATCCGGGTGGCTGATGATCGCGAATGTGCGACGCGACGAGATTTCATCCGACAGGCTTGCCATGCGGATCCTTTCTTGCATTGAGTGCATTACGTCGTTGTAACCGCACTATTGTAGCCGCGAAATCTCACTCTAGGGCACCTATCAGGACAAATTCATCAGTTGGGGCCTGTGTAGCAGTCGATGACGGCACTCCGCAGCAGTTTGTCTCGATCTGTAACATCTAGACGGTTTTTGAACCTCTACCTGTTACAGATTTAGACAAACAGGTGGGCGTCCCAGAAAGATCTCGATCTGTAACATCTAGCAGCCAAAAACTTCTCCAGTTGTTACAGATTGAGACAACCAGGTGGGGCCCACCAGCAAAATCTCAATCTGTAACAGGTAGCCGTCCAAATCGGTTCCAGATGTTACAGATTGAGATGAATGAACGAGCGGACAATCCTTATTTGCCTCTTGCATAACTGTGCATAGTGTATATATACTGTGCTTACCGGTTATATACACGTGTAGCCCAACAGCTAAGGAGCCGCTGTGGACATCATCCTATCCAATTCGAGCGACAAGCCCATCTACGAGCAGATAACCTCGCAAGTCAAAGCTCAGATCTTATCGGGCACGCTCGCTGCGGGAGCCAAACTCCCCAGCATCCGTGCACTCGCGAGCGACCTGGGTGTGAGCGTCATCACCACCAAGCGCGCCTACGCCGACCTAGAGCAACTCGGGTTTATCTGCACCATGCAGGGCAAGGGCTGTTTTGTCGCCGAGGGCAACCAGGAGCTCTTGCGCGAAAACCAGCTCTGCCATATCGAAGAGCTGCTTGCGAAAGCGGCGAGCCAAGCCGAAACCCTGGGCGTCACGCGCGGCAAACTGCACGAAATGCTCGACCTGGTAGCCCCCGAAACCATGCAGTAGCCATCTGCAAGAAAGGCTATACCATGCAAAACTTGCTTGAACTCAAAGGCATCTCACGCGCTGTAAGCGACCGCTTTTCACTGCGCGATGTCACGCTCGCCGTGGAGCCCGGCCAGATTGTTGGCTTTGTGGGCGCAAACGGCGCCGGCAAGACAACGACCATTCGCGCCGCGCTCGGGCTTATAAAGCTCGATGCCGGCGAGGTGCACCTGTTTGGGCAGTGCTGTGGCGCCGACGCACCCGGTGAAGTGCAGCGCTGCTTGCACGCCCGTATCGGCCTCGTGCTGGACACGTGCCCTTTCCCTTCCACACTCAAGGTGACCGAAGTTGAGGCACTCGTAAGCCCGGCGTATCCCACCTGGAGCCACGACACCTTCGCCAGCCTTATCGACCGATTTGGCTTGGATCCCAAGGCGAAGGTCAAGGACCTCTCCCGCGGCATGGGCATGAAGCTTCAGCTTGCCTGTGCGCTCAGCCACAAGGCCAAGCTGCTCGTTTTGGACGAAGCCACCGCGGGTCTTGATCCCATGGCACGCGAGGAGCTGCTCGATGAGCTGCTTGCCTTTGTCGCCGACGGCCAGCGCAGCGTGCTGCTCTCGAGCCACATTACGTCCGACCTCGATCGCGCTGCCGACCGCATCATTTGCATCGATAACGGCTCGATTGTGTTTGACCTGCCGCGCGAGGACATTACCGACCGCGCCGGCATCGCCCACTGTACCCAAGCGCAGGCCGCCGAGCTTATGGCTTGCGTCGAAGGTGCCCGTGCCGCCCACCACGCTTATAGCGTGGACGTGCTCGTGCCCAACCGTCGCGAAACGCTCGAGGCCTTCCCCGAGATTCCCTGCGATCGGGCAACCATTGACGATTATCTACGCCTCACGCTGAAAGGGGCTTCGAAATGAAACGCGCCTTTATGTCCGAGCTCGCCATCGTTCGCACGCTTGTCCCGAGCATAGCGGGCGTCGGCCTGTTCATATTCGTTGTGCTGACCCTCGCCAACACGTCAGGTGGCGACTCCGGCATGAGTGCCGGCGCCTGCGCGCTCAGCGCCATGTCACCCATCATGGTCATGAGCTCGCTGGCAGGCTTTGACAATCAAAACGGATGGGAGCGTTATCGGGCAACGCTGCCCCTCACGCGCAAAGACATCATCTGCGCACGCTACCTGAGCATTGTCGCATTTTCGGCCGTCATGGCATGTGCAGCTACGCTTTTGAGTATCGTCGCCATCCCGCTCTTCAACAGCGCGGGCATTCCTTCGACCGGACAGACGGTCTTTGAAATCGCAATCGCCTCGGCAGCATCGATGCTTATCTCCCTCATGATGGTATTCTTGGCGCAGCCGCTGTTCTTTCGATTTGGACACATGGAGGCGCTGCGCCTATCCGTTGGCCTGTTTGCCCTGCTTGGATGCCTTGCCATGGCCACGTTGAGCTCCTCCAACCCCATCAGCAACTGGCTCATGTCGATTGCCGGGGCGAATCCCGATCCCGCCGTTCTTGGCTGTCTGTGCGCAGGAACTGCAGTACTGGCGCTCGCACTATGTGTAATCAGCTGCGCTGTCAGCACCAAGGTTTATCGAGTACGCGATCTGTAATCGACGGCTAAAAAAGCTTAGGCGGTACCCCGCTTATTTTTTCAATGAAACGAGGCGGCATAGCGTCACCACCGCCCTTCACAGCAGGCCGTCTAGTTCTTGGCAACCAAAAAGACACCGTCAGCATATCGAAGGTGAATACTTTTCCGAGAAGTGAACGAGTAAAAACAGTGCCCTGTAGCATCGACATTTTTAAGGACTCAATTCCTGCGGTTTTTGTCTAAGAATCCTGCAATTTTGTTCGAAAAAAGTGTGCATGTTCCAGGGGTCCAGATTTACTCGTTCACTTCGCGGAAAACCATTCACCTTCGATTCGAGCCTTAACCAAATGCCTCTCGAACTATGGCCCCTGTCTCACCACAGCGATATCAAAGCTTCATGGCGGGACGGTATCATCGGACGAGTGCCGTAAATCTGGCGAGGTCGTTCTTTGGGGAGGCATTTCACCCGTGTCGTGGGTCGCAGCAGCATTTGTGTCGGCTTTCTTTGCCGGCGTCACATCAGTCCTGGCCAAATGCGGCATCAAGCAGACCGACTCCGATGTCGCGACGGCCATTCGCACCTGCGTGGTGCTCGTTTTCGCCTGGGCAATGGCGGGCATTTCTGGATCCATTGGAACCATCGGCAGCATCGAACCCAGATCTTGGCTCTTTCTCGTCCTCTCGGGACTCGCTACCGGTGCTTCGTGGATCTGTTACTTTAAGGCGTTGGGCATCGGAGACGTCAATAAGGTCGTACCGGTCGACAAGATGAGCACCGTACTCGCAGCACTGATCGCCATCGTGCTTTTTGGCGAGACGAGCAACCTTGCGGTTAAGCTCGTGGGAACCGCTGTCATCACCCTCGGCACGTTTTTAATGATCGAGAAGAAGTCTGCCGGACCCGAGCGGCAGCAAGACCGGACCTGGCTCGCTTACGCCCTCGGCGCCGCCGTGTTCGCGGCGCTCACGTCCATCCTTGCCAAGGTTGGCATCGAAGGCGTCGAGTCCAACCTGGCCACGGCAATCCGTACCTGTGTGGTACTGGTTATGGCATGGGCAATCGTGGCAGCTAAAGGCAAGATGGGCCAAGCCGTGCACGTAGACCGCTACGAACTCGTATTTCTCGCGGCATCGGGCATTGCGACTGGCGCATCGTGGCTGCTGTGCTACTACGCCATCGCCACAGGCCAGGTGAGCGTCGTGGTGCAGATCGACAAACTATCGATTGTCGTATCGGTACTATTTGCGCACCTGGCATTCAACGAAAAACTCTCACGGCGCAGCGCCATCGGTCTCGCCTTCATCGTCCTGGGCACCGCCGCGCTCGCGATTTGGAAATAGCGCCGATGCCAAGCGAGATCTAGACGCTCGCAAATCCGTGACAAACGGCATATCCCGGCACGCCCGTGACGTTTTACAATATAAACGTCACGGGCCTCGGCCCAGTCTCGATCATCCAAGGGGATGTCTTTTTGGTCATTGTTCTTTAGGGAACGGTCAATCGCATAGAACCACGAAAACGGCCGTCCAACGGCCGTGGTTTGTTGCGCCGTTCCGCCTCCGTCATCTGCCATTTTTGCACCTGATAGGAAAGAACAATGCAAACCCAGGAATCTCAATCCTTCCCAAAAGCAACTAGCTTCGGCGCGACACTCGTACGCTCTAAGATTATGGGCCCCAATCCCCTCAAGCTCTGCGAAGAGCTGCTTCGCGATGTGCATATCCCCCGCGGCGTCCGCGTCTGCGACCTTGGATCGGGCACCGGTATCACCAGCGCCCTACTCGCTCGCGGATACGGGTTTGACACCTACGCTGTCGATCTGTGGAGCGACCCCGTCGAAAACCGTGCGTTCTTCGATTCGCTCGGTATCTCGCGCGGCTTCTTCAAAACGAGTTCTGAACAAACGCAAAGCGCAATATGCTACTTGCGCAGCGGCTTGGGCAGCGGAATGCCGGCGGCAATGGCTGCGGCGATGATCATGCAGACAATGCCCTTGAGCGGGAAGCACATGAGCAGCAGGCCCACGACCATAACGGGTTGGCGCATGACGGCGCCCATCGTCGATGCCGTGCAGACGGCGACGCAAAAGACCGGATCGGCGCCGGTGAGGATGGCAAGACCATAGCCCAGGCTTACGCCCGAGAAGATAACCGGGAAGAAGTGACCGCCACGCCAGCCCATATTGATGAGGGCGGGGGTCAGCATAGCCTTGACAAGACCGGTCGCGATAAGCACGCCGGCGGGAATGGTCAGATAGGTTTCCATGAGCACATCGGCCTGGGTCTCGCCGGCAAACATGGTGTAGGGCAGGAGCGTGCCACAGATGGCGAGCGCCAGACCGGCTAACATGGCCTTGACGACAGGACGATCCCCTATTGCATGGGACAGCGCCTCGCTTGCATGCTCGGAGACAAAGTACAGCCAACCGCAAACGGTGCCGAGCAACGCCAGCGGAATGAGCCAGGCAAGCTCCAGGTTGCCCACCTCGGCGGACTCGAACCTGGGCATGCCCATGCCGCCGCCCACGAGCTGGCCAAGCAACAGGTAAGTGCCCAGACCGCCGGCAATCGCAATGCCATAGACCACGGTCTTTTGCGCCTTGGGCAGCTTGATGGTGATCTCGTCGGACGCGGACTCATCGTCGGCATCTTCGCCCTGGCCGTCGGCGCTACCGGCGAGCGGCGCCACAAAGCCAAAGACAGGCGCGGTAAAGAGCGCCGTCAGGGCAGCCTGGGTACCTAGCAGCGTGAGCTCCCTAAACTCGGCGCCAAAGCGACGCATGCGGTCGCCGACCCAGCTGCACAGGCCCGCGATAACGCCGGTCAGGCCGGCCTCCGGTCCAATACTTCCGCCAAACAGCAGCGGCAGCAATGCCGCAAGCGAAAGCTTGCCCAGATTGTCGTACGGGTAGCGCCCATCTTGCTTGACCTTAGCCATCACCTGATTGAGGTTATCGGTCTTGGTGTCTGTCATCTTTTCGTACAGACCGATTAACAGGCCACCCAGCAGGCAGACAAAAAACGGGTACGGCAGAAAGCCAAACGGGCCGCTGGCGAGCTCGGGCGAAGCGACGCCCAGTGCGTGCGGAATCTCGGTCCATAGATAGTCGATGCCGTGCTCCATCACAAAAAAGAACAGCCAGACCGCGGCACCTGCGAACGCACCGGTCACGGCAACGCTAACTAAAAACAGCGCGCGGTTTGTGGGTTTAGCGAGCTTATCCATCGGGTCCTCCCGCGGTCAAAGTCGACATAGATACGTTTTATTGTAGAGCGAGTGTGGCCCAGACAAGCCAACCGTCTGCGCTGCAAACGGAGCCACCGGGGACCACAGCGGGACAGGCTCAAGGCTTATCCGTTGATAATTGATGCGATTTCGTACAGATCCTCGGCAAAGTAAATGCCTTGCTGGCGCCGTGGGCTTGATAAACCCTTATCAATCATGTGTCCGAGCAGCGCCTTGAGGTCGTTGTAGTAACCGTCCAGGTTATACAGGATGCACGGAGCACTCAGGTGCCCCAACGACACCGCGGACATAACCTCGGCAATCTCCTCGAGCGTGCCCGTCCCACCGGGAAAGGCAATGAACGCATCGCCGAGCTCGATCATCTTTGCCTTACGCTCCGCCATATCGCTCGTCACGATGAGGTCGTCGATACCGTCATGTTGAAACTCGGCCTCGATAAAAAAGCTCGGCTCCACACCCGTCACGTGCCCGCCGGCATTAAGCACGCTATCGGCGAGCGCGCCCATCAGGCCCGATTTGGATCCGCCGTACACGAGCGCGTGCCCGTTGGCGCCAATCCAGTTGCCCAGCTCCTGCACCGCAGGCAGAAACGCCGGGTCATTGCCGATACTGGCACCCAGATACACGGTGATATTCAAATTCAGTCCCCCTCATCGTGACGCGCGGCGCCCGTTTTAGCGCTGGCGCCGGCGATATTCGCGCACGCGGCGCGACAGATCGGCGAGCTCGTCACGATCGAGCTCTTCCAAATGCTCAAGATCATCCATAAAGCGCGCCATAGTGTCCTTTTGATGCATCTTGATGAGCATATTGCAGTAGCTCACCGCCACGCCCGTGAGCATGGCAATGTAAAAAATGCTGATAACGCTCAGGACGACCGTGATGACACGGGCGACCGGCGTTTCGGCCGGAATGTCGCCAAAGCCGATCGTCGATACGGTCTCAAAGCTAAACCAAAGGCCATCGCCAAACGTAAGAGTTGTTGGCTCAGAGAGCCAAACAGCCATTGAACACAGAAGATAAAAGACGAGAAAAAGGCCCGTGATGCGCACGAAACCGGCTTGACGCAACACATCGGCCAGCGTCCTCAGCTTTTTCATCGAGACCCCCTTTTTCAGGACAAGCAATCGCTTTTGGTCGGTATTGTCCCACGCCTCCCCCGCAAACGGAACCAGCCATCGAGAATGCCCCTAGACGACGAGTTGTGAGGGACAATCCTTCCACAACAAAAAAGTGCGTTTCAATCTGCGACAAATAGGATGTTCCCGTCGGCCTCGCAGCCTGAACTAGTATCTTGATATAGACATACCACCCACCGCCGTGCACGCAACACGCGGAAAGAAAGGAAACCCACGATGTTTAGACCTCTTCGTAGAAAGAAGCGTGCTATCACCGATCAAGAGGCACGAGAGCTACTTGTTAATTGCAAACGCGGCATTTTTGCCGTCAACGGAGACGACGGCTATCCTTACGCCATTCCCGTTAACTACTACTTTGACCCCGAGCACGACAAAATTTACTTTCATGGAGCCAAGGCGGGGCATAAGGTCGATGCACTCAAACGCAGCGACAAAGTCTGCTTTACCGTCTATGGCAACGATTGGTACAAAGACGACGACTGGGCACCCTATGTTCAGAGCACCGTGGTTTTCGGCCGTTGCCGCCTCGTGAACGATGACCCGGCGTTTGTCGAAGACAAAGTCCGACAGTTTGCCCTCAAGTACTATCCTTCTGCCGAAGAGGTCGAAGAGGAGATCAAGCAAAGTATCAGGGGCGTCCAGCTGTATGAAATTACGGTTGAACACCTTTGCGGCAAGCAAATTCAAGAAAAGTAGCAAACGTGGAAAACGCGCTCGCAACCCTCTGCGCCCTATGCGCCCACGCACGTTGACGACACGGGCGCAAGCCGCAGTACCCGAATCGTGCGACCCCTATACCCCAAAAACGTAACGGTCTAGGCGGTCGCACGCTTCCCTTACGCGCGAAAGCGGCAGCGCCAGATTCACGCGAATGTGGCAGGGGCCATGGAACGGACGTCCATCCTGATACCCCACGCCCACGCGTGCCCCCTCGTCGAGCAACCACTGAATATCACGGCCATGCTCGCGGCACCACTCGGTGCAGTCCAGAAACACCATGTACGTGCCCTGCGGACGCGAATAGGACACGCCCTCAAAATGCTCGTCCACGTAATCGCAGAAGTACTCGATATTGTCGGCAAGCACCTGGTTGAGTTCGTCCACCCACTCGTAGCCCTGCGGTTGGTAGGCACCGATAAGCGCATGCATCGAAAGGACATTCATCTCGTTGTAATGGGTCTTGTTAGACACAGCGCACATGCGGTCGCGCAGCGTCTCGTTGTAGACAATGTGGTAGCTGCCGACCAGACCCGCCAGGTTAAACGTCTTGCTCGGCGCATAGAGGGCAACCGTGCGCATGCGGGCATCCTCGCTCACCGACTGCGTTGGGATGTGCTTGTGTCCCGGCAGAATGATATCGGACCAAATCTCGTCCGAGATCACCACGCAATCGTGCTTGCGATAAATGTCCATGGCGCGCTCGATCTCGTCGCGCTCCCATACGCGGCCGCAGGGATTGTGCGGCGAGCAGAACACTGCGGCATGGATGTGGTTTTGGGCGAGTTTGCGCTCCATGTCCTCAAAGTCCATGCGCCACACGCTCTGGTCGTCGAGCTGAAGCGGGCTGTGGACAATGCGATAGCCCGCGGCCTCGATGGACTTGGTGAAGCCGATGTAGGTGGGGCTGTGGACCAACACCGCATCGCCCGGCTGGACATACGCGCGCAGTGTCGACACGACACCGCCCAGCACGCCGTTTTCGTAGCCGATATGCTCAGGCGCCAGGCCCTCGACGCCATTACGGCGGCTCTGCCATTCGATGATGCGGTCGAAGTACTCGGAACGCGGATTGAAGTAACCAAACATGGGGTGCTGGGCGCGCTGAATGATGTGCTCCTGGACTGTAGGCACCGTGGCGAAGTTCATGTCCGCCACCCACATGGGAATGCGGTCGAAGCCCTCGTCGGGTGCGTTCGGAGCCATACCGGGGATCTCACCCCAAGAGTCAACGGCGATGGAGTCCATGCCATGGCGGTCGATGATTGAAGTGAAGTCGTATTTCATGCTGAGCCCCCGTGCAGAGCGGAATGATTCGGTAGGCGTTATTGTCCACCAGCGTAGGCGATTTTGGCATGGGGTTTGGCGCTTAATTTGATGGGTGCGGACGAATGGCTGACTAGTCTCGCGCGTCGTTGATGGCGGTTACCGTCAACCTGGCCCCGTCAACCGCAAACGATATGTCGAGTCCGGCGTAAGCCAAGTGGTAAACGCGGTTTGGCTCGTGCTTGCTGCCCGCGCGGCGCGGATCTTGGCGAAGAACCTCGACCAGACCGGGGAGCTTTGCGGGCGGGACCATGTCTTGAAGCGCTTGCGGGAACTCAACATCGAGCTCTTGCCACGGAGCACCCTCAATCCAGCCGCCGGTCGCATCCGGGTGGCAGTCCGCAAACGAGATGTAGGGCTTAATGTCGTAGATGGGCGTGCCGTCACGCAGGTCGGCCCCCAGTACATGGATGATGGGGCCGTCGTCGGTGCGCTCAACGCGGCTGAGCTTGACGCAGGTAAGACCGATGGGATTGGGGCGAAACGGACTCCGCGTGGCAAACACGCCCACGCGTTCGGCTCCGCCCAGACGCGGCGGGCGCACAGTCTTCGACCACTTGACGTTGGTGCCGGACCTGTCCTGCGTCTTGGCATCGGCAGCTATATCCTTAGCCGTGCCGCCGGGCGTTCCGTTTTCGAAGCGCCACAGCAGCCATAGGTGAGAGAAGGAGTCCAGACCCTCAACTGCTGCGTTGGAGGCAAATTCCTGCTCAAAGACGATGCGTCCCTGCAGGTGGGGCGCCAAAAAGCTGTTACGCGGAATGCCGAACTTCTGCGGTAGGTCGGTATGTATGTGTGCGATAGGTTCCATGCCGGTCATTGTACGGCATGGAGGTGTGGGGTGCAGCGCGCAATTCTTCGCCGCGGTCTCCCGTCGTGCAACCAACGGTTGCTTGGAAGGAAGCTGGCCGCCGCGTATGCTTAAGCCATCAACCAGCAGAAAGGAGTCGCTATGGCCTTTGCAGAAAAGCTCATTGCCATTCGCCGCGCCCATCACCTTACCCAAGAGCAGCTCGCCGCCAAGCTCTTCGTCACACGCCAAGCCGTCAGCCGTTGGGAACGCGGCGAAGTCACCCCGGGCATCGACATGATGAAGCTCATTGCCGCCGTAACCGGAGAACCGCTGTCCCACCTGCTCGAAATGCCCGAGCACTATTGCCAGAGCTGCGGCATGATACTCACACCCGACGACTGCGGCACCGATGCTGTGGGCGCCACGACCGACCATTACTGCAAGTGGTGCTACGACCACGGCCAGTACACCTACGACACCACCATGGAGGCGATGATCGAGGATTGTGCCCCGCGGCTGGCGCAAAACACCGGCATGTCGCTCGACGAAGCCGTCTCGCTCATGGGCGCCGTCCTGCCGCAACTGGAGCGCTGGCGCTCCGTGCAGGAAAACGAGGAGCGCTACGGCGCCGAGGCGCGGGCGCGCTATGGCGACGAGGCGATCGACGCAGCAAACGAAGCACTGCTGGACATGGACCCCGAGACATGGAACGACATGAAGGAACTTGAACGCGCTATTCTGGGCCAGCTTTCGATTGCCATGGGCGACGGCGATGCGGATGGAAGCGAGGCCCGCAAACTTGTCGCGATGCACCGTCGATGGATTGGCCTTAACTGGGGGCACAAGCCCCAAGACGAAGCATACCTGGGCCTCGCCCACGGCTATCTTGCTGACCAGCGCTTTATCGACTACTACGACAAGCCCTGCGGCACCGGAGCCACGGCGTTTCTGGTACAGGCCATCGAGTCGTCGTCAGCTCATGCATAGACCGCGGCGGCTTTGGGTATTTCAATCAAAACCTCAACCGATTGGAGACCTATGGCTACTAATCATGAGCTCACGCTGTACGTTATGACCGGCTGCCCGTATTGCATGAAGGTCAGGCGTTTCCTTGCCGATAACGGTGTGACCATCCCTGAGCGCAACATCTCGACCGACCCCGATGCCGAGCAGACGCTCATCGCCGTCGGCGGAAAACGCCAGGTTCCCTGTCTGTTCATCGACGGCAAACCACTCTACGAATCGAGCGACATCATCGCATGGGTACAGGAGAACCTGCTCTAGCGTGCGAGTACTCGTTGGGGACGTTCTTAAATGAGTGAGTAGGGCTTCGGTTTCTCAAATATATAGAACATATGTTTGCTCTCTGTGTTATACTCATCCCAAGGCATGAGACTGGTCGAGAGCTCCTGCGGAGGTCCCCAATGACACGCTGGAGCGAGCTCGGTAAGTAAGATCGGTGGTTACCGCACTCGCCCATCTCAGACAGGCTGCGCTCCTGTTCGCCGTCGCCATCAAAGAACGGCACTCACAATCAGACTGTTTCTTTTCCGTGAGTCACACAGGAGCGCATCGCTATGGCAAAAAAGATACCAACCCTTTCACCCGACATTATTTCAAACACCTGCTCGGATATCAGCAGGATTGTCGAGGCCAAACACCTCGGCCAGAAAGGCACCGACCATGAGGCCTCTTCGGAAGGGGCTCTGCTCATCGGGCGCCGTCTCGAGCAAGAGATTGCCGGATACCCCATTTCCAATCTAAATGGCCTACTCTCGCCCATCGCTTGCCACCTCAAGCAGCACTTTAGCCCAAGCCTGGGCCCGACCTATCTCAAGCGTTGCATAAAGCTCGCACGAACTGTTCCGGAAGACATGAGTTTTCGACCGGAGCTTGATCTAGAACACTATCAGTCGCTCGCTCGCATCGCCGACAAAGATCTGCGCTTGGATCTGATGAACATTGCCGCTGATAACCGTTGGAGCGCATCGATCGTCATGCCCGCTATCGAAGTCCGCAGGACGTTTTGGATGCTTGGGAGCGCCGTGTGCTTGAATCAAATCAAGAAGTACGGCGCTTCGCCCGCGCCTACACAGATGCCTGTGGAATCATTTCACTCGATGAACTTATTGAGCTCTACAACTCCTGTGCCCCCAATCCAGTCTCGAGATTTGAGATAAATGAAACTATTTGGCAAATCAGGAACGAATCGGGGCAAATCGACAATCCCTGCGTCATATCCAGAGATGGAAAACTCTATCTCATAGCGCCTGAGCTCGATGACGCTGTCGATGAAGCCCCTTATTACTACGATGACTACGGATACTCCTATCGAAAATATGAACGACGCAGCGAATACACCGGTGAGATGCGCGCGCTGCGCGAACGGCGCGTTGGCATCAGAGTGGCAGCCATCTTCGCCGGTCACGAACGTCTCCCAATCAAAAGGCTCAGTTATGACGAAGTCATCTGCGGGCATATAAAGTGCAGTCGATCTGTCGAACGACTCAAGCAGTACGTCCTGAGAGACCCTGAGATTAAGGCATCCGATCTCCATGCAAGAGAAGATGAGTTCGATTTCATCATGACAAAGCTTTTGCGTTCCGTTGGACTCAACGGTATGCCGACAGCACAGCAAATTACCGAAGACGCAGCTTTCTTATTGATTGTCGTACGGCCCGAGTTTTACGAACGCAAGAAAACAGCCGAAGTCTCCAAGCTCCTCTCGATAATCTATGAAAACGCTCCCCTCTGGGAGTTCAACGGACGTTCACATACCGAACTAAAAAGCGAAGGAGTAGTGGAGCCTCCGATGTCGGCTTTACATCGAAAAGTCCAATCAAAACAAGTCGCTTAAGCCTATTAACTGCTTGCATTTTTGTTTACAAAACTGTATACAAAAAGAGAGGCCCTTATGGAGCTCATCGCAATCCACCCCCACGCCCTCAAACACGGGCTGACGGAGACGGATATCACCTGCGCCTGGAACTCCGCTTTTGCATGGTTCAGGCGTGATCTTGAAAACGGAGGTATCGATTACGTTCTCGTTGGACTTGATGGAAGAAGCCGTCTCATGGAGCTCATCGCTCGATATTGCTCCAATCGAGATGGCTATATCATTTACCACGCCCTTGTCCCTCCTACGCGCAAGGTGCTCAGGGAAATCGGGATCGATCGATAGGAGGCGCTATGGACGCTAAGCAACTCGAAAAGATGATCGGATTTGCCCCCGGAGAGTTGGAGAAAGCCGCGGAGGCATACGAAAAAGATGAGTGGCCGAAGGGTCGCACCATCAAGCTGGGAAGGCCGTCGATCTCTGATGAGCCAAGCGTTGTTTTATCGGCACGTGTGGGTGAATCGGTTCTTGAAGCGTTTGACGAGAAGGCAAAGCGCCATGGGCAAACACGCACAGAGCGACTCAGAGAACTCATTACCCTTGACGCAATGATTGCCTAGTCCCCCACCGAATCCAAACATGTACGCCAGCATCCAAAGTCGACATTTTTCGATATCTTTGGATGCTGACGTACAGCTTTTGCAACATAGTCATTGGGGACGTTCTTAAATGACTAGCCGTTAAAGAACGTCCCCAATGACTAGCTAACCGTGGAAGCGGGCTATGGGCGCGAGCGGCTGCTCGCGAAAGACGCGATCGACGGCGGCGCGGTATTCGTCGACCTTTTTAGTCTTGCGTACGAGCTTGTGAACGGTAGCAGGATCGGCGAAGGCGCATTTAGCGTAGAACCACCACTCCTTCATGCGAAAGACCGCGTTGCCGCCAATCTCTTCTGCATATGCCGCAAACAGCGTGTCGTGGAAGCGCTGCAGTTCGGCTGCCGTGGCAGCAGGGCCGCCCTTGACCATGCGAGCCAGCGCGGGGTTCGCAAGCAAGCCACGCCCCAGCATCACATGGCGTGTACCGGGATAGGCCTCCACCAGCGCCTCCATGTCCTCAAGATCAAAAATATCGCCGTTGTATGCCACCGGAAACGGCGCGCGCTCCAGCGTCTCGCCATAAAACCCTTTGCGCGGCGAGCCCGTATAGCGATCCTTCTGTATGCGCGGATGCACGATCAGTTCTGCCAACGGCATGCGACAGTACAGGTCAAGCACGCGCTCGTATTCGTCGTCGCTCTCCAGCCCCAGCCTGGTTTTTACCGACACCGGCAAGGGCGATCGCTCGCACACATCAAGCAAGAACACCTCGAGCCCATCGAGGTTGCGCAAGAAGCCCGATCCTTTACCCTTGGCAACAACCGTACCCGAGGGGCAGCCAAGGTTGAGATTAACCTCGCGGTAGCCCATGTCGGCGAGCACCTGCGCCGCCCACACAAACTCGTCCGCGTTCTTGGACATGAGCTGGGGCACCACGTTAAGCCCTTGGTTGTTAGCCGGATCGATTTCCTTAAACGCCTTGCCGCCAAAGCGGTTACCCACCCGCGGCGGCGGCAAAAACGGCGTGTAATAGCAGTCGAGCGCACCGAAGCACTCCGCATGCACGCGACGGAACACATGCCCGGTAATCCCCTCCATGGGGGCCAACGATAGAATCATCAACATCTACTCTCAAATCAATGCGGCAAAGGAACCGCCCCTTTGTCACATGCATTATGCCTTGTCCCCGAGGCGGCCCACAAGGCGGAGGCGGTTGCTTGATGTCAACCAGCCCTCCGACCATCCCTGTGCAACGAAGGTGAATGGCGCCCACGAACAGCAAATGGGGCCGCTTCACAGCGGCTCCCTCTCTCGCCACTTTTCCTTGTCCAAAAGAGGACGTTCGCGATCAAGCGATCACCAACAGCACGCTGCTGACCGCCATGTCTGAACAACAGACACCCTCCGCTCATCTATATTCAAGAACGTGTGTGCATCGCCCCCGAAAAACGATGAGAGTCGAGGCCCCATGCAGCTGCTCACCGAGCAAGAAAAGAAACGCATCCAGCGGTACTGCACATACCCCAAGATCGCAGCGACCGCACTCGTCATGTCGTTCGCAGCATGCCTGTTGATGTTGCCGCTCCAAATGATCAACGATATCGCGTTCCACCAAAAGGAATTCCAACCCGCGGGCATATATACCGCCATTGCACTCACCGCAATCGAACTCATCATCTTTTGCTATTGCGCTCTTGCGCCGCGCTTTGGAATGCAGGGCAAACAGTGGAAGGAGCTACAGAGCAGACTTGCAGTAGCCCAAACCAACAAAGACCGCTCCGCGGAGGTCGCCGGCATGCTCGCCGCGCAAGATGCCTTGGAGCCCGTGTGCAAACGCGTCGCGGCAGACGACCCATACGAGTCGTATCACGACTACGGCTACCGCATTATCGGCTATCTGCGTGATATTGACCTCGGCGCTCAAGCAGCCTATGTCTACCTTTCTTTCGATGCAGATGGCATGCTCACGGACGTCGATTACACCAGTCAGATCGACCCCGAGGCAAGCCTTGCATACAACCTCGCCTGCAGCGAGCAGGATATCGCGACACTATGCGCCCCCCGCTCAACGGGTTAGGCATTTCCGTTGCCACACCGGGCCTCCTCACGCCATGCAGCCTGTCGGATGAATTTAAACAGGCATTTTTAGCCGGATCCCTATATGAAGAAATCAGCATCAAGACGGAGGACGAATCTATCAAGTCGTACTACACCTTTGACACCGAGCCCAAAGAAGAGTTCGACAAGTATACCCATCCGGAAATTAGCCTCATGCTCTCCGCAAAGGAGGACTAGCAACTTACAACTCTAATTGACGCTCGCAAACGCCGTCTATATCTCAAGGTCTAATACTTTTCCCGAGAAGTGAACGGCTATATTTGGACCCCTGAAGCATCGACATTTTTAGACGCCAAACCCGCAGGATTTGGCTGGCAAAACCGCAGGAAACCGCCTTCAATAAGTGTCGATGCTTCGGGGGTCCATTTTGACTCGTTCACTTCTCGGAAAAAGTATTAGACCTCGATTTACATGTCACTCAATGTGACAAAGTGGCTGCTCCTTTGTCACATTATTCGGAGCGCAGGGCTTCCACGGGGTCTTTTTTGGATGCACTGCGGGCCGGCAGCAGGCCGGCAACGACCGTCAGCAGCACCGAAATTGCAATGAGCGCCAGCGCATCCTGCACGGGCAGGCTCATCAGATTGGGTACCTGTTTGGCAGCAAGCGCCCAGGCATTAACCGGAAAACTCACGGCCACCACAACGACAATGGCAAAGACACCGGCGATGAGGCCCTCGATAAAGGTCTCGGCGTTGAACACGTTTGCCACGTTGCGCTTCGACGCGCCGATCGCGCGCAGGATGCCAATCTCCTTTTTGCGCTCCAGCACGCTGATGTAGGTGATGATGCCGATCATGATGGAGCTCACGACCAGGCTGATGCTCACGAACGCGATGAGCACCAAGCTGATGGTATTCACGATATCAGTCACCGAGCCCATGATGATGCCCATGTAGTCGGTGTACGAGATTGCCTGCTCGTCGTGGCCGGCGGCTTTGACCTGCTTGTTGTACGCATCGATATGGTCGAGTACGCGCTCCTTGGCCTCAAAGTCACGCGGGAAAATCTTGACCGAGATGGGATCCGCTTCATCCGCGTAGCCCAACGTGGTCAGATTGTTGTCGTAGGTGAGCTTCGACGCCTTGGCATAGCTCATCATGAGCGAGCTCAGGTCCTCGGCGTCCATGTTGAAGTGGATGGCACGAGCAAAGGCGCTCGCATCCACGCGCATGGCGCTCGCCAGGTTGGCAAAACTCGAAGACATCTGCGTCACCATCTGGTCCATGAGCCCTGCCGCACCGGCCTTAAGCTGGGTCGACACGGTCGTTGCCACCTGCTCGCTGATCGCCTTCATCACCTGATCCATAGCCTGCTGCAGATACGGAGCCAACTGATTTTGGACATAGTCGGTCATCGCCTGTTGCAGGCGCTCGACCAGGGCATCGCCGCCGAGCGCCTTGAGCTGTGCCAGGCACTGCTGCGCCACAACATCGTTCTCGAGATACGCCGAGAATGCGGCAGCAAGCTTTGACGCGTCTTTGAGATCTTCGGGTGACAGCGCCCTAAACTGATCAGACTGCAAAAAGCCCTCAAATAGTTGGTTGGCAAGCGTTCCCACCTGTTGCATTTGCTCGGGCGTGAGCTCCAGACCGTCAAAGATGCCCGAGAAATCGGGGGTCGGCGCTTTGGCCATGATGTCGCTTAAGTCGATGTCGTTGCCAACGCCCGAAAGGTCAATATCCAGGCCCGACAAATCGATGCCCGAAAAATCCATGCCACCGGCAGCACCCGAGAGTGCAGACGCATCGAACGAGAACGCGCTCTTGAGCGCCGCCTCGTCCACACTGAACATACTGCCCAGATCCACGCCTTGCTTGGCCTCGCCTTGCAGTTCGTCGAAAGTTTTGCCCGTAAAGACATCCGTCTCGGGGTGGGCAAGTTGCTCTTGCACGATCTGCGAATCGGCGGCGCGCTCCATAAGCTGGCGAGTCAACGCATGCGTATAGGCAATGCCCGGAGACAACGCGCTCGCATTGGCCGTCTCGTTAGGTCGCACCACGCCCACAATGTGCACGTCAATACCGTCGGCAACCTTGGCCGTCATAAAGTCGGCGTCGCCGGACATGTCAGTCCACATGCCGGTCTCTTCGTTTTTGCGATAAGCATCGGCCGGCGACAACACCTTAAACGTCGTGGACAGCGCATCGTCGTAAGTAAAGTCGGCGCCGCTCTCAGGCGTCTCAATCTTACCGTCGGCGGCCATGGCACTGTTCACCAGGTCGTTGAGCTCATCAATATCCAGCGCACCGATGCTGTAAAGCGTATAGTCGCCCACCGTTCCACGGCTCGAAAGCACCATTACGGCTTCGTGAGCAGACGTAGGCCAATGGCCGGCGACGACATCGTACTGGCTGTCGAGCAGACTCTGATCGTCGATCATCTCGTTGAAGACCGAGGTCCCCATGGAGTTCATGCTCACCGTTGCCGCCGAGCTCGCACCACCGCTCATGGCCTCGGTCATAGCGTTGGGCACCAGCCGGACAGGCTTCTCATCGCCCTTGCCGGCACGATAGACAACCGGCGTCACGCCGTAACCGTACTGGATGGCATTGACCTCTTTGTCGATACCGTCGCCCCCGGCATCGAGCCATGCCTTAAAGCTCGTCATATCGTTGGACTTAACACTTGCAAACATATCCTTTACGGCCGTGACCACGGGAATCTTTTTGGTTCCCTGAGCCTTGCCGTCGGTGCCGTCGTCGGACGAACCCTCGTTCTTGGACGTATCGTCATCCGTGGCCCCCTGTTCGCCCATCATGGACGACAGGTCGTAATCCTGCTTGGAAATGGTAAGCGGGTAGCTCGAAAGCGTATCCTCCTCGACCTTTTTGATGTAGCCGTTTACGCCATTGGACAGCGCCAAAATCGCCGCGATGCCAATAATGCCAATCGAGCCCGCAAAGGCCGTCATGGCCGTACGGCCCTTCTTGGTCATAAGGTTTCGGGCAGAAAGCCCCAACGCCGTCACAAAGCTCATCGAGGTTTTGCGCGTAGGCTTGGCCTCGCGGCGCGTGGCGTCAGCGACATCGAAAGGATCAGAATCGTCGGTAATCTTGCCGTCCGCCAGGTTGACGATGCGCGTGGCGTACTCGTACGCCAGATCGGGATTATGCGTGACCATGATAACCAGACGGTCGCGCGCGACGTCCTTGAGCAAGTCCATGACCTGCACGGACGTTGTGGAATCCAAGGCGCCAGTCGGCTCGTCTGCCAGCACAATCTCGGGATCATTAATCAGGGCGCGGGCGATGGCCACGCGCTGCATCTGTCCACCCGAAAGCTGACTCGGGCGCTTGTTCACGTGCTCGCCCAGACCAACGGCCTCGAGCGCCTTGCGCGCACGCTGGCGGCGCTCGGCGTGCCCCACGCCTGTGAGCGCAAGCGCCAGCTCCACGTTTTCCAAAATGGTCTGATGCGGAATGAGGTTATAGCTTTGGAACACAAAGCCGATGCGGTTGTTGCGATAGGCATCCCAATCGCGATCGTGAAAGTCCTTGGTCGAAATACCGTCGATCAGCAGATCGCCCGAGTCAAAGTGGTCGAGTCCGCCGATAACGTTGAGCATCGTGGTCTTACCCGAACCCGAGGGCCCCAGAATGGCCACGAACTCGTTATCCCGAAAAGACAGGCTCACGCTGTCGAGCGCCACCTGCGTAAACGACTGCGTAACGTACCTTTTGCAAATTCCTTTGAGCTCCAGCATGGACGGCAACCTCTCCTGCGCAGGCACCTTGCCCGCTCTCCCCCGCCGTTCGTATTCGACGCGTTTGTCCTACTCTATCCCCATTTTTTACCGGCGCCAGTGAGGAATGTAACAAACCGCACCAAAAAACGAACGGGACGGCACGCCGCGTGGCGCACCATCCCGCGCATACCGTCGATAATGTGACAAAGGAACTGTCACTTTGTCACATCTGCCCAACCCTTATTGGGGCACCCGATTCCCTATTGGATGATAAAGGACGGATGATACGGACACTTTTCGCCCATGCACACTGTATTGGCCGCATAGCTATCGCAGGCCGGCGTCTTCTCCCATGCTTTAAGCTGTGGTCCGCCGAGCGCGTTAAAAAACGAAACGGCCTCACGAATCGCCACGCGCGCATCTCGCTTGCAGCACCGTGGGCTTCCCGAGCGCGCGATGGCGGCAAGCAGCTCCGAAACCATTAACTGCCCCTCCTGCCAGCCTTCACTGCGCAGCGGCGCATTGCCGCGCACGATTGCATATGCCATGCCCGCAGACGCGGCTGCCCCGCACACGCCCCAGCGGGCACACGTCGCCCCCGGCACGCAATCCGACCGAGACATCAAATCGGCAAGATCGTCTTTGAGCATCGCATCTCGCTCCCCAGATGCTTCGGCGTTGCGCCAGCACGCAAGCAGCACCGCGCCCACAATAAAATGGTGGATGGGGCCAAAATCCACGCAGCGCTCATCTGCCATAACCTCTTCCAAAAGAGCCGCGGGCGCCACCGACGTACTGGCCATGAGCATCTCAACAATCCAGCCTGTTTGTTCGTCTTTTGCCATGCGGCATCCTCCTCTAAAACAAATTGTGCGCACACTCCATTATGGCCTTCTTCTGCCCGGCGCGCTCAATGCGAAACAACCTGCTTCGCTCGTGCCGCCAACAAGCCCTGCTAGTTCTCGTCGCAAACCAGCCCTGCTCAGGAGCAACACCAGAGGCGATGGCAAGCACGATGGACAGTGGCAACACCACGACGGCAGCCCTTTTCGAAAAAGAAGGCCCCGCGCAATCGCGCGAGGCCTCCCCATTCATGGAACTATGATCAAAGCAGCCCAAAAAGCTTACTCCCACTCAACGGTGCCGACGGGCTTGGGCGTGAGGTCGTAGCACACACGGCAGATGCCGGGAACCTCGTCCTTGTACAGCAGTCTGACGGGCTCGCAGAGCTCAAACTGCAGGTCCTCGGGCAGGCCACCCACGTTGTGATGGGCCTTCACACCGTCCTGGGACTCCAGGATGTCGGGATAGATGGTGCCCTGGGCGAGGAAGCTGACCTCGTCGCCAACCCTGCGGGCCTCCTTTTCGGTTCGATGGGAATGCGTCACACGTATGCAAACGCACCGTCATATGACCTCATTATATGCAGAACAAGATGTGTTTCCCATCGCTGCGACAAAGCTTTTTGCAGGGGTGGCAATTTTTCCTACTGTCGAGGTCAGCTAGGCTTCGGTAGCCACCTTGGCAGCATCGCCAATAGACTCTTCCTTTATACGTTCTGCGCAATCGTATGCCATACCCGCAAATTCCAGTCCCGAGTAACAGGAGTACAATTGCTGCTATTGTTGCCAGCTGTTGGGAGATGGAAGATGGACTGCGATGGCTACCCATGCGTTCCCATGCCGTTGATGTGCACCGCCTTTGTGCCGGGGCAGATTGACGCTGCGGTTGCAGGCATTTCCGACCCCGATTCGCGCGCCATTGCCACGGCAGAAGCGCTGTACTTTCGCGGACAGGCCACCCTCGCTGCCAAGACGGCGCGCCCCTATCTTGACGCCACCGACCCCGCACTGCGCTATTCCGCATGCTTTATCTGCGGATACGCCAGTCTGTCGCTCAACCGTATCGCCGATGCCCGCCGGTGCCTTACTGGCATCCTCGATACGCCGGCCGACGAGGAATCGCCTGCCGTCCACGCCATGCACATCCTGTTCGCCTCGGCCGCGAGCGTCCTGCTGCACTTGCCTTCCCCGTATTCCGCCGAAGAGTTTTATCCGCTTGCGGCGCATTTGCCCGAAGGCCTGCGCCTGTTCGCCAGCTACGTGATGGCGCACGCCTTGTATCTGCGCGGCGAATACGGCCGCAGCCTGGGCATGGTGGAAAATGCCCTGATCATGAAACAGAGAAGCTATCCCATCTCGGAACTGTTCCTGCACCTGGCGGCTTCCATGGCATGCATGAGCCTCAAGGACATCGACGCCGCAAAGGCACATTTCGGAGCCGCTTGGGACATTGCGCGCCCCGACGGCCTTATCGAGCTCATTGGCGCGCACCACGGCCTTTTACAGGGGCTCATCGAGGCGTGCCTAAAAGCGCAATACCCTGACGATTTCGCACGCATCATCGAGATTACGTATCGATTCAGCTACGGCTGGCGGCGCATCCACAACCCCGATTCGGGCGAGAACGTGGCCGACGATTTAACGACCACGGAGTTCACCATGGCCATGCTCGCCTGCCGCGGATGGACCAACGCCGAAATCGCACGCCACATGGAAGTATCGCCGGGCACTGTTAAAAACCGCCTATCAGGAGTGTATGCCAAGCTTGGTATCGGAACTCGCGCCGAGCTGGTCGCGCATATGTTGCGTTAGCGACCGGGCTGCCAAGCGCATCGAACGCGTTCCGGACCCCGGCGCTTCGCTCGATCAATTTGGACATTTTGACCCTTGAACGGCACTACCGCCACGGGGCACCTTCTCGCAAAATAGGATTATTTCCTCCGTTATTTGCGGGATGGGAGCCCAAAATGCTTGATCGTCGTTCGCTACTTATCGCCGGAGCATCCTCGCTGGCAGGCATCATGCTGCCTCGCGTGCCGAGCAGCGCAAACGCCTTCATACTGCCATTCGCCCCCACCGAGGCCTATGCCGACGAAGAAGACCCCTTCAAGGTGCTCGTTCTCTCGCGCACCATGTTTGGTGTGGTCGTGGTCGACGTCGCCAACAAGAATATGCCCATCAAGGGAGCCCAGGTCACGCTCGCGTCGCGTTATGCCGCGGGCAAGCAGCTCTCCGCCACTACCGACGACGAGGGCACGGCCATCTTTGAGGTCGCGCCGCTTTCGGAAGGCTACGTGGACGAGGCAACGCTTCTCGACGCGTACGACTTTAACGGCGGCATCTCCATCAGCATGGCGGGCTACCGTGATGTCGAGATCCCCCTCACGCGCATCCAGGGCGGCACCGCCATTACCGCGCCCACACGTCCGCTTTCCGACGGTGAGCCGTACTTTCGCCAGCTTACGTTCGACGAGTGGGACATCCAGTACGCCGACGCCACGTTCATGGCACTGCCGAAGGACGACGCCGGAAACGACCAACCCGACACGCACGCCTTTACCGTGCAGGCACATCTGCCACAGGGTGGACAGGCAACCCTGTGCATCAACAAGGTAATGCCCGCCACGAGCAGCTCATCCGAAACCGTCACGCAAATTGGCCAAGTCAAGGCCAGTGCATCGGGTTCGGATAATCTGGCAACGTTCACACTCGAAGACACGTTCCTCGATGCAGCTTCGGGCCTTCTGGAGGAAGGATGCAAGCTGCGCTTTGTCCTCGACTATCAGGGCAAGACCTATACACTCTCCTCCCCCATGGCCGTTGTCACCGCGCCGGCCGCAAAGGCAGAATCGGGCTCGACCACTATCGTCCCCACCACCATGGACCAAGAGATTACTCCGTTTGATTTCCCGGCGGCGTTTCCCGGCATCGGCGGCAATAAGTTCACGTGCTGGATGCCCTCGTTCCCCATTTTGTTCAATTTCTCTTTTGCCGGATACGTGCTGTTTGGCGGAGGATACAAACCGATCGGCTACATGAACGATTCGGGCAATCCGGATCCGGAGTACTGGAAGAAGTCACCGCGCGAGTCGGGCGCCAAGCAGGCAAACCGCTACCTCGACGAGATGGAGGGGAAGTGGAATCAGTACAAAAGTATGAGTGCCGGTTCGGGCACCGATCCAAGGAACACTAAGCTGCTTCGTCACCACTGCACGCCGCGTTTTACGATGGATATCGCCACACAGCTGTACGGATCGCTCGCCTACGACTGGGTGGGCAAAACCTGGGGTGACAACAACGACCCCGCATTTGGCAATATTAAGGCCCTCTTCCAGGTAAGAACCGACCTCAATTGGACCGAGCAGTTTACCCTAGGACCGGTGCCGTTTTTCCTAAACGTCAACCCCTGGGTGCTGGCGAAGCTGGCGCTCGCCGTGGGTGCCCACACGCACGGCAGCGGCGCGGCGTTTTTTAAAAACATTTCGCTCGACTATTCAAACACCTCGGGCTCGTTCACCATCCAGATCGGGCTTGCCGTCACCTTTGGCGCCGGCGTTGCAGGCGTCGCTTCGTCTGCCGTGCGCGGCGCCGCATCCCTCACGCTGTTCATTGGGTACGAGAAGGCAGATGGACACCAGCTTCCGCGACTGCGCGTAGGTGCAGACGTCGATGTCGATGTGATACTCCAGTTCGTAATGTTCAAGTGGACCACCAAGGCTTGGTCGGGGTCGTGGCCCACACTCCTCGATTCGTGGAATATGTCGGTGAACAATGGCAACCAGTATGTGCTCCAGCGCTCTGAGCTCGCATTGGGTGGAGATACGCCTTACACGTCGGACGCCTGCTTCGGCACGGCCGGCAACGCCGAGGCAGGCGGCGTGCCGCAATTTATCGCATCGGCCACCATCGTCACCAACGCCGAGCTGCTCGCACGCGCCGAGGTTAAGGCCACTGCCGTAAACGTCGCGCCTGTCGTGCGCGATTGGGATCAAGCGGTCACGAGCATTGAGCTCGAGGCGGATGCAGAAAGCGACGACACGGGACAAATCGAGCATTTCGTCCATACACTGATAGAGAACGACGAAAACGCCGCGCCGATGTATGAGTACACCTATATCGGGCAGGCGACGAACGCCGTTGCGGACCCCAACGCCAATTCTGCTGGTGTATCGGAGGACGAGCGTGGCGGCATCAAGCCCTCGAGCGACAACGTGCTGTTTACTGGCGTGCTCAGCGAAGCTCACATGAAGCTGGCAATGATTGCCGGCGTAGAATGCCAGTTCCGTATCGCCTCGGTGCGCTACGGCGACAATGGCCGCTCGCGCCTGGTGGTGCACACAAAGGCAAACGGCACGTGGTCCGCTCCCACTCCCGTGGACTTTCCCCTTGGGTTTGGCGAGGGCGACGTGGAGCGCGACGGCATATTCGATTACGACTTCGACGTGGTGGAATATACGGACGGAAGAGGAAACCAGGACGCCTACGTGCTGCTGATCTCGGGCGAGCGGCCCGCCGGTGACAACACCCTTTTCGATACGGCAAGCACAGCCGGCATACTGTCCGTCGTGCGCCTGCGCATAAGTAATAGCGAAGTTCGCGTGGTGTCGCATACGTCGTGGCGCAGCATCTCGCGCGGCCGCCTTCAGGAGGATGGCTACCATTGTCTGCAGTGCCCGCGTATCACGGTGGGCAAGACGCTCGTCGACGGGCGCCTGTCGGGTGCATACCTCCACCGCCGCGGAACCACGGCAGAAAAGGCGCTCGGCAGCGAGGCCGAGGTTGCGCTGGAATGCTTTACCTTGTGGTCGGATGATTTGGGCGACAGTCTCACGTTCCGTCAGGTCCTCCGCTTTCCGCAAGCACCGTCGAGTATCGAGCTGGGCAAGCCCGAGAATATCAACGGCAAAATGGTGGTGTCCGTTGCGTACGAGACCGCAGACGGTTGCGGCTGCGCATCGTACGCCGTGATCGGCCAGTCCATTGCGTGCTGGGACGTTATGTCACCAGACGCCACGGTACCTCATGCGGTGCCATGGCCACAACATTCGGGCTTTTTGGCAACCGTCAACGAGCAACTGCAGCATATTACTTGGACGCGAGGCGCATCGGCATTTGCAACGCAGCCCGTGGGTGCCGCAGGCTGTGGCCCGGCATCGTTTAGCGTAAGCAACAACGGCAGGTGCGTGCTCTATGTAGAGAACACCGATGGCAAGGTGGGACAAACCTACGACGAAGAAGGCAACCCGGTAGCAGTGATGGGCAAGCACTTCCGCATCTTCGCCAGCACCTTGGCAGGCGATCTGTTCACGGAGCCGTTCGTGATGTGCGAGCTGGACCATCCCGTCGATCAGATAACGACATTTTTGACGTCGGGAGGCATGCTCTCCGCACTCGCCACGCACATTGTGAGCGCGGAGAAGAGCGAGGCAGAGCTGCACGGCATCGAAGTGCCCTTGGTGGCGTGTGCCACTCCGACGGGCGCGGTCGCCACCTCGGGCGCGGTGGTACCCGGAGCAGCAGGCGAATCCTTCATGGTCACGGTGCGAAACGACGGCAACACCTTGCTGACCGCCGGCACGATCGATCTGTACCGAGAGGGCTCCAGCAAGCCGTTCTCCAGCGCATCCATCGGATTCGGACTGAACGCACGCATGGTTTCGATCTACGATCCAGAGCTTGCCGAGGATGCTTCGGCCAAAGACATGGCACACGTGAAGTACGCGCTCGAGACGCTGGGCGCACGTTTTGCAACGCACCCGCTGGTAGCCGACAACGGCAACGCCGTGCTGGCACCGGGTTGCACGGCACAGTTCCGCATGAGCTTCGCCATCCCCGAGAGTTGGAGCGACGAAGTGGGCAAACGCGTAACGCTGTATGCGAAGGCGCATAATCTGGTGGCGCTCGATCCCGTAACGCTCGAGGAAATTCGACCGGGTGCAAATTCGGCGCTGGGTGCCGTACTGCACGAGCTTCATGTGCCCGACGCGGCATGCGAACGCTCAGAAGTTCAGGTCGGCGTATGCGACAGCGCGGATACAACGAGGCTTCACGATGCACCGATGACGGCGGACGACGGTGGCGGCTCGAGTGACGGCGGTACTGACAAGGGCGGCGGCTCCGGCGGAAGCAGCTCCAGCAGTGGCAAGGACCACAACAATAGCAAGCGCCCCGGAAAAGCGGGCGCGCTTGCGGGCACGGGCGATACATGCGCTCCCCTTACGGCAGCCGCTGCAGCACTCGCCGCGGCAGGCGCCGGCCTCGTCGCCTACAGCGCCCGCCGCACGGCGCTCGAAGCCGATACCGCCAATGAGGTCAATTCGGATAGGCCCCGCTAGCTCCTAGTTACTTTTGTGAGAGACGCCGACTCGGCTCATTCGTCATCGCTATGCGGACATTACAACTTCGGTTCGCTATTCAAACTTACTCACACAAAACCGACTCGGTTTTGTGCGAGTAAACGAATCCCCATCAAACTCCGAACGATTGTTCGATGGATTTCGTGTTGGTTGGAATCGCCCAAGGGTTGGGCTATGCTACCTTGACTATCTATATGACTAAAACGCAGCAAAGGGGCATCGAGAGAGCGAGCATGGCAAAAAACACCGCAAACTATGGTAACGACAGTATTCGTCAGCTCAAGGACGAGGAGCGCGTACGCCTGCGCCCTGCCGTCATCTTTGGCTCGGACGGGCTCGACGGCTGCGCGCATGCCGCCTTCGAGATCCTGTCCAACGCCGTTGACGAGGCGCGCCAGGGCTACGGCAAGCTCATCACCCTTACCGCCTTTCGCGATGGCTCCATTCAGGTAGAGGACAACGGCCGCGGCTGCCCGCTTGACTGGAACCCCTCCGAGAAGCGCTTTAACTGGGAACTCGTCTTTTGCGAGCTTTACGCCGGCGGTAAGTACAACAACAACCAGGGCGGGGACTACGACTTCTCGCTCGGCACCAACGGCCTGGGCTCGTGCGCAACCCAGTACGCCTCCGAATACATGGACGTCACGGTTTGGCGCGACGGCAACAAGTACTCTCTGCACTTTAAGAAGGGCAAGGTCGTCGGCGCCAAAAAGAAAGCACTCGAGGTTGAGCCCAGCGACGAGGACCGCACCGGTACCACCATCAAGTGGCGCCCCGATCTTGAGGTCTTTACCTCCATCAGCATCCCCCACGATTGGTATCGCGAGACCATGCGCCGCCAGGCCGTGGTCAACGCCAACGTGACCTTCCGGCTGCGCATCGAGGGCGACGACGGCGAGTTTTCCGAAGAGGACTTCTGCTACCCCAAGGGCATCGAGGACTATGTGCTCGAGAAGGTCGGTACCGACTACCTTACCGAGCCCTTCTTTATCGAGGCCGACCGTCGCGGTCGCGATCGCGAGGATCTGCCCGATTACAACGTAAAAATCACTGCTTGCATGTGCTTCTCGCGCACTCTCACGATGCAGGAGTACTACCACAACTCCTCCTGGCTCGAGAACGGCGGCTCACCCGAAAAGGCGGCCCGCAGCGCCCTGACCAGCGCCATCGATGCCTACATTAAGCAACAGGGCAAATACAACAAAAACGAGAGTGGCATTAAGTGGCAAGATGTCCAGGACTGCCTGGTGCTGGTGACCAACTGCTTCTCCACCCAGACGTCCTACGAAAACCAGACTAAGAAGGCCATCAACAACCGCTTTATCCAGCAGGCCATGACGGCATTCTTTAAGGAGCGCCTCTCGACCTACTTGATCGAGAACAAAGATGCCGCCAACAAGATCATGGAGCAGGTGCTCATCAACAAGCGCTCGCGCGAGAATGCCGAGAAGACGCGACAGAGCATCAAGACCAACCTGCAGCAGAAGACCGACATGGCCAACCGCGTGCAGAAGTTCATCGACTGCCGTTCCAAGGACAAGAGCCGCCGCGAGATCTACATCGTAGAGGGCGACTCGGCAGCAGGCGCCATTCGCACCTCGCGCGATGCCGAGTTCCAGGGCGTTATGCCCGTCCGCGGCAAGATCCTCAACTGCCTAAAGGAGGACTATCCGCGCATCTTTAAGTCCGACATCATCATGGACCTCATGCGCGTGCTGGGCTGCGGCGTGGAGATCAAGGACAAGCGCATCAAGAACCTCGGCGCCTTCGACCTGGACAACCTCAACTGGAACAAGGTCATCATCTGTACGGACGCCGACGTCGACGGCTATCACATCCGCGCGCTCGTGCTCACCATGCTCTATCGCCTGGTGCCCACGCTTATCGACGAAGGCTACGTGTATATCGCCGAGTCGCCGCTCTACGAGATCAACTGCAAAGAAAAGACCTACTTTGCCTACACCGAGCTCGAGAAGAACAGCATTCTTAAGGAGATCGGCGACCAGAAGTGCTCCATCAACCGCTCCAAGGGTCTTGGTGAGAACGACCCGGACATGATGTGGCTCACCACCATGAACCCCGAGACGCGTCGCCTGATCAAGGTGGAGTCCGAAGACGTCACCAAGATGGAGACCATGTTCAACCTTCTGCTGGGCAGCGACGAGGCGGGCCGCAAGCGCCATATCTCCGAGCACGGCAAGGAATACCTGGACCAGCTGGACCTGCAGTAGCAGCAAATCGATAACGACGGCCCATAAGAAGTTCAAGAGGAAATCGTGGCAAAGAAGAAGACGAAGAACCAGCCAAAGAAAAAGCAGGTCAACGCCGAGAACGTCATCGGCCTGCACTCCGAGGTCACCAATCAGCCGATCACGCAGACGCTCGAGGTCAACTACATGCCCTACGCCATGAGCGTCAACGTCTCGCGTGCGTTCCCCGAGATCGACGGTTTTAAGCCCTCCCACCGCAAGTTGCTCTACACCATGTACAAGATGGGCTTGCTCAAAGGTGAGCGCCAGAAGAGCGCCAACATCGTGGGTCAAACCATGAAGCTCAACCCGCACGGCGACGCCGCAATCTACGAGACGATGGTGCGCCTGGCCACCGGCAACGAGGCGCTGCTCGCCCCCTTCGTGGAGTCGAAGGGCAACTTTGGCAAGTACTATTCGGGCGACCTGAGCTACGCCGCCTCGCGTTACACCGAGGCCAAGCTCTCCCCCATCAGTGCCGAGATCTTCAAGGACATCGACAAGGACCCGGTCGACTTTGTCGACAGCTACGACGGCGCCATGAAGGAGCCGCGTCTGTTGCCCACCACCTTCCCCAACATCCTCGTCTCGGCCAACAAGGGCATCGGCGTCGCCATGGCGTCTGACATCTGCGGCTTCAACCTCAACGAGGTCTGCACCGCCACCATGCACTACCTGCAGGATCCCAACTGCGATCTGCTCGAATATATGCCCATGCCCGACTTCTCGACCGGCGGTGAGATTATCTACCGCCGCGAGGAGATGGAAAAGATTATCGAGACCGGCCTTGGCAGCTTCCAGATTCGCTCCCGCTGGCGCTGGATTCCCGAAGAGCGCATTATCGAGGTCTACGAGATCCCCTACACCACCAAGACCGATGTCATCATCGATCGCATCGTCAAGCTCTCCAAAGAGGGCAAGGTCAAGGAGATCGCTGACATCCGCGACGAGACCGACCTTTCGGGTCTGCGCATCGCCATCGATCTTAAGCGCGGTGTCGACCCCGACAAGCTCATGGCCAAGCTCTATCGCTCGACTACGCTGCAGGATTCGTTCTCATGCAACTTTAACGTGTTGGTCGATGGTTACCCCCGCGTTATGGGCGTACGCCAGATCCTGCACGAGTGGGTCAAGTGGCGTATTGAGTCCACGCGTCGCCGCATTAACTTTGACTTGGGCAAAAAGTCCGAGCGCCTGCACCTGCTGCACGGCCTTGAGGCGATCTTGCTCGACATCGACAAGGCCATCGCCATCATCCGTGGCACCAAGCTCGAGGCCGAGGTCGTGCCCAACCTTATGAAGGGTTTCGACATCGACGAGACCCAGGCCGAGTTTGTTGCCGAGCTTAAGCTCCGCAACATCAACGAGGAGTACATCCTCAACCGCACCAAGGACATCGCCAAGCTTGAGGGTGAGATTGCCGAGCTTGAGGAGATCCTTTCGAGCGAAGAGAACATCAAGAAGGTCATCAGCGACGAGCTGGCTGCGGTCAACAAGAAGTACGTGATGCCGCGCCGCACGGGCAGGATTGAGCCCCACGAGGTCATCGAGGTAAGCCTGGAGCCCGAGGTCGAGGAATATCCGGTGACCATCATGCTCTCGCGCGAAGGCTATCTCAAAAAGATGACCGACCGCGTGCTCAAGAAGGCGGCCACGCTCAAGTACAAAGACGGCGACAAACCCTTTATCGAGTTCCCGTCCTCCAACACCCACGAGCTGCTGGTCTTTACCAACAAGAGCCAGGTATACAAGTGCAAGGTTGCGGCGTTTGAGGACACCAAGTCGGCCCAGCTGGGCTCGTATCTGCCCACCGACCTCGAGATGGAACCCGACGAGAGCGTCATCTGGGTCATCGACCCCGAGGACTACAAGGCCGACGTGCTGTTTGTCTTTGAGAACGGCCGCGTGGTGCGCGTCGCGCTTTCTGGATACGTCACCAAGACCAACCGCAAGCGCCTCAAGAACGCCATCTACGGTGGCAGCAAACTGCTCTATGCCCAGGTGCTCAAGGAAGACCGCGACATCGCGCTGGTCTCGAGCGACTACCGCCTGATGAACTTCAACACGTCGCTGCTCAAGACCAAGACGACCACCAACACGCAGGGCGTCCAGGCCTTTACCGCCAAGAAGGGTCGCTCGGTCACCACCGTCGGCACGACCGAGGAAATCCTTGGCGCCGGCGTCTCGGCCGAGAAGTTCACCGCGCAGAGTCTCCCCTCTGCCGGTGCCCTCATGAAAGAAAACGACATGCCGAGTTTGTTTGACTAGGACGACGGCAACGAGATCGTTAGACACTTCGCAAAGCGACGAGGCCCGGAACGCAACGGCATTGCGCCCGGGACTCGTCGTTTTTCTTCTCAACTATTTTTTAACGCAGATAAATTGATTTCTGCTTATTTTTCTGCGTAAAACATGTCAGCGCCACTGCTTCGATGCCCTTTGGTCTGTCGTTAGCAAAACTTGCAAAAATTAGCAAAACTTGCAAAAGTTAGCAAAACTTGCA